>Ga0134126_10011065_pt1 | contig 11374 bp, 15 predicted proteins | sample KB31752_FD_96881 | JGI IMG/M metagenome (GOLD analysis project Ga0134126, IMG submission 96881) | Terrestrial soil microbial communities with excess Nitrogen fertilizer from Kellogg Biological Station, Michigan, USA - KB3-175-2 | ecosystem: Environmental > Terrestrial > Soil > Unclassified ... | reverse complement strand
CAAGCGAGGTGCAGGCCGCGAGGGCCGCGAGAGTACTGATGCGTCTGGTGGTCATCGATTGAAAATATCTCGATCCTTACTGTCGGACCAAGTTGGTGAAGGTGATCTGGACGTTACTGGCTGTCGAGCCGGAGGTCGCATTGCAGTCGCGGCCGGAGGCGGAGCCGGTCAGTGCACCGGTGCCTGATACGGTGAAGGAGCCGTAGAGGGTACCGGGGCACGGGGATGGGACTACCAGCGTAAGGTCAGCACCGGTGTTGGTGGTTTTGCCGGTGAGACTGCCGGAGTAGAGCTGCTGGCCAGTCGTCGAGTCGGTCAGGGCGAAGGTGCCGCTGAAGGATTGGCCGAGCTGGGAGGTGGTCATGGTGAAGGTCAGCGGCGAGGCCTGGCTCGGCGGGATGCTTGCCGGGATGGTGCCGGGGTGGAACGTCGCGGGGCCGGAGTACGTGGCGTTGTAGAGGGCCTGGTCGAGGCCAGTGATGGCTTGGCCGGAGCAGGCGGCGAGGGAGAGGATCGTGGCGGTGAGCAGGAGGGCGCGGGGCATATACGAGAGGCAATATAGCGCAGGGCATGCACACGCTATTTCGCTCGCTGGTCTGTGATCATGACGTTAACTACCGGCCAATGCGCAGCATAATCCGACACCCGAAGTTGCAAGCGGCTATCCAGACCGGAGGGACGACGGTGATCAAAGCTTGTTGACAGAGTTCACAAAAGATATATATTGTGTGAAAATAACGAACTCAACTCGAGAGCTTGTATGCCCACCAATACGCTTGTCGGAATTGCCGAAGTCGCTGAATTAGCGGGAGTTACGAAGCAAGCCGTTAGTAACTGGCGGCTCCGCTACGATCACTTTCCGCGCCCTATCCAAGACCTACAGAGCGGCCCGATCTGGAATCGCGAGCAGGTCCTTGAGTGGGTCAAGAGCTTCCGGGGTGAGGAGACCCACGTCCTAAGCTTCATCAACCTTAAGGGGGGGGTCGGCAAGACCACGACGGCGGTTGCGGTCGCTGAGATGCTTGCGCAGGACCAGCGAAAGCACGTCCTCCTGATTGACCTCGATCCGCAGACTAATGCCACGGTCACACTGATCTCTGAGGAGCAATGGGCAGACATGGACCGAGACGGCCGCACGATTGCGCAGCTCTTCGAAGACCGCCTGAACCCGCAGAGTGCTCCGAAATTCGATATTGAGTCCGCCATCGTTAAGCGTGTTTCGACGATCAACGATGGAATTGCGCGACTCGACCTACTTCCTTCGAGCATCCGCCTCATCGATATTCAGGATCGCATTCCGATGATTGCGTTGACGGGCAATTTTACTGCAAATCCGCTCGAGATACTGCGCACGGCACTTCAGCCGGTGATGGAACGGTACGATTACATCATCATCGATTGTCCGCCCAGCCTCGGTAGCGTAACGAAGAATGGCCTTAGGGTCTCGACCGGATACGTCATCCCGACAATCCCAGACATAGTATCGACGTGGGGTATTTACCAGATCGTAGACAACATCGCGCGCTTCGCCGCCGACCTGGGACGCGCAATCCCAGCACTCGGTATAGTTGCCACAAAAGTACAGGCAAACAACCTGCATTCCCGCGTGATTGCTGACCTGCAAGCGCAGCGCCTCGGACGCTTCGGCGAGGGCGGTAAGTTGGGCCAGCCGCCGCTGTTCAGCAACACTATTCCGCAGACTGTGGCTGTTGCACGCGGCGCTGACGTGGATGCCGACATTCGCACTTTCAAGGGAAAGTACGGCAACGCATACGAATCCTTCCGCGGTTTGACACAGGAGTTGATGCAGCTATGCGAAAAGAAAAAGCGCTAGTCGTGTTGCTCCGGAATCTCGTGGACGTACTGGCCGAGGAGGCGGCGCACAACCCTCAGTTTAGCGCCCGCCTCGAGCACGTGCTTGAGGCGATTCCGGAGCGTCGGAATGCAAAGGCGCGTAGGATGAACCCCAAGCGCCGTGAATTGCTCCCCGATGTTCATGCAGAATGGAACGCGCGTGGTGAATCGGAGTTTCGGCTCTGGCTCAGGGAACAGCCGATACCGATAATTCGTGCCGTGATCCGCGTCCAGGACCTTGACCCGACACGGAGGACGGTGAAGTGGAAGGACGCTGAGAAGCTCGCTGGTTTCGTGGCCGACAGCTTGCGGACGCGCCTATTGCGGGGCTCCGCTTTCACCAGCGCGCCATCCACGGGACGGTTCGGTGAGTGAAGCTCATATCGCGCCAGCTCAACACTGACCTTCGGGTACACGCCTGTTGCAAAGAACCGGCGGGACAGAACTACAAGAACTACATCCTGCCTGAACAGCAAAGCGTCCCTACGTTCCAGTTGACTCGGCGCAGGAAGTTCACCATTTTGGTGATCTCCTCATCAGGCTGGTGCAGTCGATGCGTACTAAGAAGGCGAGATCAGCTCCTGCGGAGCGACTTACGATCACCCTCGGACAGGACCAGCGCCGACGCATCAGCATAATCGCGCGGGAGCGCCGTACCTCCGAAGCCAGTATTATCCGCTGGGCCGTCGACGAGTATATCGCCGCGCATGCGCAGAGTGCGCCTGAAGCGGCACTGACGCGCGGTACACGAGAGTGAGCAGTCGGGGTGACTCGCTCACGACACCCGCTTTGGGCGATTTGGCTGTAGCCTTTGACAAAATTGCCGAAGCTGCGCGCGATCGTCTGCCGGTAAACGGCTTGACTCACAATTTTTACCGCTACCCCGCCCGATTCTCGCCACGCTTTGCTGCCGCGGCCATTGAATGTTTCTCAGTGCCAGGAGATGTAATCGCTGACCCCTATATGGGCGGCGGAACGGCAATTGTTGAAGGCGTGGTGGCTGGACGGGAGGTCATTGGGAATGACCTGAATTCCCTTGCCGCGTTCATTACGAAGGTAAAGATCACGCGTATCACCGCATCCGATGCCGATGGGCTCCTCCGATGGGCTCGTGAAGTTGTCCCATGCCTGAATTACAGGACTCCCGCTGAGGATGTGGCTGACTTTATCGATCCTGTAAAAACCAAGAACCTATCACTGGTGCGAGCGCGCTTCATCAAAAAGCTCGTAGCCGTGGCTATACGGTCGATTGAAGCACTTGAGTCCAAACGCGCGCGTGACTTCGCCCGCTGTGCCGTGCTTCGCGTCAGCCAATGGGCGCTTGATGGCCGCGAGCGACACACTTCGCTTCAGCACTTCAGAGAAAAGCTCGCCTCCACAACCGAGGAAATGCTCGTCGCGATCAACCAACTCTCGGAACGGGTTCGTGAGAGTGGTGGCCGGGCGAGCTTATTCAATCTCGACGCAGCCGACCTGCACACCGCGAAACCATTTTCTGGCCACGGAAAGCGTGTGTCCCTCGTGGTTACGAGCCCGCCATACCCCGGCGTCCATGTCCTATACCATCGTTGGCAAGTCGATGGTCGGCGCGAGACTCCGGCGCCATATTGGATCACAGGTTGCAACGACGGCAATGGGGCATCCTTTTACAACTTCGGCGACCGACGGCAGGCAGCCGCCGATAACTACTTCTCGAACTCGCTTACGACCCTGCGAGGTATCCGAAGGATCATGCGCGACGGTGGTATTGTCGTGCAGATGGTTGCGTTCAATTCTCCGGAGGAACAGCTGCAGCGTTATCTCGAGAATATGCGGCTCGCTGGGTTCGATGAGTTGCCAGTTGGAATCGAGCGCATTTGGCGGGAAGTGCCGAACCGAAAGTGGCACGCCCAACTTAGAGGACTGACCGCCTCGGCAAATGAAGTTGTTCTCGTCCATCAGGCGCATTGATGGGTTACTGAGTCACTTCCATCAGCTTGATAAGCGTCCGCGCCACCCGCTGAATTTCCTCACGCATCATTTCAAACGTAGGTGGTTCATTGTCTTCGGCTCTGCCTTTACCCGGCCGCTGCCTCTCGTACATCTGGTACAAGTGGAATGCCACGTGGGCGGTGTATTTGTTAATTCGCTGCTGGATCGTTGTCTCCGCAAGCTTCCTCGCAAGCAGTTGATCGCGATAGCCAACCAGCAAGTCGGTGTCCTGGTTAATAAAGATCGTTAGCGGCGATTTCGTCGTCGGCTCGTCGAATGAACCCGGCTCTGTCCCGGACCATGGGTCACCGAAACAAGTCACGTTGCCGTCCCCCCAATTTTCTCGCTTGAGATACTTCAAGTCGTACGGCGGCCGCCGTTGAGCGCCGCCTGAGATTTTTGCCGTGATCTTCCTGGGCGCTGGCGGATCAACAACATCGGCCAGGAACGCGGTCGTAAGTGTCTTTCCAGGCCCAACTGCCTCGACATCGAACTTGAGTTGCTCGCCCCCTGTCAAGCCCGCTGACGCTTGAATGAGCAACTCAAAGCGACCGTCTACCGGCTTCGTTGCGAAAAACACCGGCTCAAGGTTTGGCGCCTCGCAGGTCACGCGAAAAGACCATTCCGGCGATGTACCCGCTAGTAGCTCGTCTTTACCATCCCACCGCAGACGCACGTGAACGTCCGCTCCACCCACCATGATTTTGATCGGGGGTCTACTTGTGACCCGGACATACGTGGGATCATCCTTCAACGGTGGTGGTGGATTCGGCGGGATTGGTCCCGGCGACGTCTTGCGAGGCGTAACTACGACTCGGCGTTCCAGTAGGCGCACCTCCGCCACATCCTTGAACTTCGCCGTTACTCGGAGTGTCGTTTCAATCGGATACTCATCCGGATCGAGATCATCGGGTTCGGCAAACTTGAGCGCAATTTCTTCCCCATTTAGCTGGGATGTCCTGGTTGCTTGCAGTTCCTTCACCGGCGGATCGAAAGTGACAGTCATGGTTTGCAGACTCTTCCACTCTGCCTCTGGCTTCGCAACGAGCACCACTCGCCGATCCTCGTTTGGCTTAAGTCGGATTACTGATAAATCGGGTCGAATGGCGAGGACCGGATCATCGCCTGCAGTGCCCAGTTGTGCGTCAGATTCCACGACGACAGTGCTCGTTTGCTGAAGCGTTCCAGCCGCCGCTTCATCCCGACTCGAATCGCCCGCCAGAACGTGTCCGTGGTCTACGTGCTCAGCCGCATCGTGATGCGCATCAATCAGCTGATCCAGTGCAGACTTAACAGCCTCGTCGCCTGCTTGGAGACTAGCGATATCGTCTTCCGCTTCCTCTTCGATTTTTCTCAGATCTGGGTCTGCTTTGAGAGTCGCCGTCACACGGGACTCCAGTGCAGAGTAAACTGCGCCCTCGTAGAATTGATGCCGCGACCCTTGCATCAGATCGGCAATCGCTTCGGGCTTCAGTCCGTCACAGTCGACAACCACGATCATCCTATTGCGTAGATACTTGAGCCCTAGATCGCGAACGATAAACTGGTTGTCCCACGTATGTTGACGTTGTCCGTTAATCAGAAATACGCAGACTGCTTTGCCCCGCTTCGGTTCTTCTAAGAACCCAGAGATGGGCTTCTTGTCGGTCTCAGGCAGCGGTTCGTCTGGAGTAGCATCCACAGGCGACTTCTCCAGATCGTCCAACGGCGCCGATGCGGCCATGTTCTTGTCGAAGACGACTACACGAATCGTGATCGTACCGTAGCCTACGGCGACTGGCGTTTCGAGAGATTTGTCCAACTGGGCAGTGGCGGTTGCCATCGATTTACCTCAAACGCCTACAGGTTGTGGAGGGAAGACCTTATCTAGCACTGTTCCTTTATTCTGCTTCGCACTAAGAGAGGACAACCGATAGCCGTTTCCGTATACGGTAGCCGCGGTTGTCCCAACATATAAGTCAAATGGCAACACCGGATTGTAGAGAATGTGGTTGATGGACTGGTATAGTTGCCTCGTGATCGCTGAGCCGCCCCGCCCGAAGTCGTATCCGATATGGACGAAGCGGGTGCCGTGTCTAATGCTCACTTCGTCCGCAACATCTGGCGCAATGAATGGCACCTCCCCTGACGGGCTTACCGCCAGATAAGCGAAATAATCATCACGCCTGCCCTTTGGAAAAACGTGCTTGATCACCGTCCAGCCGACGCCATCCGGACTTCCGCCGAGCAAGTCCGGCGCTCGACGAGAGACAAGCCACGAATACTTGCTAACAGCGTATGCTGACGACCCACCCTGGCCGAACACGCCAATTAAGTAGAATTTGTCAGCCTTTGTTGTTGTGCCGAGGGACAACAGCGTTCGGTGAATTGCATTGGGTGGTTGACCGATACCGTCGTCCTCGATCGCAACGGTAAACTCGCGCGACGCCTTGTGGAACATCAAACGAACACGCACGTGACGAGCCAATTCCCGTGCCCGTTTTCTGGTCTCTTTCGAAGTAGCAGAGTCGTCCAGTTTCGGGAGTTCGTCCAAAGAGGGTAGCCCGAAATAGCGAGCGACTGCTTCCCTCGGGTTGCGCGGTGCATCTGCAGAAGGATCTTTCAGCAATTCGCGTAGGCGCGCCATCTCGATCAGAGCCTCCATTCCGTTCACCGCTCGCTCGGCGATTGGGTTCACCGGAAAGTTGGCCTGTTTGATTCGTCCGGCGTTTCCGCGTTCTCTTCCCACAGGGACCCAGTGAAAGTTTCCCTCCTTCCATCCGGCACTCGGGTCGTCGGGGTCATATACGTAGCTGTCTTCGGGTGTAATTGGAAGGTTCTTCAGGAGCGCTTCGACATCAGGTGTAGTCGTAGCAGTGAGCGCCGATTTCAGGAACGACTGTACGTTGACGTGATCGCTTAACATCGTTGGCTTTACCATTCACATCCTCCGGACTATTAACTCGTTGGGAGATTTCGCCAGACTGCCTTGGTCACACTTCGGAATTCGGCGACATTTCGGACGGAGTACCCTTGCCGACCGTGCTGATCAACCAAGCCCGCGTACTTGAGGAGCGCCAATGCCAAATAGGCCTGGTAGTCCGGAATCGGAGTACCGTCGCTGTTGGCCAACGGCAGCAGCTCATCCGTTCCAAAGATCCGCCCCTCGCCGCCCTTCTCGGATATTGCCGACACGAGTACATCAAGAACGGAATATGGCGCCTTCTGCTCGTATTCCCGTTTCTCGCGCTTCGACCAAGCGACCCGAACCAGTCGGTCCTTTTGTCGATAAAACCGCGGGTAATCTTGCTTTGCGGCGACCCTGGGCGGTTTGGAAACGGAGCGCGAGGCTGCTCGTGTATCGGAGCCTACTGCCATCTGGGACCTTCGCGGCTGGCCTGATGGCTGGCCCTGCAGCAGATCAGACAGGACTCGCCCCCACGCCGCGATCGAGACTACGCTGCCGTAGTCTCCGGCAACAGCCGCCTCGCCCAGCAGCCTTCGAAGGGTTCCCTCAGCCTCCCGTAGTGCCTCCACTGCCCTATCAGTAATGCTCACGTGCGAAGGATAACGAAAATGAAAATGGCGTCAAGTGGCGTCGATTTCGCTATAGTTTCTATTCAGATTGGACCGCCGTCGCGGATCGCGCCAAGGGACGCCAGCTGGGCATACGACTACAGGGGGAATGGGGTCAGAGTGGCCTTTAAACCCCAGGGTCTTTACCGCGAGCAGATCACTCTGGGTCCAATTCCTCCGGCTAACGCACGGTGTTTCTCCCATGCCACATCGAGTTCGGCGGACTGATCAAAAATCGCTGCAACCATTCTAGACGGTAGATACACAGCCACGCGGACAACCAGGCGTTAATTAACTAGCTTGACTTTAATTATTTAGGATGTTCTTATTGTTGAAACCACCCTACGAGGCAAACGATGCTAAAGCGACACGAAGATCAGATTTGGGCACGTCTGGATCAGCTCTACGCAAACGGTACGACTTTCATCAGCCATGGCGAGCTGTACCACTGGTACAACATTGAGCGCATAGCCAAGGCCCCTTGGCGCGATATTCAAGCTCGCTGGAGCGAACTGCTTGAGACCAAGGGTGAAAAGCATGCTGACCCGCAGATCGCGGAGGTGCCGGGCGGGATTTCTTTCTTCTTCTCACGGAAACCGGGCCGCCTTAGCGAGCGAGCTGCTTAAGGAGGGAACGGGGTCAGAGTGGACTTTCATGGCGCCAACAACGGCATCACCACGAAAAATGCACTCTGACCCCGCTTTGGCACGCCCATCAATGTCCTTGTTGATCACGCACCACAATCCAGCCTCGGCGCAATTTGCCTGATCTCGGCACCCTTCATCGGCGCAGGTGGTTGGCAAAACGACGACATCGAACCGCGATCGGACCTCGCTACTCGCCTGCCACGCGACGCTCCCATCTTCCTGTATCACGGCGTGGCAGACGACACGGTGCCGTTTGTGCATGTCGAGCTGTACGCACGAGCTCTTCCCCGGAGCGCACGTAGGTCGCCTGGCAAACCGCGATCATCAACTCAACAACGACCTCACCGAAGTCGCGAGCGACATCCGGCGGCTGCGTTCCGATTCGAACCTGGAATAGACGAGGCAACAGCATGAAAACGATCGCTCTAATCGCCGGTGTGATCGGCGTGCTCCTGGGCGGACTCCGGCTGCTTCAGGGGCTGGGGATTGTGCACGTCCGACCAATCCTCTGTTTCGCGAATTGCACGCCGATTCAGGGACCGTCGTCAACGTGGGCCATTGTCGGAATCCTTGCGCTCACAGCTGGCGTTCGCGCGATCTTCTACTCGCGGAAGAGGCCTACTGGCGATAACCGCGCAGGGTGAGGCTGAGATAGTATCCATGCACGATTCTGCCAACGCGACGACATTCCAGGTGCATGGCATCCAGTGTGACGATTTGCCCCTCGCGATGGTGGCCGGCTGGCTCTGGAAATATTTCTTCATTCTAACGGAGCTTGCATGAGCGAAGTTCTGAAACGGGCACGAGTTCGCCACATCTTCGGCGGTGAGGAAGCGGTGGGATGGGTCCCACCCAACGCCGCACGACCGAACCGTACTCCCGAGGTCGCCGTCGATCTGGAAGTCGCGATAATCGCCGAGGGACACGGTTTTGTTCTTCAATGGGACGGTCCGACCGCAGAGTGCTCAGGCGATAATTGGTATCAAGAGCTAGCGGATGCCGAACACGCGGCGGTACAGTCGTTTGGGATCGCGGCGGACGCATGGCAGGTTACTGCTCCTGTATCCACGAATGACGATCACACTGCCCGGGGGCAGGCTCGGGGTCACGTAATGCAGATTCTCTTCGTCTGCAGCCAGAATCGTCTGCGAAGTCTCACCGCCGAAAAGATCTTCGACGGCGTGAATGGTCACCAGGTTCGATCCGCGGGCACCGAAGAGGGCGCGCGCATCCGTGTTACCGGTGGGCATATCGGATGGGCTGACATCATCTTCGTCATGGAGAAGCGTCACCTGCACCGGCTTCAGGAGAAGTTTCGGGAAGAGCTCAGCGGGAAGCACGTCGTATGTCTCTACATTCCGGATGACTACGAGTACATGGACGAGGCATTGATCGAACGCCTCCGCGGAGGAGTCGACCCATATGTTGAGTTTGACCTACGGACCAGCTAAGATTGCACCGCGCGGGTCTGGCGACCGACAGAATTTGCTCCGCTCATGCCTGTGGAGTCGCGATCTGTAGGGAAACTCTGGCGTTTACGTCTCACCCAAGACCTTTCGGCATGCGACGTTTTATCCCCGCCTTTCTCCTTGCTCTGACACTCACGGCCGTTCAGCTCCGCGCGCAGGCGAGCGACTCGACGCCGATCGCGCTGCTGTCGCGTCTGTACGCCGATTTCGCGTGGGAGGCGACGGGTGGCGACGATGGGCCGGGCGCGAAAACATTTAGCGATCAGCCGAAGTCAGCTTTGCTTCGGTACGTGGAACCCGAGCTCGCCGCGCTGCTGCTCCGCGACGCCGCGTGTGTCCGCCGTTCGAATGCGATTTGCCATCTCGATTTTGCGCCGCTCTGGGACTCTCAGGATCCCGACGTGGCGGACGTGTCGTTCACTCATTCCGCGGCGCGACCTGGGAGAGTAGTCGCCCACCTTCGGTCGCGGACCGGAGCGGACACGCTCGTCACATATCGCATGAGGCGAACGCCGGCGGGGTGGCGTATTGCGGACATTGAATACAGGAACGGATTGTCCCTTCGCACGCTATTGGGTGGGGCCAAAGTCATTGGATCGCGATAGGTTATGTAGCGCACGAAGTGCTCTGCTGACCATGGTCGGTCACCGCAACGACGGGTGACTGACTGCGCGAGGGTTGTATAATGAAGGCTCCCTTCCATCTGCGACGTAATGTTCACGGAAGCTCACAAGCAGTCGGCGTTCGCTCGCGCCGTCGTCATCTCGTACCTCTTGCTGCCAGCGTTTGCCTGCACGCGTGACGCACCCAAACATGCGAGCGGAACGCTTCCACCTGCTCCGAGCCAGGGAGCGCATTGGTATGAGATTGCGAGGACACCGCAGATAGTTGCCTATCTGGATACGTCGCGTATGGATCGCTCGTCGGCCGGGACCGCGCGGATCTGGTTCCGTTTTGTTTACGCCAATCCGATGACTGTCGGGTCAGACACGACGACCGAGTACCGCGCGAGCGAGGCACGGGAAGAATTGGACTGCGCCAACCGCCGGACTAAAGACCTGGAGCTGCGAATGGAAACAACGACTGGCCTGGCGACAGGTACTCCGTTCTCCAACCCACAGTGGAAATCCATCGACACGCATCCACTTAACTTCGGAGTCTTCCTTGTTGCTTGCCGGGCTCTTGGCACCCCGATTCGTGCGAAGGCGGACGGTGTTTGAATGACTAGACGCGCGGCCCAATTTTGTCTCGGTATAGCCGCGTTGATTGCAGCGATCTACGCCGCTGCAATCCCATTCCCGCCTGGACAGAGATGGGAAGGTGACGCGCTACTTCACCTCGGGCTATTAAGCATTCTGTCTGTTCCCGCGGCTATTTTGCTCTCGTTTTCACCTCGAAGCGGACGACGCGTGGGACTATTGCTGGCTATCGCCGCGCTCGGACAAGTGATTGCAGTCGTCGTTGAAATACTTCGGCTTGGCGGTCGACCGAGTCCGATGCGAGTGGCAGTGGGACTCGCGCCGTGGGCGCTAGCAGTTATTGCAGGTGCGATTTTGCTATTACCTACAGGAGTGACGCATAGTGCGGACGTCCCAGATCCTTAGTTCAAGAACCCCCATCGCGCGCTGATGCTCTGAGTTTACTTACCGTCAAACCGAGGTCAGAGTACAATTTCCGGGAACCAACCGCGGGCGCCCGGAAATTGTACCCTGATCCCGGTATTTCTTCGTAGTGTATATTTTCGCCCATGCCGAGTGACTTCGAGTCCGAGATTCGCGCCGCCGCATTCGCGCGAATATCTCAACTCCGAGACACTTACGGTGGCCGAATTCCACGAGCGGCACTCATGGAAGGTGTCGTTGTCGCTGGACAGAAGAT
>Ga0134126_10011060_pt1 | contig 11375 bp, 3 predicted proteins | sample KB31752_FD_96881 | JGI IMG/M metagenome (GOLD analysis project Ga0134126, IMG submission 96881) | Terrestrial soil microbial communities with excess Nitrogen fertilizer from Kellogg Biological Station, Michigan, USA - KB3-175-2 | ecosystem: Environmental > Terrestrial > Soil > Unclassified ... | reverse complement strand
CGAACCTGGCTAAACAGCTTACCAACCGTGATCAGATGGCCCGTGCGTGAGCGTTTTGAGGGAAATACCCAGCCCCATTTCTGCTTGCGCACCGAGTGCTGAGAAATCGACATTGCGCGAATCGCTCATCGGGATTCTCCGCCTGCTGCTTAGAGTCTTGCTGTCTGGTATGAAGCATCGACTGTTCATCCAGTCGATGCTTCGATATGAACACGGTAGAGCTCTCTTTATCTTTACGATAGACAGACTAGTTATAAACCCTTAAATATTTTTATCAAAATATCTTCCTTGCTAGTACCCGAAATGTTTGAAGTAAAAAATCTCTTCGCAGAGCTTTACAATTTTTTACTTTGCTAGCCAGATTCATACAGCGTATACTCACCCGCAATTTTTCAGAGTACCAGGTTTGAAGTTTGGGGGAAGGCGAGAAACATTTTTGTGATCCCGCAAGGAGGATCCACTGTATGTGTTGCTCGTCTCCTGTTAGTGTTGATAACCGTCGACTGGCCTTCAACATTCAATCGGCCAAGGCAAGCCATGTATCACGCTTGCCGCTTCTCCTTTGGGCTGTTGCGATATTTCTGATATCTGGGGTAGCTTCGGCCAACGCCGGAACTTTTACTGTGTTTGGTCCCCAGAACTACACGCGCGGTACAGGCGCTCCGGTCACGGTTACGAGCAATTTCTCCGTGCTGAATCCGAATATTCAGTACACCCTAAAGGCGTTCAACGGCGGTCTCCAGGACTCCCAGACAGAGTTAGTGTCCAGCGGCTTCGTGACAATTAATGGAGTTCAGGTCATTGGACCGAGCAATTTCAATCAAAACGTTGCTGAAGTCGACGTTCCAATCACCCTACTGGGGACCAACACAATTGATGTCCAGGTACGGGGAGCACCAGGTGGCATTCTTACAGTAGAGATTGTGGGAGTTGAAAACGGGCCGGTGATCACGGCGACTGTTTCTCCATCGCCCAACGCGGCCGGTTGGAACAATACCAACGTTACGGTGACATTTACATGCAGCGACGCGACATCCACGGTGACGAGTTGTCCGGCTCCGCAGACAGTGTCGACCGAAGGCGCCGGGCAGATTATTTCCGGGACCGCGACGGATGCGGCAGGGAACAGTGCAAGCACCAGCGTAACCCTCAAGATTGACAAAACACCGCCTGCAATCAGTGCCAGCGTGTCGCCTGCTCCCAATGCAGCAGGTTGGAACAATTCCAATGTCATCGTGAGTTTCACCTGCAGCGATTCTCTTTCCGGAGTGGCTGGTTGCCCTTTGCCTGTTGCTGTGACGACTGAAGGAGCAAATCAGGTAATTTCCGGGGCCACAACGGATGTGGCGGGCAATAGCGCCACAACGTCGGTTACAGTTGAGCTTGATAAAACACCGCCCACGATCAGCATTACATCGCCTGCGAATGGAGCCACATTCGCTTCGTCCTCTGTGGCGGTGACCGGAGCCGTGTCCGATGCGCTTTCCGGCGTTGCAGCGGTCACGTGTGATGGTACAGCCGCAATCGTTCAAAGCGGGTCGTTCAGTTGTTCAGTTGCGCTCAGTGCGGGTTCCAACACAATTACCGCGCAAGCAACCGATGTGGCTGGGAATACGTCATCAGCTGCTGAGAATGTCACTGTTTCGGGTACGCCCACTATCACTTCTTTCAGTCCCACCTCTGGTCCCATCGGGACGCAGATTACGCTGACCGGCAGCAACTTCACAGCGGGCGGCACAGTCACGCCCCAGATAACTTTGAGCCAGCAGGGCGGTGGCAGTATCGTGGCGCCCGTCGCCAGCTTTACGGACACCAGTATTAGTTTTGTCATACCAACGGGTGCAACTTCAGGAGTGGTAACGGTAACAGCCAATGGTCAGTCTGTAACATCTACGGCGAGCTTGAGCGTAGTGGCGTCAAGCAATTTCACGGTCGCTGCCGGCCCATCTTCGGCAACTGTACAACAAGGAACAAGCACAGCATATTCCGTAACTTTGAGCAGCAACAACGGCTTTAGCCAGCTTGCCAGCTTGAGCGTGACAGGAGTGCCAACTGGTGTAACCACGCAATTCACGCCGCCACAGATCACAGCTGGACAAAGTTCTATTCTCACCGTCACTGCGCCTGCAGGCCAAGCAGTTGGCAGCGCTACTTTAACTATCTCAGCTTCAGCCACGGTGGATGGCATTTCAACAACACAGTCGGCAAGCGTAAGTCTTGCGGTGCAAACTGCTACCACGTCTCTGATTGGGCGCACAGTTGAAAGCGACAACAATGAAACGCCTATTCCCGGAATCATAATGACTATGCTCGGCGTTGATGATGCCGGCAATCCTACAGGGTGCTCTGGCCAGACGAGATCCGATGCGGCGGGAAACTTCGCCTTTACCAACCTAAGCACATCTTGCCTGGGGCGGCAATTAGTTGGCTTCGATGGTAATTCAGCGACAGATGGCGAGAAGTACGCGGGCATAAACCTAGCCTACACACTGGTAGCCGGTCAGGTGACGGGTCCGGAATTGGTGCACATGCCGGACATCAGCGACGCTGAAACCATCATGGTGCAGCAGAATGCCTCAGTGGACCAGACTTTTTCTTATTCAACCATCCCTGGAGTAACGGTTACCGTTTACGCCGGCACCACGCTGACCATGCCTGACGGCACAAAGCCTAATCCTTTTCCCATGGCGGCAGTCCTGGTTCCGGTTGATCGTTTGCCGGACGCTCCATCTCCAACTGCTGGAACACTGCGGGCTTCGATTGTCGCGTTTCAGCCCGCGAACACCACGAGCAGCTTGCCGGTATCAGTAACCTTTCCCAACGTCGTCAATAATGCTCCCGGCGTCAACATGGAACTGGATACGTTGGATCCGATCGTTGGGGAATTGGTGAAGTACGGTACCGGAACAGTTTCCGCCGACGCGACAAAGATTGTTCCCGACGCTGATCCTGCCCATCCCGGGCATCGCTTTGGCATCTCGCATTTTGATTGGCACGGCCCCATGGCGCCGGCGCCGAATGGAAACAATCCCAGCCCGGATCCAAAAGGCCCAAAGGGCGGAGATCCCGTTGATCCAGCCAGTGGTCTCTTTGTCTTCACTAAGACCGATATCGCCATTTCGGGAGCTCTGGGGAAATTAGCCGTAGTGCGCAACTATCGTCCTGCGTCCGGGGCTCCAGGGCCGTTTGGGATTGGAACCAATCACAACTTTGGCTATGAGCTTGATGTCTCCCCCGTGGTGCGGGGAACAGGAGCGTTCGTGAACTTGGTGATGCCCGATGGGAACCAGTTCCCGTTTTCCCAGCAAGGCACCAGCACCTTCGTGAACTCCACCATTACTACGTTCGCCGGCGCTGTTATTACAAGTTCGGGTACCGGTGTTTATAATTTGCGCTGGAAGGATGGTACGGTATTTAATTTCCAGATTTCCAATCAGGGCGCGCTGCTGGCCTTCCTGAATTCCATTACCGACGTAAACGGCAACACTACCACTCTGGTCAGGAATCCATCACAGCCGGTTCAGATCGCGCAGATTATCGATTCTGCGGGACGGGCGCTGAACTTCAGCTACGACAGCTTCAATCGGATCTTATCAATTACCGATCCTATCGGCCGCAAGGTCCAATACACGTACAATGCACAGGGAACGCTCGCCACCGCGACTGATCCGGCTGGCAACATATCCAACTATTCGTATAACACCCAGAACCAGATGACTTCCGTCACGGATGGGCGTGGAATAGTGTTCCTGCAAAACACATATGACGCGAACGGACGAGTGACGCAACAGGTGGCGGCGGATGGCGGCATAACTACGTTCGCCTATACGCTTCTGAATCCCCTAGTGCCCACTAGTCCGGTGCAATCAACAATTGTTACGGATCCTCTTGGAAACCAGACGACGTATCGCTTCAATCCTCAGGGTTATGTGATTGCAGTAACGGATCCGCTCGGACAGGTTCGGACATTCAACCGCGATCCCGGCACGAATCTGCTTCTGACCTTGCAAGGCACGGGGCGGTGCGATTCCTGTGGAGATCCGAGCGTAGGCGATCTTTCGTTCACCTACGATAGTTCTGGCAATCTGCTGACGCAAACCGATGCCGCGGGCCATTCGGTGCAGTTTACATACGATCCCACGTTCAGCCGACTCACCTCATACACTGACGAAAACGGAAACATATCGCGATTCGGTTATGACAGCCGGGGAAACCGCACGTCGTTTACCGATGCTCGAGGTAACACGACTTCCTTCCTTGTGGATGCCAGAGGTCTTACAACACAGATCACCGATGCCGCGGGGCACAAGACCCAACTGGGCTACGATACGTCAGGCAATCTTATATCCATTCAAGACGCGACGGGAAACGTGCGGCGCGCAGCGTTTGACGCGGTCTCACGGCGCATCCTGCAAACGGACGCCACCGGGAACTCAACTTCCTTTGCCTACGATAAGCTGAACCGTGTGGTCGGGATCACGGATCCATTGGGGAACACCACCAAGTTCACCTACGATCCAATGGGTAATCTGCTTACTGCGACTGACCCCCGTGGGAACACGACCACCCTGACCTACGATGCCGAAACCAGGCTCCAGAAACAAACAGACGCTCTGGGCCGAAGCACAAGTTTCGTTTATGACAAGAATGGAAACTTAATCCAATTCACTGATCGTCTGGGTGCGGTATCGAAATTCAGCTACGATGCTCTCCGGCGCTTGGCAACTGAAACTTATCCGGACGCCACGGTAAGTCGTACCTATGACAGTGGGGGACGCCTGGTCCGTGTGGTTGACTCTCAAACCGGCACCTTCACAACCACATTTGACGTGGTAGGCCACGTGACCAGCAACTCCACTCCTTTTGGAACGATCGAGTTTGTGCGCGATCCCGCCGGCCGCGTGACGAGCCGCACTGTGGTCGGTCAACCTCAGCAAACTTTTGCCTACGATGCCAATGGTAATCTGACCGGCACATCGATGGGACAAGCCTCGTTGACCATGGCCTATGATATCCGGGGATTGCGCCAATCGATTACACGGTCCAATGGTGTGGACTCGAGCTTTACGTTTGACGCCATGGGCCGGCTTCTTTCGCGCGTCGATAACAAGGGCGCCACGATCCTCAATTCACAGGGCTATTCCTACGACGCCAATGGCCGACGGTCAAACAACCAGGCCGACATCGCCCAGGCACTGACCACGCCAGCGGCGACCGGCACCTACGATGCTGCCGATCAGATACAACAATTTGGCACTCAGTCTTACACCACTGACGCCACTGGCAATGTCACCTCCATCACCGGTACGGCCGGCGTTACCCAGTTGAGTTGGGATGGAAGAGGACGTTTGCAAAATATTAAGACGCCGGACGGCCAGACAATCAACCTGACATATGACTTTGACGGCAACTTGATACAAAGGGCATCCAGCAACGGATCGACGGTTGATTTCATCCTCGACAACCTAACCAACATTGCCCTTCAGTATGACAATTCCGGCCGCAACTTCTCCTTCCTGACGGGCAACGGTTTTGACATGCAGTTTGGATTTGTTGATGCGGGCGGACAGGCGCATTTTGCGCTGCAAGGAAATCTGGGCAGCGTTGTCGCCAGCACCGACTCTTCAGGAGCAGTCGAAGGCACGGCCTTCTACGAACCTTATGGACAGACCACGACAACCGCCGCGGTCTATCCCCTGGCGTTTCAGGGCCGGTTCCAGGTAGTTCCAAACCTCTACTACTATCGCGCGCGCTATTACGATCCAGTCTCCGGCCGTTTTATCTCCGAGGATCCGCTGGGTCGCCCGGGCTATAACCCGTACTGGTTCAATCTCAACGATCCGACGAACGAGGTCGATCCTTTGGGGCTGCAGACGCCGCTTCAAGTCGGGGTGGGCGCTGTTGCCGGCGCAATCGTCGGCGTGGGCGGCCAATTTGTCGGTGATCTGGCTTCCGGGAAATGGAGTTCATGGGAGGACTACACGGGTGCGGCCGTCGGAGGCGCTGTGAGCGGCGCTCTGGTGGCAAATTTTGTGCCTCCTTCCGTCGCCGGTGGGCTGGGCGCTGCCGCAGGCAATCTTACCAAGCAAACACTCAATCACTTCGCCAAAGGATGTGACTTTGACGGGAATGACTTCGCTGCAGATACAGCGATCGGGTTCGCTACCGGCGGGATCGTTCCCGATGTCCAGGGACTCAACGTCGGACGCGGCAGTATCGATTCTGTTTTCAATGGCCTCAACACCAAGCTCGCTAACGGAACCATCAGCCGGATTTCCCCCAACGTGATTGGACAGGAGGTTGGTTCCCAGGTGGCTGTGGGCTTGCCGGGTTCAGAAATAGGCGGAATAGCGGGCTCGTTCAAGCCCGACGGATGCAAAGACAAGAACAAGTAGGTCTTACAAGGGGAATCTGATGCGCGGTACAGGTTTTCGCTGGATTGCGGCGCTTATTCTGCTCGGTTTGCCGTTTCTGCTTGTCTATGCATCCGGTCTGCCGCAATGGGTCGGACGCGCCATCGGCACCGGCATCCTGTGCTATGCGGTCACTCTAGTGTTCACCGGTTACGGGTTGAGTCCGAAAGCCATGATGAAAATCTTGGGCAAGCCGAATAAGGAACGGCGTGAGATGTCGACCGGTACAACTCGTTTGGTGCAGATATCGACGGCATTGCTTGCCGTTTTCCTCTGGTGGATTTGGGCAATCCCATTCGCGGTGGATGTAATCAATCTGCCCCGAAGACATGGGCCAGACAGATTCTCAGCACGCGTTTGCAGCGTAGGCGGAGCTATCTATGGCCTGAATTTTCTCAAGAGGTCGGTTTATTTTTGCGGTGCAAACGGTAAGGCTACCGGCGGGTCTTACTCGCTCCTGTATTCCTTCTATGGGATCGAGCCCGGCGGCCGGTATGAAGTAACGGTTTTTCCCCGCTCAAGAATGCTGCTTGACGCAAAGGAGATTCAGTGATGGCGGACGGACGCACTTGCAAGATCAGGGTTCCGGTTGTAGTCGCCACCGGGTCGGTTGAATCCCGCTTCAGAACTGTGGAGTGCGAGTCCGCGGAGGAGCACGCCTCATATAGGCGCTTGCATCCCTTGCGCAGGGCGGCTCGATGGTTGCAACTGCTGCTGGGCTTATTTCTCCTCTGCCTTTCTTTGCACGCTCAGAGCGGCGTCGGCTTTCAATACTTCTACGACTCTAACGGCCAGTTGATCAAAGTGGTGGACTCCAGCGGGAACGTTGTTAGCTATACCTATGATTCGGTCGGCAACATACTATCGATTGCCCGCTCGACCATTGCGGGCGCAAATACTCTGGCCATCCTGAATTTCACACCGCAGCAAGGCGCCACAGGTCAAGTGGTTACGATCCAAGGGCAGGGTTTCAGCACAATTCCAAGTGGCAATTCGGTTGCCTTTAATGGCACCCCGGCGACGGTGACCGCCGCCACTGCCAATAGCCTGACCGTAGCTGTGCCGTCCGGAGCCACTACCGGTCCGATCACGGTTGCTGTAGGCACATCCACGACAACTTCTTCGACGAATTTCACCGTGCTGCAAATACCGGTGATTACCTCGATCAATCCAAAATCTGCTGTGCAAGGCGGCAGTGTCAGCAACTTTCAAGTAACAGGCATTAATCTTACAGGGGCTACTTTCGGGTTCCTGCCTGCTTTCACTCCCGCCGAGATTACAGCTTCGGGCGTGAGCGTAAGTCCTGATGGAACTTCGGCCACCATGTCACTCACGCTGGCTTCATCTGCCATTGGGTCTTTTACAGTCGTAGCTACCAATACTGGCGGCAGTTCGAGCCCTCTTCCAACTTCAAGCAATACGCTGACTGTGCTATCGCCCAACCCATCAGCCGATGCCGACGGTGATGGTTTAACCAATATCTACGAAGGGGCCATCAACTCGGATCCCTTGAATGCAAGTACGACGAACGACGGTATTCCAGATGGCTGGGCGCTCTTTTTTGGATTGAATCCTGCAAATGCCGGGGGAGCCGGCCAGACTGCTCCTGACGGTCTCACCTATCTGCAAGCATTCCAGCAAGGCCTGAACCCGTTGATTCCGTCACTGGCGCCGCCCGCGGTTGTGAGTGTGTCACCGGCGAACGGTTCGACCAATGATCCAACGAATGGTGTCATCGTGGTTCGCTTTAATGAACCGTTGCAGACTCCGGTTACACTCGATGCCGCACAGAACGCCATCAACGCTGGTTTGCCTTCAGGGTCAAGCTTCTCAGCCAGTAATTCAGCAGCGGCTGCACAGGTATTGCAGGCGTTTCTGCTGCGCACATGCTGCGGCGGGACGGCAGCCTCTCCCGGCACAGTCCAAGTCCTGCAAGGAGGGCGGCCAGTCGCCGGTACGATTTCTCTTTCCAATGACGCGCTGTCACTCGTTTTCACGCCTACTCAGGCGCTCTCTTCTTCCACCACATACACCATAGTTGTCCAGGGTGTGAAAGCTGCATCCGGCGTTCCAATGGCGGGAGCGTTCCAGAGCTCATTTACAACCGGCATCGGCGTAGACGCCACGCCAGGCCAGGTTGTGCTTACCAGCCCCGCCAATGGAACCGCAGGCGTACCCACCAATACCGCGTTTATGGTGGAATTCAGCAAGCAAGTCAATCCCGCATCGCTCACGTCACAAACGTTCTTCGTGATTGACAGTGTGACCGGCCAGTCTGTGCAGGGTGTGTTGCAAGTGGATGCTTCCGGATTTACTGCGTCGTTTGTGCCGCAGACGCAATATGCCGTGGGCCGGTTATTCTTTGTGGAGCTATCGCAAATCCTGGATCTCTCAGGCAATCCTTTCCCGTTTAATTTCTTCGAATTTACGACAGGCTTTACGGCGCAGACACAGGGGCCTGCAGTGGTCGCGGTGAGTCCGGCGAACGGCGCAACCGCTATTCCAACAAATGCGGTGATCGTAGCCCAGTTCAGCGAGCCTCTGAGCGTGATCAACGCCACTGCCGGTCTCCAGGTATCACAAGGCGGCATTCAGGTTGCAGGGGCCATGGCTCTATCCAACGGCAATACTCAAATTACCTTTACCCCTGTGTTGCCGCTCAATCCTGGTGTTGTCTATACCATTACAGCTACAAACCAGATCACAGATGTTGCCGGCAATGCTCTTACTAATCCCAGCACCTTCACCTTCACTACGGGCGCTCTAGCCGACAACACTACGCCCGCTGTCACTGCGGTCGTTCCAGCCAGCAATGAAGTGGGATTCCCGACGAACGGTGTGATTCAGTTGCAGTTCAGCAAGCCAGTGAATCCGTTGACGGTGAACATGATGGACTTCCAGGTATTCCCGCAAGAGACCTTCAATTTGGTTCCGGGGAAAATTCTGGTAACGCCGGACGGTTTGACGGCAACCTTCACGCCGGCTTCACCGCTCGAACCTTCGACCACTTACTTGATTGAAGTAACTAATGGGATCACCGACCTGGAAGGCAATCAACTGCAATTCATGTTCTCCAACTTTACCACTGGGCAGGTGGCAGCTATCTCGCCAAACGTAGTTCAGGTGAGCCCGCCGAATGGCGCCAGCGGAGTGCCGGTGAATCCAGTGGTAGTAGTGGTGGTGAGTGCGCCGGTCAGTCCTTCCAGCGTAAGCAACAGCGCCATTACGGTATCGGCGGGTGGAACGCTGGTCAGCGGAACGGTGAATTTGTGCGGTGACCAGACGACGTTGACGTTCGTGCCCACGAGCCTGTTGGCAGCCAGTACCAGATACACGGTGACGGCGAGCGGATTCACGGACCAGGCAGGAAACAAGGTAGTGCCGTTCAGCAGTACGTTCACGACAGGGACATCGGGAGTGGCAAACACAAGCCAACCGACGGTGACGGCGGTGAGTCCAGTGAATGGGGCAACGGGTGTGGCGACCAACAGCGCGATCATACTGACCTTTAATGAAGCAGTGGATGCAGCGACTGTGAATGCCAACACCGTTTCGATCACCGCGAATCAGTTTGCCGGGCAGTTGGCGGGAAGCTACACCCTGGATGCAACGGGGAAGATCGTGACGTTCACGCCGCTGTCGCCGCTGCCGGGCAACACAGTGATTACGGTACAGGTGAATGGAGTTCTGGATCTCTCCGGAAATGCGAATATTGGGTTCCAGAGTTTGTTCACGACCGGGACCGGAACCGATACCACAGCTCCAACGGTCGTCATGGTGACACCGTCCAATGGCGCCACAGGAATTGGGCTGAATGCGTCCGTCGTGCTGACCTTCTCCAAATCACTGAATCCGGGCACCATCAACAACAACACAGTGGGTTTGTTGGCCAATGGGAGCAGTTTGTTTGCAGGGATCAGTGTGTCGGCGGATAACCGTGTGGTGACGTTGAATGTGGGCATGTTGCCGGCTTCGAGCACGGTGACGGTTGTAGCTACATCGGGTATTACGGATTTGTCAGGGAATGCTCTGGTGAATTTCCAGAGTTCATTTACCACCTCACCGGGCTTGGATACGACGAATCCCTTTGTGGTAGCACAGCGGCCAGGGAATGGGGCCACGGGAGCACCGCTGAGCAGCAATATTGTGTTGTATCTAAATGAGCCCATGAATGCTGTGACGGTGCAGGGAGCAGTGCACGTGTCGCAGAACGGAGTGCTGGTAAGCGGAACCACGCAGATGAGCGAAAACGGAGAGGTGGCGGTCTTCACGCCGGCGCAGCCGTTCGCAAATAATGCACTGGTGCAGGTGTTTGTGGACCAGACGGCAGAGGACACGGATGGCAACTCGCTGTCGGCGTATCAGGGATCTTTCACCACAGTGTTGGATCCGAATACAACTGCGCCCAGCGTGGTAAGTGCAAGCCCGACGTTCTGCTTCACCAGCACACCAACGAATGTGGTGATAGACCTGGGATTCAATGAGCCGCTAAACCCGGCGACGGTGAATACCAGCACCGTCAATCTGTTTCTGGATTGCTGTGCGGTCATACCGAGCACGGTGAGCCTAATCAATGGTGGAACGGTGGTGCAGATCACGCCAGTGGCTCCGCTCTCACCCAATACGACCTACTTTGTGCAGATCAATACGGGATTGCAGGGAACAAATGGGCTGGCGCTGCCGTTCACGCAGGATGTCACTTTCTTTGTAACGGGGACGAGTGCGGACACGGTAGCACCGACGATTTTGTCGGTGTCGCCGCCAAACGGAGCAGTGAACGTGGGCGACAATGCGGAGATCGAGGTAGCGTTCAGCGAGCCGGTGAATCCGGTGACAGCGAATGCAGGGACGATCCAACTGAGCGCCGGAGGAGTGACGGTGGTGGCGGACGCCATCAGCTTCAGCAACAACAACCAGAACATGGTGTTGGTGCCGCACGCGCCGTTGCCGGACAACACGTTG
>Ga0134126_10011059_pt1 | contig 11376 bp, 10 predicted proteins | sample KB31752_FD_96881 | JGI IMG/M metagenome (GOLD analysis project Ga0134126, IMG submission 96881) | Terrestrial soil microbial communities with excess Nitrogen fertilizer from Kellogg Biological Station, Michigan, USA - KB3-175-2 | ecosystem: Environmental > Terrestrial > Soil > Unclassified ... | reverse complement strand
CGCATCGGGCATGCGCGATGCCCTGCGCCTGCAGCGTGCCGATCGCCGACAGCGCGGCGAATGTCGCATAGCCATCGTCGGCGCTGCCCCGTCCGTACAGTTTGCCATCCTCGTACAGCGGATCCCACGGTCCGCAGCCTTCCCGCCATCCGGTCATTTCGGGCTGCTTGTCCAAGTGGCCGTAGAGCAGCACCGTGCGGTCTCCGCTGCCGGCGATGTCGAAGTAAAGCAGCGGCGTGCGGCCTTGCAGGCGGATGACTTCCACCGTCAGCCCGCGCAGAGGCTGCTTCTTCACCCAGGCATGGGCAAGCCCGATGACGCGCTCGATGTGGCCATGACGTTCCCATTGCGGATCGAAATGCGGCGACTTCGCCGGAATGCGGATGTAATCGGTCAGCTGCGGGACGATGTCCGCGTCCCATTGCCCGCGGATCGCCGAAAGAAGCGTCGAATGATTCACTAGGTCGTTTTCCGATAGATGGGCCCGCCGCCCGGTTCGGCGACGCGGTGAAGCAGAACGATCTGGCTAACGAGGTTTGACGAAACGCAATGCGAATTTGTCGGTGGGAATCGCCGAGCCGGTCGACGTCTGGTCGCGCGGATCGGCGGGATTGCGCAGGAAGTTGCCCTCGGCCTCGAGCACGAATCCCGCCTGTCGCACTTCGGCCAGCACGACCGCTTCGTCGATCCGGTGCAGGCTCCGGCCTTCGGAGATGCCCGTGCCGCTGCGCCCGGAGTGATCGACGATCACATAATGGCCGCCCGGCTTGAGCGCGGCAAACAGGCTCTGATTCATGCGCGCCCGATCGACCGGAAGATAGGTGATGTCGTGATAGTTGAGGATCAGTGTGACCAGATCCAGCTTTGGCGCCTGCGCCGGCACCGGATCCTCGAACGGGCGCTCCACGGGGATCAGATTGGCCTGAGGATGATCGGCCAGCCGCTTCGCGAGTCCAGGTCCGGGCTGCGGCGTCTGCGCGAACACGACGCCGGTAGGCCCGACCGCCAGAGCGAGCAGCTGCGAGGTGTAGCCGCCACCGGCCGATACGTCCAGCACCTGCATGCCGGGGCGAACCTGCGTGAACGGAAGGAATTCGGCGGGGTGCCGCGCCGCGTCGGTGCGCCGGTCTATATCGGTGCGGATCGGACTCGCGATCACCGCTTGATAGGTTGCCGCCATCGCGCGCTCATCGGCCGAGGGGACCGTCGTGCATGCTTGGAGTGCCGCGAGCGTGCCGAGCACGAGGAGCGACGCCGCCAGGCCGCGTGCAACAGCGGGTTGAATCTTCGCGAGGTGCTCGCACATCGTTGTGGCTCCTGTCGGCCGGGCGCATACGAGGGTCGATACGGTGCGCCGGCGGTTGAATTGCATGGCGAACTGGCTCATAGTTTACTTCAGTTTTTGCGCGCGTTTCCCTACCGGAGATTCAGATGAGCGACAAGCCGCCGACCGACGTCAGAGTCCAGGTCAGCAAGAACGGTCCATACCGAGTCTCCGGCAACCTGCCTTTGGGCGAGGAAATCATCGGGGCCGACAGCGAAGGCAACTCGGTGGCGTGGCGGCAAGGAAGAACGTTTCCGCGGCAGCAGCAATACGCGCTGTGCCGCTGCGGCCACAGTTCGCACAAGCCGTTCTGCGACGGCAGTCACGCGAAGGTAGGCTTCGACGGGACCGAGACCGCGAGCCGCGCGCCTTACCGCGAGCAGGCGAAAGTCGTCCGGGGCCCGACGATGACGCTGACCGATGCCGAAAGCCTGTGCGCCTTCGGGCGCTTTTGCGACCCGAACGGGTCGGTGTGGAACCTGGTGGACATTCCGGAGCGGACGGCTCACGAGCATTTCGTCCGGCAGACCTGCAATTGCCCGTCGGGGCGCCTGGTGGCCTGGGACAACGCGACCGGCGAAAGGCTGGAGCCGAAGTACGAACCGTCGATCAGCCTGGTGCAGGATCCGGCCAAGAACTGCTCCGGACCGTTGTGGCTGCGCGGTGGGGTGCAGCTCGTTGCAGCCGACGGACACCACTACGAAATACGCAACCGCATGACGCTTTGTCGCTGCGGCGCGTCGAACAACAAGCCTTTTTGCGACGGCGCGCACGCCTCGATCGGATTCAGCGACCGGGCCTAGGGTCGCCGATCGCGTCGCCGGCCGGGAAATTTCAAAGAGCAGGACGATGACCGCGGGGAGCGGGCATGCTGTTTCGCATACTGTGGGGCGTCGACATCATCGCCGCGCTGACCGCGCTGGCGTTCTTCGCCATCGGCATCGAGGACGGCACGGTCTCCTCGGTCAATCTCATGCTGTGGCTCGCGCTGCTGGCGGGGTTGACGGTGATCGTGTTCGGCAGCAATGCGCTCCAGGCCCACGGCCAGCGCGGGCTTGCGTTCATAGTGGCGGCGGTTTTGGGCGTGCCTGTGCTTCTCGGCTGCCTGTTCTTCGCTTTGCTGCTGGTCAGCGGCGTGCGATGGAATTGATCCTGCCAGATAAGTCAATCCAACGGAGCCTATCTTGCCGTCATCGAAACACAGAGTAGGGATCATAGGCGTCGGGTTCGGGGCGCAAGTGCACGTCCCGGGCTTTCGCTCCGAAGGCTGGGAGGTTGTGGCGATCTGCAGCCGCAACCGGGAAAAGGCCGAAAAAGCCGCAACCGATTCCGGCATCGCAGGCGTTCATACCGATCCCGTCGAGCTGATCCGCCGCGATGACATCGACGCCGTCGCGATCATCACGCCTCCCCGCGCTCACCACGAGCTGTCGATCGCGGCGTTGGACGCAGGCAAGCACGTGCTGTGCGAAAAACCGTTCGCCATCGACGTCCGGCAGGCCGTCGAGATGCGCGATACCGCCGCCAAGTCGGGGCTGACCGCGATGGTCGCGCATGAATTTCGTCACACGCCGCAGCGGGCCTACATCAGGCAGCTGGTTTCGGACGGCTACATCGGCAAGTTCCAGCTGTGCACGATCGAGTTGTTTCTCGACCGCTACGCGACCGCGGTGCCGCGCCCGCTGAGCTGGATGGCGAACAACGCCGATGGCGGCGGCTTGCTGGGCGCGCTCGGCTCGCACTACATCGACGGACTGCGCGACTGGTTCGGCGAAGTCGCTACCGTCACCGGACGCCTGGCGGGCTTGCGGCCGGACGTCGTCGACACGGCGACCGGAAAAATCGTCCAGGCGGAATCGGACGACACGTTCCTGTTCACCCTTACGTTCAGAAGCGGCGGTATTGCGACGATGATTGCATCGTTCGCCGCGACGCCGTCGCGCGGGACCAGGATTGCGGTGATGGGAGACGCCGGCACGCTGCTCGCCGAGCAGCCGGGTCCCAATCCGCCGGAGGATGGCATCGTCATCGCAAGCCGCAACGGCGCGCCGCTGAAGGCGCTGGAGACGCCCGAACGGTACACGCCGTTCAAGGACCCGCGCGATCACCGGCTGATGGCGTTTCGCCTGCTCGTGCGCGATTTCACCGCGGGCGTCGAGCGGCATGCGTCGCCGGCGCCGAACTTCACCGACGGGTTGCGCTGTCAGGAGGTTATCGACGCGGTGCGAAAGTCATCCGAGTCGGGGCGGACGATCGCGCTGGATTGGCAAGACTGAGGCTGGAGAGGTCGAATCGCCGAGGGCAGGGCGCTCCAGCCGCCGCGAACAAGGCAGCACCGCACTGTCCTCGGGCGTTGCGGCAGAAGCTAGCCCGGCGTTCCGTTCAGGTCGATCGTAGGCGTCCGCGATTCCGGCAGACTCCCGACCAGCTGCATCAATACCATCAGCAGCATTCCTGCCGAACCACCGAGCAGGAACGCCGCCAGCAACCACCAAATCGAAACCATCGCGCTACCTCCTATCTTAAGGCTACGTCGGTTCCGCGAGCGCCGGGTAAGTCATCGCGTCCCGGCCCTATCCGAGCCTTGCGATCTGCCGCCGGCTCGGCGTTGTTGTTGACAATGTGTTTGCTATTGGTCAAAAAAAGAGCCCGGCCTGATGCCGGGCTCGCGTCGAAACTGCTGCAACGCAACGTAGCGCTGCGCTTCCAACCATGGCTGCGCCGTGTCGGCGCGCCAATCTTCTCGCGTCAGTAGTCGTCCGACAACACGACTCGCGCGTGTTTTGGAATTCGCGCCGACTGCTCGGACTGGGAAGCCGACATGCACACCAGCGCCGTGATCAGCATCCCTATGAAAGAACCTATGAAGAACACGACCGGTAACCACCAGATAGAGACCATCGGTGACCTCCGTTTCTACCGAGCTTACGCATGAGCGTGTGCCGGCTACTGAATTGGATGGCATCTCCACAGGAGAAGTTCTTGCGGCCGCGCGCGTGCTGCATCGCACACAGGACAAAGCCCGGCGCGGGCCGGGCCTTCGAGTCATCGGGCGCTGCATCGTGCGCATCGCGCGGCCGGCATCCTAGTCCCAGGAAAGCGCGCCGCCGGTTTGATACTCGATCACCCGCGTCTCGAAAAAGTTTTTCTCCTTTTTGAGATCGATCATCTCGGCCATCCACGGAAACGGGTTGTCGGCCTTGTCGAACAGCGGATCGATTCCGATCTGCTGGCAGCGGCGGTTGGCGATGAAGCGCAGATATTCCTTGAACATCGGCGCATTGAGTCCCAGCACACCGCGCGGCATCGTGTCCTCGGCGTACGCGTACTCGAGATCGACGCCCTTTTTCATCAGCACGCGGATTTCCTCGCGGAATTCCGGCGTCCACAAATGCGGGTTTTCCATCTTGACCGTGTTGACGAGGTCGATGCCGAAATTGCAGTGCATGCTCTCGTCGCGCAGGATGTACTGATACTGCTCGGACGCTCCGGTCATCTTGTTCTGGCGCCCCATCGCGAGGATCTGCACGAAACCGACGTAGAAGAACAGCCCTTCCATGATGCAGGAGAACACGATCAGGCTCTTCAGCAGCTTCTGATCGGCTTCCATCGTGCCGGTCTTGAAGGCCGGGTCGGTCAGCACCTCGATGAACGGGATCAGGAACTCGTCCTTGTCGCGGATCGATTTGATCTCGTGATAGGCGTTGAATATCTCGGCCTCGTTGAGCCCGAGACTCTCGACGATGTACTGATAGGCGTGCGTGTGGATCGCCTCTTCGAACGCCTGGCGCAGCAGGTATTGCCGGCATTCGGGCGCGGTGATGTGGCGATAGGTCCCGAGCACGATGTTGTTCGCCGCCAGACTGTCCGCGGTGACGAAGAATCCCAGGTTGCGCTTGACGATCAGCCGCTCGTCGTCGGTCAGGCCCTGGGGGTTCTTCCACAGCTCGATGTCGCGCTGCATGTTGATCTCCTGCGGCATCCAGTGATTGGCGCACGCGGAGAGATACTTGTCCCAGGCCCACTTGTACTTGAACGGGACGAGCTGATTGACGTCTGACTGCGCATTGATCACGCGCTTGTCTTCCGCGCGGACGCGGCGGAAGCCGTTGGCCATCGCCTGCGATTCGACGTCGAGATCGTGCACCGGCTCGCGCGAAAGGATGCCTCCCGTGGTCTGGGCGCGGATCGTTTCAGGCGTCGCCGGCAGCACGCGCGGCTGCGGCGCGGGTGTCACGAAATCGTCTTCGAAAGTGAGCATACTGGCCTCGTTGTCCTAATAACTGCTGCGTGTCCTTTTTCCTCGTTCCGGCACTATCGTCCGCTGCGGGGAGTTCTTTTTAATATAGTTTCTTTTGCTGATATTTCAAGGTGTTGCCTGTTATCCCGCCGTCTTGCCGCGCTCTGTTTGCGAAGGGGACAGACGCCTTGCCAGCACCGACGACGGTGTGGACAAGCCCCTCGAAGCAGGCGGTGGCCTCGTCAATGCACTGCGTTCAGCCTTTCGTAGAGGTAGTCCGGCGCGAAGTCGACGCCGTTTTCCCAGGCGATCGTCGCCAGCCCGTAATCGAGGACGAAGGCGGCAAATCGATCGCGGTCGCGCAACGATTCGAATTCCTCGCCATAGAGCTCGTCCGCCAGATCGACCACGCCTTTGCGTCCATCGTTGAATTCCAACCAAACCTTGTAGTCACCGAGGTACCGCGCATCCACCACATGACATGGGACATGCTCGTACTGGGCCATCTACCGGTCCTCCACGTTGGTTGCCAGAGCTTGCCATTCTCGTGCCGCTCGTCGCGCCGTATTGCGTCGTACGCCGTGCGGATGATCCCGCACGGATCCGTTGCGGCAACTCAGCCGGCGCGTGCGGCTGATCTCGCACGCGCCGATACTGGGTCCGCAACCCTCCGGCCATCATTCGGCCGTCCCACTGACGCCCGGCGACTCTCGCAACCTCCTGTCTGGGTGCGCGCCGCAACGTCCCTTCTTAGTCCCGCTCATCTTTAACGCTGCCGCGGCGGGATACGTAAATTGCAGCCCCGCATCGATGGCGAGGCTCGCTGATATCGAGCCGATTACCTCCGCTCGGCTTGAGCGCCCCGCAGGGCGCCGTCCGATCACTGGCAGGACTCGCAATCCGGGTTGTCGATCGCGCAGAACTTCGGCGGATCGGGTTCCTGCATCGTGTTCGCCGCCGGTCGCGCGATCGTCTTCGCGGCGGCACGGCCGGCCGCGCCGCCCGATTCCGGCACCGAATTGAGCTCGCCGCCCTGGCCGGTCGATTTCTCGGCCGAGGTCGCCGCGAGCGTGCGCAGATAATAGGTCGTCTTCAATCCGCGCATCCACGCCAGCTTGTACGTTTCGTCGAGCTTCTTGCCCGACGCGCCGGCCATGTAGATGTTCAGCGATTGCGCCTGGTCGATCCATTTCTGGCGCCTGGCGCCGGCCTTGACGATCCAGGTCGCATCGACCTCGAAGGCCGTCGCGTACAGCTGGCGCAAACCTGCCGGAATGCGGTCGATCCGGGCGAGCGACCCGTCGAAATACTTCAGGTCCGAGACCATCACGTCGTCCCACAGGTCGAGGCGCTTCAGCTCCGCGACCAGATGCTCGTTGACGACGGTGAACTCGCCGGACAGGTTCGACTTGACGTAGATGTTCTGGTACTCGGGCTCGATCGAGGCACCGACGCCGATGATGTTGGAAATCGTGGCCGTCGGGGCGATGGCGATGCAGTTGGAGTTGCGCATGCCGTGCTGCTTGACCCGCGCGCGCAGGGCGTCCCAATCCATCGCGACCGAGTCGTCGAGCTCGACGTAGCCGCCGCGCTCGTCGCGAAGGAGCTTGACCGAGTCCTGCGGCATGATGCCGCGGTCCCACAGGCTGCCCTTGTACGAGCTGTAGCGGCCGCGCTCCTCGGCGAGCTCGGTCGACGCCCAGTAGGCGTAGTAGCAGACCGCTTCCATCGAGCGGTCGGCGAATTCCATCGCGTCGTCCGACGCGTACGGCGTCTTCAGCAGGTGCAGGCAATCCTGGAAGCCCATGATGCCGAGGCCGACCGGACGATGCTTGAGGTTCGAATTGCGCGCCTTCGCCACCGCGTAGTAGTTGATGTCGATGACGTTGTCCAGCATTCGCATCGCCGTCCGGATCGTCACTCGCAGCTTTTCGTGATCGAGCTCGTAGACGGCGTCGTCGCCCTTGCCGACCTTCTTCATGTGCGCGAGCAGGTTCACCGAGCCCAGGTTGCATACGGCGATCTCGGTTTCGCTGGTGTTCAGCGTGATCTCGGTGCACAGGTTCGAGCTGTGCACGGCGCCGACGTGCGACTGCGGCGAGCGCACGTTGCAGGCGTCCTTGAAGGTTATCCAGGGATGCCCGGTCTCGAACAGCATCGACAGCATCTTGCGCCACAGCTGGAGCGCCGGCAGCTTCTTGAACAGCTTCAGATCGCCGCGCGCCGCCTTTTCCTCGTAGCGTGTGTACGCCTCCTCGAACCTGCGCCCCCATTTGTCGTGCAGATCCGGCACGTCGGCCGGCGAGAACAGCGTCCAGTCGCCGCCTTCCATCACGCGCTTCATGAACAGGTCCGGAATCCAGTTCGCCGTATTCATGTCGTGCGTGCGGCGTCGATCGTCGCCGGTGTTCTTGCGCAGCTCGAGAAACTCCTCGATGTCCAGGTGCCACGTCTCCAGATACGAGCAGACGGCGCCCTTGCGCTTGCCGCCCTGGTTGACGGCAACCGCGGTGTCGTTGACGACCTTCAGGAACGGCACGACGCCCTGCGACTTGCCGTTGGTGCCCTTGATGTGGCTGCCCAGCGCGCGGACGTTGGTCCAGTCGTTGCCCAGGCCTCCGGCGAACTTGGAGAGCAGGGCGTTCTCCTTGATCGCTTCGTAGATGCCGTCGAGATCGTCCGCGACGGTCGTCAGGTAGCACGACGAGAGCTGCGAACGATGCGTTCCGGAATTGAACAAGGTCGGCGTCGAGCTCATGAAGTCGAACGTCGACAGCACGTTGTAGAACTCGATCGCGCGCGCCTCGCGGTTTACCTCGTTCAGCGCCAGGCCCATCGCGACCCGCATGAAGAATGCCTGCGGCAGCTCGAAGCGGCGGCCGGCCCCGGCAAACTGCGCGTACTGGTCGATCAGGAAATAGCGGTCGTACAGCGTCTGCAAGCCCAGGTAGCCGAACTGCATGTCGCGCGACGGAACGAGCGCGGCGCCGAGCGTCTTCAGGTCGTAATGCGCCAGCCCCTCGTTGAGCAGTCCGATCTTGATGCCATGCTTGACGAAGCGCGGGAAATAATCGGCGTACTTGGTTGCCATGTCCGCCTGCGTCGCCTCCTCCCCCAGCGCCTCGAAGCGGATCGCGTCGAGCAGCAGCCGCGCGGTGACGAAGCTGTAGGCCGGGTCCTTTTCGATCAGTGTGCGCGCGGCGAGGACGACACACTTTCGCACCTCGTCCATCGGTACACCGTCGTACAGGTCCTTCAGAGTGGCCCTCAGCACGCGCTCGGGTTCCACGTCGGCGAGGCCTTCGCACGAAGTCCGCACCAGGTCGGTGAGCCTGCCCATGTCGAGCGGGCGCGTGATGCCGTTGTCGATGACGTTGATCGCGACACTTTCGGCCGCGGCGCCTTTTTCCTTCTTTTCGTGCGCGCGCTCCTGCGAGCGCTTCTCGCGGTAGAGCACGTAGGCGCGAGCGACTTCGTGCTCGCCGCCGCGCATCAGCGCGAGCTCGACCTGGTCCTGGATCTCCTCGATGTGGATCGCGCCGCCGTCGGGCTTGCGCTTCATCAGCGCGGCGACGACGACGTCGGTGAGCTTCGCCGTCAGCTCGCGCACGCGCGCCGACGCAGCGCCTTGTCCGCCGTTGACGGCGAGGAAAGCCTTGGTCACCGCGATCGCGATTTTCGAGGGCTCGAACGCGACGACGGCGCCGTTGCGGCGGATAACCTTGTACTGGGCCAGCCGCGGATCGTTGTTCGCCGCGGGCGTTGCGCTCGCCTCTCCGGGCATCAGGTTGCGCTGCGCTGTAGAGGATGGAGTGGCGGCAGAGCTGGCGACTTGCATCGAGTGTTCTCCTGTCAGATCTTATGTTCTTGGCTTGCCCGCGCTTCGCCTGGCCCTCGTCGGGCACGTCCGGCGCAGTGCGGCCTTTCGGTTGCCGATCCGGCGGCGCCGACCCTCGCCACCGGCCCCAGGCCCCAAGGCCTCCCGAAATCCCTTACGAATCAAAACTACTATATCTTGTGTTCAAGTGCTGAATCAACACCAATCATAGTAGCTAGGCCCAAGCGGCGCAAGCGCTTTTTCATGCACAGGGAGGGGCGCGGAAAAGCATCGAAAAATCAGGCTCTAAGCGCGGGATTTCGGTTCGACTCACCGACGGTCCACCGTCGATCCACCGTTTCGTCCACCGTTGCGGTGGACAACTTATTAGTGGCTTGGAACGGGTCCAGGTTCGCGCTTCGCGGGCGCAGCGCCTAGGTGGAACGAGCAGCGATTGTCGGAGGTCGGACTACAGCCGAATCGGAGCCATTCCGATTGCGGCGCTACCGCAAACGCGGCAGCCTCGGTATGATCGCAGCGGGTCGCGGCGGCCGTTGACCGCTCCTGCCGCTATCTGCCGGACAGCGCGTCAGACCAAAAGAAGATCGCGAAAACATGGCTGAGCAACATTCGAAGCATCGCCGCAAGCCGGCGGGCATCGGTCGGATCGAAGGCCGCATCACCGCCGACGGATTGACGCACGGCGATCGCTCGCCCGCGTCGGCCCGCACCGCCGGCACGCCAGCGGGATGGCGCGTCGGCGGCCTCGTCGGCCGCAAGCTGGCGGCCATCGGCGCGGCGACGCCGGTGCGCTTCCGCGCCGTATTCGCCGACGGGTCGGCCTACACCAATTGCGAGCCGGGGCAGACGCTCGAGTTCACCGTCACCTTCCGCACGACGCGCGCGGCCTTGCGCGTGCTCGCTTTCGGTCCCGTCGGCCTGCTCGAATCGTATTTCGACGGCAACATCGATATCGAGGGCACCTTCCCCCTGGCGTTTCGCGCGGCGCTAGATGCCGGATTCGACAATTCGCAGAACGCACTGGTCTCGCTGCGCAACCGCTGGCACGAATTCCGTTTCTCCAACAAGTCGATCGCGCAGGCCAAGGCCAACGCGCGGTTTCACTACGACCTGGGTGAGCCTTTCTACAAGCTATGGCTCGACCGGGTCGGCATGATGTACACCTGCGCCTATTGGAAGGAAGGCACCAAGACGCTGGAGGAAGCGCAGCAGAACAAGATGGACCACGTCTGCCGCAAGGTGCAGCTCAAGCGGGGCGAAACTTTTATCGACGTCGGCTGCGGCTTTGGCGGACTGCTGTTCCACGCCTTCGAGCGTTACGGCGCCCTCGGCACCGGCATCAACACGGCCACCAGGCAAGTGGCCGAACTGCGCGCCGAGCTCGCGCGCCGCGGCCTGGACGACCGGATCGGGCTGGTCGAGTGCGACTTCCGCGAGATGCCGGGCCAGTACGACAAGCTGCTGTCGATCGGCACGCTCGAGCACGCCGGACCCGATCAGCTGACCGAAGTCGTCCGTGCGCACGCCGACGCGATGAAGCCGGGGGCGCTGGGCGTCATACACTTCATCGGACATGTCGGCGATTTCACCACCGAGTTCTATATCCGCAAGCATATCTTCCCGGGCGGCTGGATACCGAGCCTGTCGCTGGCGATCGACGCCATGGAGAAATGCGGCCTCGAAGTCCTCGACGTCGAGAACCTGCGCCGTCACTACGCGCTGACGCTCGATGCGTGGGCATCCCGCTTCGACCAGAACTGGCCGGCGATCCAGGCGCTCGAGCCCAGGCGTTTCGACGAGCGCTTCCGGCGCACCTGGCGAACCTATCTATGGTCGTGCGCGGAGATGTTCCGCTCGAAAAACAGCCACACGCATCTGTTCCAGGTCCTGGTGAGCAAGGGCAACATCGCCGGAAATTACCCGATGAGCCGTGCCTTTCTCTACGATGCCGCGGCGCGGCCGTCATGAAGCTTG
>Ga0134126_10011058_pt1 | contig 11376 bp, 16 predicted proteins | sample KB31752_FD_96881 | JGI IMG/M metagenome (GOLD analysis project Ga0134126, IMG submission 96881) | Terrestrial soil microbial communities with excess Nitrogen fertilizer from Kellogg Biological Station, Michigan, USA - KB3-175-2 | ecosystem: Environmental > Terrestrial > Soil > Unclassified ... | reverse complement strand
GGTATGAATGCCTCGAATACGGCTAGCGTTGAAGTAACTGCCACGTGATCCGCCACCAGCGTGTGGATCATCTTCTGCACCTTTGCGCTTTTCAAATCCAGATTCTCGATGACGCCCAGCGTTTCCTGCTGGCCGGGGCAAACATTGAGCTTCTTGCCGGGGTCGAATTCCGTGTCCACTAACAATCCGTGCTCCAGATCGTCAATCCCTAATTCCGCCGCCTCCGTAAAACCGATCGAACAAAGATGCCCGGTAATTTTCAATTTGTGCCGGTGGACAGCCCGGATCGCTTCGGCCAGCGCCTCGTGGGAAATATTCATGTAGGCTTTGAACGACGTGGCGCCTTCCTCCGTCCAGTAGTCCACCAGTCGCCGCGCCTGTTGGGGCGACCTCACCACCGGCATCTGAATGGAGAACCCGCCCGGCCCCTCGATATACGGTCCGGTGATGTCCATCTTGGGCCCAGGCATGCCATCGCGGTCAACCAGTTCTTTTACATTGAGATCTGTATAGGGCTCCAGTGAGCCGGCCGTCCGTACGCTGGTCACTCCCGAGGCCAGGTATAATCGCGGCGCGCTGAATGCCTGCTCGTTATACATCGGGATTCCACCTCCAGACGGATAAAACAGGTGCTCGTGCATTCCCACCAGCCCCGGAAAAACCGTGTAGCCGGTCAAGTCGATTTGACGCACGCCCTCTGGAATCCGAACGGAGGGTTCCGCTCCGATTCCGGCAATCTTACCGTGGTCGATCAGGATGGTTTGATCGGGTTTTTCTGGCGCGCCAGTGCCATCAATGACGCGCACGTGCGTCAACGCAAGAACTGGGTCGCGGAAAGCCAGGAACGGCTGAATGCCCGGTTCTAGACGGCTCTGTGCAATCGCGGATACGGCAGTAAGAAAAAGACAGACACGGAGAAGCAAAGCGGCTCTGATTCTATCGAACCGCTAAAACAAACGATCGTCCTTTATGGATGACCGTTATGGACGACCGTGCTTGTGTGACCCTTCGTGGCGCTGCTCTTCCTGCCGGTCGCGTGCTTCCTGCTCGCGGGCCCGGCGCTCATGATCGGCCACCATCTGCTCGTAAATCGGGACCTGCTGGGGGGTCAGCATCGCCTTCACCCGGCTAATCTGTTCATGCTTGATCTTCACCATCGCCGGATGATACGAATCGCGAACGGCCTTATACTGCGCCTTGGTCTCATCCAGAATCGTTTCGAGTTGGCTCACCTGGGCCGGTGTCAGGCTCAGCCTCGACTGCATCTCGGAGATGTAGTGATGCCTGAAATCTTCTGCGCCCTTCGCGTTCACTACGCTCGCCGCGTAGTACCGGTGGCCCAGCGCCCCGACCGCGGCTCCGGCGCAGAATAGCAGAATCGCGAAGAGGGCCGCGGCCCACTGGTTGCGCTTCATAACCCGCCTGGTGAGATCGTCTCCCTTGTTTAATGCCGCAACGCGGCTGGAACTTCATTGCCGGAAGGTGTGCTCCGGATCGCTTCGGTGTAATAAGTCTGCTCCGCGCTATGGTCTGCCATCAAGGCATCCGTGTAGCTTTGGAAGGCGGCGCGCTGGTTGGCGGTCACGAAATTCAAGGCGAGCAGCAAAAGGCAAAGCACTGCGGCGGCCGCCATTCCCGTCCGCGCCAGCCGTTCGAAAACAGACCAGAAACCTCTCCGGGCTTCAATCTTCTGCCACACCACGGGCATGAAGGTCGCGCTCGGCTCCACGTCCGGGCACGCTGCGCGATACCTCTGGAACAAGTCATCCAGCCCGGAATCTTCAGTGCTCATACCGGTTCTCCCCAAATTGCCGGGCCCATACACGAACGCCCGGCATTTTTGCAACCGCCTTACAATTTACCATCTGCAACGGCTGTCTGGTAAGCCTTCAGCACCCGCTGCCTGGCTCGAAACAGCCTTACCTTCAGCGCATTTTCCTTTACGTTGTATATCTGCTCTAATTCCTTCAACGACAAGCCTTCCACTTCTTTCAGCGTGAGCAGCAGCCGGTCTTCTTCTGAGACGTGCTGAAATAGCGCCTCCACCAACTCCCGCACCTTCGATTTCTGCTGTTCCTCGGCCTGCTTCTTGCCGCCGGCCAGCGAATCCGCCATCATCACCTGCTGTTCGCTCAGATCCGCCATCCGGGATTCTCCCCGCCGGCGAATCCGCCGCAGATAATCGTAGGAAGCGTTCACGGTCAAGCGATAGAGCCAAGGCTCAAACACCTCCGCGGTCCGCAGTTGATCCAGCGAATAGTAAAGCCGGACAAAAACCTCCTGCGCCACGTCCTCCACATCTTCGGGCCTTCCGATAAGCCGCGAGATCGTGCCAAGAACCCGCTTCCTATAGGCAAGAACCATCTGATTAAACGCCGACGGATCACCCGCTCGCGCTTTCTCAATGACTTCCTGCTCGACAAGCATACCGGCGTAAGATGCCGGGAACGCTGTCGGCCCTCTAAAACTCTAGGCGCTCCGGCAATTTGTTAGGTTACAAGGCTTTGCCCTAAACTCCAAGCACAAGCCTGAAAGCGTCCGCCCGACGCTCCGCCCCAGCTTTCTCAAGGCCAATCAATGAGTTACCTCAAAATCTCCGACCAAAGGCAAATGATCGCTGGCAACCAGGGAGACCGCCGTCCGGTGCAGCCGCAGGCAGCTCAAGTGCAAGGCAGCGTCATAGTACATGTGGTCCAAGTGCAGAAAGGGTACCAGGCCGGGATAGCTTCGGCTGCGGCCAAGGTGGGTGCTGAGGTCTGCGCTCCGCAGGTGGGTGGAGAGGGTGCGGGTAACCAAACCGCGCGTCCATTCGTTAAAGTCGCCGATCAGAATCCGCAGGCCTTTGGCGTCGGGGGCGTCCAGCACTTCGGGCGAAATGAGCTTTCCCGCCTGATGCCGCCGTTCAAAATACGAAGTGCCCAGGTGTACGGCGAAAACATGCAGCATCAGATCTTCGGCAATTTGCACATCCGCCCGGAGGCACCCGCGCGGCTCCCGCCTGCTTACGGTCAGGTCGACGCAGCGTGATCCCAGGACCGAACCTCGCGTGAGGACGGCGTTCCCGTACTCCCGGGCTTCAAGTTGCCGCGCACACCCGAAAACCAGGCACATGTTCAAGTGCGCCGCAATGAATTTCGCCTGCTCCGCAAACGCTTCCTGCAAGGCGATCACATCGGCCCCGATATCCTGCAAGACGTTCAGTATCCGGTACGGGCTTACCTTCAGATCCAGCCCACGGCATTTGTGAACGTTATAGGTTGCGATTCGGAAGCGGGTCATTCCTGTTTACTGAGCAGCGATTCGAAGTCATCGACCAGCCTCTGCGCCCACCTTTCCAATCGCGCCTAGCACTGATAGAGCGGTGTACACGTCCCGCCAAAGTCCTTCACGACTATGGAGGTTTGTCTACCACGGATTGCAACAGACAACTTCTTCAGGTCGTGTGATCGAGCACAATCCGCCACTGATCGCTGCGGAGCTGCCAGACAAGGCTGAAGATTCCGCCCACCGGCCCGCCTGCGTTCACAGGCCGGTCAATATGCCACTGCCCGGTAGCAATCGCGACCTGTTGATCGAGAGGCCGTATCGAAAGGTTACTGAACGAAAGCTTTCCCATGGCCGCCGGCGATGCGTACGATTTCCGGTATCGCGCCAGCAGCTGTGCCCTGCCATGCAAGATGTTCTTCCCCACAAACATACAGTCTTCGGCATAGGTCTCGACGAAGGCCGGAATATCGCCACGATTCCAAGCCTCGAGTTGCGCCGAGATCTCTCCCGATATCCGGCTCACTGCATCCCCGGCGCTCACATGCGCCCCTGCGATAAAGAGGCCCAGCATTACCACAAGCAGCGTTCTCATGTGCATCATCGTACCGGGAAGAGATGCTTCCTTTCACGGAATCCGGATGATGGAGGCGAGATCGGGAGCGAGCTCGCGAAAATATTTCAGATTGTATGTATAGATTGCCTTAGCCTTCGATTTCCGGGCACAGGAGAGCAGCAGCGCATCGTAAATCAGCCCGCCCGTCTGCTTCCGATCCGCAAGTTGCCGGACAGCGGACAGGTAATCTGCTTCGTCCAGCCGAATGAGGGTCAGGTGCCTCGGAAGATCCTCGATAAACAAAATCACCTGTTCGGGCGGGATTGCAGGCCGAACAGGGAGCTTTGTCAGCGTGGCATATAGTTCGGCAAGCGAGTGCGCACTGCATGACGTGTTGGCAGGATTAGCCGCCGCAAGAACCTTCAAGCTCGCTTCGTGGTCGGCGTGATCGGCCCAGAACGCCGCGACCATGACCGAGGTATCCAGAAACGTTTTCACCGTTGTTTTGACCCGCGGCCCAGGGTTTCACGAAGGCGCTCGTTGCGTCCCGCTTCGATGAGATCCACGACAGACTGATCGGCCGGTTTTCCGGAGCGATATACCCAGATGCCCATCTCCTTGTGCAGCCCTGCCGCGATGCGCACTGGTGAGAGAAGTACGCGATCCCCTTCGATTTCGAGCTCGAAGGCATCGCCGGGAGCTAGGTGGAGCTGATTCCGAACGGGCTTGGGGAGAATCAGGCGGCCTGCTTTATCCATATTCAAAATGGTAGCCACAAATGGATTTTACCATTTGGTAAATACCATTAGGGAACATCCGAGCGGCGTTTCGTGGTCAAATGAATTTGAATACAATGTGTTACACTGTATTCATGAGTATTTCTCTGAGCTTTCGAACCGAAGAGGACACGCGTAACAACCTTGACCGCCTCGCCGAATCCCTTGATCGCAATCGAAACTGGGTCATCAACGAAGCCATTGCCGCGTACCTCGATCTCCACAAGTGGCAATTGGAGCACATCGAGCAAGGCATGCGCGATATTGACGAGGGCCGCACCTATTCGACGGAAGAGGTCCGCGCGCGCCTCGCTAAAAAGGCCAGAGCCGGGAAGTGACTCTCCGCTGGTCGGAAACTGCCGCGCTGGATCTGGAAGTGATCTACGATTACATTGCGCTGGATAAGCCTGCCGCGGCAGCCGCAACTATAGAGAAGATCATCCAGACCGCTGAGCGATTAGAGCAGTATCCCAGCCTTGGCCACGCGGGTCGCCGCAATGACACGCGGGAACTGGTGCATCCGCCATTCGTAATCGTCTACCGTGTCATGCAGGATGTCATCGACATCCAGGCGGTTTTCCACGGGAACCGCAAATACGTGTAACTCCCGTTTCACAATAGAACTTATGAACGGTTTGAAACGCACGGAATCCGACAGCATGGGCGCAATTGAAGTGCCCGGCGACATGTACTGGGGCGCGCAGACGCAGCGGTCGCTCAAACATTTCGACATCGGCGAAGACCGGATGCCTCCGGAACTGATCCGCGCGTTCGGTGTACTCAAGAAAGCCGCCGCGCTCGTCAATCACGATCTCGGCAAGCTGGACGAAGAGAAGACCAGCCAGATTGTGCAAGCGGCGGACGAAGTCATCTCGGGCAAGCTCAACGGCCATTTCCCGCTCCGCATCTGGCAAACCGGCAGCGGCACGCAAACCAATATGAACGCCAATGAGGTGATCTCGAACCGCGCCATCGAACTCTCCGGCGGCGCAATGGGTTCCAAAAAGCCCATCCATCCGAACGATCACGTAAACATGTCGCAGTCGTCGAACGATACGTTTCCGACCGCCATGCACATTGCCGCCGCCGAACGGATCGCCCTCGCGCTGATTCCTGCCGTTCAGAAACTGCGCAACACCCTGGATGAAAAGGCAACCGCTTTTGCCGGCATCGTGAAGATCGGCCGTACCCATCTGCAGGACGCTACACCGTTAACAGTCGGCCAGGAGATGTCAGGCTGGGTGTCGCTTCTGGACCGCGACATCGAGAGGCTGCGGGTCGCTCTGGACGGCTTGTACGATCTGGCCATCGGCGGAACCGCGGTCGGAACCGGCCTGAATGCTCATCCGGAGTTCGCCCACCGGGCCTCTGCAAAGATTGCGGAATTGACAGGCTTGCCCTTCCGCTCCCATCCGAACAAGTTTGCCGCGCTCTCCGCGCATGACGAACTGGTTTTCGCCAGCGGCGCATTAAAAACACTGGCTGCTTCGTTGATGAAGATCGCCAACGACGTGCGCTGGCTCGCCTCCGGCCCTCGCTGCGGGCTCGGCGAATTGACCATCCCTGAAAACGAGCCGGGGTCGTCCATCATGCCCGGCAAGGTCAACCCCACCCAGGCTGAGGCGGTCACGATGGTTGCGGCCCAGGTCATGGGTAACGATGCCGCCATCGGGTTCGCGGGATCTCAGGGCAACTTTGAACTCAACGTATTCAAGCCCGTAATCATTTACAATTTCCTGCACTCGGTCCGGCTGTTGAGCGACGTGTGCCGCAGCTTCAACGAGCACTGCGCCACCGGCATTGAGGTCAACCACGCGCAGATTGACCGGTACATTCAGAATTCCCTGATGCTTGTGACCGCCCTAAGCCCGGTCGTCGGCTACGATAAAGCCGCAAAAATCGCACATACCGCCCATATCGATGGTTCCAGCCTACGTGAGGCCACATTAAAGCTGGGATACCTCTCGGGCGATGAGTTCGATAAGTGGGTGAAGCCCGAACAGATGACGCATCCTGCCTAGACCAACCTGGGCTAGAAGGAAAGGTCTGTCTCCTTCGCGCAGGGTTACGGCTGCTGCTCCATATCGAAGACGAGGAGTTACGCTGCGAAACTGCCCAGGTCTTGCGAGGCGCGGATCCCCCGGTTCCGTTCGAAGAGCATGGCGGCGTTCTTTCAGACCTGTTGGCGGATATCGAAAAGCAACGTCCCGACGCTGTACTGCTGCAGCTTGATGCACTCGCGTGGGAGGTCCAGGCGGCAATCCGCCAGATTCGCATACAATCGCCGCGCACCAAGGTTGTTGCGCTGCATCGCGACGCTGACCCCAACTTGATTCTGGCTGCAATGCGGGCCGGCGCTAGCGAGTTTCTGCACACTCCTCTTCAGCCAACCCTCGTGCCCGCACTCGAACGCCTTCTGGCTTCATCGGACGGAGAGTTTGTCCCGCCAGCACGCGGCAAGATCATCGGGCTCCTCTCGGCCAAAGGAGGTTGCGGTGCAACCGCTCTGGCCTGCCATCTTGGTTGGGAGCTTCACCGTCAGACCCGCAAGAACGTGCTGCTGGCCGATTTAGACCTCGCCTGCGGCCTCATGGGATTTCTGATGAAGTCTCAAGCCACGTACTCCATCTTGGATGGGATCAAGAACCTGCCCCGCCTGGACGAAAGCTTGTGGAAGGCGCTGTGCGTCGAACACCGGCCCAAGCTTTGGGTTATGCCCGCGCCGCCGGCCTGCTCGCTTTGGGACCGCCCCGGCGATGGCCAGCTCCGCCAGATGCTGCAATTCACGCGCACCCAGCACGATTGGGTCGTTCTGGATCTGGGACGAGGCATGAACCCTTTTTCCCTGGCCGCCATGGACGAAATCGATCAATTATTCGTCGTTTCTACCCTCGATATCGGCGCATTGTATGCCTTGAAATCGATCATCCATAACATGTCGCATTACGGAGACAAGGTTCAAATCGTCCTGAACCGCACGCCCCGGATGATGGACGTTGGGGCGCAGGAGATTGCAAAGGTTCTGGGCCGCGACCCCTATGCCGCCCTGCCGAATGAGGCGCTCGACCTGCATGAATCCTGCGCGAAGGGCAATCTCCGCGATTCAAATAACCACCTCGCGCAGCATTTTGCGAAGCTGGCCTGCAAAATCGCCGGCATTGCTCCCGTGAAGGCGAAGAAGAGATTCGCATTGTTTGGATAGCCGGTCAATCCTGAGACGCCCTTCGCACCCGCGCCACTTCTACAAAGAAATATGCCGATTCCGTTGATTGTGCGCGTAGTCCTGGCAGCTATTGTCTTAATCGCGGCCATCTATGATTTTCGGTTCCGCCGCATCCCGAACTGGCTGAATCTTTCCGGGCTCCTCCTCGGGTTCGGGTTGAACGCGCTGTTCTTTCAAGTGCACGGTGCGATATCTGCAGGTCAAGGGCTTCTATTCGCGATCGCAATCTATATGCCCCTCTATCTGCTCAGGGGTATGGGTGCAGGCGATGTCAAACTGATGGCGGCGCTTGGCAGCCTGGTCGGCCCCTGGAACTGGTTTCAGATCTTTCTGGCAACTGCGATCGTCGGGGGCGCTGTAGCCGCCGGCTTCACGCTGCTGAAGCACCGCTTTACGGACACCTGCTGGAATGTGTGGTTCCTATTGAAGGAGCTGAGCCATTTCCGCGCGCCTCATCGCGGCAACTCCCAGCTCGACGTGCGCAGCGCGGCAGCTCTTCGCATGCCGCATGGAGTGCTGATCGCCATTGGATCGCTGGTGTTTCTGCTATTGCCCTTCTTTTACTGAGTGCCACATCGACGATTGCCGCACATTTATCCCGAAGGCGGCTGGCTCTTTGTAACCTGGCACTTGCATGGAAGCTTGCCGCAAGGCCTGTATCCCCCGCAGAAAAGCCTTCTGCCGGAAAAGCTTTCACCTGGATGGACGCTACCTGGATACGACCCGCCAAGGGCCGATGTTCCTGCGGCGGCCGGAAGTGGCGAGCGTGATCGTAGAGGCGCTCGGCCGCGGTGTAGAGATAAAACTGTACGAGTTGCGTGCTTTCGCGGTCATGGCCAATCATGTTCACGTCCTGTTTCGCCCTCGGCAAGAGGTCAGCCAGGTACTCCAGTGGGCTAAAGGGACCACCGCCAGGCAAGCCAATCGGATTTTGGCTCGCATTGGCAAACCATTCTGGCAGCGAGAGTCCTATGACCACTGGGTAAGAGATAACCAGCAGTTCGAACGAATCGTGGTCTACATCGAAAGTAATCCAGTGAAAGCCGGGTTAGTCACCGAGGCCAGCGAGTATCAATGGCCCACCGCCTGGAAGCGCGTGGCGCACGCTTGAGCCTCTGTGGCGCACGCTTTAGCGTGCTGCTGCCGGTCTTTAGCCGGCAGGCGTTCTCCACGCCCCCAGAGCTTTCTTACTCCCGCTTACCCGTATAGCCCCTTAGAAATTCCCGAGATAGCGAGGCACTTCCCTTATGCGAGATCGGCTATTGCTTGATCCGTCCTCACCGATAAGGAAGGTGGATTCTAGCACCACAAGAAAGGAAGATATATATGTTCTATTCATTTTTGAAGGCATTCGCGCGGGAAGAGGACGGACAGGACCTGGTGGAATACGCACTGCTCCTGGCCTTCATCGCCCTCGCTGCGATCGCCTCACTTACGGCGGTTAGGACGAGCTTAGATACCGTCTGGACCAACATAGAAACCAAGCTCGGCACAGCGGCCGGCCAGTAAGAACTTCAATGGGAGCCGTGATCTGCACCCACCGCTCCCATTTCTCTTAACCCATGAATCGCCGCTTCATTCCTGTCCTGCTGTTCGCTCTGGTTGTCTCCGGTGCGGCAAGTTTCCTGGTCTACCACTTCGTGCTTACCCACGTCCAGGCAGCCAGTACTAAGCCGGTCCCTAGGCAGAAGCTGCTGGTCGCCTCGCATAACCTTGAGGTCGGCGCCCTCATACAGGATGCGGACCTGAAATGGACTCAATCGGCCGATGCCATTCCCGACGGGGTAATCAACGACAGGCAGCAGGCAATTGGGCGCGGCGTTGTCTCCACCATTTACGAAGGTGAGCCGATCTCCTCCGCCCGTCTCGCGGCAAAAGGGGCAGGAGCGGGCCTCGCGGCCATGATTCCGGTTGGCGAGCGCGCCGTGGCGCTAAAGGTTGATCAGGTAGTCGGTTTGGCGGGTTTTGTCGTCCCTGGGATGCGCGTCGACGTAATCATCGCCGGCAATGCGAGTCCTACGCCTGGCGCGGAAGGGGTTCTCTCCCGAACCGTGCTCCAGAATATTGAAGTCCTGTCCGCCGGCCAGAAGATCGAAAAGAGTACCGACGGAAAGCCGGAGCAGGCGCAGGTCGTGAATCTCCTGGTTACCCCCGATCAGGCCGAGATTCTCAGCTTGGCGAGCAATGAGACTAAAGTCCAGCTTGTCTTGAGAAACCCGCTCGATACCAAAGAGGAAGCTACCCACGGGACTTCGGTTGCGGCGCTGTTCGGCGTTACCCCAGCTCCTGTTCTCGCTGTTGCCGCTCCGCCGAGGCGTCCCGCGCCGCTTCCACGTCAGCCAGACGCTCCGACCGTGGAAGTCTTCAATGGCACGAAGCGAAGCGAACAGAAGCTCGATGTGCGTTGAGAGCAGGGAAACTATGAACACCAGATTCTTTACTCTCGCCTTCCGGTCCGGCATCGCTTCATTTGTCTGCTATGCGGCCGTGGCAGCCACCCCGTCTGTGCCAACCGATCTTTCCGTCGGCATCAACAAATCCACCATCGTGCAGAACACGGCCGGCGTGAAGCGAATCTCTATCGCTAACCCTGACCTGGTGGAAGCGGTCGCGGTCAGCAAGACGGAAGTGCTGTTGAACGGAAAGAAGGCCGGCGATACCAGCCTCGTGCTCTGGGATCTGGGCGGCCAAAGAACCATGTTCGACGTCCACGTCATTGCGGCCACACCCAAGGTAGAGGTGGTGCGCGACGAGCTTCAACGCGAGCTTCCGGGCCAGAATGTCACGCTAACGGTGAGCGAAGGAAGCGTGTTTCTACGCGGGACCGTGAACGATGTCACGTCGTCCGACCGCGCTGCCGAAATCGGCGCAACACTTGGTAAGGTTGTCAACCTCCTGCGGGTTAAAGTTCCCGAAGCCGATACGCAAGTCCTGCTGAAGGTTCGCTTCGCCAGCATCGATCGAACCGCGCTCCAGCAGCTCGGCGCGAACATTATCAGCACCGGCGCAACGAATACCATCGGAGCAATCTCCACAGGGCAGTTCGGGCAGCAGCCGACATTCGACTTCAAACAAAACCCGTTTTCCGTTACGTTCAACAATCTCCTGAATATCTTTTTCTTCCGCCAGGATCTCAACCTCGCGGGCACCATCCAGGCGTTGGAAACGAAGCAGTTACTGCAAATCCTGGCCGAGCCTAACCTGTTGACTGTTATGGGACGGCCCGCGAGTTTTCTAGCGGGCGGCGAATTTCCTTACCCCACGCTGCAGGGCGGCGGCGCTGGAGTCGGGCAGATCACTATCCAGTTCCGCGAGTTCGGAATACGTATCCGCTTTCTGCCGACACTTACACCGCGCGGGACCATTCATCTCGCGCTTACACCGGAAGTAAGTTCTCTGGACTACACCAATGGGCTCACTGTCAGTGGGTACACCATACCTGGTCTGGATGTCCGGAGAGTCCAGACCGAAGTCGAACTGGAAAATGGCCAGAGCTTCGCTATAGCCGGTTTGCTCGATAACAGAACCACCGAGAACTTGAATAAGATTCCGGGCCT
>Ga0134126_10011057_pt1 | contig 11377 bp, 6 predicted proteins | sample KB31752_FD_96881 | JGI IMG/M metagenome (GOLD analysis project Ga0134126, IMG submission 96881) | Terrestrial soil microbial communities with excess Nitrogen fertilizer from Kellogg Biological Station, Michigan, USA - KB3-175-2 | ecosystem: Environmental > Terrestrial > Soil > Unclassified ... | reverse complement strand
TTGCATGATCCTGCCGCCACCGGAACACGGGTAGCGTTTCCAACCAAGGCAGCCCTGGAAGGAATTACAGACCCGTACTTTCGCAGCTTTGATATGCGCTTTGCCGACTACTGGCGATTCAAGGAATGGGAACGCGAGTTCGATAACTATGTGAAACACGATAACCTGCCCGCTCTGGAGTTGCTGCGACTACCGCATGACCACTTCGGCAACTTCGGGCAGGCCATTGATGGCGTGAATACAGTTGAAACCATGATGGCGGACAACGACTACGCCATCGGGCTTGTGGCGGAGAAGATTGCCCACAGCAAGTATGCCGGGAGCACGCTGATCTTCATTATCGAAGATGACGCGCAGAATGGACCAGACCATATTGACGCGCATCGAAGTGTGGCCTACGTCATTGGTCCGTACGTCAAGCATCGTGCTGTGGTTTCCCGACACTACACCACCGTTTCCATGTTGCGCACCATCGAAGATGTGCTGGGCATCCAGCCACTCGGACTGAATGACGCCTTGCAGCCACCCATGACGGAAGTTTTTACCGAGCGCCAATCAACATGGGACTACACGGCGCATGTTCCACGCATTCTTTACAGCACTCAGCTTCCTCTCCCGGCGGGAGGGAGCACACGAGCTGCCGAAAAGGCTGATGTGCCAGTGCGTGACGCAGCCTATTGGGCCGAGCAGACGAAAGGCTACGACTTCAGCATTGAAGACAACATTGATAGCGCAGCTTTCAATCTGGTGCTGTGGGAAGGCCTGAAAAAAGATGAGCCCTATCCTGCGGAGCGGAGCGGCCACGACTTAAGCTCGAATAGAGGTACCCTGTTGCGACAGCAGAATTCGGCTACGCGCAAGCAGATAGCTCCGGCAAAATAAACAGAAGCGTTTTCGCGAATCGGGTTGTCACATCGTAAGGCCAGAACGTGTGCCGCTCATTTATCATATGGAAAAAGGGAATTCAGGTTTCAACGGGTATTGCTGGAGAATTCGATCGTAAGCCTCTTGGTAAATCACTTCGGTGATCCGTTGCGGCCAGATATGTTGCCACAGATTCGCCGCGTGACGAAACCGAATCCTGTCGTCGAAAAATTTGTAACATGAGTACCAGCTCACAACCTCCGCAGCATGACCTGAGCTCTCTCAGGATCGCCGACCACTCACGCCGTCCCAGGAGTGCGGGCAAACGACTGGGGCTATTCGCTGCAACACTGGGAGCCGTGGTGTTGCTGGGGGGACTGTTTCTTGCATTCCGTGGACAAAAGCCCGTGGTTGAAGTGTCAGCTGCGCGCCCGGCCAATGATGCGCGCGCCACGGCCCTTCTGAATGCCAGCGGATATGTAACGCCTCGCCGGCAGGCGACGGTGGCCGCCAAGGTTACAGGCCGAGTTGAGCAGGTCTACGCGGAAGAAGGGCTGCAGGTGCATGCCGGACAGGTGCTCGCGCTTCTGGATTGTTCCCAGCAGAACGCGGCGCTGGCTTCGGCAAAAACTGACCGCGACGCAACTGCCGCCGCCCTATCTGACCTTGAAGTGCAGCTTAATAATGCCGACCGTGAACTGCATCGGGCGAAATCCATGCGCGATTCCGGGATTAACAGCCAGGAAGCGCTGGACACAGCCCAGATGACGGCGGACAGCCTGCGTTCCAAGATTGCGCTTACCAAAGAGCAAACGCGCGCAGCCGATGCGCGGATCGTTGTCGCTCAGGAAGACGTGGGAAATTGCACACTGCGCGCGCCCTTTGACGGCAAGGTGGTCTCTAAGGACGCCCAACGTGGCGAGATTGTTTCTCCGGTTTCCGCAGGTGGAGGTTTTACCCGGACGGGGGTTGCCACGGTGGTGGACATGAAGTCGCTGGAAGTTGAAGTGGATGTGAATGAGTCTTACATTGCGCGCGTCAGGCCGGGACAAAAAGTGATTTCCACCCTGGATGCGTATCCGGACTGGCAGATTCCTTCAACCGTCCGCACCGTGATTCCCACCGCAGACCGGCAAAAGGCGACGGTCAAGGTGCGCGTCTCATTTGACAAGCTCGATCCACGCATTCTGCCTGACATGGGAGTGAAGGTGGCGTTTCTGGGCGATGAACCCAGGAAAGCCGCCAATGCAGTTGAGCCCCGGGCACTCGTTCCTCGGACCGCGATTCGCAACGACAGCGGCAGGTCGATTGTTTTCGTCGTCAAAGACCAGAAGCTGGAGCGGCGCGCAGTCACGCTGGGATCAGATCGAGGCGGCGATGTAGAAATTATGGCGGGACTCACCCCCGGGGATAACGTAGTTGTGCGCGGTGCAGACGGGCTGCACGAAGGCCAGAGCGTGGAAACGAAACAATAAGGAGTGGATGATGGTTCGTGTTGACGGATCCGGGACCTCTAGTCTTATTCGTGTGCGCGGCTTGGACAAGAAGTATTCCCGCGGCGGCGAAGAAATTCACGTTTTGCAGGGACTCAATCTCGATGTGGATCAGGGCGATTTTGTGGCCTTCATGGGGCCCAGCGGCTCGGGTAAAACCACTCTGCTTAACCTTCTGGGCGGTCTTGACGTGCCTTCGGCCGGAAGCATCACCGTTTCCGGCGATGAGATCACGCACATGTCCCGCAGCACGTTGACGGAATGGCGCGCGCGGCATGTAGGTTTCATTTTCCAGATGTACAACCTCATCCCGGTCCTGACGGCGTTTCAGAACGTGGAGCTGCCCCTGCTTCTGACCAAGCTATCCAAATCGGAGAGGCGCAAGCATGTGGAGACTGCTTTGGCCGTTGTCAGTCTGGCAGATCGCATGCATCACTTCCCCCGGCAGCTCTCTGGCGGGCAGGAGCAGCGTGTGACCATCGCTCGCGCCATCGTTTCCGATCCGACTTTCCTGCTGTGCGACGAGCCCACCGGCGACCTGGACCGCAAGAGCGCCGACGAAATCATGGAATTGCTGCTCACGCTGGTAAAGCAATACAAGAAGACCGTGCTCATGGTGACGCACGATCCGGTGGTGGCAAAGCGGGCTGACGTGACCCTGCATCTCGACAAAGGCGCACTGGTGGAAGCCGGGAGGCTTGAAGGCGCAGGCGCCTTCAGCGGAGGTGCGCGATGAAGTATGGCGGATTGATTTTTGCCAACCTGTTTCGCAAGCCTCTGCGGCTCACTCTCACGATCGGCTCTTTTGCAGTTGCACTCATGCTGTTCGGATTTCTGGCCGTTGTTAAAGAGGCCTTCAGCGGCGGAGTGCAGATTGCAGGCGCTGACCGTCTGGTGGTCATCAATCGCGTTTCCATTATTCAGCCGCTGCCGCTCTCCTATATGGACAAGATGAGCCGTATGCAGGGAGTGAAAGCCGTCACGCATGCCAACTGGTTTGGCGGAGTTTATCAGGATGAAAGGAATTTCTTCCCGCAATTTGCGATTGACGTTCCCACCTGGCGGCAGATGTATCCAGAATTCAAGTTGTCAGAAGACGAATGGAACAATTTCGTCAAGGACCGGCAGGGAGCTATAGCAGGCGCCGCGACTGCAAAGCGGTTTGGCTGGAAGATAGGCGATCGCATTCCGATCAAAGGAACATTCCTTCCCGGAGTTTGGGAATTCAATCTGGACGGCATCTACCACGGAAGCCGGCAAGCCGACGATGAAACGCAGTTCTGGTTTCAGTGGGACCTTTTCGAGGAAAAAGTACCAGAGCGATTTAAAGGCAACGTCGGCTGGTACACGGTAAGAGTCGATAATCCCGATGACTCCCTGCGGGTAGCCAAAGCCATTGATACGGAATTTGCCAATTCGCCTTACGAGACGCACACCGACACCGAGAAAGCTTTTGCAGCAGGGTGGGTCAAGCAGTTCGGAAATATCGAATTCCTGATCCTCACCATCGGCGCAGTGGTCTTCTTCACGTTGTTGCTCGTCACCGGAAACACCATGGCCATCGCCGTACGAGAGAGAACGAACGAGCTGGCTGTTTTAAAGGCCATTGGCTATTCCGATAAGTTCGTGCTGGTCCTGGTACTTCTGGAATCGCTCGTAATAGCAGTCATCGGCGGCGGCTTCGGATTATTGTTTGCGAAGGGCTTGACTCTGCTGGGAGATCCGACACATGGCATGCTTCCCTTCTTTTACCTGCCCACCAAAGCTATGTTGACGGGGATTATGGCGGCGTTGCTGGTGGGTATCGCCAGTGGGATTCTACCTGCGGTCGGAGCAATGCGGCTTCGCGTTGTGAACGCCTTGCGGAGGGTGTGAAGATGGCAATTCCAGTTGTCTACAATTTACGCAGCGTACGGCAGCGCTGGACCTCCGCGGTGGTTGCCGTCCTTGGAATTGCGGGGACCGTAGGCGTCTTTGTGGCCATGCTTTCTCTCGCGAGAGGCTTCAGGGCTACGTTGATTTCTTCAGGGTCGCCCGACAATGCAATGGTCCGCCGGGCGGGATCAACATCAGAGATGGACAGCAGCGTCTCGCTTGACCAGATCAAGATTCTGGAAGATGCCCCAGGTGTAGCCCGAGGACCCAATGGTCCATTGGTTACGGCGGAGACTGTGGTGATTGCACCGTTCCCATTGCGGTCAACGGGTACGGATGCCAATGTACAGATTCGTGGCGTATCGGCGAAAAGCCTTGAGGTTCGCCGCCAGGTGAAGATGGTGCAGGGGCGATTTTTCCAGCCCGGAGTTGCGGAATTGATTGTGGGACACAACGCCGTGAGTACATATTCCGGGCTGACGATGGGAAGCCGCGTCAACTTTGGCGGGGGCACATGGACGGTAGTTGGAGTATTCGACGCCGGAGGCTCGGCTTTCGACTCTGAAGTCTGGTGTGATGCTCGCGTGCTCAACCAGATCTACCATCGCCCGGACAACATCTTTCAGTCAGTCACGGTGCGCCTGACATCCTACGACTCCCTAAGGGAATTCAAAGATGCGCTTGTCTCTGATCCACGGCTCACCCTGGACGTCAGCCGTGAAGTGGAATATTACGACAAGCAGTCACGCACTCTAACCACTCTGATCACGACACTGGGCGGCATTGTGGCCGCGATCATGGGAATCGGCGCGATCTTCGGGGCGCTCAACACCATGTATTCGGCTGTGTCAGAACGTTCGCGGGAAATTGCCACACTTCGTGCTCTGGGCTTCGGCTCTACGAGCGTAGTCGTCTCTTTTACGATTGAAGCTCTGCTGATCTCGTTTGTGGGCGGGGTGCTTGGCTGTATTGCGGTTCTTCCTCTCAACGGCCTCACCACAGGCGCCATGAACTGGCAGACCTTCTCGCACCTGGCGTTCGCATTCAAGATTACGCCTGTATTGCTGGCAGGAGGCCTTATTTTTGCGCTCGCGATGGGCGTCCTGGGAGGGATCTTCCCTGCCATTCGAGCGGCACGTCAACCGGTTGCGCCGGCACTGAGAGGGCTGTGACGCTTGCTTCGACTGGATGAAGTTCCGCGGCTATGCTCCGGCGTAGCCAAGTTCCTGCGTCACTAATCCGGGATCAGCAGGATTCTCTTGAGCCGGTTTAGGTGTTCTCGCAAACGGACGTTTTTCCAGCGCGCGCTTGGCCGCGGCGCAGACGTTCTGCGGCAGGCCGGGATTCTTCATGAGGGAAGCCAGAAGATTGTCGGCTTCTGAGGTCTGAATCGCAGCGACCACGCTGACCAGTCGCCAAAGCAGCGCAGCCGGCAGGGGCGACGAGAAACAGCGTTCCAGCGCGGGCAAGCTGTCAGGGTCAGCAAGAAACATCAATTCATAGAGCGTTTCTTCCAGCAAAACGGGAGAAAGTGCCGGCAGCACGGCCGCAAGCGTGGAAGCAGCGCCGGCCAAATGAGAATCAATGACGGCCTGCAGAGCTGCTTTCTGCACGCGTTCATCTTTGTTCTCAAACACCGGTTGAATGTGCTGCAAGAGCTCTGGGTCTTTCAGCTCGCCGATAATCTTGCACGCATTTCGCACGACATACCATTCCGTGCGCTGCAGTCTTTTCCGTGCAGGAGTGAGCGCGGACGGACCGAGGCGCGCGAGCAACCGCACCAATGCCAGCCGGTTTGCGGCGACCACTTCGTTGTCAAGAGCAATAAAGATCCTTTCGATGGCGTCGGGCCCAGCCCAGCGCAGAATGTTGGCGGCGAGCTTCAGCCACGAGGAATCGTTCTTTCTCTCAAAGAACATCTCCGTGATGCGGTCCACGGATGAAGGCGGCAGCAGTGAAACCACAGCAGGAACGCAGCACTTCTCATGTGCTGCGGAGTCGGTGCTTGCGCTGGCATCCAATGCCAGGCCGACTTTCTGAACCAGGTCAAAGTGTTCGTATGTAGCGGCAATTCTGGCCAGCGTCACCAGGCCATTCACCACCTGGAAATGAAGCATGGGATTGAGCTTGCGGCTTGAAAGGGCCTGCGTAAGCCAATCGGCCACCGCTTCCCAGAATTCGCCATGTGTTCCCGCGAGGGCGCGCAACAACTCAGGAATACGCGCGACATCAGGTACTTCCAACTCCGCCGGATGCTCCAGAATAGAACAATACTGGATGCCGAGGGCCATAGCGTGCTCAGGTTCGCCCTGGCGGATAAATTCCTTGATCAACTCCAGACAGCGGCGAAACTCCGTCGCGCTGAAATGACTGAGGCCGAGAAGCTCGCAGAGTTTCTGATGAGGAGTCAGCGTCAGCCAGCGCACTTCCGCCTGAATGCGGGCGAGCGTCTGCGGAGGCAAAGCATATTCCTTTGCCAGTTCCGCCAGCTTTTTCGCCAGACGTGTCGCCGCATGCGTCGCCTGCAGGCTGCGCATCAAGACACGGAATACCTGCTCTTCAACGATCACCGCATCGTCGCCCGCGGGAACTACGGCCAGACGTTTCATGGCCCAGCGTAATGCCGAATCCTCAAATACTTCCGCGGTCAGCTCCTGTTGCCTGGCCGCATCCCCGCCTTTGCCGTCAGATACAAGGTTGTTCAGGACAACATCCGGACGAACGGTTTGAAGCATTTTTGCCAGTTCGATATAGGCTGTCTGCGGGTCTTCATCCGGATTGCGGAAAGACGACTCGAACTTTTGCTCGATCACGCGCTGCAGCTCATTCATTTGCCGGCCCAGGCCGTTGCCAGCAGATGCTGACGTCCCAGCGGCAGCGCCAACGCCTGTAGCTCCGGAGAAACCGCCGCCAAGAACCGCATTTCCGGTTCCGGTTCCGGCGCCAAAGCCGGATGTAATGGCGCCATTTCCTCCGCCAAATCCATTTCCCTGCGTGCCGAATCCCACGCCATTTCCGGCGCCCACTCCGGGGCCGTTTCCATCGCCCGCGCTTGCCGTGGCTTCCATATGACTGAGGACGGCTTCAATTCCCTGAGAGAATCCGCCGTTGATGTCATTGAGGGCTTTGGAGATGAGATATTCCTCGGAGCCCATGTCGAGAATGGTGTCGCCGTCCTCGTTGCGTTTTTCGGTTTTCGAAGCAGGGAAGATGCGTACAAACTCGAGCTTCTTTTGTTCGAGGAACGGCAGTAACCCGCCGTGCTCGTCAATCACTCTGGGGTTGGCGCCGATACAAGCAACGGCCTCGCGAAAGGCGGTGAGAGTAATTCCGGCGTCAAAGGTAATGGCGCCGATTCCCCGTTTGAGGAATTCATTTTCAAGCGGCTTGAGGCTCTCTTCAACGGTAAGGATGTTGTTGAGGAGGATACGCCGGTCCACGAAGCCGAGCGTAAGGCAACGCGCCTGCTTTACCAGCGGATTGAGCAATTCGTAGGTTCGCTGAAGCAAACCGGATGCGCTCTTATGTTCGGCAGAAAACATGTTGACCATCTTGATCAACGTCTGCAAAGAGCGTGCAAAACGGATTCCCTGGACTTTCAAATGCTTCTTGTCCTGCATGGTTTACTTCTCCGTAACGGCCAGTCCCGGGCGGGATAGTTTCCAGTGGTTATATATCCGATTGATATAGGCGAACAAGGTGACCGAAGTAAGCCCGCTTTCAGCCATTAATCTTCTCAAGAAAAGCGAGAGATGAATCTGCCGAAAAACGGCATGCAGGCCAGAGAACCTTACAATCTTCGTAATCCTTGTAAGAAGGGTCTAAGAGTGGATTTTGTTTGTCTTTGAGGCTTGTTGAAGTAAGAATCGAACCAATCACCAAGCGGCAAGGCCGCACAGTTTCACCCGACGGAATTTTCAGGAGGTTGGTATGTTTCCGGCTGCCAGCCCCGATAGGCGGGCAGTAGTGCGCCTGCCATCGAGTGCACAAGTTACAGTTATCCTTCAAAACACTTCACAGGTTTTCCCAGTAGCGCTCGTTGATACCAGTCCTTGTGGCGGAAGAGTCCGTTACAAAATTGGAGCATTTCCGGGGCTGATGACGGCAGTGGTTGATTCTTCCCTGGAGAAACATCGAGTCTTTCCTGTATGGACCAAAACCATTGGCGATAGTGTAGAGACTGGTTTTCTTACTGAGGAAGCGTGGCTGATTCATCGCCTGCGAGGAGGCGAGAATGAGGCGCTTCTGCCACTGCTGGCGCTGCATTTGCAGAAACTCAAAACGGTCATCCGCTCCGTGACACGTGGTCAGGCCGATGAGGAAGACATCCTGCAGGAATGTTTGCTGAAAGTCATTCAACATGCAGGCCAATTGCGTCCTGGCCATAGTTTTCGAGCATGGCTGCTGCAAATCGCTACGCATGAGGCGCTGAAGGCCATCCAGCGAAATAAGAGGCGTTTGCATTTCACCGTACAGATACCAGACGATAACGGATTCGGCGAAGGGACGGATTTCGTTGATCCACGAGGCTCGCCGGCAGATGCGCTTGAATTCAAGGAACTGGAAGCGGAATTCCTTTCTGCTCTTGGATCACTGGATGAGATCTATAAGCGGGTGTTCATTCTGCGGCAGATTCACGAATTGAGCATGGCTGAGATTGCGGCTGAACTGGAGATCAAGATCGATACAGCCAACACGCGACTACACCGCGCGCGAATGTGCCTGTATGACCAGTTGCAGGAAGCCTGCCACAACGGCTCGCCCATGAAAAGCAGGAGCTTGCTGGCATCCTCGCGAAACGGACTGCGGGGCCTTGTCACCAGAGTCTGGCTGGCGGCAGACTAGCAAACAAGCAACATTTTTCTGTGGTAGGGACAGGACTGACGGGCTGCACGCAGCCCGCCAGTCCTTGTTTTCTATTGCTCGCTTCTTAGAAAGCAGTAGGAGCAATGTCGTCCGGTGGCACAAAAGTGACACCCTGAGGCGTGGGAACCGGCGTCGGAAGCGGACGCAAGAAAGGCGCACCTCCGTTATCGATTTCCCAGCGAACCAGCATGGCGTTATCTTCGTGCACGGTGTTGTGGCAGTGCTCCATGAACATACCGCCCCAATCGCGGAACTGCATGGTCAATGTCACGCTTCCACCCGGACGCAGGCGATACACGTCCTTGCGGCCCTTCTCCCAGGCAGGAACGTTGCTTGCGCTGCCGTTGCGAGCCAGGATCTGGCCTTCTTCAAAGTGGATGTGGATGGGGTGATCCCAGCCGCCACCACCGTTCTGGAGCGTCCAGATTTCGCGCGTGCCATAACTTGGCGCAGCTGAGATGCGGCCCCAACTGGCGTCGAGCACTTCTCCGTTATCGGTTTGGACTCCCCACGGTCCGCTCTGTCCGCCAGCACCGGTCGTGTAGGTTTCTTCGCTTGCCCGCAGAGGCTGCGAGGCCCCACGCGCAAATTGGAATGTACGCCGGCGGGAAACCGGGATGGCGGATAAGTCAGGATTCGGGATCATGACCGCCGGCACCTGGCTCTGATCGGGCTGAGCGGGGTCACGGACAATCCGGAACTCCAGAAACTTGCCAACACAGGGATCCGACGATTGTCCGGACAGTGCTTGGGCCAGGGTCAGGTCTGCGGATGGTTTCTTGCCATCCTCGTGTTCGCACAAATTCACCATCCATACCTTGCTGCCGACAGCGAACCGCGAGAAATCAACCACGATGTCATACCGTTCCGCAATACCCTGCTCATCGAGCTGAGTGAGGGAGACAGGAGATGGAAGCAAATTTCCGTCGTTGGCAATTTGAAGCATCGTCACGGCATGATTGTTTTGGTCCGCAATGGCCACCTTGAAGAAGCGCGACACGCTGGCATTGAGTATGCGGAAGCGATACTTGCGGCGCTCCACTTCAAGGAACGGCTTGAACGTAAGATTGACGGTCATCACGTCACCGAGGAAGCCATCAAACTGGAAGATATCCATGAAGAGCTTTCCAGTCGAGTCAAAGGCTTTATCGGCGAGCATGAGGTTGATGTCATACTCCAGGTTGCCAAATGACTTCAAGGTACCGGAAGGCAGGCGGAAATTTACGCCGTCATTGATGGCCTCGTTGCCACGATCGAGCGAGCTGTAAATGTTGAACATGGCAGCGTTTCCCTTGTACACGTTCTGGGAAGTAAACGTGAACATGTGATCGTGGAACCAGTGTGTCGACATGGTTTCATGCCAGTCACCGGGCACGTTGTTGATACCGCCGCTGTCATCAGGGCTGCCGGCGCGGGGATCGGTTGCATTGGTGTTGATTTCAAGAAGTCCGGCCAGCACGATGGGCCAGTGGTAATCGTAGAACTGATTGGGGAAGAAGAACGCGCCGGTGAAGCCGTCATTTTCCGCGCCATGGTGGCCGTTGTGTTCATGAGTCGAGATGGTGTTCCGTCCGAAGCCATTGTTCGCATTGACGTCCGCAGGCAGCTTGTTATGATGGCGTACCAGGATCGGCTCACCGTACCGGCCCTGCACCAGTTTGGGCGGGATGGTTCCGTTGAAGGTCCAAACTGAGTTCGGCGCCTGCGTGGGAAATTGCGGATGGAACTTCAGCGGAATGGGCTGTGTTGGATCAATCTCAGAGTTGAATTGCGAAGCGACGCCGGGATTGTAAACCGTGTTCGTGGTGGCCTGCGCCTGCGACATCTCAACGGAAATTTTTGGCGGAAATTGAGTGAACTGCTGGTGTGCCCAGATTGGTCCAGGAGGACGGCCTTCAATGGGGCCGGTACCGCCGCCGAGAAGCGGATCGACCGGCTGTTGCGTCTGATTCGATTGCGCCTGCGGAACCGGGTTGAGATCGCCGGTAAGGGGGTTGGTTCCGCGTGGAATCACATCGAACCTCGGCATTGGGGTGCTGAAGGGCTGAACGCCAAACAGCGGGCTGGGAGGTGCACCGGTGGGAATGCTGGAGTCAGCGTAAACACTTTTGGCGAATGGACTCAATCCACTAATGGGAGCTAGAGCCCCACCGGTGGTAATCAACCCCCATTTGATGAGGTCCCGGCGGGTAATTTGGCCTGTGGAATAGGCCCTTAGTATCTCTGCCCGGTTCTTGCGCGCGTTCTCAGCTTCCCGGATGCGAGCTGGCGAGGCGTTG
>Ga0134126_10011055_pt1 | contig 11378 bp, 18 predicted proteins | sample KB31752_FD_96881 | JGI IMG/M metagenome (GOLD analysis project Ga0134126, IMG submission 96881) | Terrestrial soil microbial communities with excess Nitrogen fertilizer from Kellogg Biological Station, Michigan, USA - KB3-175-2 | ecosystem: Environmental > Terrestrial > Soil > Unclassified ... | reverse complement strand
TATCTGCGGTTGCGCAAATGATCGCGTCGTGCCCGTGTTGCTTGGAAGAGATTAATTGCATGTCCATAGGCACCACCTTCTCACCCGAATATATCGCAGGAGAGAATCTTGATTGGGGCGTTGCGCAATGGGCACGGCCATTAGTCAGTTTGTTTATGGATGGTGACGCGAGCGTTACTCACTACATAGCCAATAAGATTCTTGGTAATAGGTATCTTCGCATAAATACCACGTTACCATCGCATATCCGCATGGATTCTACTGATGTGGATGATATGCTTTACCTTATTAGAATTGCTGATAATATGCAATATAAAGCATATTTAACGTGGCTGGATTCGGTCGGCTGGTCGAAAAATCCCCCGGCACCCCTTGACACGCAGGGTGCCGTTGCGGTACACTGACACCAGACGACAGGGACGGAGCCGGGGGCAGGACTGGTATATATAGAGTTAGATTTAAGTTTTTGGCTGTAAGTAACTCTGCATAATAATCCTCTCTCGGCTCCAAATCATTTTGAATAACAGTCCGTTAACCAAAGGTCATACAATGACTACAGGCAATAGGGTAAAGAAGATGGCTGCACCGACTGAAAAGCTGGACAATATGAGCGTAGGAGAGTTGCGCAAGCTACTTTCTGCTACGGAAGGTTCACTACGCGCACAGGCTTCAAGTGCTGTTTCTGTACTACGCGCGCTAGGTCGCGCGGAAGACGCGAAGAAGATCGAGTCAATTACTGAAATTGATCTTTCAAGCGGGCGGCCCGTTGTTTTTAAGCGCGGTTCGCGCCAGCCAGCTACGTATATCGCTCCTGCAAAGCAGGCTTAAGTTTTATGCTCTCTAAGGTGTTTCGTATATCCGGTTGGGAAACCAATGCTGGAACGGCGCGGAGCTAATTAGAGAGCGCCAATTTTGGGCCGAAGTTAGACGGTTATCGCACTACAATTGGATGTAATAAGCAATTCTGGCTTTGCCAGAAATTACCGTTTGACACACCTTGCCCGAATAACATTTGTGGGTCGAAGTTCGAGGGTTATCACCGCTAATGATAAAAATCCTTGAACATCTATTTACCTACAATTTAAACAAAGGAAATTATGCAGAAAGTAAAAGTTACCACCACGATGGTCATGGACTTTGACGAGTTCAAGCAGACCGAAATTAAAAAGGCGTTGCGCGATTACCCCGGCAAGTTCGCGGAATTGATCGACACGAAGACTTTGTTAATTCATCTGCCGCCTGCAATGGGTATGCCTGACACCGACGTTAAGTTTGACTTGGAAGGCGATGATGATCTGGTCACTGACGGGGGCGGTTCTTCGGTAAGCGCGTAATTAAATATTGGGGGCCGAAGTTCGAGAATTATCGGATAAACACGTTGTCTAAAAAACAATGTCCGGGGTTCGAGTCCCCAATTTCTTGAACATACTTTGTCCCCTTAACATTCGGGCCGAAGTTTGAGAGTTATCACAATCTAATAAAATATCTCTTAAACATCACTTGCCCGTTTAACAAAAGGATCGGAAATGAGCTACGCCAAGCACTATAATCCTTCTATTACTCCACAAAATGAAGCACAACCAAACAAAAAGCAGGTCAAAAATGCTGCTGGTGGATACGTGTTTCCGGTGGACAAGTGGACGTTTTTCGACCGATTTTTGATTATGGGGTCGGAAAACCCTACTTATTATGCTTCTGCTAAGGCATTAACTAAAGAAAATGCAGAAAACGTTATTGCGTGCCTCAACGAAGACCCGATTCGCGCAATCAGTCGAATCGTGGAGATTTCGGAATCTCGTCGTGCGCCAAAAAACGATCCGGCGATATACGCGCTTGCCCTTGCCGCCTGTTCCGAAAACGCAAAGACACGGGCAGGTGCGCTCAACGTATTGTCAGCGGTTTGTCGTATTGGAACTCACTTGTTCCAGTTTGTCGATGAAGTAACCAAGATGCGCGGATGGGGCCGCGGATTGCGTACTGCGGTTGCGAATTGGTATTTGGATCGCAGACCGGGAGACTTGGCATTCCAAATGCTTAAGTATGCGCAGCGCAAAGGCTGGTCGCACCGCGATTTGCTACGTCTGTCGCATCCTAAGACGAACGAACAAGAATTCAACGCGGTTTTCAAATATGTGACAAACGGGATGAAGGATTATCCCGACATATTTTGGCAGCCGACGATTATCAAGGGTTTGGAAAAGCTGCGTGGTATTGCTCACGAGCCACAGAAGGCGGCAAATATCATTACTGCTTACCAGTTACCACGAGAAGTTGTGGAATTGGTCGATACCGGGTTGCTACAACATAAAGAAGTTTGGGAAGCACTATTGCAAACAATGCCTATCACAGCCATGATTCGCAATCTTGGTAAAATGACGGCAATTGAATTGCTTACTCCGCATAGTGCTGCCGTGAAGCATGTAGTCAAAACACTATCGGATAAGGAACGCATTCAAAAGTCTGGCGTTCATCCTATTGCCATTTTAATGGCACTTAAAACCTACACGCAAGGCCACGGCGGTAAGGGCAAATTGCATTGGGAAGCTGTATCAGAGATTAGCGATGTTCTAGACGATGCGTTCTATGCATCCTTTGCTAATGTAGAGCCTACCGGAAAGCAAAGACTACTAGCTATTGACTGTTCCGGCTCTATGGATTTTGCTCATGCAGCAACAAACGGCGTCACGCCGCGAGTTGCATCCGCTGCAATTGCCCTTATTACCAAAGCGACTGAACCGGAATCAGTAATGATTTCGTTCACCGATAAGGCGCAGGTATTAGACATTTCGCCTAAGCGCCGGTTGGATGATGTTGTTAAGTACATCGGCAAGATCGGAGCAGTAGCTACTGATTGCGCACAGCCGGTTCTTCTAGCGGCGCGGAATAAGTGGAAATTCGATTCAATCGAAATCTACACCGACAATGAGACTTGGGCTGGTTCAATCCATCCAAGCCAAGCGTTGCGTGAGTATCGCAGCCATTTTAATTTGAAAACCAAGATGGTTGTGGCAGCTATGACGCCAGTTAATTACAGTATCGCTGATCCTTCGGACGGCGGGATGCTTGACGTAGTTGGTTTCGATGCTGCTGTACCTAGTCTAATTGCCGATTTTATACGTGGAGAATCCCATGAATACGAAAGCAAAGCCCGCGAAGAAGAATAAGTGGAAAGGGAAAAAGGTCGATCTTAGTATCGAGATGATATATGCCATTAAGACGGCTGTTGATATTGGAAACATGATCTGCGCCTTCTTAGACCACCCAATGATAGAAGAGGAGCTGTCTAATTCGGACATTATAAAGATGGCACAATGTAAGCAGCTTGTTGAAGTTTTCACATGGATAACGAACAGCAAACCTTCTACTGGAAATAAAGAGAAGTAAATGGAAAGAATACAAACGGCTATTTTGTACGGCACGAATTGTATTGCGGCTGCGAATACGATGCGGGATTTCGATTTACTCGAACTCGCATCGGAAGATACAGTCATGGACGACAAGGTAATGGGGTATTGTGGCAATAACAAGTTCAGAATTGGTATTCTGGATGAAGTAGCTACTGTCTCGGAGCCTATTCGTCGGTGCTATTGGGAACGTCTTCGCCAGATATGCACAATGTTTTCGGTAGAGATACGGAACGAAGAAGAACAGGAATAAAACAGCCTAAAGGCTGCGTTAAACGGGGCCGGGGGCGTCATTGCCTTCCGGCCCTTTTTCTTTTGGGCCTATATGCCAAGCAAATATAAAGAAAAACTTTACATTCAGTGCCCCGGTGGGAATCACATAGAATTACCAGATTTAGATACATACTACAAAATTGAAAAGATACTAAACGACAAAGGGTTTATGGTTCAGGTAAAAGACTATATTCCAAACAAAAATAAAGAAGGGGCTTATATAAATATAATCACACTTAGAAAAATTATATGAATGTTCCAGATTTAATCAACGGAAGCTTCGAGACATTCGGCGGGTTTATGCTATTCCGCAATGTCTTACAACTGTACCGGGATAAGCAGGTTCACGGTGTGCGGTGGGCTACTACCGGGTTTTTCACTTCATGGGGGTACTGGAATATGTATTACTACCCGCACCTGCATCAGTGGATTAGCTTTTCCGGCGGTTGCCTTATAACTCTCGCATCGACAATTTGGGTTTGCCAAATGATTTACTATGGTGGAAAGGCATGATTTTAATAGTTCAAATTATTCTGATATTGGCGTTCGGCGTAGCCGCATATTTTCTAGGTTACAGAATGGGTTGCCCGGCGTGGGATTTGCTCGTGCAGGAGTATTATCGTTTGGGGGATGTCTTATGGAGCGTCCGCCAAACAGCAGACGCCCGCATAAGGATTGTTGGTGAAAAGGAAGGCACCTTAGTCACTATTCGGCAGATGGCTGACAAGTATTTTGAGGAAATAGCTTCGCCAGAACTTCGGGCTTCCACCCAATCGCGCGTGCGATGATAGCTATTTCTTCACGACGTGGCATTGCCCCATAGTGAATTGCGCGTAAACGGTCTTCGTGAATTGGTATATCTTGCTTCTCTTCGCAATTAGGAATGATTTCATCAAACACAACATGGTGCGGCGGCGGGATTAATGATCTTCCACCTGCTGCCCATTGACGCATACGGGTTCCCATATCAGGATCGCCGGTGAATTCTGCCAATCGCGCATTCCAAGATGGACCAACTTTACTAATGGCTTGTTCTAGGTTTAGGACGCTGTATTTCTGGCAACCCATTAGTTCTGCTGCCTTGGTCTGCGAGAGGCCGTTCTTAATACGCCACAACGCAAATGGCGATGGTCTTTGAGGCAGTCGGAGAAGTGGGGGCTGCGAATCTCTTTCAGCTTGCAGGTCGTCAATGTGGTCCACAACAAATTGATACCACTCTGCCAATTCATGCCCGCCCAAAAGTGGGATTACCGATGCCAAGAATTGCCGCAAAACAGACTTCCTAAAAAGTCGCCAGCGATACATTACGTAAATGCTTTTCTTTACTTGTGTGATGTTGCTTCCCGGTAAGGAACGTAACATCTCCAAAAGAGCAATATCACTTGTGGTAAAAGACATGACAAATCGACCGGCGTATCGATGGATTCCGCCTTTGTCGGGGGGTGTGAACCAGCCTTTTAGCTGTTTCTTCTTCTCTTCCAAGAAGTCGTGGCGCTTAACCACAAAGTCACGGAACGCGATGATTAAGTCGGAAGAAAACGTCAAATTCGTCATCTGTATATCTCCTTTGCAAGATTCCCTTGCCTATGTATGGTGTCCAGTGTAGCACGGAGAGAAGGGGATGTCAATAGGTATACATATGAAATTAGGTTCGTTGTATATGTACATTGTCAGAGGCCATATAGGAATGAATTCTGGTCAAATCATCCCCTTAATTAGTGTAAATATTAGAATGTAAATGGAGTGTATAGTCTTATTATTATTTATTTTATAGTGCCTCCGTCAATATGCATATACATAGTAAGGCCGCAGGACGCCGGATGGGGCTTGACAGCCGGACGGAACCGGGGGTAGGCTGGACGCCATGAGGAGCAGATACTTATTCGTTTTCCCTTGTGGGAACCATATTGTTTGCAATAGTGGGGAATGGGAGCAAATAGTAAAGGCTTTAAAGACACATTGCATTAAACCGTGGATTGATTATATTCCGATTGGTTGCCGTGATGCTTCTTGGCCGGTGGCTCCCGACATTATTGCTTACTATTACGTGAAGAACGTAGGAACACTATGAATACAGTGTATGGATTTGTTTGTCCGCAAGGACATCTCCTGTGGATGTCAATGGCAGAATATCTTATAGTAAAGACGAAAGTGAAGCGGATAACCAAAATGTTCGTGTTCGCTAAACTCCACCAAGAGATGACAGCAGAGTTTGGAAAAACAGTTTTTGAAGTCAAACTGGTGGCCCCTAAAGAAGCATTAACATGAAAGACAAACAAACGTTTCGATGTTTGAACGGCTCATTGGTCACGTTGACGAAACCAGAGTTCTTTGCTGTATGGCGCGGGCTTAAGTCGCAAGGATTACGTTTGCGATTCTGGTGGTATACGCCGGAAGGTGAGAAGCCTGTCGCCTATCAGATCAACGGGGCTATTGAAGGAAATGCCGGTTGGGAAGCGTCTGATGCCTATTACGTGTTCAAGACTTTCGATTACTCTGTGGCAATTCTTTCGATTCGCGATAAGCTTGGTTATACTGTAGCCAAAGCGAAGTTGGAGCCGTACTAATGCCAATATTCATTTGCCCGAATGGTCAATCGTATGCGATGACAGTGCAGACTTACCACAAAGTATGTAGTAAAATGCTGTTAGACCATGTTGACTTTTCGGTTCGGTTTTTGACCAAAGAAGAAGAACATGAATTTAATGTGCCACTCGATGAATATGGCTATCGGATTGTCATAAAGTAAAAGCCATGATGTACTTTGTTTGCCCCGGCGGACAGATTTGGAAATTAAATCTTAAGCAGTATAACAAGGTGGAAGACCTTTTGATGACCCGGTATAGGATGTGGAGTAAGATACGGGTCGCTTATGAAGGAGAATACAAGGCTTTTGGTTTTGATTCCAACAAAGATAATCTCTATATAATAGAGAGTATTCAAGCATGAAACAGACTAGACAGTACCGCTGCTTAAGCGGCGAGATAATCGAACTCACGAAACTGCAAGCTGGTAGCATCTGGCGTATACTGCATGCACGAGAGCTAGATGTTCGTTGCTGGTATTATATCGATAACAGCGTTAGCATCGGCAGTTTTAATGACGCTGTGAAACATCCAAAAAGTGCTTGGGCAAGCACCGATGGTTGTGATATATTCCGTGAAGGGCCAGAGGGATACATACTTGGTATTGTAGCCTTGACCGATTTGGCGACAGGAAAAATCATTTACGAAACAGCGGTGCCGATATGAAAGTAAAGTATCGCTGTCTTAGCGGCGAAATAATAGAACTCACTATACCAAAAGCACAGACGGTATGGCGTACATTAAATTACAAAGGGTATGATATTTATTGCTGGTATTGTACTCCCGATAAAATACATGAGGTAGATTACTGTATTCAGCATGGTTTAGGCTGGTTGGCCTTCACAGCTTCGCTTTTCGCTGAAAAGAGACAGTCACCAGATGAAATGCTCGCTATAGTCAAATTGTTTAACCGAGTAACTGGGGAAGAGATACTCGCGGAGCGCCCAATATGTCAATCATTCGATGCTTGAGTGGCAAACGGATTAAGTTCTCATTGGATGAAATGTTGAAGATATGGAGATTTGCTAATGCAAATCATATTATCATTCGATGGAATTATTACGATCTAGAAAATGAGCAAGCATTTTTACACGAATCCGCGCATGTCTTTAGCCACAAAATGCCGATTTTGACTGGAGCAATTATGATTCGGTCGATGCAATGGCATGGCAAAATTAAATGGGCTGAGGGCGTCCGCATCGGGTCTTGACAGCCCCCCGGTCGCCGTGGTACGCTGGAGCCAGCTTTATGGGAAACGCAAGTGAAGAACACGTTGTAAGTCCTGATCCGTTTGTGTCTGATATAGACAACGATTACGTATCAGCCAAGCATGTGTATTACAACACAAATATGGCTAATCGGTCGATTGTATTGGATCGGGAATACATCATGGAACAACGTCAAGAACCTGTACCGGAACCTTTGCGGCGGCTATATGCAAAAGTAATGGCGGATGCCGCGCGATGTTATTTCGGTAATTCAGTGGAGCGACTAGAAACCCGCGAATGGGTAGTAGCTAAGAACCAAGGGCCGTTTAGTTTCATTGAGACTTGTACGGTCTTGGGGTTACGACCTGATGCAATGCGAAATGAATTTGCGCGTTTTATGAGTATGGTTGATCAGAAGCAACTGACTAAACGCCATCTCATTAGCATGATGAATGAGTTTCTCAAAGTCGGAGACGAATAATGGAGAACGTGGATAACGGCTGTTCTTGCCAATTCTGTGAAATAGTTCGTGGAGTTGCACCGGACAGCATTAAAGAAGTCAAATTAGCGCCGGGGGAGAAGAGGCTTAAGCTGCCTACTCCCAAGGATTTTAAATCACAGAAGATTCGTGGGCTTTACGAATTGCAGGAAGTCCACCGTGGTATTGCGGGACACATTTCAACTGTGCCCTTTAACGCATTTACCGAAGTTGAGCAAGTTGAATATTTCCACAAGTACATGCGCGGGTTTGAGTTTCCGGTTTTCGGGCGTCCTGCGCCAACTGTACCGCGTCATGGATTTGTGGATTCGCGGTTGTGCAATACGGTTGAGGAATTGGTTTCGCTGTTTGGTGAGGCGAAGAAGGAAGAAACCGGAGCCGAGTTTATTGTTGCGCGGCTTATCAAAGCTACGCACAATGCGATTTGGGCGTCCGGTCAGCTTACAGTGGGACGCGGCAATGATGGTGCGACTTCAGGCCGTGACTGTCTGGTATTTCCTACTATATCGGACAACCCGCTTAATCGAGTTTCTCGTTACCGCGAGAAAGTGTCTTCGGTAAAGACAAATCCATATTTGGAATTTGTTTATACCATGTCGGACTTGAACAATGCATCGGCTTATGTTACGCAGTTGCGCGACGGGCCGGTGTTGCCTAGCACGCCGGATTATATTCCGCGCACTATGCGAATCGAGCAAGTGGTTCGCGTTGACGCGGGAAATACTGACCCAAGGGCGCTGCTCGAATGGGAATCGCGCGTTAAGGAATTTTCGCGTGGTACTGTTGTGTGGCATCCCGGTGGCTCTTTGGCAAGTCACTATGCGGTTCATTGCAAGATCAATGAAGTGCCAGTGATTATTACCTTTGAGCCTAAAGTGGGTGGTGCGCTTCACGCGGAAGCAAAGAGGGTTGCGCCTATTAAGACTCGCGCCTTTATTGAGGGCGTGAAGATTGGGTTGTTTCAGGATAAGGTGCATTACCATACTTCCGCGATTACGGTGGTGCTGGCAGTATTGCATAACTTTGTCGCTTACGATATGACTAATCCGATTCACGCAAGGATGGCTGGCATTGGATGCGGCCTTGCGGTACGTCTTGGGTTTCTGGCTTCTCTTGGTGAAGCGCGGCACGCGCGTTCTGCCAAGTTGAAGTTGGACGGCAATCGTAACAGGGTTTACGAGAAGCATTGGGTTGATTTTATCGGAGCGAAGAAGCAGATACCAAAGGCGCTCACACTGTTCCGCGATAAGAAAGTGTGGGGTGGAAGATCGTCTTTTGGTGGTAAAGCTTGGGCTGGTTGTCTTGAAGAGACGATTAACTTGTGGAATTGCATTTGTGAAGTTCACACGAAACAGAAAACTGTGAACGATGCGGTTGCAATTCTGAATAAGGTAATCAACCGGGCGCATAACACTGGTCGATTCCTTAACAAGTTCACGGGCGAAGACTACTTTACCGAAGCTGCGTCCAATCCCGTAGGTATGGCTATTTTGGCCGCACCTTGGATGTACGAATTAACCAAGTTGGGGTTGGAAGAAGTTAGTAAGCGGTTTCGCGAAGAAGCTGAAGCTGCGACTACGCGGTTTAAAGCTACGCCCGATGAAGCTAAAACCACTAAGTTGCAATACAAAGGGATGATGCTCGCAGCCAAACAGGTTCTTAAGGGGGTGAACGGTTTCAAAACTCTTTTTAAGAATCTGTCGCTTGAACAAAAGGAAGGAGAAGAACCCAATCTTTACGAAGATCGCAAGCACATCAAGTGGGTGCAGGCGAATCTTCGCCCCGGTGAAGTTCTTCACTTCCAGATAGTGTTCGCTGAAGAGGAAGGGTATATTACTCATTCGATTCAGTGTCCACGCAATGTTCTTGCGGCAATGATTTGGAGAGCGAAAGACAATATGCAGTTGCATCGCAGCTTGGCGTCTTCCAATACGCAGTACGTCAAGTTTGCAATCGTGCGTAATAGGTATTTCGTAATCTTCAACAATGCGTTGAATCAATGGGTAACAGCCCTTGACTATGCCGGGATTGATCCTGATGTTATTCTTCCTGAATACGAAAAGGATGGAATAACGTGGGACGTAGCTACTGGTAAGCTAGTCTCAAAGCAGTAACAATATGCCGCTACAAGAATATTTTTGTTCGGCTTGTACATATGCCCGACATGAAGATTGTGTTGGGTCACATATGTGCGATTGTTACTTCTGCAAGGGTGAAGCCGAGCATAGTAACATGGATATAAATAAAATAACGAAAACAAAGAGTAAGAGTGGCATCTCCGAAATTTGTTCCTACTGCGCGCAAGGTTGGCATAACAGGTGTGTAGGACCACAAAAATACTACCCTTGTCATTGCCAGCTTTGTGCGGAGTTTAGAGATATGGGAATTAATACAACGACCGGCACTAAGGAGACTAAGAAAGTGGGTCATTACGGAACAGGGCAGTATAGCGGTACTTACTACTCCGGTGGTAGCAATAGCTCTACCGGGGCAGGGTATAGCTATGGCTGTAAACACGATGGCAATGACAAATTCGATTTTGCATTTGCCGTCAAAATGAAAGGTGTCGATCACAAGACATTGTTTCTTGGATCGAAGCGAGACTATGCAACGGATAATGTGCTTGCAGGCCAGCGGGTGCTAATAGTCAATGGCTATGGCACTAAGGTGGATGTTAAGCCGCCGATTGTGTATTGCAATCTTCCGGCAGATATGAAAGCGAGACTTGTTAATCTCACTTTACTGTCGGACATTGATGAAATCTGTCTTGACTGGAAAGATCAAGCGGCTCCGCCAGTGGGTTATGACTTCTGGTTGGAGTTGGTAAAGATAATTGCAGAACGCAAGTACCACAAAGTAATTGCGTGTTGCATGGGTGGACACGGGCGTACTGGTACGGCGCTTACGTCGCTGTACTTGGCGCTACACGCGGATAATAGCCCGCGTAATGCGGTGAATGTTATTCGCCGTACTTATTGCAGCAAGGCAGTTGAGAGTCAATCGCAGGCTGATTATATTAACAAGATGGTGCCGTACTTTGACTCGCTCGACTTGCAGCGCATTAAGGCACTGGTTCCGCCGCCGCCTAAGCCGCGTACTAAGAAAGGGTCGGCTGGCAGCACGGTTATTACTACCACCACAAGCACTATTGGAGACAAGAAGTGCGACGTGTGCGATAAGGTAGGACCGGGCGTATTGCCTACTACGGTTGGCGACCGGAAAGAAATTCTGGAATGCACGACTTGCTGGAACAAGCGAACCAACAATGGGTCGAACAACACAAACAAAATCGCACAAGAAGTTATTGATAAGAAATATCCGCCGAATTCGACGGCGCAAAATGCTACTTCTCAAACCCTTGCAGCAGCCGCAGCAAGTCAGCGAGTAGTAGTTACTGGGCCGGGGGTTA
>Ga0134126_10011054_pt1 | contig 11379 bp, 11 predicted proteins | sample KB31752_FD_96881 | JGI IMG/M metagenome (GOLD analysis project Ga0134126, IMG submission 96881) | Terrestrial soil microbial communities with excess Nitrogen fertilizer from Kellogg Biological Station, Michigan, USA - KB3-175-2 | ecosystem: Environmental > Terrestrial > Soil > Unclassified ... | reverse complement strand
CTCGACCGCCAATTGCTTGAGGTGATGCTCTCCTATCATGCTTCGGGTCTTGCAGTGGTCGCCGCGCCAACCCGGCCCGCCGAAATGCGCTCATTCGACCCCGACGTCGTGACGAGGCTGCTCGATCTGGTCTCCGCCAATTTCGATTATGTCGTGTTCGACATGCCGCGCACCTGGTTCTCGTGGACCGATGGCGTGCTGCTTGGATCGAATAAGCTGTTCATCATCAGCGAAACGACGGTTCCCGCCTTGCGCAACGCCAAGCAGCTTGTGGCGGCGATCAAGGAGCGGCTCGACGACGGCCCGAAACCGCAAGTCATCGTCAATCGCTTTCAGCAGAAGATGTTTGCTTCGAGCCTGCGCTACAGCGATCTGGAGCAGGCGCTCGGAGATGCTTTCGGCGGTGCGATTCCCAACAATTACGCGCTGGTGCGCGAGGCGATCGATCGCGGCGTTCCACTCGATGAAGTCAAGCCCGGCAATGGCATCACCGTGCAACTCAAAAAACTTGTGTTGCCGCAGGCCAGCGCCGGCAAGGCGACCGGAAAATCCCTGCCGTTATTGAAGAAGCTCAAGCTTTCGTTCGCGCGTTGACGCGTCCCGCGACCTTACAAGAAGGGTTCGAAAATCATGGTCGGTCGTTTCAGCGCTCGACGTGTCTCCTCTCCCGAGCCCATCCCGCCGGCGGACCCACCGGGTCCGCCGGAAATGACGTTCACCGCATTGCCGGAACCGCCGCCTGAACAGCCCGCGCCGCCGGCCCACAATCTGCTGCGCAGCGACAAACTGCTCGACGCCAAAGTGCGCCTGCACCGCAAGCTGATCGAGGAAATCAATCTTTCGGCGCTCGACAAATTACCTGAAGAGGAAGTGCGCGGCCACATCCAGCAGATCGTCGCGCAATATGTTCTGGTCGAGCGGCTGGCGCTCAACGCGCAGGAACTTTCGGATTTCGTTTCTGAAATCCTCGACGAGATGACCGGTCTCGGTCCGCTCGAGCCGCTGCTCAAGGATCCGAGCATCAGCGATATCCTGATCAACGGCCATGAGTGCGTCTATGTGGAGCGCCGCGGCATGCTTGAGCCGCTGCCGGTACGCTTCAAGGACGAGCAGCATCTTCTGCGCATCATCAATAAAATTGTCGCGGCGGTGGGGCGCCGCGTCGACGAATCCCATCCGCTATGTGACGCGCGCCTGCTCGATGGTTCGCGCGTCAACGTTGCGGTGCGGCCGATCGGCGTCGACGGACCGTTGGTGTCCATCCGTAAATTCTCGAAGAAGCCGCTCAGTCTTTCCAAGCTGGTCGAGGTCGATGCGATGCGTCCGCCGATGGCGGAATTGCTGGCCGCGGCGGTCAAGGCGCGCATCACCACCATCATTTCTGGCGGCACCGGCTCGGGCAAAACCACGATGCTCAATGCGCTCTCCGCGTTCATTTCGGAGAAGGAGCGTCTGATTACCATTGAAGACGCCGCTGAACTCCAATTGCAGCAACCGCACGTCGGCCGCATGGAGACGCGGCCGCCGAACATCGAAGGAAAAGGTGAGATCCGCCAGCGCGAGTTGGTCAAGAACGCGTTACGCATGCGGCCCGATCGCATCATCCTCGGCGAGTGCCGCGGCGAAGAAGCCTTCGACATGTTGCAGGCCATGAACACCGGCCACGAAGGTTCTATGGCGACCATTCACGCAAACACGCCGCGCGATGCCATTACGCGCCTCGAGCAGATGATCGGCATGGCCGGCCTGCCGATGACGGTCGCCTCGATCCGCGGCCAGATCGCAGGCGCCATTCAGCTTATCGTGCAGCTTTCGCGCCAGTCTGACGGCAAGCGCAAGGTAACCTCGATTGCCGAGGTTACGGGCCTCGAAGGCGATATCATCCAGATGCAGGAAATCTTCAAATACGTCCGCACCGGCATGGGGCCGGATGGCGCGGTGCTGGGACAGTTCCACGCGACCGGCGTGCGGCCGCGCTTCCTCGCGCATCTCGTCAATCAGGGAATCAAGATCCCAGGCGCTTTCTTCGATCCGACGCACCCACTCTGATGTCGATACTCAACTTCAATCCCGTTTACCTGGTCTACGTTCTCGTCGGCGTCTCGGTCGCGCTGTTCATTGAGGGCGGCTACCTGTTGTTTCACACCCGGTCTTCGTACCGTAAGAACATCAATCGCCGCCTCCGTGTGATGGACGACAAGCCCGACCGTGAAAGCGTTCTCGTGCAGTTGCGGCGAGAGCGCGGGCTCACCAGCGGCGGCGAGTACCGACTGCCGCTGATCAATCTCAATCAACTCGTGCTGCAATCGGGCTTGACGCTTGGATTCGGGCGGCTGCTTCTTTTTGTTGCTATCGGCACTGTGGCCGCTTTCGTCGGGGCCATGGTATTCGATGGCTCGGTCCTGCATGCTGTCTTGGTGGCCGCGTTCTGCGGCACGATGCTGCCACTCCTTGTGCTGCGCTTCTTGCGCGGACGCCGGCAGAAAAAATTCGGCGCGCAGTTTCCCGACGCCATCGACATCATCGTGCGCTCGCTCCGCGCCGGCCATCCTGTGCCGATCGCCATTACCATGGTGGCGCGCGAATTGCCCGATCCGGTCGGCACGGAATTCGGTATCGTCACCGACGAAATCACCTACGGCGCCAACCTCGAAACGGCGATGCGCAATCTTTATTTCCGCGTCGGAACCGATGACTTGCCGTTGTTCATCACGGCGGTCGCGATCCAGGGATCGACCGGCGGTAATCTCGGCGAAATTCTCCAGAATCTTTCCGGGGTCATTCGCCTGCGTTTCAAGATGCGCCGCAAGATCCGCGCACTGGCAGCGGAAGGACGCGCATCCGCGTTGATCCTGTCCTCCCTGCCGATCGGCATCTTTGCCGCCATCCAGTTGGTGTCGCCGGAATTCTACGCCAGCGTCTGGCACGAAAGCCTGACCAAGGTTTGCCTGGCGGTCGCCGGATGCTGGATGGGCATTGGCAATTTAATCATGTTCCGCATGGTCAATTTCAGGATATGACGATGGGAAACCTGAGTCTTCTGGCCGGCGTATTCCGCGACAGTTCCAGCATGATGATGGGCATGCTGGTCTTCCTCGCCGCCGGAATATTGGCGTTCTCGATCATGGCGGCGATCCGCGTGCGCGGATCGGTCAAACGCCGCGCCGCGCGCATCCTCGACGACAACGAACGGGCGGAGAATTCGTCGCGATCGCTGCGCTATTCGAGCCTGAAAGCGGTCGCGCATTTGATCGAGTACACAACGAAACATTACTCGACCACCAACGATGATAATATGAAAGTATTGCGCCAGCGGTTGATTCGAGCCGGCGTTTACGACCCACGCGGCGTTGCCTATTTCTTCATTGCGCGGACAGCGCTCGCAATCGGGCTTGCATTGGCCGCGTCCGTCGTTCTGCCGATGCTGAGTTCGCAAAGCGGCACCTTCTTCTGGCTTATCGTCATGGTCGCCGGCATTACCGGGTACATTGCGCCGAGTCTCTACATCGACAAGCGGATAAAAACGCGGAAGCTCGAACATCAGTCCGGCTTTCCCGATTTCATGGATCTGCTGGTCGTGTGCGCCGATTCCGGCCTGAGCATGGAGGCCGCACTTGAGCGTGTCGGATCGGAACTCGGCGACAGCTACCCGTCGCTTTCCGCTAACATCCACATGACCAACCTTGAAGTCCGCGCGGGTCGAACGTTGAGCGATGCGCTGGAGCGGTTTTCTGAGCGGCTCGGCCTGGAAGAGGCCCGCTCATTCGCGACCTTGATCAACCAGTCGATCGAGCTTGGCTCCAGCATTACGGACGCGCTCAGGGTTTACAGCGACGACATGCGTCACAAGCGGCTCTCGCGCGCCGAGGAAAAAGCCTATGCACTGCCGGCCAAGCTGTCGGTGCCGATGATGGTGTGTATCTTCCCCGTGCTGTTCGTCGTGATCCTGCTTCCGGTTTACGTGAAAATTCACACCGGCCATTTCTAGTGCGGTAACCGCAAATCCTTGCCAGGCCGCGCAAAATCCTTCCCGCGAGAATTTTTTAACCCTCCTCATCTAGCCTCACAGGGTCCCGGCCGACCGGTGTTTGTGTACAAGGCGTTCGTTGTCATGCGTAATGGAGTTGCCCGAGCGCTCGTCATCCTGGCGAGCATCGCACTGGCGGGCTGCGAGACAACCTCAAGCAATCTTTCCGATCTGCTCAAGCCGTCGGATTCGGTGTCGCAGGCTCCTGCCTCCGCCGATGCCGCCTCGACGAGCATAAGCGCCGACGCGTCGGGGATGCAGGCACAAGCCTCCGCCGAAAGCGCCGTAGAGCCGGCGCCGGCCGTTGGCGTGTCGGCCGACCCGCGGCAGGCGATGCTCGGGAGCGATCCGAACGACGATCTCTCGCTCGGCAAAAAGCAGTATCGCGCCAAGAATTTTGGCATGGCGGAGAAGTATTTCCGTCACGCCGTCGAGTTGCACCCTCGCGACGCCGAATCATGGATCGGCCTTGCTGCGTCTTACGATCGCCTGCGCCGTTTCGATCTTGCCGACCGCGCCTACGGTCAAGCGATTAAAATTCTCGGGCCGACGGTCGAAATCCTCAATAACGAGGGCTACTCGTTCATGTTGCGTGGCGACTACCGCCGCGCGCGGGAGAAGCTCATGGCCGCGCAACGCACGGACCCGGCGAACAAGTACGTCCTGAACAACCTTGTCCTGCTGGATGACAGCGCTCGCACCGGCAAGGCCATCGAGTAGTCCCACAACATTCCGGCAACAGGCGGCCGCCTTTAAGCCTTGGGCGGCCGATTTGTTTTTGCTCTCACACTCGGCCATCGTGTAAAAGACCGGGATGTTCGAGGCATTCACAAAGCTGCTGTCCGGTTTCGGCGAGGGTGGCAAGGATCCCAGCGGATTCGATGAAAACGACTACCGGTTGGCAGCGGCAGCGCTTCTTGTTCATGCCGCGGCGATTGACGGCACCATTTCGGACGCAGAGCGCGGCAAGCTGCATAGCGTGATCAAGCAGCGCTTTAATCTCGATGACGAGACGACCGACGAGTTAGTCGCAGAGGCGACCGAAGCAGAGCAGCAGGCAGTCGACCTCTATCATTTCACGGCCCGTCTCAATCGTTCGCTCGACGAGCAAGGTCGTGCGCGGATGGTTGAGATGATGTGGGAGATCATCTACGCGGACGGTGCCGTTTCCGAGTTCGAGGACAACCTCGTTTGGCGGGCCGCCGATCTGCTCGGCATATCCACACAGGAGCGCATCGCGTTGCGTGAGCGCGTCGCCAACATGCGGTCGGGCGGCGGCACGTGAGCGGGTTGCGGCCGGTCACGGTCATAACTGGCGCTTCGGCCGGGATCGGTGTCGCGCTCGCCCGCGTCTTTGCCCGCAACGGCTACGAACTTGCTCTGGTCGCGCGCCGCAAGGATCGCCTGTTTGCGCTGGCCGATGAAATCGCCGCGTCCGGCGCGAAGCGGCCGCTCGTCATCGCCGCCGACCTCGCCAAGCCGGGCTGCGCGCGGACCATCGCTGACGCACTGACGGCGGCTGGCGCCGAGCCGCAATACATCGTCAATAATGCGGGCTTCGGGCTGGTCGGAACCGCGGCCTCGCGCGACCGTAACGAACAGCTCGAGATGATCGATCTCAATATCCGCGCGCTCACCGATCTCTCGCTCGCCTTCATCGACAGCCTCGCGCGCCATCGTGGTGGCCTGCTCAATGTCGGTTCCATGGCGGGTTTTTTGCCGGGGCCGGGCATGGCGGTCTATTACGCCACCAAGGCCTACGTGATTTCGTTATCGGAAGCGCTGCACAGTGAACTCGCGCCGCGCGGAGTCAGGGTCACTGTGGTTTGCCCTGGTCCGGTGCCGTCGGAATTTGCCGCCCGTGCCGGTATCAAGAATGGCAGCCTCGCGCCCGGAATTCTGACCAAGAGCGCGGAGCAGGTAGCGGAGGAGGGATATCGCGGGTTGATGCGTGGCCAGCGGCTCGTCGTCCCCGGTGCATTCAACAGGCTGGTCACCGTCCTCATAAGACTTGTGCCACACTCCATTTTGCTTTCGGCGGTCGACCGTCGGCAGTCGCGGCGTAGGTCCGCGCAAGGCACATAGCGGCTTCTTCGCGCTCCTGTTGCAAACGCCGGCAAAGCCGGTAGTACTCGTTACCGGTCCGCATGGATTCGCGCCGCATCGTCATGGCGAAGCCGGTACTTATCATTCTCCATCAAGAGCATTCCTCGCCCGGCCGCGTCGGACAGGCGCTTACCCGTCTCGGTTTTCCACTCGACACCCGGCGCCCGCGTTTTGGCGATCCGCTGCCGGAGACGATGGACGAACATTCCGGCGCGGTGATCTTCGGCGGGCCGATGAGTGCGAACGACAAGGACGATTTCGTTCGTCGCGAGATCGACTGGATCGCGGTCCCGTTGCGCGACAAGAAGCCGTATCTCGGCATCTGCCTCGGCGCGCAGATGATGGCGCTGCATCTGGGCGCGCGCGTCTATCCGCATCCGCAAGGCCACGCTGAAGTCGGTTACTACCCGATCCGTCCGACTATTGCTGGATTGAAGGTTTGCGCAGAATGGCCTGACCACGTCTATCAATGGCATCGCGAAGGCTTCGAGCTTCCGCGCGGCAGTGAATTGCTGGCGGAAGGCGACGCTTTTTCGATACAGGCGTTCCGTCACGGCACCGGATACGCCTTGCAGTTCCATCCGGAAGTCACGCACGCGATGATGTATCGCTGGCTGACGCGCGGCGCGCACCGCATGGAATTACCCGGAACCAAGCAACGGCACGAACACATATCGGACCGTGCGGTGCATGATTATGCGTCGCGCAACTGGCTCTCGACTTTTATCGATCGCTGGATCGGCAAGCCGGCGGACGCGCCGCCCGCCGAAGCGGCGTTAACCGCGAAATAAAAAGCCCGTCATCGCGGCGGGCCATTTTCCGATTCATCTGGCTTGCCGACCAGAGCGGCGTTGGCCGCGAAGGTTGGTGGAGCCGAGGGGATTTGAACCCCTGACCTCCTCATTGCGAACGAGGCGCTCTCCCAGCTGAGCTACGGCCCCGCCATGAGGCAACGGCAAAGGGGCCATTACCTGAATTTCCGGCGAGTGGGCGCCATTTAGGGCCGGTGTTTCGGGCTGTCAAGGATTGGCCCGGTCACCCGCGGGCGCGTCAAGCGTTCGGCTTGTTCGAGGGCGAATGACCCGCTAGGTTCCGCCGTCCCTGCTCAGGCGAAATTCATGCGCTCGGTTCTCGACGTCATTCTGCTGATCCTTCAAATCTACATCTGGCTGCTGATCGCGGCGGCGGTGCTATCGTGGCTGATCGCCTTCAACGTCCTCAACACCCGTAACCAGGTGGTGTCGATGGTGGGCGAATTCCTCTATCGCATCACCGAACCCGTGCTGCGGCCCATCCGCTCGATACTGCCCAATCTCGGCGGCATCGATGTCTCGCCGGTGATCCTCATCCTGATCATCTTCTTCGTGCAGAATGTGATCATCCGTTACATCTACCCGAACGTCTTCTGACGCGGATGAAACAGCCGCGGCCGTGGTCGCTTGCCGGCGGCGGTGTGTCGCTGGTCGTGAGGTTGACGCCCAAAGGCGGCCGCGACGCGATCAACGGGGCTGAATTGCTTGCTGACGGCCGTGCAGTAGTGAAGGCACGGGTGCGTGTGGCGGCGAGCGAGGGCGAGGCAAACGCGGCATTACGCAAGCTCATCGCCGAGGCGGTGGGCGTCCCACCACGGGACGTGTCGCTGGTGGCAGGTGCCACGTCGCGGCTCAAGCGGATAACGATTTCGGGCGACGGCCCAACATTGATCGCGGCGCTGGAGAAGATTTGCGCGACGCGCTAACAACGCGCGGCAACGTATTCGGGACGGGACTATGACGGCGACTATTATTGACGGCAAGGCGATCGGTGCGGAATTGCGCGGCAAGATCGCAACCGAAGTCGAACGACTCAAGCACGCACACGGTGTGACGCCTGCAATCGCGGTCCTGTTGATCGGCGCCGATCCGGCGAGCGAAGTCTATGTTCGCTCCAAAACAAAGGCGGTCGCGGCGGCCGGCATGCGTGCCTTCGATTGCAAATTGTCTGCCGGCATTGGCGAGGCCGAATTGCTCGCCGAAATTGCGCGGCTCAACGCCGACCCGGCGGTGCACGGCATTCTGGTGCAATTGCCGCTGCCGGCACAGATCAATCCTCACAAGGTGATTGCCGCGATCGACCCCGACAAGGATGTTGATGGGTTCCATCCGCTCAACGCCGGCCGGCTCGCGCGCGGATTGCCGGGGCTGGTTCCCTGCACGCCGCTCGCTTGCGTCATCTTGGCAAAGACGGTTCGTCCCTCATTCGTCGGGTTGGAAGCGGTTGTGATCGGCCGCTCCAACATTGTCGGCAAGCCGGTGGCGCAATTGATGCTGATGGAAGACACTACCGTCACCATCGCGCATCTCGAAACCCGCAATTTGCCGGACGTTTGCCGTCGCGGCGACGTGTTGATCGTCGCGGCCGGCGCACCCGAACTGGTTCGCGGTGACTGGGTCAAGCCGGGCGCCATCGTCATCGACGTCGGAATCAACCGGGTGCCGGGGGCGGATGGGAAGTCGCGCATCGTCGGCGACGTTGCTTTTGAAGAAGTGCGAAAAGTTGCCGGTGCGATCACGCCGGTTCCCGGCGGTGTCGGCCCGATGACGATCACCTGTTTGTTGCTCAATACATTGCGCGCAGCCTGCACGCTGAACGGTCTGCCGGCGCCGAAAATTTGAACGCCGGGCCAGCCCGGCGTTGACGATTTGAAGTTTCGGGACGGGAACTTACGCCTGCCAGGCGTAGGCAACTTTATCGAGCGTCTTGGCGCCGAAGCGCTCCGATGAGCGGGCGACAGCGCGGCCGCCCAGAGCACGATAGAACTCCACCGCCGGTTCGTTGTCGGACAGTGCCCAGACCACGAGTGTCTTTAATCCACTTTGAATCAAATCCTTGCGCGCGGCAGAGAACAGGCGCCGTCCGAAGCCAAGGCCTTGATACTCCGGACGCAGGTAAAGCTCATACACCTCGCCATCGTAGAACAGGCTGCGCGCGCGGTTGCGGCCATAGTTGGCGTAGCCCGCGATGTGCTCGCCGAATTGCAGGATGGTGATGCGGCTTCCCTTGCGGATCGCGCTATCCCACCAATCGGGTCCACGACGGTTAATAAGCTTGTCGAGTTCGTTGCCGGGGATGATGCCCTGATAGGCCGCCCGCCAAGCGTCATCATGTGTCGCGGCGATCGCCGTTGAATCGGACGGTTTAGCGCGGCGAATCTCGATCAGGACGGTCGACATTGTCGAATAGAAGCAATGAACCACCCCGCCTTCAAGCCCTGTGTTTAACGATGAGTTAATGGTGTGGATTACTGGTCACAGGCAGGGCGGAAACACGCTGTTGCCGGGCAAAACTTGCGTTCAAACGTCTCGTTTTGGGAATGCCGAAACTTGTCGCCGAATTGGCGGCAATGCGCGCGAACGACTCAGGATCGCGCGCAAGGCATGCGCAGGTGATTCGGAATCGCGGGCGCGATTCTCAAACCGTCTCGGCTTCCTTGCTGCGCTCGGCTCGCTTGCGCTCGTTCTCGTCGAGCAACTTCTTGCGTAGCCGGATGGAGGTCGGCGTCACCTCGACCAGTTCGTCGTCCTCGATATAGGCCAGTGCCTTTTCGAGCGTCATGCGGATCGGCGGGGTGAGGCGGACTGCCTCATCCTTCGAGGTGGTGCGGATATTGGTGAGCTGCTTGCCCTTGAGCACGTTGACGATCAAATCGTTGTCGCGCGTGTGCTCGCCGACGATCATGCCGTTGTAAACCTTCCAGCCCGGCTCGATCATCATCGGGCCGCGCGCTTCAAGGTTCCACAGCGCGTAGGCAACCGCTTCGCCGCGGTCGTTTGAAATGAGCACGCCATTGCGGCGGCCCTGGATCGGACCCTTGTGCGCATCGTAGGCATGGAACAGCCGATTCATGATGGCGGTGCCGCGCGTATCGGTCAGCAACTCGCCCTGGTAGCCGATCAGTCCACGGGTCGGCGCGTGAAACACCATGCGCACGCGTCCGCCGCCCGACGGCTTCAATTCGACCATCTCGGCTTTGCGCTCGGCCATCTTCTGCACGACGATGCCGGAGTGAACGTCGTCGACGTCGATCACGACCTCTTCGATCGGCTCTTCCTGTTCGCCGTTATCGTTTTGGCGAAGCAGGACCTTCGGCCGCGACACCGACAATTCAAAGCCCTCGCGCCGCATCGTCTCGATCAGGATGCCGAGTTGCAATTCCCCGCGGCCGGCGACCTCCATGGCATCCTTGTCGTCGGACTCACGAACGCGCAATGCAACGTTGCCTTCGGCTTCGCGCAGCAGCCGGTCGCGGATCATGCGGCCGGTGACTTTCGAGCCTTCGGTGCCGGCCAAGGGGCTGTCGTTGACGCGGAATGTCATCGCCAGCGTCGGCGGATCGATCGGCTGCGCGGGCAGCGGGGTTTCGACCGACGGATCGCAAATAGTATGGGCGACGGTTGCTTCCGGCAGTCCGGCCAAGGCGACGATATCGCCGGCTTCAGCCTCGTCGAGCGGCACCCGCTCAAGTCCGCGGAAAGCGAGAACCTTGGTGATACGGCCGGTCTCGATCAGCCGGCCGGTGTGGTCGAGAACCTTGACCTGCTGGTTCGGCTTCACCGAGCCCGAGGTGATGCGGCCGGTGACGATGCGGCCAAGATACGGGTTGGCTTCGAGAATGGTGCCGAGCAAACGGAACGGGCCTTGCTCGACGACCGGCGGCTTGACGTGGCTCAGCACCAGGTCGAACAGCGGCTTCATGCCGTCGTCATGCGATCCATCGACCGCCGTCGCCATCCAGCCTTGCTTGGCCGAGCCGTAAAGGATCGGGAAATCCAGTTGCTCGTCGGTCGCGTCGAGCGCGGCGAACAGGTCGAACACCTCGTTGATAACTTGCGTCGGGCGCGCGTCGGAGCGATCGACCTTGTTGATGACGACGATGGGTTTGAGGCCCATCTTGAGCGCCTTCGACACAACGAATTTGGTCTGCGGTAACGGGCCTTCGGCGGCGTCGACCAGCACCAGCGCTCCGTCCACCATGTTGAGGATGCGCTCGACCTCGCCGCCGAAATCGGCGTGGCCGGGGGTGTCGACGATATTGATGCGGGTGCCCTGCCACTCGACCGAGGCGGCCTTGGCCAAAATGGTAATGCCGCGTTCGCGCTCGAGATCGTTGGAATCCATGGCGCGTTCGACCACGCGCTGGTTCTCGCGGTAAACGCCGGACTGCTGCAACAGCCGATCCACCAGCGTGGTTTTGCCGTGGTCGACGT
>Ga0134126_10011052_pt1 | contig 11379 bp, 9 predicted proteins | sample KB31752_FD_96881 | JGI IMG/M metagenome (GOLD analysis project Ga0134126, IMG submission 96881) | Terrestrial soil microbial communities with excess Nitrogen fertilizer from Kellogg Biological Station, Michigan, USA - KB3-175-2 | ecosystem: Environmental > Terrestrial > Soil > Unclassified ... | reverse complement strand
GACCGTCAGCCCGTAGGCCGCCGCTTCGCTCGCCGCGGCGTTCAGTTCGTCCGCGGTCCGCGCGATGTCGGCCTCCGCCGTCCAGTGCTCCTCAGGGAGGAACGTGTCGATCACGGCACGGGCGCCAAGTGCCTTGGCGGTCTCGAACACCGGGGCCCGGTCGGCACCGACGAGGGTGCCCGTCATGGTCGGGGCGGTGAGCCCGGCGGCCTTGATCGCGGGACCTAGCCGCGGGTTGGCGGACAAGGTCCGGTAGGAGGCCTCGACGTTGGTGTAGCCGATGGACGCGACCTGGTCGATAGTGGCCTGGGCGTCTTCCTCCAGGGCGTCGCGGACGCTGTAAAGCTGCAAGGAGATCGAGGGCAGGTTAGTCATCGGGGCCTCCAGTGGTACTGACGCACGACAAGCCTTAGATGTTCATATTCTGACAAGATTGTGTGCTTTAAGCAACAAATCATCGAGCAGTGCCAGCGAACAACGGCGGGGCGGCTCCGGGGATCTCGGCCTGATCGCGGTGCCGCTCCGCTATCAGCCACGGCTGCCCCCGGAGGTCCGGCTGGCGATGCTGACCGTCGACGAGGCGCACTACACGAAGAACCCAGAACGGACCGCACCCGGGCGGTACTGGCCTGGATCGCGGCCACCCCCCGTGCGCTATTCCTGACCAGCGCCCCGCTGGAAAGCAAGCCCGCGGAGCTCTGCGTGCTGATCGGCCATCTGCGCCCGGATCTCGCCGCACGCCTCACCCCCGTTGCCTCCGTGCTGAGCACTGAGGGGGCTGCGATAGGCGGCTGCCCCGGTCTACCTGCGCCGCACCGAATCCGGCCTGGTCGACGACCTGCCGCCGCTGTCAGTCCAGCCAACACTTCGGGACAGCCCTCCAGCGACTGGTTCGAGACGTTAGGGCCGTCACGGACCGACACGGTCTCGGCACCTACCGTCGCCGGGCATTTGATCGCCGCTCTCGTGTATAGTCGACTATAGTCGCATATTAGAGTGTGTTTGACTTTGAGGCGTGGGCGTGTGAATTGCCTTCACCGAGGCGACTATGTGCTACCTTTAATGCTATGGATAACTTGAGTGCGCGACATCAGCTGGTGTGCGCGATCGTCCACGGCTATCCGGACGCGGCGGTCGCGCTGGCGGAGGCACTGGGGTTGCCGTTGCCCGAGCACGACCAGGTGGTGGCCGCGCCGGACAGCCACTACATGAAGGACGGGGGCACGGTCTACACCGACTCGACGGTGCGGCTGCTACGGGACGGGCAGCCGGCGTTCTTCCTGACGGTGGAGATGCAGCGGGAGTACAAGAAGGGCAAGTACGCGACGTTGCACGCTTACCACGGCAGCGGCGTCAAGAACGTTAACGTCGGCGGACACCTGCTCGTGCTGTCGGACAAGGCATCCTCGGCGGTGCGGTTTCGAAAAGAGGACACGGACCGACGGGCGGAGTTGGCGTTCGCGGCGTCGTTTCACTCCGGTCGCGACCTGGAGCCGATGCGAGAAGCGGCAGGCCTGTCGCTCGGTGCCCGGGCCTTGCCGGCTGCGCTCGCCGACTTTGACGAGGGGGTGCCGGGCTGGGCGCAGGACATGCTGATGGAGCTGACCAGCGGTGACGCCACGCTGGCGAACCTGTACTTCAGAACTATGATGGAGGAGGCACCGAAGATGACCATGCTGGAGGCGGCTTTGACCCCGGAGATGCTGGAGAGGCTCCGCGAGCTGGAGTCTTTCCGCGACTACGAGGCCAGGGTGATAGCGGAGGCGGAGGCCAGGGTTGAGGCCAGGGTTGAGGCCAGGGTTGAGGCCAGGCTGGGGACCAAGGTGGCCGAGTCCGTCGCGGGTAACCTGAGGGACTTCCTTCTCCTCAGGGGCGATAAGCCCACCAAGCACGCGCTTAGGACGATAAGCGCCTGCCGTGACGCGGGCGAACTCGACGCCTGGCTGAAGCGCGCCTATCTGGGCGAGACCTCCGCCCAGCTCTTCCCCGAGTCCCGGGCTCCTGAACCGCCAGCCTCCTGAACCGATTCCGACATCTTCGCGCGAGCGGCAAGATCGGCTCTGCGTGACCTGCAAAGATGTTGGCTGTGTGACAGTGGCCCTACCTTCCAGGCGGAGCGCGCCTCCGTTCTGGATAGACATTTGGCCTGAGGGCGGAACCCGCTGTCGACGGTCGTTAGGGCGTGCTGAGGTGCTCGGCGGAGTAGCCCGCGATGTTGCGGTAGGCGGACATCATCGCGGTGATCTCGGCGTCGCTGATGACATCGGATATGTTGCCGAACGGCCGGTCTCCGGTGCGCTCGTACACCTCGCGCAGCAGCGCGTCCGGCGGGTTGCGGCGGTTGGTGAGGACCACTAGGCCGGTCGCCTCGCGACGTTCGTCGTCGTATGCGCGCAGGGCTGCCTCGGGAGCGTCCCCGGCGTCGGCGAGGAGCGTGGCCAGCGCCTTCGCGTCGAGGATCGCCTGCGCGGAGCCGTTGGAACCGCGCGGCACCATCGGGTGCGCCGCGTCGCCGAGCAGCGTCACCCGCCCCTGGGTCCACCAGGGCAGCGGGTCGGAGTCGACCGTTGGGTACTCGAAGATCTCCTCCGCCGAGCGGAACAGCGCGGGAACGTCGAGCCAGTCGAAGTGCCAGTCCTCGAAGTGCTCGATGAAGTCATCCAGGTGACCCCGGCGCGTCCAGTCTTGCTGCGACCGCATCGGGCCTTCGACCTCGGCTAGCCAGTTGACCAGCTGGTTGCCGTTGCCGTCCGCGTTGTTCCTGATCGGGTAGGCGACGAGCTTGCCGATCGCCAGCCAGCCCGCCCGCACCATGCTCCCTCCAGAGAGGAACGGCGGGTGTACTGACGTTCCACGCCACATCGTGTACCCGGTGTAGTGCGAGACCCCCGCCTCCGGGTGCAGCTGCATGCGCACCGCTGAGTGCACGCCGTCCGCGCCCACCACCACGTCGCCGGTGACCTGAGACCGGGTGCCGTCGGCGTGCTCCACGGTCACTGTCGCCCCGGCATCGTCCTGAGTGACGCTCGTGACCCGGTGGCCGAGGCGGATCGCGTCGGCGCCGAGCCGGTCCTGGACCGCGTCGGTCAGCACCCGCTGCAGATCGCCCCGGTGGATGGAGAACTGCGGCCAGGCGTACCCGGCGGCCATCCCGGCCGGCTCCCGGTAGATGAGCTGGCCGTGCCTGGTGAAGAAGACCGACTCCTGGGTCGCGACAGCGACGCTGGCAAGCGCGTCCTGCAAGCCGAGCCGGGACAGGGAACGGGTGGCGTGCGGCAGCAGGTTGATGCCCACGCCGAGTTCCTTCAGCTCTTGCGTCGCCTCGAGCAGCACGCACTCCAGGCCGACCGCGTGCAGTTCCAGGGCCAGGGTGAGCCCGCCGATCCCGGCCCCGACGATTACGACATTGGCCTTCTTATTCCTCATACCTCACATTTTCCACCTAGCTCCGCCGCGACGGACCCGCACAGGCAACAGGACAGCCGCCTGGTTCTTTGTGCGCAGCCCTCGATCGCATGACCGCCTTAGCGCTGGATCCGGGCGAGCGCGATCGTTTCCGCGGTCGCCTGCTGAGGCTGGCGGGTGACCTCTATCCGGTCCACCGACTTGACGCTCAGGAAGCAGTCCCAGTCTGCGGGACCGACCAGTCGCGGGAAACCGGCGCGCCTGGGGCTCACGGCGCCTTCATGCTCAAGCGCGAGGAGCACCCGCTCGTCCTCCGCCTGCTCGCGGGTGAGCACCGCGGTGTACTCGCCGCAGCCGACCGTGACGTAGCCGGCTGCGTCGGCGGCGCCGGCGAGTGTGAGCAGGGTCCGCAGCCGTACCCCGCGCCAGCGCTCATCGAGTCGGCTCCAGCCCTCGCGGCAGTGGAAGTCAGCGACCAGTTCGGCGTCCATCAGCGCGCGCAAGTCATCCAGGGCGAGGCGAGCGGGCCGCTCGACGTCGCCGCAAATCGAAAGCGAGACGTTGCCAGTCATCAGACCCGATTCTACGGCCGGCTGTGGCCGTGGCCCCTTTCAGTAGGGTCGATATTCATGGGTATTGACCGCGCGTCGGCGGCGGCGGAACTCACCGCAAGGGCGAGGGAGTTGTGGGAGTACCTTGCCGGGGCCGCCGGGTTCACGCCTGGCCTGCGCGTCGCCGCGTCGCCGCAGTCGTATCTGTGCCCGCCGGGCTGGGTGGGCATCGTCGTACTCGGCGACGAGGTCATCGCCACCGCGCCTGATCCGGAGACCGCCCGCTTCGTCGGGCAGGGCCTCAGCGACCTGCCAGCCGCCTCGTTCGCTGATACCGCAGCGCTCAGCAGTCGGCTGCCCCTCGCTGAAACCATGGGCCCGGCTGCCCTGGCCTACCTGGACCAGACGGAGTTCCGCCCTCAGCTGGGGGGATCCTCCGTCACGCCGGTGAGCCTGGATCACCCGGACTTCAGGCGGTTCGTGCTGGCGGCCGACAGCTACGAACTCGCGGAAAGCGGCATTCAAGAGATCAGCACGCCGGCCTTCGCGGTCCTTGAGCGCGGCCAGGTCGTCGCCGCCGCGGGCTACCGGGACTGGCCCCGCGGCACAGCGCACGTGAGCGTGCTGACAGACGCCGCGGCGCGCGGCCGCGGCCTGGCGCGTGCCGCCGCGTCAAGCGCTGTCGCCCACGCGATCGAGCAGGGCAGGTTGCCGCAGTGGCGGGCCCGTCCCGTGGCTTCCCGGCACGTCGCCCGCGCCCTGGGATTCCGCGAGCTTGGCTTCCAGGTAAGCCTCCGCCTCGCCACCGCGGTCACCTCCCGCGAAGGTTGATCATCGGCTACCCGCTGACGGCCGCACCCCAGCCGCGTGGCTCGTAAAGGTGAAGCATTGTTCCCGAGTGAAACGCGGTCGTGCTCATGAGTCTCAGCTGGAGTGCGTCAGGGAGGCCCTGGAACATCGGCTTACCGCCCCCGTAGACGACTGGCTGTACCACAATCGCGTACTGGTCGATGAGTCCGGCTCGGGAGAGTGCCTGAACGAATCCGGCGCCTCCCCAGACAATGATCTCGCCGCCCGGCTGGTTTTTCAGCGCCTTGATCTCCTCGGCGAGATCACCGCGGGCGATGGAGGATTCGGGCCAGGGCGCCTCGGTGAGGGTCTTGGAAAACACGACCTTGGGGATGTCGTTCATCGGCGCGGCATAGTCGTCAGGGGAGGTCGGCCAGAACGAGGCCATCTCCTCGTATGTCACCCGGCCCATGATGTGGGTCCCGGCCCGGCGAATGCGGTCGAGCTTCCACCGCACCAGGTCGTCAGGCTCCGGCATGCCGCCGGCGTGCTGTCCGTCCGCTGCCGCGACGTAACCGTCGACCGACGAGGTCATGATCAGCACTACGTTCCGCATGTTTGGCTCCTCTCATTTGATGAATCAGGCTGCACTCACCGCCACCTTGGGTGAGCGGATCGCGATGCTAGGTAGACGCTCCGCGCAGGCCGAAGTCACCGGTTACGCGCGGACTGTCGTTGCCGCGTCCGGTCTATGCGGCTGCGCTGAGCGCGTACCTGGTGCCGACGCTGGTCTGCACCCAGGCAGCAGGCAACGTCGCTGCCAGTTCGTGCTGTGCGCGCCATCCCGTGCAGTGGCCAGGGACGATCAGTTCGGGTGCGAGTTCGGTGAGCGCGGCCACGGTCGGAGGGATGACTGGCTCGAACGCGGGTCCGCTCAGGTGGAAGCCGCCGATGACGGCGAGCAGCCTGTTGACGCCGGTCAGGCGCATGGCGTGGCGGATGATGTTGACCACCCCGGCGTGGCCGCACCCGGTGATGACGACCAGCCCCCGGCCGCGCACATTGATCACGAGCGCCTGGTCGTCGATCACCGTGGGGTCGTGCCGCCAGGCATGCCCGTCCCAGGCCTGGTGCTGCGGCGGCATGCCGTGCTCGAACTCGGTGACGCGGTCCACCTCGCCGGTGATCAGGATGCCGCCGGCCAGCAGCGACGGCTGCCGCCGCTCGATCACGGCGAACCCTTCGCGCTCCAGGGCGCCCTTCGACAGGGTCGGCATCTCCAGGCTCCGGCCGCCCGGCAGTTCCAGGCGCCTGCGGGTCCATATCGCGGGATGCACCGTCAGCGGCAGGCCGGCCCGGCCGCGCAGCCGCGCGAGGCCGTCGAAGCCGCCCGCGTGGTCGAAGTGCCCATGGCTGAGCACTACGCCCTGCAGGGCGCCGACATCGATCCCGAGTCGCTCGGCATTCACCGCCAGCCCGTCCGGCGAGACTCCGGTGTCAAAGAGCAGCGTGCTACTCGTGTTTCCGGTCCTGACCGTGACCAGGACGGAGAAGCCATGCTCGGCGCGCAGGCCCGCAAGGGTCGCCCCGTCCGCGAACTGCGGCGCGGCAACCCGCCCAGCGCCCATGGTCGGCCGCGTGACCCCGCCGCTGGAGGCAAGCAGCCCATCAAATACGTTGTCGACCAGCGTGACGACGGTGACCTCATCGACCTCAGGCACGGTCACCGGGTCAACGGCCGTTCCCTCGGCAGCGCGAGGGGCCGACAAAGCCGCCTCCGCCGCAGACTGCCCATGCTCGTTGCACATGAGCTAAAAGTTACCGCCCCGCTACTCGGCCAGTCAGGGAGGTGAACGTGAACAAGCCTCCGCCGAGGCCGACCATGATCGTGGGCCAAACAGGGGAGTAGCCCCCGCAGCGCAGGCGATCCGCGCCATATGTCATCTTTTGAGATCCCGGCGCATGCACACCCGTGGCCACCTATCGAGCCCGAGCGCCGCCTCGTGCTGACGGATCGCCTGCAAGCCAGGAGTGATCTCCGCTTCGTCGAGCACCCGGAACCCGCAGCGGCGGTAGTACGGCGCGTTCCACGGCACCGACGCGAAGGTCGTCAGCGTGAGCGCCGCTAGCCCATCCCTCGCCGCCCTGTCCCCGGCGTGATCCATAAGCGCACGCCCGAGCCCTCTGCGCGCGCTACCCGGATGGACGGAGACCTGGTCGATGTGCAGGCAGCCATCGACCACGCTGGCCATCAGGTACGCGACGGGCGCATCAGTCTGATCGGCCGTGACCCAAAGCAGGCCAGCCTGCGCAAAGGCGGCGAGGACCGCGAGCGGATAGGGCTCGTCCTGCGCGATCTCAATCATCCCAATGTCGGCGAACGGCTGCCCGGCAGCCCGCTCAATCTCCTGCAGGAAAGGCAGTTCCCCCGCCCGGACCGCCCGAATGCTCATGGACTCATTAGCGAGGTGTCGGCTCGTGATGCACGTGGCTCGCCCCGCAGCAACGGCCACCACGGCCGGCCCAGTCCGCGCGGACCCGCGCCGAAGTGACCGCGCACGCCCCCTCGCCGCCAAGCGAGCCACCCGCCCCGCCGTGACGTCTTAGGGCCACTTAGCGTTCCGCAAACCCACCCAGATCACCCGCCGGCACGACGCTAAGTGGCCCTAAGACGACAGGTCGGCACCAAGATCGCTAACTAATGGCATTGGAGGTGCGTCCGCTTCCGTGACCGCCCGCACCCACGCGATCGGGTGCGACCAGCGCCTTCCGTGCCCAGCTGATCAGGACTCAGCAGAGATACCCAGCGCGTGCAGCAGTGGCATAGAGGAGTTAAATAAGTTCAAGGAGTGACGAAAGTGACCAGAGAGGGATTTGCGATGAAGCTGGCATCGGGTGCACTGGGAGCAGGGCTGATCGGGCTTACGGCATGCGGGGCGGCGCCGGTCACCGTGATGCAGGCACCAGCCGGCCACTCGGTCGCCCCGGCCGCGCGCTCGGCCGCGAAGACCCCCGTCACCCCTGCGAGCACTAAGACGGTAGTCCGGTACCGGACGGTCACCCCTACGTCGTCCGCCCCTCCGTCGTCCGCCGCTGCCGCGCCTTCCGCCGCGCCTACCCCGCCTCCGCCGCAGCAGCCGCCCGACCAGAACGTCACCGATCCGTGGGCCGTGGTCTCCGCTTACTACGGCGATATCGAGTCCGGCAACTATCAACAGGCGTACGCGCTGATCGGGGACGGGTCGACGACCGGCCAGTCGTACCAGCAGTTCGCCGCAGGCTTCGCCTGCACTGGGGCGCAGGCGGTGTCGGAGAACTGGGATTCCGGCGACCAGGTGAACTTCAACCTGGCCGCCACCAACAGCTGTAACGGCGCCACGCAGTATTTCACCGGCACCGATACCGTCCAGAACGGCATCATCGTCGGGGCGAACGTCACGCAGACCGGCTGACGTCCCGCAGTCGCCGTCTGCCGCGCCCGCCAGCGGCCTACCCGCGAGCTAGTCCGACAGGTTGGCTGAGGGTATTCGCCGGAGGAAAAGCACATGCAGGAGCAACGCGCTAGCCAGTGCCCACTGCGTGCAGTCTTTGAGAAGCGCTCCCTTGGAGATCTCTGGCATGTTTTGCATGGCCGTCAGCCAGCGCAGCGGGTAGCCCTCGGCCAGGGCGGTGCACGCGTCGGATGCGGCTGGCCTGCAGCCCGGAATCGCGACCCAGTCCGAGTTCCCTAGGCACGCCAGCGTCACCGCCACTCCCGCGAACAGCGCCACAGGCAGCAGCCACCACGGCGACCGGCCGATCAACTGCGGCCAGCTCCGCGCCCGGACCAGGATCGGTGCCGGGCGCCTGGTGCACCAGTAGACGGGCGGGCTGAGTAGCAGCTCAACCTGGACCGCGAAGATGATGACCAGGGCCATGATGCTGGGATCCCACAACCGGGCGACAGCCAGGACCGCCGCCGCGCAGTCCAGCACGCTGCCGATGATGAGGAGCGCGCGCGAGATCCGGCCGCCGCGCGACACGCGCCATGTCAGGAAAGCCGTCAACAGGAATTCGCTCAGCGGATGCTGCCAGCTGAGACTGTGCGACAGCCCGTTCAGGGTGGGCCCGACCGCGGCGAGCAGCAGGTATGCCAGCAGAACCTCGTCGGCCCCCGGCCGCCGCCACCGTGTCATGTTGTTCCCTTGACCAGGCCCCGTCGCTACGCCGCAGAATCGCACAAGTGCCTCATCCCGCGCAATACGAACGCGGGACGCGGGGGCGAACACTCACTGACGGTGCACAGGAGTGCGGCGCGGTGAAAGCCAAGCTGGCCCTGTCCGAGCGGACCTACACGTGCGGCAGTTGCGGCCTGGTCGAAGATCGGGACGTGAACAACGGTACCGTGGCACATCCCGGAAAGGAGCGCGCTACGTGACGCGTCTAGTGTTTTCCGGGTGACGACTACGCCGTACTGGGAGCGCTTCCAGCCAACGTCCGGTGCGATGGCGCCCCGGGCCTGGTTCACCTCCGACGCGCCCGCCCTCGACCTGTCCGGTGACTGGAGATTCCGCTGGTCGCCGCACGCCGAGGCGTCGCTGGACTTCACCAAGCCGGGCTTCGACGACAGCGGCTGGGCGACGCTCCCCGTGCCGTCCCACTGGCAGTTGCACGGTTACGGGGCTCCGGCCTACACGAACATCCGTTACCCGTTTCCCGTCGACCCACCGCGGGTGCCGACGGACAACCCGACCGGTGACTACCGCGCCGCGTTCACGGTGCCGCCCGGCTGGGGCGGGCAGCGGATCGTCCTCCGCTTCGACGGGGTGGACTCCTGCGCGCGGATCTGGCTGAACGGGGCCGAGATCGGGGTCACGTCGGGCAGTCGGCTGCCGGCCGAGTTCGACGTCACCGGCGCGCTCAGCTGGAACGACAACAACCTTCTCGCCGTTCGGGTCCATCAGTGGTCGTCCGGCAGCTACCTGGAAGACCAGGACATGTGGTGGCTGTCTGGCATCTTCCGGCGGGTGACCCTGACGGTCCGCCCGGCGGGCGGCATCGACGACTACTTCCTGCACGCGGACTACGATCACGTGACCGGGGGCGGCACGCTGACCGTCGAGACCCCGGCCCCCGCCCGCGTCACGGTTCCCGAACTCGGCGTCGACGCCGCCGCCGGGCAGGCGATCCCGGTCGCAAAGGTCGAGCCGTGGTCGGCGGAGTTGCCGCGCCTGTATGACGGGGAACTCGTCACCGACGCGGAACGGATCCCGTTGCGGATCGGGTTCCGCCGTGTGGCCATCGACGGCGGTCTGCTGACGGTGAACGGCCGCCGGATCCTGTTGCGCGGGGTGAACCGGCACGAGTTCCATCCGGACCAGGGACGGGCGATCACCGCGGCGACGATGCTCGACGACGTGCTGTTGATGAAGCGGCACAACATCAACGCAGTGCGGACTAGCCACTATCCGCCCGACCCGCGGTTCCTCGACCTGTGCGACACCTACGGCTTGTACGTCGTCGACGAATGCGACCTGGAAACGCACGGATTCCTCCCGTCCGAGGAGGCGATCCCCGGCAACCCGGCCGACGAGCCGGCCTGGCAGGAAGAGCTGGTGCACCGGATGCGCCGCATGGTGGAGCGGGACAAGAACCACCCGAGCATCATCATGTGGTCGCTGGGCAACGAGAGCGGCAGCGGCCGCAACCTCGGTGCGATGGCCGCGTGGGCCGGGGAGCGTGACCCGGCCCGCCCGCTGCACTACGAACGGGACAGTACCTACCGCGACGTCGACGTCTACAGCCTCATGTATCCCACGCACCAGCAGGTCGAGCGCATCGGGCAGTACCAGGAAGAACCTCTCGACGACCCGGAACTCGACGCGCGGCGCCGCGCGATGCCGTTCATCATGTGCGAGTACGGGCACGCCATGGGCAACGGTCCTGGCGGGCTGAGCGAGTACCAGGAACTGTTCGACGCTTACCCGCGCTGCCAGGGCGGATTCATCTGGGAGTGGATCGACCACGGGCTCCGCATCGTCGAGCCCCGCGGCGAGTACTTCGGGTACGGCGGCGACTTCGGCGAGCCGCTGCACGACGGCAACTTCGTCGCCGACGGCCTGCTCTTCCCCGACCGCACGCCGTCTCCGGGGCTGCTGGAGTACAAGAAGGTCATCGAGCCGGTCCGGATTAGCGGCGCGGACGAAGCCCTGCGGATCGACAACAGGTATGACTTCGCCAGCCTTTCCCACCTGCGGTTCGACTGGTCAGTCGAGGACGAGGGCATCGAACTGGTCACCGGCCAGCTGAAGGTACCGGACATCGCGCCGGGGGAGTCCGCGACGGTACTCATGCCGGAGATCCCCCCGGTGAACGGCGAAGCGTGGCTCACCGTCCGGGCAGTCCTAGCCCAGGACACCCCGTGGGCGCAGGCCGGGCACGAGGTCGGCTGGGGGCAGGTGCAGGTCGGCGCGGCCGCGCGGCGTACCGAAACGCCGCGCGCCCCGGTTACCGCCTCCGAACAGCAGATTCAGCTTGGACAAGGAGTATTCAGCGCCGCCACCGGTCGGCTGACCCGGCTCGGCGGCATCGAGGTCGAGGGCCCGCGCCTGGACGTGTGGCGGGCGACGATCGACAACGACCGCGCGTTCTCCCG
>Ga0134126_10011051_pt1 | contig 11380 bp, 7 predicted proteins | sample KB31752_FD_96881 | JGI IMG/M metagenome (GOLD analysis project Ga0134126, IMG submission 96881) | Terrestrial soil microbial communities with excess Nitrogen fertilizer from Kellogg Biological Station, Michigan, USA - KB3-175-2 | ecosystem: Environmental > Terrestrial > Soil > Unclassified ... | reverse complement strand
GGATGATCTTGCCGTTGCCGCGCACCGGGCCGTCGAGGCGCTGCAGGTTGCAGTTCACGACGAAGATGAGGTTGTCGAGGCCCTCGCGCGCGGCCATGCCGATCGCGCCCATCGATTCGGGCTCGTCCATCTCGCCGTCGCCCATGAAGGCCCACACGCGCCGCTCCGCGGTCTTCGCGAGGCCGCGGCCCTCGAGGTAGCGCAGGAAGCGCGCCTGGTAGATCGCCTGGATGGGACCCAGGCCCATCGAGACGGTCGGGAACTGCCAGAAGTCGGGCATCAGCCACGGGTGCGGGTAGGAGGGAATCCCCTTGCCGTCGACTTCCATGCGGAAATTGTCGAGCTGCTCCTCGCTCAACCTTCCCTCGACGAACGCGCGCGCGTACACGCCCGGCGAGGAGTGGCCCTGCATGTAGACGAGGTCGCCGCCGTGCGCTTCACCGGGCGCATGCCAGAAGTGGTTGAAGCCCACGTCGTAGAGCGTCGCCGCGGAGGCGAAGCTCGCGATGTGGCCGCCCAGCTCGAGGTTCTTCTTGCCGCCGCGCAGCACCATCGCCACCGCGTTCCAGCGCACGATCGAGCGCAGCGTGTGCTCGATCGCCGGATCGCCGGGCATGTGCTCCTCGAGGCTCGGCGGAATCGTGTTGATGTAGGCGGTGTTCGCGCTGTAGGGCAGATACGCGCCCGACCGGCGCGCCTTGTCCACCAGCTGCTCGAGCAGGAAGTGCGCGCGCTCCGGTCCTTCGACCTCGAGCACGGACTCGAGGGAATCGACCCATTCGCGCGTCTCCAGCGGATCGACGTCTTGCAGGCGGTCCATGTGCGATCTCGATGCCGAAAAACCCAATCGTATAATGACTCGCGACGCGACCGGAAAGGTCCGGCGGAAAAGGAATTTTGCCGCGGCGGACGAAATGGCGCGCCCCTTGCGCCGCGCCGCGCTCCCGGCCCGATATCCCCGGCGATTCAGGCACATCGGCACGGAAGCGGGATTGTTTCTGAAAAAAGCTTTTTAAGTTATTATAAATCCGTGTTTTTGCGCGCTTTTAAGCCGGGAGGCCGGGCGCGGTCCCGCGGTGGGACGTGCCCGAAGAGCGCATCGAACGAAAACAAACCGGAAACGGCATGGAGAGACAGGCGCACGGCAACAGGGAGGCAGGCCGCCGAGCGGCCGGCGCGAGCCTCGCGCGGGGACGTCGATGAGCCTCGCACAGGCGCTGCAGGCGGCGAGCCTCACCGATCCGGGGCGTGTGCGCGATCACAACGAGGACTGCATCGAATCGCGCCCGGACATCGGGCTGTACGTGCTCGCCGACGGCATGGGCGGGTACAACGCGGGCGAGGTGGCGAGCGGCATGGCGACGTCTCTCATCAGCGAGGGGCTCGTGGAGGCGTGGAGCGCGCGCGACGTCGAGCGCCTGGGCCGCGACGAGGCGAAGGCGCTCGCCGAGCGCCTGATCCGCGAGCAGATCGAGCGCGCGAACTCCGCCGTCTTCACCACCTCGCAGAACAATCCCGAGTGCGCGGGGATGGGCACCACGCTCGTGATGAGCCTCTTCTACGACAACTTCGTCGCCGTGGCGCACATCGGCGACTCGCGCCTGTACCGCGTGCGCGGCGATTCCATGGAGCAGGTGACGCGCGACCATTCGCTGCTCCAGGAGCAGCTCGATTCCGGCCTCATCACGCCGGAGGAAGCGAAGCTCTCGCAGAACAAGAACCTCGTCACGCGCGCGCTCGGCATCGATCCCACGGTGGAGCCCGAGATCCACGTGCACGAGACGCAGCCCGACGACCTCTACCTCCTGTGCTCCGACGGCCTCTCCGACATGGTGGAGGACGAGGAGATCCGCCTCACGCTCATCACGCTCAAGTCCAACCCCAGCCTCACGGTGCAGCAGCTGGTTCAAGCCGCCAACGACAACGGCGGACGCGACAACATTTCGGCGATGCTCATCCGCGTCGCGGAGCCCTTCGGCGTCGAGCGCGGGTGGCTCGCCCGCCTGAAGGCACTCTTCCGGTAACACCCAAGGAAAACGACCATGGCCAAGCTCATCCTCAGCGTCGACGGGCAGGTGCTCAAGGAGTACACGCTCTCCAAGGAGCGCACGCTCATCGGACGCAAGCCCCATAACGACATCCAGATCGACAACCTCGCGGTGAGCGGCGAGCACGCGGCGATCATCACGATCCTCAACGATTCGTTCATCGAGGACCTGGGCTCGACCAACGGCACCATGGTGAACGGCAAGCCCATCAAGAAGCACTTCCTGCAGAACAACGACGTGGTCGAGATCGGCAAGCACAAGCTCAAGTACTTCAACGATGCGCCGGCGCAGGCGACCGCGGCCGACTTCGAGAAGACCATGATCATCCGCAACCCGGCCAAGGCGGGGCCGCCGCCGGAAAAGGCGCCGGGCGACACGCAAACCAACCTCAAGGCGTTCAGCTCGGAGGCGAAGCCCGCGGCACCGGCGGCCGGCGGACCCACGACCACCACGCCGCCCGGTCCGGCGCCCACCATGGCGCCCGCAGCCCCGGCGCCCGCGGCCGCGGCGCCCGCCGCAGGATCGCTGCGCGACGCCGCGATCCAGGTGCTCTCGGGGGCGGCCGCCGGGAAGACCCTCGACCTCACCAAGAACCTGACCACCATCGGCAAGCCCGGCGTGCAGGTGGCGGTGATCACGAAGCGCCCGAACGGCTACTTCATCACGCACGTGGAGGGCGCGACCTATCCGACGCTCAACGGGGCCTCGCTCGGCGGGCAGGCCCACGCGCTCGGCGACCACGACCTCATCGAGATCGCGGGCGTGAAGATGGAGTTCTTCTACAAGCCGTGAAACCGGGCCGGGGACCGGCCGCTCGCGGCGCCGCACGCGTCGCCGGATGTGCCGTACGCCGCGTGTGGAATCGCGCACAGTCCCCATGGTAACGTTCTCCGATAATGGACCGACGCTCCGGTCCCGCTCGCGACCGGCGGTTGCGGCGGGAGGCCGGAAGAAGGCCGCCTGCGCCCGGGGACAGGAGATGCGGATCAGGGTATTGGGATGCAGCGGAGGCATCGGCGGGGGACTGCGCACGACCTCGCTCCTCGTCGACGACGACGTGCTCGTCGACGCGGGCACCGGTGTCGGCGACCTCTCGCTCGAGGCGCTCGCGAAGATCGACCACATCTTCGTCTCGCACTCGCACCTCGACCACGTGACGAGCATCCCGTTCCTGGTCGACACCGTCTGCTGGATGCGCGCCTCGCCGATCGTGGTCTACGGCACCAAGGAGACGCTCGACATCCTGCGGGCGCACCTCTTCAACTGGAAGATCTGGCCCGACTTCACGCAGATCCCGGACGCCGCCCGGCCCTTCATGGTGTATCGCGAGATCGAGACCGGCGAGACCATCACGCTCGGCAAGCGGCGCTTCACCGCGATCCCGGCCAACCACACGGTGCCCGCCGTGGGCTACGTGGTCCAGACGGCACGGGGCGCGCTCGTCTACAGCGGCGACACCGCGCCCAACGACGCGCTCTGGGAGGCGGTGAACCGCACGCCGGACCTCAAGTACCTCATCATCGAGACCGCCTTCTCGAACAAGGAGCGCGACATCGCGACCGCCTCCAAGCACCTGTGCCCGGACCTGCTCGCCGTGGAGCTCGCCAAGATGCGCGCGAGCCCGGAGGTCTTCATCACCCACTTGAAGCCGGGCGAAGGTGCGCTCACGATGCAGGAGATCGGCAAGGCGGCGGGGCGCTGGCGCCCGCGCATGCTCGAGAACAACCAGGAATTCACGCTGTAGCAGGCAACCCATCCCGCAGGTGCAACCATGAGCGCAGTCCTCGAACCCAAGGTGCAGCCCGGCGCGCAGAACGTCGCGGACATGAGCGTGAAGCTCGCGTTCTCGAAGAAGCTGCAGGCCGTCACCAACCGCGTCCACTCCACCGCGAACATCGACGAGATCATCCTCGACGTCTCGCGCGACATCTGCCAGCTGTTCGAGGCCGACCGCTTCACGGTCTACATCACGAGCGAGGACGGGCAGTCGATCGTCTCGAAGGTGAAGACCGGCCTGAACTCGTTCAAGGACATCAAGCTTCCGATCTCGGAGTCGTCGCTCGCGGGCTTCTGCGCGCTGCACAAGCGCCACATGAACATCAAGGACGTGTACGACGACGCGGAGCTCAAGCAGTTCTCGCCCAACCTCGCGTTCCTCAAGGCGGTCGACCAGCGCACCGGCTACCGCTCGCGCCAGATGCTGATCGCCCCGATCCTGGGCGGCGAGTCGGGCACCGAGCTCATGGGCGTGCTGCAGCTCATCAACAACCTCTCGGGGCAGCCGTTCTCGTCGCTGCACGACGAGGGCGTGGTGGAGCTCGCCAAGACGCTCGCGATCGCGTTCCGCGTGCGCCAGCAGATGCCCGGCGCGATCCAGTCGAAGTTCGAGTATCTCGTGATCGACAACGTGATCGCCGCGGGCGAGCTCGAGCTCGCGACCAAGGCCTCGCGCCGCAAGAACAAGAACGTCGAGGACATCCTGGTGGAGGAGTTCCAGGTGAAGCCGCAGGCGATCGGTGCGGCGCTCGCCAAGTTCTTCAGCTGCGAGTTCGAGCCGTTCAGGTCCGACCGCATCAAGCCGATGGACCTGCTGAAGAACATCAAGCGCGACTACGCCGAGGCGAACCACTGGATTCCCCTCGAGGAAGGCCCGAAGGGCGTCTTGGTGATGTCGACCGATCCGGAGCGCGTGCGCAACTCGCGCATGGTGGAGAACGTCTTCCCGCGGTCGCGGATCGTCTACAAGGTGACCACCGAACGCGACTTCAAGCAGACGCTCGACCAGCTCTTCGGCGCCGAGGGCACCAGCGGCGAATCGATCGGCGAGCTGCTGCAGGGGCTCGACGAGGACGACGACGTCGCGGCCGCCGCGGTCGACGACGTCTCCGCGGCGGCCGACAACGAGCTCGTGAAGCTCGTGAACAAGATCATCGTGGACGCCTACAACCAGGGCGCCTCCGACATCCACGTGGAGCCGCTTCCGGGCAAGGGCAAGACCGGCATCCGCTTCCGCAAGGACGGCTCGCTCACCAACTACATCGAGGTGCCGGCCGCGTACCGCCAGCCGCTCGTGACGCGCCTGAAGATCATGTGCGACCTCGACATCTCGGAGAAGAGGAAGCCGCAGGACGGCAAGATCAAGTTCAAGAAGTTCGGCCCGCTCGACATCGAGCTGCGCGTGGCGACCATCCCCACCGCGGGCGGCGTGGAGGACGTGGTGATGCGCATCCTCGCCGCCGGCGAGCCGATCCCGCTGCAGAAGCTCGGCGTGCTGCCCGCCAACATGGAGCGGCTGCGCTCGTGCATCAGCAAGCCCTACGGCCTTTTCTTCGTGTGCGGCCCGACGGGATCGGGCAAGACCACGACGCTCCACTCGGTGCTCGGAAACCTCAATACCGTGGACACCAAGATCTGGACCGCGGAAGACCCGGTCGAGATCACGCAGAAGGGCCTGCGCCAGTGCCAGGTGAACCCGAAGGCGGGATTCACCTTCGCCACCGCGATGAAGTCGTTCCTGCGCGCCGACCCGGACATCATCATGGTGGGAGAGATGCGCGACAAGGAGACCACCGCCATCGGCATCGAGGCCTCGCTCACGGGCCACCTCGTGTTCGCCACGCTGCACACGAACTCGGCGCCGGAATCGATCATCCGCCTGCTCGACATGGGCATGGACCCGTTCAACTTCGCCGACGCGCTGCTGGGCATCCTCGCGCAGCGCCTCGCCAAGCGCCTGTGCAAGTGCAAGGAGGCGTACACGCCGGAGCAGGCGGAGGTGAAGCACTTCCTCACCGAGTACTGCCAGGAGCTGCTCTCCACGCCGGAGTTCAAGGCCGACGCGAATGCCGGCTACAAGAAGGTGTTCGAGCGCTTCCAGCGCGATTATGGCTTCGGCAAGCCCGAGTTCCGCCTGTACAAGCCCAAGGGCTGCGATGCGTGCGGCGGCACCGGCTACAAGGGGCGCGTCGGCCTGCACGAGATGCTGGTGGGCACCGACCCGGTGAAGAAGCTCATCCAGGAGCACGCCCGCGTGGCCGAGATCCTCGCCACGGCGCTCGCCGAGGGCATGCTCACCCTGAAGATGGACGGCATGGAGAAGGTCCTCCAGGGCATCACCGACATGGCGCAGGTGCGGGCAGTCTGCATCAAGTGACCGCGCGTCAGACAACCGATAGCGCGGTCATCCCCGAGCCCTCGGGGGTCCACTCTCCGCGCGTCGCGCGCACGGTGGTCCAGTCCCTCGAGACGCGCTTCCTCTCCAAGCTCGAGTACCTCAACTCGATCGGCATCGCGCTCTCGCAGGAGCGAGACACCAACCGGCTCCTCGAAACGATCCTCGTCGCCGCGAAGAACCTCACGCGCGCCGACGGCGGCACGCTCTACCGGCTGGTGAACGGCAAGCTCCAGTTCGAGATCGTGCGCACCGACAGCCTCTCGATCGCGATGGGCGGAAGCTCCGGAAACCCGGTGCCGTTCTACCCGATTCCGCTCGCCGACAAGGATGGCAAGCCCAACTACACCATGATCGCGGCCTACGCGGCGCTCACGCACAAGACCGTGAACATCGCCGACGCCTACACCGCGGAAGGCTTCGACTTCTCGGGCACGCGCAACTTCGACAAGCGCACCGGCTATCGCTCGACCTCGTTCCTCACCGTGCCGATGAAGAACCACGAGGGCGAGATCATCGGCGTGCTGCAGCTCCTCAACGCGATCGATCCCGCCTCGGGGCTGGTGACCACTTTCGACGAGGAGGACCAGCGCCTCGCCGAGTCGCTCGCCTCGCAGGCGGCGATCGCGCTCAGCAACCGGCTCCTCATCCAGCAGCTGGAGACGCTCTTCGAGTCGCTGATCGAGCTCATCAACACCGCGATCGACGACAAGAGCCCCTATACCGGCGGCCACTGCAAGCGCGTGCCGGTGCTCACGATGATGCTCGCGGAGGCGGCGCACGAGGCGTCGGAGGGCCCGCTCGCCGCCTTCCGCATGACGGAGAAGGACCGCTACGAGCTCAAGATCGCGGGCCTGCTCCACGACTGCGGCAAGATCACCACGCCGGTGCACGTGGTGGACAAGGCGACCAAGCTGCAGACCATCTTCGACCGCATCGAGCTGGTCGCCACACGCTTCGAGGTGCTCAAGCGCGAGGCCGAGGTCGAGATGCTGCGCGCGAAGCTCAAGGCCTGGGAGGCGCACGACGAGGCGAGCGCGAAGCGAGCGGAGGAGGCGTTCCACGCGCGCGTCCGCCAGCTCGACGACGATCGCGAGTTCCTGCGCCGCACCAACATGGGCAGCGAGCGCATGCGCCCGGAGGACCAGGCCCGCGTCTCGCGCATCGCGCGCTATGCGATGCACGGCGCGCGCGGCGAGCCGGATCGCTTCCTCACGCGCGAGGAAGAGGAGAACCTCAACATCGCCTACGGCACGCTCAACACCGAGGAGCGCGAGGTCATCAATCGCCACATCGTGACCACGATCAAGATGCTCGAGGCGCTGCCCTGGCCGCGGCACCTCGCGAAGGTGCCCGAATACGCCGGCGGCCACCACGAGCGCATGGACGGCAAGGGCTATCCGAAGGGGCTCACGCGCGAGCAGATGAGCGTTCCCGCGCGCGTCATGGGCATCGCGGACATCTTCGAGGCGCTCACGGCCCGGGACCGGCCGTACAAGAGCGGCAAGACGCTCTCCGAATCGCTCGCGATCCTCGGCCGCTTCAAGGAGAACGGCCACATCGACCCGGACCTGTTCGAGATCTTCGTGCGCGAAAAGGTCTACCTGCGCTACGCCCGCGAGTTCCTCGATCCCGAGCAGATCGACGAGGTGGACGAGTCGCGCATCCCCGGGTACCGGCCGTTGGGGTGACGAAGCGCGTCACTTTGGTGACGCGGGCGGGGCAGTCCGGCGACGGTTGAAATTCAGCCACGCCGCTGCCGGAGGCTTGCCATCCGAGCCGCGCGCGGGCATACTGCAAGTACATGAAAAACAAGGCTTATAGTCAACGCCAGCAGCTCCGTTGTAGCTGGAAAGCGACGTCGGCCGTAGGATACGTCTGGCATGACGGTTGCATCAGAGCAGTCGCACACAGCGGTTGTGTGGCGATTTCCATCCCACAAAGGAGTTTCCTTCATGAAGAAAGTCCAGCAAGGCTTCACGCTCATCGAGCTGATGATCGTCGTCGCGATCATCGGCATCCTGGCGGCCATCGCGATTCCGGCATACCAGGACTACACCATCCGTGCGAAGGTGACGGAACTGGTGAATGCGGCGGGCGTTTGCAAGACGACGGTTGCGGAGTACTACCAGACCAAGGGCGCGATGCCCACCAACGAGACGGTCGCGGGCTGCTCCGACACGGGCACGGCGAACGCCACGGCTCCGACGTTCAGCGCCGATACGATCCTGGTAACGGCTGCGGGCGGCCTCGACAACCAGATCAAGTCGACGGGCGATGTCTACGGCCTGCTGGCTGGCTGCTCGGGCGGGACGTGCAACGGCCCGGCGATCACCGGCTGGGACTGCAAGGCCAAGTCGACCATCCTGCCGAAGTACCTGCCGGCGAGCTGCCGCTAATCAGCTAGCCGTCCGCGAAACGGGCCGCCATGAGCGGCCCGTTTCGTTGCAGCTCCCGAAGCGCATCCATTCCCGCAAACCATGCGCATCAAGCCCATGAACCGCTTCGAGGCCGGGGCGATCCATTTCGCGTTGAGCCTCGTCGTCGCCGCCACCACTTTCACCCTCATCCGTTTCTTCTGGTATCCCGGCCCGTTGTTCACCGGCGCGGGCGGCGTCAAGCTCTTCGCGTTGATCGCCGGCGTGGACGTGACCCTCGGCCCGCTGCTTACGCTAGTCGTGTTCGTCCCGGGCAAATGGGGCCTGCGCTTCGACCTCGCCGTGATCGCGACGTTGCAGGTGAGCGCGCTCGCCTACGGTTCGCACGTGCTCTTCAAGTCGCGGCCGGTATACGTGACCTTCGTGAAGGACCGTTTCGAGTTGGTGCGCGCCGAGGAGATCGACTCTGGCGACCTCGCAAAGGCGCGCTCCCCGTACCGCGACCTGCCGCTCGGCGGGCCGCGCATCGCCGCCGCCCGTCTTCCGAAGGACCCGAAGGCTGCTATGGATATGATGCTTTCCGGCATCGCCGGCAAGGATGTACAGGACTTCCCCCGGTACTACCTCTCCTATGAAGAGGTCCGCTCGGAGGCCCGTTCGAAGTGCCGGCCGATGGCGCGCCTGCGCGAGCTCAATCCGTCGCTCGGAATGGCGATCGACCGCTCGCTGCGCGAATTCGGCCACGCCGACGCCGATACCTGCTTCCTCCCAGTGCGCGCGGGAGCGAGGGACCTCACCGCACTGATCGATTCCCGCGACGGCCGCTACCTCGGCCTCATGGACGCGCGACCGTGGAAATACTGAGGGGGCAACCGATGGGCCGCCGTGCCGAGCTGGTGCTCGCCATCTTCTTCGTATCCGGCTTCAGCGGGCTCATCTACGAGTCGGTCTGGTCGCATTACGTGCAGCTCTTCCTGGGCCACGCGGCCTACGGCCAGACGCTGGTGCTGATCGTGTTCATCGGTGGGCTCGCGATCGGCTCCTGGATCTGCGCGCGCCGCGCCTCGTCGATCCGCAATCCCCTGCGCGCCTACGCGCTCATCGAGGGCGCCATCGGCCTCCTCGCGCTCGTCTTCCACACGGTGTTCGTGCACGCGGTGGACTGGGCCTACGCGTGGCTGCTTCCCGCGACGTGCGAGCCCTCATCCACGTTCTGCGCGAGCCAGTGGCTTCTCTCGGCGCTGCTGCTCGCCCCGCAATCGGTTCTGCTCGGCATGACGTTCCCGCTCGTGAGCTCGGCGGTGATCCGCATGACGTCCGAGAATCCGGGCTACAACATCGCCTCGCTGTATTTCCTCAATAGCCTCGGTGGCGTGCTGGGCGTCCTCGCCTCCGCCTTCGTGCTCATTCCGAGGGTCGGGCTTCCCGGCACGCTCATCACGGCCGGGATCGCGAACCTCGCGATCGCGCTCGGCGCCTACTCGATCTCGAGAGAGGTGCCGCCGGCGCTCGCCGTGCCGCGCGTGGCCGAGCCGGATGCGGATGCGCGCAGCGAGCAGTGGATCGTGCGGGTGCTCCTCGCGACGGCGGCGCTCACCGGGCTCTCGTCCTTCGTCTACGAGATCTCGTGGATCCGCATGCTGAGCCTGGTGCTCGGCGCGTCCACGCATTCTTTCGAGCTGATGCTCGCGAGCTTCATCCTCGGGCTCGCGCTCGGCGGCCTGTGGGTGCGCAGCCGCGCCGACGCGGGCGCGGGCTCCGTCCGGTTGCTCGCCCACGTGCAATTGCTCATGGGCATCTTCGCCGTGGCGACCGTGCCGCTCTACAACGCCGCGTTCGATTTCATGGCCTGGCTGCTCACGGCGCTCGCGCGCACCGACGGCGGCTTCGTGCTCTTCAACGTGTCCTCCACCTTCATCTCGCTGATGGTGATGCTGCCCGCGACGTTCTGCGCCGGCATGACGTTGCCGCTCATCACCTACCGGCTGCTGCGCTCCTCGGAAGGCGAGCGCGCGCTGGGTGCGGTGTACGCGGCGAACACGTTCGGCTCGATCGCCGGGGTCTTCGTCGCGGTGCACTTGCTGATGCCGACGTTCGGGGTCGGCGCGACCCTCGCGACCGGAGGGGCGATCGACGTCCTCCTCGGCGTCGCGCTGCTCGCGAAGCGCGGCGCGCGCGGCCTGCCGCGCATTCCCGTGGTGGCGGTGGGCGGCTTGCTGGTGTTCGTCGCGGTGTGGGGCATGTTTTCCCTCGACCCCGCGCGGACCGCGTCCGGAGTGTTCCGGAGCGGAGCCGCGCGGGTCTCGTCGGCCGACCAGATCCTCTTCCATCGCGACGGCAAGACCGCGACCGTCGACGTGCTGGGAAACAAGTCGTTCCGCGCGATTCGCACCAACGGCAAGACCGACGCCGCGGTCACGATCGGGCACACGGCACCAACCCCCGACGAAAACACGATGGCGATGCTCGCGGTGCTCCCGCTCGGCTACCGGCCGGACGCGCGCACCGCGGCGGTGATCGGCTTCGGCTCGGGCACTTCAACCGCGCTGCTCCTCGCCTCGCCGAATCTCGCGCGCGTGGATACCGTGGAGATCGAGCCGGCTATCGTGGAGGGCGCGCGCCAATTCCGCCCGACCGTGGACGCGGCGTACGACGATCCCCGCAGCCACATCGTGATCGACGACGCGAAGTCGTACTTCGCGCGCGGCCACAAGCGCTACGACATCATCGTCTCCGAGCCGTCGAATCCGTGGGTGACGGGCGTCTCGTCGCTCTTCACCGAG
>Ga0134126_10011050_pt1 | contig 11380 bp, 16 predicted proteins | sample KB31752_FD_96881 | JGI IMG/M metagenome (GOLD analysis project Ga0134126, IMG submission 96881) | Terrestrial soil microbial communities with excess Nitrogen fertilizer from Kellogg Biological Station, Michigan, USA - KB3-175-2 | ecosystem: Environmental > Terrestrial > Soil > Unclassified ... | reverse complement strand
TCTCCTCCGAGAACGAGCTCCGGGCGCTGCATCCGCCGCCGAAGGAGCGCACGCTGCGCAAGCAGCTCGACCGGCTCGATCGCCACTGCCGCCGGTTCATCGAGCTGGCCCCGTTCGTCGTCATGGCGACCGCGGACTCCGAGGGCCACATGGACGCGACCCCGCGCGGCGGCGATCCCGGCTTTGTCACGGTCGTCGACGAGCACACGCTGCTCGTGCCCGACCGGCCGGGGAACAACCGCCTCGACGCGCTCTCGAACCTGACCGAGCACCCCGAGATCGGGCTGCTCTTCATGATCCCCGGCGTCGACGAGACCCTGCGCGTGAACGGCACGGTCGGGCTGCGCACCGACGCCGATCTGGCCGAGCCGTTCCGGATCGGGCGGCGAGCGCCGGCCGTCGTGCTGCGCATCACCGTGCGCGAGGCCTACCTGCACTGCGCCAAGGCGCTCATGCGCTCGCACCTGTGGCACGCGAAGGCGCAGATCGACCGCTCCGAGCTGCCGACGCTGGGCGAGATGCTCCGCGACCAGGTCGGCTCCGGCAAGGCCGAGTCGCAGACCGAGATGGTCGCGCGCTACCGCCAGGAGCTCTACTAGCCGCTCACTCCGGGGCCGGCTGGTCGGCGGCCTGGAACTCCGCCGTCGTGTTCACGTGCGGGAACGGCTCGTCGGGGACGGGCATGCCGAGCGCGGCGCAGATCGGCTCCCAGCCGTCGCCTGCCCGCCATTCGACGAGCCGCTCGGCCGGGATCGCGTCCCGGACGGCGGCGTTGTGCGCCTCGTAGCCGGCCATGGCGCCGTCGCGCTCGCGCCATCTGGGCGTGAACGTGCGCTCGAGCATCTCCAGGGTGACCTTGCGCCGCTCCGCCCACTCCGGCTGGTCGTCCGGGACCGGCCGCGACAGCCCGGCGAGGATGGTTTCCTCGAAGCTGCGCCACCACTGGTCGGCGGAGTCGCGCACCGAGAGCAGCACGATCGCGTCCGGGTGCGCGTCGGCGAGCCCGGCCCAGAACGCGCACGCCGGCCAGTCGACGGTGGCGGTGTAGCCGGCGGGAAACGTGCGCCAGTCGGGCGGGTCGTCGCGCAGGGCCCTGCGCCAGTGCTGCAGGTCATCGGGGTTCGCGAACAGCTCGATCATGTGGTAGCAGGGCCCGCCGGTCAGCTGTTCGAGCGCGAGCTTGAGCGAGTTCGTCCCCGTCCGGCCGAGCCCGGCGCCGACCACGCGCATGCCGCTCATCGTGGTCCCGGCGAGGTGAACGGCTGGAGCAGGTGCGTGAACGCCCAGGGCGTCTGGGCGATGCCCGAGCACGTGTTGGAGTCGATCCGGCCCGGGCAGGCGCCGTTGTCGCGCTGGATCGCCCACATCGAGAGCGTGCCGATCCCGACCCGATCGGCGAACCGCCGCAGCCGGGCGGCGTCGCGCAGGTAGGTGACCTCGGTCTTGCGCGGGTAGTCGTCGATGCCCGGCAGGATCGTCACGCCGACCATCGCCCATAGGCGGCGGCTCCTGCGGCCCGGATACAGCCCGTGGAGCTGGCGATGCAGGCCGCGGGCCGCGCTGATCGCGGCGGCGCCCATGTTGGTCGTCACGCCGTCGTAGTAGTCGAAGGTCATGATGTTCACGACGTCGACCCGGGTGCCGACGTGGACGGCGTCGCGGAGCACAGAGAGCCCGTCCGCCTCGAGCCCCGCCGGCTCGACCGGGAGCGTGTAGGAGATCTGGAGCGGGCGGCCGTGGCGGTGCGCCCAGCGCTCGACCAGCCGCAGCGCCCGGTTGCGCCGGTCGATCCCGGCCGGATGCGCGAGCGAGCGGTCCTCGACGTCCATGTCGAGGCGGGTCGCCCCGTAGGTGCGCACCACCGACTCGTAGGCGGCCGCCAGCCGGCGCACGGTCGGGCACGAATCGGCGATCTCGGTCAGGCCATGGTCGGCGCCGTAGCCGCCGAACGAAGGGATGACGTCGCCGCCCTCCCGCCGCAGTGCGGCCAGACCGGGCAGATACCTCCCCGCGGCGGTCGGCTCGGAGGAGTCCCCGTTCCAGGTCGGCGTGCACGACCCGCGCCGCGGCGCCTGGACGAACGCGAGCGTGAGGTCACGCGCGCCCGAGCGGCCGGCGACGCGGATGAGGCGGTTCGTCGTCCAGGTCTCGAAGTAGGGGGCGAAGACGTGCGCCGGCAGTGTCTGCGGGCGTCCCGCCGCGCTCGACGGGCCCGACTCGACACCGGCCGCGAGCACCAGCGCCGGGACGAGCACGAGGCCGGCGACGACGAGTGTGCGCAAGCGGTGAAGCCCCACCGCGCCAGCTTAACCTGCTCAGTACACTGGCGGGCTCCGGGCCGTCACCCGGGACAGGGGGATGCGATGGCGACCGTTACCGAGCATGAGGGGCTGCAGGTCGAGCGCGCGAACGCGTCCGGGCTGCGGCCGGTGGTGTTCATCCACGGACTGTGGCTGCTTCCAACCAGCTGGGACCGGTGGGCGGCGCTGTTCGCCGAGGCGGGCTTCGCCCCGCTCGCGCCGGGATGGCCCGACGACCCGGCCAGCGTCGAGGAGGCCCAGGAGCACCCGGAGGTGTTCGCCGGGAAGACGATCAACGAGGTCGCAGACCACCTCGACGAGCTGATCGGCGGGCTCGACCAGAAGCCGGCCGTCATCGGCCATTCGTTCGGCGGGCTCCTGACGCAGATCCTGGCCGGCCGGGGGAGAGCGGCCGTCTCGGTCGCGATCGACCCGGCGCCGTTCCGCGGCGTGCTGCCGTTGCCGATCTCGGCCCTGCGCTCGTCCGCGCCCGTGCTCGCGAACCCGCTCAACTGGAATCGGGCCGTCCCGCTCACCTACGAGCAGTTCCGCTATGCCTTCGCGAACGCCGTCGACGAGGCCGAGGCGAAGAAGCTCTACGAGACCTACGCCGTGCCCGCGCCCGGTGCGCCGCTGTTCCAGGCCGCGACGGCGAACTTCAACCCGTGGACCGAGGCGAAGGTGAACACGAAGAACCCCGACCGAGGCCCGCTCCTGGTCATCTCGGGGGAGCGCGACCACACGGTCCCCTGGGCGATCGCGAACGCCTCGTTCAAGCGCCAGCAGCACAACGCGGGCGTCACCGAGATCGTGGAGATCCCGGGCCGCGGGCACGCGCTCACCATCGATCACGGCTGGCGCGAGGTGGCAGAAACGGCGCTCTCGTTCGTCCGCCGCTTCGTCCCGGCGGTGTGACCGGCCTCACCCGAGCGGCGCCGCGGCGCGGTAGCTGGCCTAAGTCCGGGCCGGTTAGGGTAGCCTAAGCACGTGGATCGGATGACGAGATGAGCCCGGAAAAGACGGCGGTGCTCGGCGCAATCGCCGGGTTCACGATCTACTTCGGCCTGCCGGTGGGTCGATTGCAGGGGCTGAGCGACCGCACCCGCGCGTTCCTGTCCGTGCTCGCCGCAGGCATTCTGCTCTTCATCTTCTGGGACGTGCTCGACGCCGCCCACGGGATCCTCGAGTCGGGCCTGCTCATGGCCAAGGACGGCCAGGGGTGGGGGACGTTCGCGGCGCGCGGGATCATGGCCGCTACCGGGATCATCGCCGGCGGCCTCGGCCTGGCCTGGATCGAGCACCAGCTGCTGCGGCGGCGCACCCCGGCGCCGATGGCCGGCGGGAGCGCCGATGCCGCGGCGGTGGGCGCAGCCATGCCGACGTCCGAGCTGGCCGCGCTGGCCGAGCGGGCGTCGCTCACGCTCGGCATGCTGATCGCCGTCGCGATCGGCCTGCACAACTTCTCCGAGGGCCTCGCCATCGGCGTCTCGGCCCGCGGCGGCGAGGTGGCGCTCGCGACGACGCTCATCATCGGCTTCGCGCTCCACAACGCGACTGAGGGCTTCGGCATCGTCGGGCCGCTCGGCGGCGTGCGGCCGAGCTGGCGCTGGATCATCCTCGCCGGCCTGATCGGCGGCGGCCCCACGTTCGTCGGCACGCTGATCGGCTACCGGGTGACGTCGCCGGCGCTCGAGATCGCGTTCTACACGCTCGCGGCCGGTGCGATCCTCTACGTCGTCGGCCAGCTCTGGAGCTCCGCCAACCGGCGGCTCGGCGGCCGGCTCGTGCTGCTCGGCCTCTCGGTGGGGTACCTGATCGGGCTCGCCTCCGATTTGATCATCACGTACGGCGGCGGCTAGGCCCTTTGGGCGGGATCGCGCACGGGCCGGAGGGCGGCGAGCACGTGCAGCGGGAGGCGCGCCACCATCGCATCCTGTGCGAGATCGACGAGCTCGAGGTGGTCGAGCTTCGCTTCGGCCCGGATTTCGAGGGCGTCGAGCCGCACACGCATCGCGCGCACGCCGACTGCTTCTTCGTGCTCGAGGGCGAGGCCGAGTTCACGCTCGACGGCGAGACGCACCGCTTCGGCCCGGGCAGCTTCGTCGCGGCGCCGATCGGCACGGTGCACGGGTTCCGCAACGCCGGCACGGGCGAGCTCCGGATGCTGAACCTGAGCGCGCCGAACACCGGCTTCGCAGACCGCCTGCGGTAGCCTCACGGCCATGCCGGACTTCCTCTTCTTCGGCGACACCGAGCGCTCGCCGGCGATGCGCCACGAGCTCCCCGTCGGGATCGGCGATCCGTTCGTTCTCGCCGTCGTCGACGGGCAGCTGCACGTGGCGGCAAGTGACCTCGAGCGCTCACGGATCGAAGCGACGGCCCCGGGCGCGACGGTGCACGGGTTCAAGGAGCTCGGGCTCTTCGAGCTCCTCGACCAGGGCCTGCGCCACCACGAGATCGATCTCGAGCTGTCGTCGCGCGCGGTCGCGACCATCGGCATCCGCGAGGCGATCGTCGACCCGGAGATGCCGGTGTTCATCGCCGACCGCTTCCGGTCAGACGGCATTGTGCTCCACCTCGACCACGACGCGATCGCGGCCCGGCGGCGGGTGAAGACGACGGCGGAGATGGCCGGGATCCGCCGGGCCCAGGCGGCCGCCGAGGCCGGCATGCGCGCCGCGGCGGAGATCCTGCGCCGGACCGCCGTTGAGGGCGACGGGCTCGTCGCCGACGGCGAGGTGCTGACCTCGAACCGCGTGCGCGCGGCGATCCGGGCGGCCTGCCAGGAGCACGGCGCGCCGGCGCCGACCGACCTGATCGTGTCGTCGGCGTGGGAGGGCGGCGGCCACGAGCCGGGCTCGGGCCCGCTGCCTGCGAACCTGCCCATCGTGATCGACCTGTGGCCGCGCGACGAGGAGGCCGCGTGCTACGCCGACATGACCCGCACGTTCGTCGTCGGCCAGGTGCCGGCGGCCGTCCGCGAGCTCGAGGCGCTCGTCCGGACGGCGCTCGAGCGGGCGCGCGAGGCGGTGCGGCCGGGGGTCACCGGCGAGATGCTCTACGCGATCGCCTGCGACATCTTCGAGGAGGCCGGCCACCGCACGCTGCGCACCGGCCCCGGCGACAACCCGGAGGAGGGCTTCCAGTTCTCGCTCGGCCACGGCGTCGGCCTGGCGGTGCATGAGGCGCCGGGCGTGGGGCCGGCCGGCCGCGACGAGTTCGTGCCCGGAGACGTGATCGCCATCGAGCCGGGCCTGACGGTGGCCGGCCTCGGCGAGGTGCGGCTGGAAGACCTGCTGCTCGTCACCGACGACGGCGGCGAGACGCTCACCCGCTACCCATACGACCTGACGGCCTAGCTGTCCTCACCGGGATAGTCGTGGCCGCCGTTGACGGTCACGCCGCCCCAATCCCCCGGCGCGGTGTCGGCGATCGTCTGGGTGAGCGACCAGCGGTGGCCGAACGGATCCTCGAGCTCGCACTGGCGCTCGCCGTACTGGAAGTCGGTCGGCTCCATCAGCACCCGGGCGCCGTGCTTGCGCGCCCGTTCGCTCACAGCATCGACGTCGTCGACCCGGAGCATCACCATGTGCGTCGTGACGCCGCCGCTCGGGGGGACGCGGGTGTTCCCCGGCTCGGCCACGATCACCGCTTCGCCGTTCAGCGAGAGCTGGGCGCGATGCCCCTCGCCGATGCGGACGCGCTCGCGCGCGCCGAGCGCGTCCTCGAGCCAGGCGACGGCCCCGCGCACGTCCGGGTAGACGAGCACGGGGATGACGTGCGCCGGCGGGACTGACCGGTTGCGCCGCACTAGCGGAGCTTCGGCGCGGAGCGGCCCGCCAGGCGTTCGAGCCCGGCCCAGTCGCTGCGGACGGGGGTGAAGGACTCGACGGCGAGGGCGCCCTCCGGGCCGGCCGTCACCTCGTGCGGCACGTCGCTCAGGATCCGCCAGGTGTCGCCGGCGACGAGGTCGCGGGTCTCGTCGGCGACCCGGAACCGCATCGTCCCGCGGATCAGGATGCCGAGCTGCTCGTTGTCGTGGCGGTGCTCGGGGACGCTGCTGTCCGGCTCCAGGTCGACGAGCGCGAGCGTCGTGCGCTCGCCCTCGACGGCCTGAACGGTGACGCCGTCCCAGATGCGCAGATGCTCGTGGGTCTCGATACCGTTGAAGGCGCTCATGCGCTGACTCTACCGTGCGGGCGCTCGGAGGAGCTCCTACCATGTTGGCATGTCGACGCGTGAGGCGGCCTGCAGCTGCGGTCAGCTCCGAGTGACGGTCGAGGGAGACCCCTTCGAGGTCACGATGTGCCATTGCCACGCCTGCCAGCGCCGCACCGGTAGCGCCTTCGGCCTGCAGGCGGGCTACCAGGCCGATCAGGCCCGGATCGAGGGCAGCTCGCGCGAGTATGCGCGCACCTCGACCGAGCCCGACCAGCACGTGCATGCGTTCCACTTCTGCCCGGAGTGCGGCAGCACGGTCTACTGCATCGAGGAGGACGCGCCGGAGTTCGTGGCCGTCATGGTCGGGGCGTTCGCGGACCGCGCCTTCCCCGCCCCGAGCTTCTCGGTCTACGGCCTGCGGCGGCACCGCTGGCTGGCGCTCCCCGAGGGCATCGAGCACGACGATGTGTGGAGCGAGCTGCAATCGCTCTACGGGGCGGGCGAGTACGAGGCCGTGGCCGACCGCGGCCGCGACCTGATCGCAGCCAACCCGCTGAACGCCCAGCTGATCTACAACGTCGCCTGCTGCGAGAGCATGGCGGGCCGCGCCGCCGACGCGATCGAGCACCTGCGCCAGGCGATCGCCATCGCCCCCGACCCGCTGCGGGGCATGGCGGCCGAGGACTCCGACCTGGACGCCGTCCGCGGCGAGCCGGGGTTTCAGGCGCTGCTCGGCTAGCTACTCGGCCCAGGGTGGGGTGAACGGCGCGCCGTCCCCGACGACGCCCTGGCCGCCGATGGGCAGGCAGACGAGCGCCTCCGCGCCCGTCTCGAGCGCGAGCTCGACGCCGGCGGGCCGGACGAGCGTCGAGCCGGAGACGACGACGAAGATCTCCTCGCGGGTGACGCGGTGGGGGAGCCCGGGCGTCCCGGGCTCGAGCTGCACCCGCCAGACACCGACTTCGGGCTGCTCTTCGCGCAGGCGCTGAACATGTACGTCGAACACCTGCACCGGGAGCTCGGCGAGCGCGGGTTCCGCTGACCGAGCTTGCCCGCAGCCTCGGAGTGAGCAAGCAGGCGGCCGCCAAGATCGTGGCGGAGCTCGAGGCTCGCTCGCTGATCGCGCGGGAGCCGTCGCCGGACGACGGCCGGGCCACGCTCCTGCGCCTCAGCGCGCGGGGCCGGTTGCTCGTGATGGCCGCGATCGAGATCGGGAACGCCGTCGAGCGGGATCTGCCCGCGAACTCGGCGAGGGCGCCGCCGCCCACATCCGTTCCGGCCTCGAGCGGCTCGCCTACGAACCGCCGTGGGGCGAGGCCGCGCCGGCCCGGGCGGGCCGGATCTGGTGAGCTCAGCGCCCGGCTGCCGGCCCGCGTGCGATCTCGAGAATCCGGCCGGCGATCTCCGCCACCGGCGCCCGCGAATCGATTTCGGCGGTGGCGCCGGCCCGGAGCAGCGGCTCGACGGCGCGCAGGTCGGCCACCACCGCGTCGCGCTCGGCCGCGACCTTGCCGAAGGCGTTGGTCGTCCGCGTCGCGAGCCGTTCGAGCAGCGTCTCCTCGGGGGCGCTCAGCAGCACGACGGCGCCGAAGCGGGGATAGAAGCGGCCCTGGTTCGCCACGCAGCCGGCGACGAATAGCGTGCCTCCGGCGTGCTCGTCCAGGAGGGCCGAGATGCGCGCCTCGTCCCACATCGGCTCGGTCGAGCCGTCGGCCTGAGGGACGGCCACGATCCAGCCGCCCACGTCGGTGTCGACGACAGCGTGGCCGCGGCGGGCGAGCTCGGCCAGCACCGTCGACTTGCCGGTGGCCGACATCCCGGTGATCAGGACGGCGCTCACACCGCCGAGCCCGGCCGCACGGTCCCGGTCTCGTAAGCCAGGGCGACGGCCTGGACGCGGTCGGGTAGCGCCGGCTTGGCGAGCACGCGGCGCACGTGCGTCCTCACCGTGGCCATGCTGACATAGAGCCGCGCGGCGATCTCGTCGTTCGAGAGCCCGAGGCCGATCAGGCGCAGCACCTCGAGCGCCCGCTCGGTCGGCTCGTCGAGCTCCGGCGGGCGGCGGGCCTCGACCGGCGGCGCCGCGACGAAGTGCGCCACCAGCCGTTCGAGGATCTGGGGAGCCACGAGCGCCTCGCCGCGGGCGACCGTCTCGATCGCCGCGACGAGCCGCTCGCGGCCGGCGTCCTTGAGCAGGAAGCCGCTCGCGCCCGCCTCGAGCGCCCGGTAGACGTTCTCCGACCGGCGGAACGCGATCGGGACGGTGGTGAGGAGCGCGATCGCGAGGCCCGTCGCCAGGTCGTCGGTGATCGAGGCCATGAGCGCCTGCGCGATGGCGGCCGCGACCAACGGTGCGGCCAGCAGCGCGTCGCCCCCCGCGGGGTTGCGGCGAAGCGCCTCGCGGATGGGGCCGACCGCCATGCGCCAAGCGTATCGACGGCCGGGGGCCCCACATCATCCCGTGGGCTGAGCCGGTTTCCGGCCTCGGGCTGATGACGGCGGGGCGGCGCTCGTACGGTGACGGGACACGCAGATCACCCACCGAAAGGAACCGCGTTTGGGCCGTCTCATCCGCACTCCGTCCCCGCTCGCCGCAGCCGCCGTCCTCGCGGCCGATGTCGCGGGTTTCGTCATCGCCACCACGACCGGGCTCTCCGGCGCGTCCCACGCGATCGTCTCGGGCACGTCGACCAACGCGCCGGCGCCATTCGTCGTCGTCCAGATGACGATCGCCGGGTGGGCCGTCGCCGGCCGTGGCCGCATCGGCGGGACGATCGCCGCCTGCTTGCTCGTGCCGCTCTGCCTCGTCGGCATCCTCTCGGGGTTCGCGGACGGGAGCTTCGGCGACAGCGCCCTCGGGGCCGGCGACATCGTCGTCCCGGCGATCGTCGTGGCGGCCGCCCTGCTGGGGGCGCTGGCCGCCCGCCAGGTCGCGACCGCGATTCGCGCCCGCTCGCTGTCGAGCCTCGCGAGCTAGCCGGCGTCCGAACGGTCGGCATCGGCCCGTGCACGCGCACCGAGCATCGGCCCGGTGGCGTGCCGGGTCGGTGCGAATCGGCCCATCCCGATGCCCTCGTCGACGTCCACGTAGATCGACTCGAACCCGCCGCGGCGGAGGTACGTCTCGTGCCAGAACGACGTACCGCCGCGATCCCGCAGATAGTCCGTCCACCAGCGCTTGTGGGGCAGCGTCCGCGACCAGGCGGAGAGCGCATCGAAGTCGCGCCAGTACTGGCGCATGCCGACGTGGGGCGGGTCGTCGCCGTAGATGAGCCGTTCGTGCAGCAGCAGGCCGTCCGGGCCGTCGGCGACCGACGCCTCGATCTGCGGCCCGAGCGTCTGCAGCGTCTCGAGCCCGCGCGGCTCCTCGACTCGCATGCCCAGGTAGATCACGACCAGATCGGGATACGCGGAGAGGTCGACGGTGTTCCGGGTCGCGGCGTCGGGCATCGGCTACTCCAGCTCCTGGGACTGCGGCAGATCGTCCGTGATCTCGAACCACGGCGCCTTGGAGCCAACGAAGATATGGTCGGTCGGGCGGATCGTGGGCTCGTCGATGAGCGAGCCCATCGCGACGTGCACGTACTCGCCCTTTCGCACGACGGAGAAGAGCAGTGAGCCGCAGACCGCGCAACGCGTGTCGTGTGCGTCGGGCTCCCCGTAGGTGAAGAGCGTGTCGGCACCCTTCGTGATCTCGAACTTCTCGCGCTCGACCCCGGCGAGCGCCTTGAACGCCGAGCCGGTCGCCGCCCGGCAGCGCGAGCAGTGGCAGTTGAGGGAGTAGATGAAGGCGTCCGGCACCTGGTAGCGCACGGCACCGCACTCACACCCTCCCGTGAGGATTCGTTCTTCGGAGGACATGCCCGGATCTTCGCACGGCCGGCTTGCCCGAGTCGTAGAATCGCCCCGAAATGAGGGACGCGATCTACGTGGTCGGTGGTCTCGCCATCGTGGCGTTCTTCATCGCGCGGCAGCGGCGCAGCGAGCGATTCGAGCAGCGGTCGCTGCTCATCCCCGCCGCGCTCGCCGTCTACGGCCTCGTGCTGCTCGACCACACGTCGAGCCGCGATCCGCTCACCGCCTCCTCGGCCGTCCTGCTCACGCTGAGCGCGGTCGCCTCGATCGTCTTCGGCGTCTTTCGCGGCCGCACCATCGAGCTCTTCGTTCGCGACGGCGAGCTGTGGGAACAGGCGACGTGGGTGAACCTCGGCATCGGCTGGGGTGGGCTCCTGATCGTCCGCGTCGTCCTCATCGGCACCGCCGCGGGGATCGGTGCCACGCTGGCCGCCTCACCGACCTCGATCCCGCTGATGCTCGCGATCACCCTGGCCGCGCAGATGGTCGTCGTCGCCGATCGGGCACGGAACACCGGCGCCGTGATCGCGCCTTCACGGAGGGAGCGCCGGCGGGCCAGACATCGCAGGTGACGCGGCCGGGGCCGGGACCGGAAACGGCAACGGCACCGCTCCTTCGAGGAAGCAGATCGCCCCCCATGTCGATCCTGTTCTCGTCCAGGCAGTCCGTCACGAACGTCGCCAGGTTGAGCCGGGCGTTGCCGTCCAGCATGAGCGGCACGGGTTACCCTCGGGGGACGTTGTCGCCGCCGATCGTGTCACACGACCGGCGACGCGCCCTCCTTCCGGCGGGATGATCCGAGCCGCTACTTCCGGCCGATGATCTCCACGCGGTAGTCGTCCGGGTCGCGCACGAAGCAGAGGAACGACCCGCCCTCGCTGACCTGGTACGGCGCCCGCTCCGGCTCGATGCCCTGCGCCTTCAGCGCCTCGAGCGTGCCGTCGAGATCCTCGACGCCGATCGCGATGTGGCCGTAGCCGGTGCCCATCTCGTAGGTGCGGCCGTCGTGGTTGAGCGTCAGCTCGAGCACGTCGGGCTGGCCGGGCAGGCCGTAGAAGTAGTTG
>Ga0134126_10011049_pt1 | contig 11381 bp, 10 predicted proteins | sample KB31752_FD_96881 | JGI IMG/M metagenome (GOLD analysis project Ga0134126, IMG submission 96881) | Terrestrial soil microbial communities with excess Nitrogen fertilizer from Kellogg Biological Station, Michigan, USA - KB3-175-2 | ecosystem: Environmental > Terrestrial > Soil > Unclassified ... | reverse complement strand
TTTTCTTTGGTGAGGTGCGTCGCTGTGGGTGGTTCGAGGCTCGCTGCGCTCGCGCCTCACCATGAGGACGTCGGGGATGTCCTGTCCCGCGGTGCCCCCTCATCTGGCGCGCGCGCCCCCTTCTCCCACGAGGGGAGAAGGGAGAGGGTGGCTGCACCTTGCCCACTCCACCTCATCCTGAGGCGCGAGGCCGATAGGCCGAGCCTCGAAGGACCCCCGGTCAGCGCCCCAGCAGCCGAGCGATCAGCGCGTCCAGCCAGCGGCGTTCGAGGATCAGCAGCCATACCCCAGTATCGCCGGCTGCCGGGATGATCGAGAAGTCGGCGGTTGCGGCTTCGTTGGAGGTGCCGGTGCGCCGGCCGGGGGCGAGCAGCAACCCGTCGAGGTGATATTTGAGGCCGGCGGAGTGCGCAAAGCATGTCGCCGTCAGCGGATGGACGGAAACGCGGGCGCCGGGTTCGACGGTGAAGTCGAACGGGCCGGCGAGGGCGAGCGCGATGTCGAACTCGTCGACCAGGATGAGGTGGCGGCGCCCGGCGTGGCGGGTGACGGCATCGAGCGCGGCGAGGGTGTGGTCGAAGCGCTTGCCGGTCATGCCGAGAGCGATGGTGACGGGCGCCGTAGTCGAATAGAGCGCCTTCTCGAAATCGGTGGTTTCCTGTTCGGCGAGGCGCACCAGGCGGGTCCGCGCGTCCCAGTCCGCCGCGTCGGCAAGCGAATCGAAGTCGCCGATGATGGCCTCGGGCAAGAGCCCCGCCGCCCGGATGACGTCGCCCCCGCCATCGGCGCCGACGAGGTGGGCGCCAGCCGCGGAGAGCCGGTGCAGCAGGTGCACGTCGAGGGCGCCGCCGCCGACGATTACCAACACACCATCGAAGGCCAGCAGGGGTTTTGGCTCTTGCACTTGGACCGCTGTCTCAATAGGTTCAGCGCGTCTCGCTGGGGTGCTTCCGACAGGAAGCTGAGAAACACCCATTGAACCTGAACCAGGTCATGCTGGCGGAGGAAGTTCGAGATGGCAAGGGCGGCATCACCGCTCGTCACCATTGACGCATCCCTGCTCATTCATGGCCGCTATCCCGAAGGGAAGGCCTATGTTTGTCTTGAAGTCCCTCGCGGTTGCGGTCTTCGCGCTCGTCGCCAGTGCGGCGGTCGCGGCGGAACCCGCAACGCTTACCGTCTACACCTATCAAAGCTTTGCCTCCGAATACGGGCCCGGCCCCGGCATCAAGAAGGGGTTCGAAGCGCAGTGCGGCTGCACGCTCGATTTTGTTGCCGTGGACAGCGCCATCGGCGCGCTGCGGCGGATCCAGCTCGAGGGGGCGACGAGCCGCGCCGACGTGCTGGTGGGGCTCGATACCTCGATCGCCGGCGAGGCGCGCGGCACCGGGCTGTTTGCGCCGCACGGGCTCGATCTCACGGGGCTCGCGCTGCCACAGAAATGGACGGATGCCGATTTCGTGCCGTTCGACTACGGCTATTTCGCCTTCGTCTACGACACCACCAAGGTGTCCAAGCCGCCGAAATCGTTCGAGGACCTGATTGCCGAGCCGGCGAGTTTCAAGGTGGCGCTCGAGGATCCGCGCTCGGATACGCCGGGGCTCGGGCTGCTGCTCTGGATCAAGGCGGCCTATGGCGATCGCGCGCCGGAGATCTGGCAGGGGCTGAAGCCGCACATCGCGACGCTGGCCCGCTCATGGGACGATGCCTATGGGCTGTTCCTCAAGGGCGAGGCGGACATGGCGCTCTCCTACACGACCTCGCCGGCCTACCACGCCATCGAGGAGAAGAAGCCCAATTACGCCTTTGCCGAGTTCAGCGAGGGCTATTATCCGCAGATCGAGGTGGCGGGCGTGCTGAAGGCGTCGAAGCAGCCGCAACTGGCGCGGCAGTTCCTCACCTATCTGACGTCGGTCGAGGCGCAGAAGATCATCCCGACGACCAACTGGATGTATCCGGTCAGGGACCTTGGCGCCGACCTGCCGGCGGCATTCGCGGCGCAGCCGCAGCCGAGCAAGATCCTCAGCCTCGATGAAGCATCGATCACCGCCAACAAGGCCAAGTGGATCGATGAGGCACTGGCGGCGATCAAGTAGGGCGGCGAGCTCATGCGCCGATACAATTGGATGCGGGTTTCCCAGTGGCACGGAGCTTATGGCAACCCCCACCCGGCTGCCGCCACCCTCCCCTCAAGGGGGAGGGGCGGTTGAGCTTCGATTCCGAGACTGGCCGTTCCATCGTCTCGCTCCCCCTTGAGGGGAGGGATCAAGCGTGGGGATACCTGCCATGGGCTCCGCGGCTGCGGCTCCCGCGCGTAGCTGTCGTGGCACACTCCTCGAGCGGCAGCCGGGCCAACCTGGCTGGGTTCGCATGATGAACCGGGTCTTGCCGCGTCGCCCCCTGCGCCTCGCTGCCGGGGTGGCGATCGCGGCGGGAATTGCGGTGCTGGTGGTGCTGCTGTTCCGGGCCATTGTCGTGGCGGCGGCGGGGCAGGTGGCGACCGCCACCGCCAGCGTCGACATCTGGCATCTGCTGCGGATGACGACGCTGCAGGCCGGGCTGTCGACCGGGCTGTCGCTCGGCGTCGGGGTGGCGCTCGCCTGGGCGCTCAACCGGCTGCGGTTCTGGGGCAGGGGATTGCTGGTCGGCCTGTTTGCCTCCGCCATCGTCACGCCCGGGCTCATCGTCGCCTTCGGGCTGCTGACGGTGTGGGGGCGGTCGGGGTGGATCAACTCGGCGGCTCATGCGCTTGGCGGCAGCCTCGATGTGCCGGTCTTCGGGCTCAGCGGCATCCTGATGGCGCATGTCATTCTCGATGGGGCGTTCGCCGCACGCATCCTGCTGGCGCGGCTCGACGCGGTGCCGACGATGCGCCTGAAAAGCGGGCAGAGCCTGGGGTTTTCGGCCGGGCAGCGCTTCGCGGCGATCGACTGGCCGGCGCTGCGCGGTACGCTGCCGGGGCTGGCGGCGATCATCTTCCTGCTTGCCTTCACCAGCTTTCCCATCGTGTTGCTGCTCGGGGGCGGGCCAGCCAACCAGACGCTGGAGGTCGCGATCTACTCCGCCGTGCGGCTCGATTTCGACCTCGGGGCGGCGGTGACGCTGGCGCTGGTGCAGGTCGTCGTCTGTGCGGGCATCATCGTACTCTCGGCGACCTTCGCGCCGATCCCGGCCAGCCTCGGCCCGACCGGCGGGCAGGACTGGGCGGACGGGGTCGGGGCACGAATGGTGCAATGGGCGATCCTTGCGGTCTCGGTGCTGGGCTTTGCGCTGCCGCTGCTGGCAGTACTGGCCGGCGGCTTTGCCGGGGGCATCGGCGCGCTGCTGCAGCGTCCGGTGTTCTGGCAGGCGGCCGAGACCAGCCTTGCCGTGGCCGCCGGCTCGGCGTTGGTGACCCTCGTGGCGGCGCTCGGGCTCGCGGCGGGGCGGTCGGCAGCGATGCATGGCGGCCTGCGGCTGGCGCTGGCTGCACCGGCCTACACCTATCTTGCCGTGCCGGCGATGGTGCTGGCGCTCGGCAGCTTCCTCATGGTGCGGGCCCTCGGCGTGGCGCCAGAGAGGGTCGGGCCGCTGGTGGCGGTGATTGGCAATGCGCTGCTGGCCCTGCCGTTCGCCATCGCCACCCTCGGCCCGCCGCTCGATGCCATCGCCAATGGACAGGGGCGGCTGATCCGCTCGCTCGGCCTTTCCGGCTGGCAGCAGTTCCGGCTGGTCGAGTGGCCGCTGCTCGGGCGCGATATCGGGGTGGTCCTGGCGCTCGCCTTCTGCTTTTCGCTCGGCGATCTCGGCATTATTTCGCTGTTCGACAGCACCAGCTTCACCACCCTGCCGCTGCTGCTGGTCGAGGCGCTCGGTGCCTACCGGACCAATGATGCGGGGGTGATCGCGGCGCTGATGCTGGGGCTCACCATTGTCGCGTTTGTCGCGCTGCCGCCGCTGCTGGAAAGGCTGTCCCGTGCTCGTGCTTGATGACCTTTGCTATGCCCATCCCGGGCAGACAACCGGCTACAGCTTCTCGATGAAGGCGGCGCCCGGTGAAGTCACGGCGGTGAGCGGGCCGAGCGGGGCCGGCAAATCGACGCTGCTCGATCTCATCGCGGGCTTCCTCAGGCCAACGGGCGGATCGCTGCGGCTCGACGGCCTCGACCTGCTGCCGCTGCCACCGGAACGGCGGCCGGTGTCGATCCTGTTCCAGTCCGAAACGCTGTTCGAGCACCTTTCGGCCGCGCGCAACGTGGCGTTCGGCTTGCCACGGGGGACGCCGAAGGTCGAGGCGGATCGGCGCGTCGCGGCGGCATTGGCGGAAGTGGGGCTGCCAGAGATCGGCAGGCAACGCGCGGCAACGCTGTCGGGCGGGCAGAAGCAGCGCGTGGCGCTGGCGCGAACATTGCTGCGGGCGCGGCCGGTGCTGCTGCTCGACGAGCCGTTTTCGGCCCTCGACGATGAGACGCGCGCCACGGTCCGCGAGCTGGTTGCGACGCTGACCGCAAAACATGGTTGGGCCGCCATCCTGGTCAGCCACCATGCCGACGATGTCGCGGCGCTGGCGGCCAAGCGTTACCGCATCGAGGGCGGGACGCTGGTGCTGGATTAGGGTGGTGGCGCCCCAAGTCAGAAGCCCCCTCATCCGTCGCTTCGCGCCACCTTCGCCCGCTGCTAGGGGAGAAGGAAGAATCGGCAGGGCTTTGCCACGGGATTCCTTCTCCCTCGTGGGAGAAGGTGCCGGCAGGCGTATGAGGGGGAGGCGGTGCGCCCGCGCTCGCGGATTGGTGCGTCTGCCGTCAGTGGGTGGTCGTCTGGCCGAGGGAAATCGCCACGACTTTGCCGGCACGCGTGACGCGATAGCCGAGGGTCTGGTAGACAGTGTTGCCGCTGCCGTCATTCAGCGGCCGTGCGCTGTCGTAATAGACATTGCCCTGGCGGTCACGCCTGGCTGAGCCGAATTTGCCGCTGAGCTGGCGGAGCGAGGCGCCGATCGCCGGCACGCCGAAGGCGGGGAAGGCAAAGCCGGACGGCGCCGTCGTGCAGCCGCTGGCGCGCGAGGCATCGACGTTTTCGACCACCACCATGCCGAGGGCGTCGGCCGCAGCGCCCCCTGTCGAGCCGGCGGTGAACCAGACGGTGGTTGGGGTTTCCTTCGGCGTCGCCGCGTGGCGCGTGTAGCAGAGCCAGGTGGCGCTGCTGTCGGCCTGGGTGTGGATGGTGCCGCCGTCGAGCGCCACGATATCGGCGAGGCGCGTCTTCTCGAAGGCGAGGGGCAGGGCTCCCAGCGTGGCGCCGGGAGCGAAGTCCAGATCGAGCACCGGCGCGTTTTCGCCAACCGTGCCGTCGAACACCAGATCGGCGAAATTGCTGAGCTTTGGCACCGCATCGAGGGGCGTGGCGGGCGTCGCTGCGCGCGGCGCGTGCTGGCTGGCGCGATGATGGGCGGGCGCCGCGGCGGCCGGCAGCGCGGCGCCCAGAGCCAGCAGCAGGACGAGGCGGGGCAGGGATTTTGTCTGATCGAATATGCACATGGCGCGACAAGTAGCGGCGACGGGCGCAAAGCGAAACCCCGCGCGATGTCGCACGGGGGCTTCGGTTCGCCTCAATTCAAGGAAGGGGACGCCTTTCGAGCGCCGCTCTCATTGCCTTCTCGCCTCAAATCGCTCCACCGGAGCGATTTGCCCCGGCGGGACGGGTCGAAATCAGGCGCTTTCGGAATATACCTCGTTCTCGTCGGGCTCGCGCAACACGTAGCCGCGGCCCCAGACGGTCTCGATGTAGTTCTTGCCGCCGGTAGCGACGGAGAGCTTCTTGCGGAGCTTGCAGATGAAGACGTCGATGATCTTCAGCTCCGGCTCGTCCATGCCGCCATAGAGGTGATTGAGGAACATTTCCTTGGTGAGCGTGGTGCCCTTCCTGAGCGAGAGCAGCTCCAGCATCTGGTATTCCTTGCCGGTCAGGTGCACGCGCTGGCCGGTGACTTCCACCGTCTTGGTGTCGAGGTTGACCGTGAGGTCGGCGGTCTGGATGACCGACTGGGCGTGCCCCTTCGAGCGGCGGACGATGGCATGGATGCGAGCGACCAGTTCGTCCTTGTGGAAGGGCTTGGTCATGTAGTCGTCGGCGCCGAAGCCGAGGCCGCGCACCTTGTCCTCGATGCCGGCGAGGCCGGAAAGAATGAGGATGGGCGTCTGCACCTTGGCGATGCGCAGCGTGCGCAGCACCTCATAGCCGCTCATGTCGGGCAGGTTCAGGTCGAGCAGGATGATGTCGTAATCGTAGAGCTTGCCGAGATCGACCCCCTCTTCGCCAAGGTCGGTCGTGTACACGTTGAAACTTTCAGATTTGAGCATCAGCTCGATGCTCTGCGCTGTCGCGCTGTCGTCCTCGATCAAGAGTACCCGCATGCCAATCCCCTTAACGTCGTTCCTAGCTGGAACAGAGCCCCGGCCGCCATCTGCCGGCACTCTTTACCGATCCTTACTGGATATGACTCAAACCTAAGCCCAATTAGTTAACAAAGTTTAATTCTGATCCGCAATACGCAAGTGAGGTCGAGGGATAAGAATGTCAACTCATTGATATTGAAGTGAATTTCAGATAAAATTTTCTTAATATTTTAGATTAAGAAGGTCTTACAAGCGACTCGTGAGACTCAGCGATTTGAGGGTGGTGGGGGGCAAATTGTGGCAAAGGAGCGCGCGGCACACGGAACCGTCCCATTGGGCACGTTAACGCTTTTTGCTTAACGTTCGGTTACCTTTACGGCAGTCGCGATTCGCCCGGAACCCTCCTGTGCAAGCCCTGATTTCCGCCATCGACAACATTGACGAGGTCGAAGTGTTCGGCCGCGTCAAGACGGTGCAGGGCCTGTTGATCGAGGTGGCGGGGCCGGTGCGCGAACTGCGGGTGGGTGGCCGCGTGCAGATCGAAACGACCGCGGGAGCCAGCCTAGCGGCCGAAATCATCGGTTTCCGGGAGGGGCATGCCCTGTGCCTGCCGTTCAGTTCGGTCGCCGGGGTGCGCCTCGGGTGCCGTGCGGTGTTTCAGCGGCATGACGGGGCGGTTTACCCATCCGGCACCTGGCTCGGCCGGGTGATCAATGCCAGTGGCGAGCCGATCGACGGCAAGGGGCCGGTGGCGCGCGGCGCGGTCGGGTATGCGCTGCGGCAATCACCGCTGCCGGCGCACGAGCGGGCGCGGGTCGGGGGACCGCTCGACCTCGGAGTGCGGGTGCTCAACACCTTCACCACCATGTGCGAAGGCCAGCGCATGGGGATCTTTGCCGGCTCGGGGGTCGGCAAATCGGTGCTGATGTCGATGCTGGCACGCAACGCCCAGGTCGACGTGGCGGTGATCGGGCTGATCGGGGAGCGCGGCCGCGAGGTGCAGGAATTCGTTACCGACTATCTCGGCGAGGTGGGCATCGAGCAGGCGGTGGTGGTGGTCGCGACGTCCGACGAGGCGGCGCTGATGCGGCGGCAGGCGGCCTATATGACGCTGGCGCTGTGCGAATATTTCCGCGACCAGGGCAAGCGCGTGCTGTGCATGATGGACAGCCTGACCCGCTTTGCCCAGGCGCAGCGCGAGATCGGGCTGGCAACGGGGGAGCCGCCGACCGCCAAGGGCTATCCGCCCACCACCTTCACCGAGCTGCCGCGCCTGCTCGAGCGGGCGGGGCCGGGGCTGGTGAATTCGGGCTCCGTTACCGGTCTATTTACCGTTTTAGTCGAAGGTGATGATCACAATGAACCCATTGCAGACGCCGTTCGCGGCATCCTCGATGGGCACATCGTGATGGAGCGCGGCATTGCCGAGCGGGGCCGCTACCCGGCCGTCAACGTGCTTCGATCGATCTCGCGCACCATGCCCGGCTGCGTACCGCCACAGGTACGGCCGGTGCTGCAGCGGGCGCGGGAACTACTGTCGGTGTTCGCCGACATGGAGGAGCTGATCCGACTGGGGGCTTACCGGAAAGGATCTGATCCCAAGGTTGACCGCGCCATCGCGATCAACCCGGCGCTGGAGGCGTTCTTGAGCCAGCAACGGGAAGAGCGCATGTCGATTGCCGACGGCTACAAGCTGCTCGAGGCGATCGTTGACAAGGCGGAGTCGGCCAACTGACGGCGCCGGGCATGGGTTGACCCGGCACCGAAGTGACTTGATGGGGTAAGGAGTACAAGTCATGAAGTCGCGCAGCGAGAGCCTGATCCGGCTCAAGAAATTCCAGGTGGACGAAAAACGTCGCCAGGTTGCGCAGATCGAGATGATGATCGCCGATTTCGAACGCATGGCGGGCGAGCTCGACCAGCAGATCGAGGTCGAGCAGCAAAAGACCGGCATCTCGGATGTCGCCCACTTTGCCTATTCGACCTTCGCCAAGGCGGCGATCGCGCGGCGCGACAATCTGCTCGCCTCGGCGCACGACATGAAGGAAAAGCACGAGGCGGCCCAGGACGCGCTGGCGGAAGCGGTCGAGGAACTGAAGAAGATAGAACTGCTCGACCAGCGCGAGCACGGCCGCGAACTGGCCGCCGAGGCGAAAGCCGAACAGGCCGAATACGACGAAATGGGCCGGTTGCGGTTCACCCGGCGATAGGGCGGTGGGCGAGGGCGGCAGTCATCGGGGTTGAGTAGGGGGCAGTGCGGCGCCAGCGGGCGCGCGGGATCGGCGTTGGGGACGATGGCAAGTTTCCCCGGCCGGATGTCTCTTCTTCCGTCGCATATCAAATTTGTCCACTACCCACCCGAACCGGCTCGGTCGCGCTTGCCATGCTTCACGGCGTGCCGAAGGAAATCTCGAACGTCACGGTGGGTATCAAATCGGCGCTTTGATAGTCAATGGTCATGGATTATAGTTTTCGGCCGCTTTCGCGGGCAAATGAAAATTCGTTCAATACAATCAGATTACTTGCCGCTCTCCAGGTTGTTTATTTTCACGTATTTGCGCATTTGCACATCAATGTGGCAATACTCACCGAATTGCTGCAACAAGAACCCGGCGTTCCGATATTTTTTGCCCTAAGCGGGTGCCTCGTACTCGATTCATGTATCCGGGCCAGGTCGGTCAGGGGCTATTTACTGCACAGAGCCGCTCGAATTTATCCCGCGTTGCTTCTCAACATCGCGATTCTGGAAGTTCTGATGTGGCTGACTGGCGGAATCAATTTTTCGGTCGTCAGTCCCGCACAAGTCGTTGGGTATGAGGCGGCCTACGTAGCCACTGCTTCACAGCCCATAGCCATGTTGATGGCCAACGCTCCTGCAATCGTCGGGGCAAGCAGGTTCTTTCCATTCTATCCCAGTGGCGTGCTGTGGACGCTGACAGTTGAGCTCACATTTTACTGTGTAGTTCCGTTGTTAATGCCTTTCCTCAGAAGCCGGATTATACTGACAATTGTTATCTTAACAATCTCTGCAGCTTCAATTTTCTACATTTCGATAGTTGGTGTAAGTGCCGCTAGCGCTGGTCCCATGATTATTTCTGTTAGCACTATTCCATATTTCTGGATGTTTGCAGTCGGAATGTTGTTCCGGATCTGGCTACCAACCAAGCGAACGGCGATCGTCGGTGCCGTTCTCCTAATGGCCGCCCTCTTGATCATCGCTCGCCAGCGGGGGGACACTTGGCCAGAATGGCGAGACTTTCCGCCCTTTCTGACATCGCTTCAAATGATCGTCGTTGGGCTGCTTGCTCTTTGCATCGGCACAACCGCACTGCTGAAGAACAGATGGCTGGTTGAGAATGACGTGAGCTACGGGGTGTATTTGTGGCATATGCTTGTCGTGGCGATCCTCCTCGGCTTTGGCCTCGACGGAAAGCGGCTGTTGCTGCCGCTCGTTGTGGGGTTGTCGCTGTTTGCAGGATGGCTTTCCTGGCTCGTGGAAAAGCGGGCCATCGGAGCCGTCAAGGCATTCCTCGATACCAAGCCTGTGCCGCAAGCCATGACGCCCGATTGACGAAGGTCTTGAAGCTGGGACCGGCCGCTGCGAGTGGTCCGACCCGGATATTGCGGTCGGTGAGACTTGCTTTCGCCCGCGAGTGTCGCTAGCCGGGTGGCAGACTGGCCAGCAATTTCTTGGCTTCGGTGACGATGGCCGGGCGCTCATCGCCAGCGGCGCGGTCGAGGTTTTGGCGCGCCGACGTGCCGTCGCCCGCGGCGATCTGCAGCTTGGCCGCGGCGAGGCAGGCTTCCCGTATGTAGAGCTGGCAGCCCTTGGCATAGACGGTCAGGGCCTTGCCGGCATCCTTTGCGGTGCCCTTGCCCAGGGCATAGGCGTCCCCGAGCGGCATGGCGGCATCGTTGTCATAGGCGTCGAGCGCCGCCTGCAACAGGGGAATGCCCAGTCCGGCATTCCCGGCGCCGGCCTTGCCGTCTACGTAGAGCTTGCCGAGCCGGTACTGGGCGATCATCTGGCCCTGGTCGCTGGCGGCTTTGTAGTAGCCGATGGCCGTCGGGAGGTCCGTCGCCACGCCATCGCCAGTCTCGTACATTTCGCCGAGTTGCTCCTGGGCATCGGGGACGCCAACCTTGGCGGCGCGCTGCAGCAAGCCGAGCGCCTTGTCGTCGTTCTTCTGCACGCCATTGCCCTGGCGGTAGAGCGCCCCCAATTGCGTCGCGGCGATGGGATCCCCGATCTGGGCCGCTTTCTGAAACCACTGCGCGGCCTGTTGCGGGTTCGCCGCGTAGCGGAAACGGCCCTGCAACTCGAGCATGCCGAGCTGGTCCATGGCCAGCGCCGAGCCGAGTGTTGCCGCCTGCGTGTAGTAGTCGATGCCCTTCTGGATATCGGCCGGCACGTCGCGGCCCTCGGCATAGAGCTTGCCCAGCGCGAGCAGGGCCTCGACAGAGCCGCTATTGCCCGCCGACTGCAGCATGGTCAGGCCCCTGGCCAAATCCCGGTCGACACCATCCCCTTCGATGAGCATGGGGCCGAACATTGCCGCGGCATTGAGGTCACCGGCATCGACCGCGCGTGAATAGTAGCCGGCGGCGGTGACCTTGTCCGAAAGCCGCTGGATGCCGTAGAAATAGAGGTTGCCGAGCCCGGTCAGGCCCTGCGGAAAGCCCAGATCCGCCAATTGCTGATACAAATGCTGCGCGAGACCGGCATCCTGCGGCACAAAACTGCCGGGATAGGCGTACGCATCTGCCAGCTTTATCAATGCTCTCGGCAGGCCGGCTGCCGCCGCCTTCTTGTACCAGCCAAGCGCCCCCAGGGGATCGTAGAGTGGTCCTCCCTTCGAGGCGAGGATCGCCGCAAGGTCGACTTCCGCCTGCGGGCTGCCGGCCATTGCCGCCGAGCGAAAATAGCCCGCTGCCCTGGTGAGGTCCCGCTGCGTGCAAGCGCGGCAATCGAAGATCACGCCCAGGGTGACCTGAGAGTAAGCATCG
>Ga0134126_10011047_pt1 | contig 11381 bp, 7 predicted proteins | sample KB31752_FD_96881 | JGI IMG/M metagenome (GOLD analysis project Ga0134126, IMG submission 96881) | Terrestrial soil microbial communities with excess Nitrogen fertilizer from Kellogg Biological Station, Michigan, USA - KB3-175-2 | ecosystem: Environmental > Terrestrial > Soil > Unclassified ... | reverse complement strand
CGGGCGTCGGCCGCGCTCGCCGCAATCTTGACGTAGCGGCCGGTCCCGTCGAGCGCGACGATGACGTCCGACATCGCACCGACCAGCGCGTGGAGCTCGGCTTCGCTGGCCCGCAGGGCGTTCTGCGCGCGGCGCAGCGTGCGCTCGTTCCACGCCGTGGCGTACGTGGCCACCCACGCGGCCAGGCCTAACAGGAGAACTTTGGCGCCTTCGTCCAACAGCGACACGCCGCTCGTGGTCATCGCCAGGATCGGGTCGCGCTCGAAGTGCAGGTGCCCCACGAACAGGAAGTAGGTCAGCACGCCGGCGTATTCGGCAACGACGAGCGCCGACACGAGCACGGCGCGGCGCGCCGAGCTGGTGAATGGACGGGCGGCGAGGATCACGAAATACGTGAGCCAGATCGGCGACTTCACGACGAGGCTCGGGGTCACCGCCAAGCCGTATTCGACGAGCAGGCACGTCACCGCGGTCGCATCGGCAATGGCGTTGGCCGCGGCGAGCCAGGGCCGCTCGAGGCGCCGGCGGTGGAACCTGACCTGCTGCCAGAGGGTCCACAGCAGCATCGGCACCAGCACCGACGCGTTGATCAGCGTCAAGCCGCGCGTCAGTTTCGGCGCGTACACCACGGCGCTCACGCCTAACAGGATCAGCACCACCGCCCGCACGCCGTTCAGGTGGCGTTCGGCGTTGGCGCGCTCCGCCGCGAGCAGCGCGGCGGCGGTCGGTCCCTCGAAAGTCGTCTCGGTTCGGGCTGGTGCCGACACGGTATCCTCGCGCACCGTATGCGGATGGAGAGCGGCGGTGGCGAAAGGAGGACGTCCGGTCGGCAGGCTGCGTCACGAGTTTCCTACGCCAGCATCCTTGCCCGAGACCCGTCCGCAGGGGAGAATAGCCCATGCTCAGAGAGACGTGGGAATGGGCGCGGCGGACGAACTTCCGGCCGTGGCTGCTCGGTGTGTACGCGTTGAGCGTGCTCGTGATCGCGATTCCGAAGGGCCTGCACCATTCCGACAACAATTTCCTCATTTTCGACGCGGCATTCAGAAACCTTCGCGCCGGACGTGACCTGTACGCTCCGCACCCGGATCAGTACATCGACCTCTTCAAGTACAGTCCCGCCTTTGCGGCGCTGTTCGCACCGATCTCCGTCCTGCCGGCCACGCTCGGCCTCGTGGTCTGGGATGCGATCAACACGATGCTGTTGGCGCTGGCGATCGTGAGGCTGCTCCCCGACCGGCGCGGCGACGCGGTGCTGGCGCTCGTGTTCCTCGAGATGTTCGGCTCGATGCAGCACTCGCAGTCAAACAGCTTGCTGGCAGCGTTAGTCATTCTGGCGTTTCTCGCGCTGGAACGCGATCGCCAGGTCGGCGCCGCACTCGCGCTCGCGATCGGCACGGCGGTCAAGATTTTTCCGCTCGCCGGCGTGGCCATGGCGCTGCCGCGGCCGCGGCGAATTCGGTTCGCCATCGTCTTTACCGTGGTACTGGTGGCGGTGCTGGCGCTGCCGTTGCTCGTCGTGTCGCCGCACGAGGTGAAGGCGCAGTACGCCTCGTGGATGTCGCTCCTGCCGCGCGACGCGGTTGCCGATACGATCGCGGGGCGCGGGATGCACACCGGCGGCGTGCCGGAAGAGCTCCACCTCTGGTTCGGGTCGAGCGTATCGCCCTTCATTGTCGAAGCCGCGGGTGCCGTGCTGCTCGTGCTGCCGCTCATCGCCCGAGTCCGGCGTTGGGCGGATCCCGATTTTCGCCTGCGGTTCTTGTGTTCGCTGCTGGTGTTCCTCGTGATCTTCAACCACCGATCGGAGTCGCCGTCGTTCGTGATCGCGATGGTCGGGATCGCGATCTGGTTCGCAGTTTCGTCGCCGGATGCGCTCACGATTTCGGTTATCGTCGCGACCGTCGGTATCGTGTCCATTGGTGCATCGAGTGCGGTGCCGAACGCGGTACGAGTGGGTGTCGTGATGCACTACAGGCTCAAGACGCTGCCGTGCGTGTTCGCCTGGCTCATCATGCAAGCCGAGTTGTGGGGGTGGCGACGGTCGCGCCCATCGCTGCCTGCGCTGTCGGCGCTCTGGAACGCGCGAACCGTGAGCGAAAGCATCGCGTCTTCATGACCGCTGCGTCCGCTCATGGCATCTGCTTTGCGCTGTGTCGCTTGCGGTGTGCGCGTTGGATACACTTGCCATAACCGATAACAAGGAACAACCCATGACGATCGGAGATGCGCGTTGGCGCCGGCAATTTTGCGCGGGCGCTGTGATCGTGTGCACGTGCGTGACTGCGTTCGCCGCCGGTCTGCGCGCGCAGGACGACCAACTTGCCGATCGCGCGAAGCGCGCCGGCCAGGTGCTGTCGGAGCTCGTGTCGGTGCCCGATCGGTCTCCGCCCACAGCGCTCATGCGCGAGGCGGTATGTGTCGCGGTCGTGCCTGGTGTCGTGCAAGCGGGATTCGGCGTTGGCGGACGCGCCGGCTACGGCCTGGTGAGCTGCCGCGCGGGCGGCGACTGGAGCTGGCCGACATTCGTTGGGCTCAAAGGGGGCAGTTTCGGATTACAGATCGGGGCGCAGTCCGCGGACGTCGTGCTGATCTTCATGAATCAGAATGCACCCAAGACAATCGCGGGCTCGTCGTTCGATCTGGGTGGAGAAGTTTCGGTTGCTGCGGGGCCGATGGGACGCGATCTCTCGGCGGCCACGGACTACAAGGCCCAGGCGGAGATCTACTCGTACTCCAAGAGCAAGGGACTCTTTGCCGGCATCAAGATCGCCGGCACGAAGTGGGAGATCGACTACTCGGCGAACAAGAAGGCGTACGCATCGGCGGGTGCTGCGTTAGACGGCGGGACGCACACGAGTGTCGCCAAGGAGTTGTCAACCGACGGGGGGCAGGCGCCGTCGATCGTGCAGCCGTTCATCGCGAGCTTGCGCAAAAACGTCCCGGCGGCGTCGACCCACTGACGGCGCCGGCTGCGCGCGGGCTATTGGGACGCTTCCGACGAGGACGTGCTGTCCGTCTTGAGCCAGTGGTTCAGCCAGCGCGCCGTTTCCTTCTCGATGAGGGAGAAGCTTTCGAAGTCGTAGGCGGCGCCGTGCCGTCCGGGCGGGTAGATCCGGAGCGCCACGTCCTTGCCAGCCGCGGTCATCGCGGTGAGCAGCTGCATGGTGTTTGCCGGATGGACGTTGTCATCCATCATCGAGTGAATCACCAGCAGGTGGCCGCCCAGCTCGCCGGCGTGCAGCACGGCCGAGCTCGAGTCGTAGCCGGCGAGGTTCTCGCCTAACAGACCCATGTAGCGCTCGGTGTAAATCGAGTCGTACAGCCGCCAGTCGGTGACCGGCGAGTTGGCGACACCCGCCGTGAACAGATTCGGATACGCTTCCATGGTGAAGACCGTGGAGTATCCGCCATAGCTCGTGCCCATGATGCCGATGTGATGCGCGTCGACGTACGGCTTCTTGGCCAGATACTTCGCGGTCTCGGCGAAATCGTGGCTTTCCCACTTTCCGAGGTCGCCGTAGACCACTTTCATGAAGCTGCTGCCGTAGTTGTTGTTGCCACGGTTGTTCACGTTCACGATGATGAACCCCTGTTGCGCCAGCCACTGTGTGATCGGGCTGCCATCGAACGAGTCGAACACGCCCTGGGATCCGGGTCCGCCATAGATCGCAAAGATCACCGGGTATTTTCGCGTCGAATCGAACGCCGGGGGTGTCACCATGGAGGCATCGAGCTTGACGCCATCCGATGTGGTGACCGAGAACAACTGCGGCCGCGCATACGTGTGCGTCGACAGCCACTGGCGGAGCGCGTGATTGTCGACGAGCGTGCGCAGCTTCTTGCCGGCCGTGGTCCACACGTCGACGCCGCCCGGATCGGCGATCGAGCTGTACGTCCGGAGATAGTACTCTGTGTTAGGCGACATGTCGATTTCCTGCACGCCGTCGCCGGTGGTGAGCCGGCGCTCGTGTGTACCATCGAAGTCGATCGCGTACAACTGTCGCTGGAGCGGCGATGCCTCCGTGCTGCTGTAGTAGATGACGTGCTGCTTGGGGTCGATGCCGCGCACCTGCGTGACCATCCATTTGCCGTGCGTCACCTGGTCGATGAGCTTACCCGAGTAATCGTAGCGATAGATGTGTTGGAAGCCGTCGCGGTCGGACAGCCAGAAGAACTGCGTTAGGCCTTCGGGGAACGTCATGAAGTCCTGCACGGCCGCGTAGAAGTCCGACACATCGATCCACGTGCGTGATGAATCCCGCATCACCATCCGCTTCCCGCCCGTACGCACGTCGAAGAAGAAGAGGGTCATCACCTGCTGGCGGCGGTCCAGCGTCACCATCGCCAGCGTGTCGGCGCGGCTCGTCCAATAGATCCGCGGCACGTAGTAATCGCCGGTGAGACCGGGATCCAGCCAGACTTTCGATCCGGAGCTCACGTTCACGACGCCGATTTTCACCGTGGGGTTCGTGTCGCCCGGCTGGGGAATGCGAATGCTGTCCCACACCTGGTGGCGACCCGCGTAGTTGCTCAGTTGGATGATGGGTTCCTTGCTCTCGTCAACCTGCCAATAGGCGATGTAACGGCTGTCGGGCGACCAGTTCCACGCCTGGACGAGGCCGAACTCCTCCTCGTACACCCAGTCGAAGTGGCCGTTGTAGACGTGCGCCGTGGCGTCCGAGGTGAGGCGTGTCTGCTGCTTCTGCGCGAGGTTTTCGACGTACATGTCGCCGCCGCGCTCGTACCCCAGCATCAGTCCGTTAGGCGAAAGCTCGGCCGTCCGCGCGCCGCTCGCCGCGAGTTGCAACGAATGGTCGGCGAGCGTGTAGACGTAGTAGTCGGCCGTTCCGGAATTCCGGTAGATCGGCTTGAAGTGCGTCTGGAACACCAGGTGGCGAGAGTCCTTCGCCCACTGAAACGAATCGTACGAGAAGGGCTCGCTGCTGCCCGGAAACGTCATGCGCTGTGCACTGAAGAGCAGCGTGTCGCGTCCGGTGCGCGCATCCGTCGCACGGATCGTCTCTTCGCCCGTCTGCGGGTCGCGCACGATGTAGGAGTAGCGCGTGCCGTTCTCGATCCAGTTCACGTCCTCGGGACCGGGCTCGCCGCGCAGCACCTGTCCCGCGCGCAGCCAGTCCTCGAACGACTTGGGCTGCGTCGTCTCCTGCGCGGCGATGGCGAGCGGGAGCGCCGCCGCCATCGCGAACACACAGCCGAGCGCGACGCTTCCACGCGAGAAACGATGGACGCGCATGACCATTCCTGTCGGTTGAAGTTAGGCGACGGGATGCCGCCGCCGCACGGGCAGAGTGCTACGCTCATGAAGACGCGGACACAGCACGGACACAGCGGACACGACACGAGCAATACCAACGCGTTGATCTTTTATCGGTGCTTTGTCCGTTGTGTCCTGCTCTGTCCGCGTCTTCATGAGCGTAGCACTCTGCCCGTCGAGGACGCCCACCACCCGCTATTGACCTTTGGTCAGCGGACCGCAGGCCACGATGGTCTTCATGTCTGTGGGCGACGCGTGGATGTTCACCATGTACGAACCGTTCGGGTCCAACGGCGCCGACACCGTCGCCGTCGACTTGCCCTTGCCGTCATCGCCGACCTTGATCGGGGAGTACGAGCTGCCGCCGCCTACCACACCCTGATCGTTGCCACACGTTCCCTTGTGTACGTGCCACGGATGCGTCGATTTCGGCGTCGCGCCCGCGATGTTCACTTCCGCGGTGAAGCCTTTGCCATTCTTGTCCGGCTTCACTGTCGCGCTGCCGAAGACGTGCTCGTCGCCTGCGTACGTCGACGGAGCGCTCAGCGTCGCGGTCCATCCGCTGTCCGCCGCGTTGGGCGCGCGAGCGGCGACCGGCTTCGCTTGAACGCTGCGATGCGTGACTGCCGTGCCGGCCGCGACGAGCGCTCCAAGCGCCGTCACGAGAGCTATGTGTCGTGCGAACATCGACTCCTCCTCTCGGGTGGGAAGATTCGCTGCCGAAACGCCGACTGCAGGCTGCAGAACTCGTGCGCAATGGCGCGCTGAGCCATTAAAAATGACACGACATTACGCCCGGATGCTACCCACACACCGCCTGGAGACGCTGTTTCCTCGACCCGCCTACAAATACGGTTGCGCCAGCCAGGCCACGCCGTCCCGAAGTTTGCTCGCCAACGGACGGTCGCGCAAACCCTCCAACGTGAGCAGCGTGCTCGCACGCATCTTTTCGTCGATGAGCGCATCCACACGTGCGGCCAGCGAGCGCGAATAACACTCCACGTTGTATTCGAAGTTGAGTCGCAGGCTGCGTGGATCCCAATTGGCGGATCCGATGAGCGTCCATGCGCGGTCGATCACGAGCAGTTTGCTGTGATCGAATGGCGGCTTGGAAAGATGCACGCGACATCCGCCTTCGATGAGTGCGCCGAGCTTCGCCGTCGCCGCCCATTGCACCAATCGCAAGTTGCCGCGCGCGGGCAGCACCAGATCGACTTGCACGCCGCGCATGGCCGCAACGCGCAGCGCATCCACGAGAGGCGGGTCGGGAAGAAAATATGGTGTGACGACGCGCACGGAATGCGCAGCCTGGCCGATGGCGCCGAGGATCGTCATGAGCAGCGCTTCGAAGTCTTCGTCGGGTCCGTCGGGCACCCCGCGCGCGACGAGCTCGCCCACTTGCGCGTTCGCGCCGGGCGGATACCAGGTGTCGCCGCCGAGCCGCTCGCGCGTGGTGAACTCCCAATCGAAGGCGAAGGCTGCTGTCATCTGTTGCACGACCGGGCCGCGCAGTTTGAAGTGCACGTCGCGCGTCGCGTCGGGCAAGCCGTACGCGAGCACGCATGCATCGCGAATGTTGAGGCCACCGCAGAAGCCGATGATGCCATCGACGATCAACAGCTTGCGGTGATTGCGCAGGTTCATGTAAGGATGTGGAAACGGCACGCGCGAGGGGACGAAGCGCGCCACGGGCACGCGGCGATGGCGTAGTTCATCGACGATGGGCGGATGGCTGTAGCGTGCGCCGACACCGTCGATGAGCACGCGCACCTGGCAGCCCCGCGTCACTGCGCGCTCGAGCGCGGCGACGAACTCGGCGCCGGCGCGGCCGCGATCGAAGATGTACGTGGCGAGTGCGACGCTCCGCGTGGCGCCGTCGATTGCTTCGAGCATCGCCGGATAACCTTCGTCGCCGTTGCACAGGGCGTCGATGGTGTTGCCGCCGGTGAGCGGCCACCGGGTGACCCGCCGCACGAGCGTCGCCAGCGCGCCTAACGAGGCCGGGACGTCGGCCGGCGGCGACACCGGCTCGGGCGCTTCGGCGCGCAGCTCCTCGGTGTAGGTGGACCGCCGCCCGCGCACGCGGCCGGCGCGCCGGCGAATGCGATTGATGCCGAACAACACGTACAGGCCGGAGCCCACGATGGGCGTCAGCCACACGAGTCCGATCCATCCGATCGCCGATCGGACGTCGGTCTTGTAGAGGACGATGTGCGCCGACACGGCCAGCGCGAGCCCGATATGCAGTGCACCGGCGAGAAACCCCCACACCTGCGGCGTCAAACCCTTGCCTCCGGAGCCGTGTCGGCCCCAATGTACGGCCCGGTACGGGCCCGGCACCACCGCGTGCCCAACCAGCTGTCTTGCCACCTTTGGTGCTGCACATGTCGATGCATCGGCTGCTCCGCGACGGGACACGCGTGTACGCGCTGTTCGCACTCTGCGCATGTGGTGGAACGGAGGCGCCGAGTACGTCGACTCCGGTCAAGATCGTCGCGGCGTCGGGCGGAGGCCAGACGGCGGATCTGGGACAGCCCCTCGCGCAGCCATTGGTTGCACACGTTGCGACGAGCAGCGGCACGCCTGCGTCCGGCGTGCCGGTGACGTTCGCGGTCACCTCCGGCGCCGGCGCGCTCGCGCCGGCCACCGTTAGCACGGATGCATCGGGGAATGCTTCGACGACGTTCACCATGGGCCGGTCGCCCGGCGTGACGACCGTGAGTGCGACGAGCGCCAGCGTCGCCGGCGCCGCGGCCGTGTTCGTGGTGAGCACCGGTCCGACCATCGTTGGGCAGGTGGCGATCGCACCGGGCAGCGCGCGATTTCCGGCGCTGGCACGCCGCGCACTCCCGCCTCCGCTGCTATTGCCATCGGAGACACCGCGCCCCACCCGGGGACTGCAAGTCGACGTCGCCTACCGAGCGTCCGCTGTCGGTGCGCCGGCGGCCGGCGCGGTCGCGGCGCTCGGTCTCGACCGCGCGAGCGTCATCGCGGCATCGATTCGCTCTCGCCTAACGGCCATGCCGGCGGCGGCGCGATTCGACGTGATGGCGGTGTCGCCGGCCATCGCCATTGCCCGGATCCGCGTGCACGCGGCGTCCGATCGCGATTCGGTGATGCGCGCGCTCGGTGCCGATCCGGCGGTCGCCTCGGTGGCCATCGACGGACTGTTGAGCCGCGGTCCGATCGCCAAAGCGGCCTTCACGCCGCCGCGCGGGCATGGACGAGCGCGCGCGCTGCAAGCGCCGGGTGCCGGCTCGCTCGCGTTCCCGGCCACGCAGGGCATGGATGCCCAACTCTGGAACTACAGCCTCATCGATGCGCCGCGCGCATGGCACGAGGAGACGGGCCAGTCGTCTGTCGTGGTCGCGGTGATCGACGACGGCATCAATCAGCACCCGGATATCGCCGCGAATCTCGACATGGCCGGCGGCTACGACTTCGTGCAGAACGACTCGGCCAACGTCGGACCGCAGCCGCTGTGCGGCGGCGGCACGTTCTCGAACTTCGATGACGATGGCGAGCGCGGGCCGGATCCGGATGCGACGATGCCCCTGTCGGTGAGCTTCGACGACGGCTCGGGTTGCTGGCGCGTCGACAACGGCGCGAACCACGGCTTGCACGTCGCCGGCACCATCGGCGCGGGCGGCAACCCGTTCGGGGTGGTGAGCGGGGTGGCGTGGCAGGTGACCATCCGCCCGGTGCGTGCGTTAGGCATCGACGGCAGCGGCTACTTCTTCGACATCGCGCAGGCGGTGCTTTATGCCGCCGGATTGCCCGCCGCCGGCGCCAACGGCGCGGTGGTGCGCGCGCCGCACCGCGCACCGATCATCAACATGAGCCTGGGCGGCCTCACCGCCGACAGCGGCCTCGCGCGCGCCGTTGCCGCCGCGATTGCCGCCGGCTCGATCGTCGTCGCCGCCGCGGGCAACGCGCCCAACACCGAGCCGTCGTATCCGGCGGCGTACCCGGGCGTCATCGCGGTTGCTGCGTTAGGCCCGGACGCCAATCTGGCCAGCTACACCGCGAGCGGCGGCGACGTGTCGCTCGTCGCGCCCGGCGGCGATTTTCGCTTCGACGACCTCGCCAACCCGTACACGGGCGGCACCAGCGGCGTGTTGTCCACCACCTGGGACTTCACGAGCGGCGCGCCGAGCTACACGTTCTATACCGGCACGTCGATGGCTGCCGCGCACGTGTCGGGCGTGGCCGCGCTCGTGCTCGCCGCCAACCCCGGCATGTCGGGCAGTGCCTTACGCGCACGGCTGCTCGGCAGCGCGGTGGATCTCGGGCCCGTGGGCCCCGACGATCGCTACGGCATGGGGCTGGTCGATGCCTACGCCGCGGTCACGGGACACCAGCCGGCGACCGCGACGTCGGTGCGCGCGATCGACGTCAACACCGGCGCGGTGGATGCGTCGGCGCAGGCGGCGCCCGACGGATCGTTCGCGCTCACGCGCCTGCCGGCCGGGTCGTACTACGTGGTTGCGGGCCAGGATGAAAACGGCGATGGCGTGATCGGGTTCCCGGGCCGCCGGTTCGGTTGGGCGGGCGGCGCTGAGCCCGAAGCGATTGCCGTCGACAGCGCGCACATGGCCAGCGCGGCGGTCACGATCGGCGCGCCGGTGGAGCATTCGTCTAACGGAGACCGGGCGCACGCGCAGCAGATCTTCGTCGACAGCTGGATCGCCGGGTCCATCGGTGCGTCCGCCCAAACCGACTACTATCGTGTGCTCATTCCGACGGCGGGGCAGTACACGGTCGAGACGTCCGGCGTGCTCGGCGCCTGCGGCCTGGCGCTCGAGCTCAATACCGTCCTCACGCTGACGGACAACAGCGGCGCCACCGTCGCCACGAACGACAACGACTCGTACTTCAGCGACCCGGCGATGACGTTCCCGGGCAACTACTGCTCGAGGATCACCGCGACACTGCAGCCGGGCGCGTACATCATCGCCGTGGGCTGGAGCGCGACGCCGGCGCCGAATCCCGGCAGTTATCGCATCCAGGTCAGATCCGGAAGTTAGGCAGCGACCGGCGCGCTCCGCCGCGGGGCGCCCGCGGCCGTCACGAGGAACCACCATGATCGCACACGTTGGCCCGATCGACTCCAGCGCGCCGGTACGCATCCAGATCGAGTGTACGTCCGCCCATGCCGTCGCGTTTGCACTCTGGCATCGACCTCCCGGCACGGATGCATGGACGAAGATTTCGGAGGGACGCACGGGCGACGGCGCGGGCGAGACGTACGAAGCCACGATCCAGACGCAGCCGCACGCGCAGGTCTATTACTGGGTCGCGGTCTCGAACCCCGCGCACCCGCACGCGGCCTATCATGCTCGACTCACACTGACCCAACGCGATACGGAGATTCCGCACGGCGCCATCGACCTGCGGGGCACCACGAACGCGGCGGGCAACGACTCGGTGGAACAATGGCTCGACTTCGTCTAACGCCGCCGATGCGCGCCTGGATGTTCGTCGTGGCGATGCTGGTCGCCGCCGCGGCGCCGCTCGCCGCCCAGGACGACGACACGACCCAGATCGATGAGGACACCGCGAGCATCGACGACATCGACGGCGATTCGGCCGACCTGGTGCGGCGAGCGGCGGCGAGCGTCGTCGCGAGCTACGCCGTGCCCGACATGCCTGCCGCGTCGTTCCTCGGCACCACCCCGGCGACGATCACGCGCCCGGCCACGGCGCGCGATTTTCTGATCGGATTGGCGAGCGGCGTCGACGAACACGGTGATGCGCGACAAGGCTTTGCGCTCGAGGCGTCGCCGGCGGCCATCGTGCCGGGCTTCGGCGTCTCGCTCGAGCACTACCGCGCGCCGGGCGTGAACCCGCGCTACCTGTTCGCCAATCTGCTCATTTCGTTAGGCGCAGCCCGTGCCGCCGGCGACTCCGCGCCCACGGTGCTCGCCTACGGCGTTCGCCTGACGCTGTTCGATCGCGGAGATCCGATGCGCGACCCGGCTTTCCTCGAGGCGTTGGGCGACTCGATCGCGCGCTGCCGGCCGCGGATGCCGATTCCCGGCATCCCCCGCGCCGACACGCCGACCTCGCTCGATCCACTGCTGCGCGACCTGCTCGCCGAGCG
>Ga0134126_10011045_pt1 | contig 11383 bp, 8 predicted proteins | sample KB31752_FD_96881 | JGI IMG/M metagenome (GOLD analysis project Ga0134126, IMG submission 96881) | Terrestrial soil microbial communities with excess Nitrogen fertilizer from Kellogg Biological Station, Michigan, USA - KB3-175-2 | ecosystem: Environmental > Terrestrial > Soil > Unclassified ... | reverse complement strand
CTCGGCGGTCGCCGCCATGTCGAAGGCGATCAATCGTTTGGCGCTCGCCTGCATGGCGGCAAACACCGCCGTCGGATCTCCGATGCCATCGCCGGGCATCTGTTTCTCGGCGACGGCATAGGCGCGGTGCGAAGATGCGATTAAAGCGGTGCGTTCGGGCGTTACGAGCCCGCGTTGAATCGCGCGGCCGGCTTCCATCAGCTCGGCGGCGATCACCAAATCGACTTCGCCTGGCACCACCATCAGCGACAGTACCGGGCGCAGGCCGATGGGTGCGTCGGCCGGCACGCGCAACGCCTCGATGTAATAGAGAGTGGCGCCGGTGCGCTGGGCGACGCCGGGCACAGAGGTCGACTGCGCCGCCCAGCCCTGCGCCTCGCATAGCATTACCAGCCAGTCGACCAGCACGCCCCCGCCTTGACCACCCATCGCCATGACTGCAATGGAAAACGGCCGCGTGGTGTCGATCGCGGGGCGCGGGGCGGTCGCAACGTTCATGTCACGTGAACGCGATCTGCCGGCGGGCGCGCCGGCCTTGCAGCCAGCCGATCACTCGCGCGCGCAGGCGCGCCATCGCGCGCTCCACGCGCGTCGGATTGTGGATGATGTCGGCGCGATAGAAAGACGGGCAAAGCACCGCCGCGTCGGCCACCTCGCCGCAATTGCCGCAACCGACGCAACCATTGTCGACCGCGGCAACCGGATCGTCCTTGAGCGGATCGTCGGTGTGCTTGATCGAGAGCGATGGGCAGCCGGACAGACGGATGCACGCGTGGTCGCCGGTACAGACGTCTTCGTCGACACCGTAGCGCTCGCGCACCTTGCGCTCGCCGCGTTTGACCGCCTGATTGAACAGCGGCTTCTCGCGCCGCTGCCGGTTGAGCATGCATTCTGACGAGGCGACGATCACCTTCGGTCCCGGTTCCGAGCTGGTCAGCGCCGCTTTCAGCGTATCGCGCATCTTGGCGACGTCGTAGGTGCGGTCGATCTGCTTCACCCAAGTGGCGCCGATGCCTTCCAGCGCCTTGGTGATCGGATGCTTGGTCGAGCGCGAGGCGTTTTCGGCGCGCGAGGAAAGCAAGTCTTGTCCACCGGTCGCCGAGGCATAGTAGTTGTCGACGACGATGATGATGCCGTCTTGTTTGTTGTAGACGGCGTTGCCGATGCTGGACGTGAGGCCATTGTGCCAGAAGCCGCCGTCGCCGATGATCGAGATTGATTTCTTGTCCGCTGCGACATTGAAGGCGGCCGCTGAGGCAGGCCCGAGCCCGTAGCCCATGGTGGTGGCGCCGATATTGAACGGCGGCAGGATAGAGAACAGGTGACAGCCGATGTCGGCGGCCACATGATGAGGTCCCAGCTCCTGCTCGACCAGCTTCATGGCGGCGAATATCGGCCGCTCCGGGCAGCCGATGCAAAAGCCAGGCGGCCGCGGCGGAACTAGGCCCGTGAGTGCCTTCACGCGTTGATCGTCGCTGATCGCCGGCACATTGGGTGCGCGCGTCCGGTCGCTAAGGGCGTTCGACGCCGCCTCGTTCAAGAAGCCACGCAGGCCGTTGAGCATCACCTCGGCGGTGTATTCGCCGGCCATCGGCAGAACGTCCTTGCCGTAGATTTTCGTCTGCACGTCTTTCTTACGCAGGATACTGTTGACCGCCTGCTCAATGAACTCCGGCTGGCCTTCCTCGACCACGAGCACCGCCCGCTTATCCGCACAGAACGAGACAATCTCATCGTGAACCAGCGGATAGGTGACGTTCATAACGTAGAGCGGCACGCGGGTGTTGCCCCAGATGTTGGCGAGGTCAAGTCTCTGGAGCGCACGCACGACGCCGTTATACATGCCGCCTTGCAGGATGATGCCGACGTCGTCGAGATCGCCGGCAAAGACCTCATTCAACTTATGCCGCTTGATGAAGGCGACCGCTGCCGGCCAGCGCTTATCGATCTTCTCCTTCTCCTGGAGATAACTGGCGGGTGGCAGCACGATGCGGTCGACGTCGCGCCTGGGGTGTTCGAGAGCCTGCTTGAGCGTGAAGGAGGGCGATTTATTGTCCTTGGCGATAAAGGATCCATGCACATGGCAGGCGCGAATGCGCACCTCTAGCATCACCGGCGTGTTTGAGGCCTCCGACAGCGCGAAGCCGTCCTCCACAGCCTTGACGATCGATTCAAGATTGGGCCTGGGGTCGAGCAGCCAAATCTGCGATTTCATCGCAAAAGCATGCGATCGCTCCTGCATGATTGAGGAGCCTTCGCCATAGTCCTCACCGACGATGATCAGTGCGCCTCCGGTGACGCCGCTGGAGGCGAGATTGGCAAGCGCGTCGGCGGCGACATTGGTGCCGACCGTCGACTTGAAGGTAACCGCGCCGCGGATCGGATACATCATCGACGCCGCGAGCGATGCGGCGGCGGCTGCCTCCGAGGCGGAGGCGGAGAACTGGATGCCGAGTTTGGCGAGCAGGTCCTGGGAGTCGGAAAGCACGTCCATCAGGTGTGAAATCGGCGCGCCTTGATAACCTCCGACATAGCCGACACCCGATTGCAGCAGCGCCTTGGTGATGGCGAGAATGCCTTCGCCGCGAAAGGTCTGCCCTTCGCCGAGTTCCAGATCGCGCACTTCCTTTGCAAAGGATCGTTCGGCCATGTCTCGCTCCGCATTGCCCGTGCCGGGCGCGGGCACCCCTCGCCGCCGCACGGGATATTTCAAACATAAAACGATCCGGCTGTCGATGACAGCCAAGGGCCGGGTATTTCCGAGAGGAGCGGTTGAGGCCATGTTCAAAGCCGGCAGCGCGCGCGTTCACGGTATCGTCGCCCATGGGCCGACTCACTCGCGTGCCACTGGCGCGAGCGCTGCGGCACAAGATGACGGAGCATCGCAGCATGGACCCAACACATGATAATCTCGGTTATGTGCGGCAGGGCGTTCGAAGCTTCAGCCGAGCACATCTGCCCGCGACAGAAGGACCTCGGCGAGGTCGGCGACGGGTGAGCGGGAGAATTTCGATCTATCCCGCGCGCGGATCGACGCCGCGGCATTTTGCTGGACGCTCAACTTTTGGTTTTAGGCATCGCTGAGAGATTGATTTGCGATATAGCGATCGTGAGATACTTGAAGGCTAAAATATTTAGGTTTGTAATACCGGGTTGGATCGGGCAAGGTGCGGCGGCTTCTTCGTTCCTGGAGCGTTTCATGCGCGCGGCAGTTCTCGGCGGTGGCCCGGGCGGCCTGAATTTTGCGATTTCCCTGAAATCGCGCGAGCCGTCGCACGATGTCCTCGTCATCGAGCGCAATCGGCCGGACGACACTTTCGGCTGGGGTGTCGTGTTGTCGGACGAGACGATGAACAATCTGACCGGCAATGATCCGGTGAGCGCAAAGACGATTCGTGATTCTTTCGCTTATTGGGACGATATCGCCGTACATTATCGCGGAACCGTGCAGGTCTCCGGCGGACACGGCTTCTGCGGCATCGGCCGCAAGCGGTTGCTCAACATCCTGCAGAAGCGGGCACGCGAACTAGACATACCGATCGCTTTCGAGACTGAAGCCAAGTCAGTCGACAGCTACAAGAACGAATTTGATCTCGTTATCGGTGCCGACGGCGTCAATTCACGCGTTCGCACGGCCCACGCGGACATTTTCCAGCCCGATATCGACGTGCGCGCCAACAAATTCATATGGCTTGGTACGCACCAGAAGTTCGACGACGCTTTCACCTTCATCTTTGAACAAACAGAGCACGGCTTGGTCTGGGCGCACGCCTATCAGTTCGATGCCGATACGGCGACCTTCATCGTCGAATGCTCTGAACAGACCTGGCGGCGGGCGGGATTCGATCGCATGATGCTCGATGAAAGCATCGCCGCCTGCGAATGTATTTTTGCGCGCACTCTCGGTGGCCATGCTCTGATGTCGAACGCGCGTCATCTGCGCGGCTCGGCCTGGCTCAATTTCAACCGCGTGCTCTGCGCGCGCTGGAGCTATGAGAACATCGTGCTGCTGGGTGACGCCGCGGCGACTGCGCATTTTTCGGTCGGATCCGGCTCCAAGCTCGCGATGGAAAGCGCCATCGCGCTCGCCAACTACGTCAGCACCGAACCAACCCTGGCCGCCGCGTTCGAGCGCTACGAGAGTGAACGTCGGCTCGAAGTGCTGCGGCTGCAGAACGCCGCGCGCAACTCGACCGAGTGGTTCGAGAACGTCGAGCGCTACCTCCATCTCGACCCGGTACAATTCAATTATTCGCTGCTTACCCGCTCGCAGCGAATCAGCCATGAGAATCTGCGTCAGCGCGATCCCGAGTGGGTCGCGGGCGCCGAAAAATGGTTCGAGCAGCGCGCGACCGGCCGCAAGCCGAACGCGGCGCGGCCGCCGATGTTCGTTCCATACCGCGTGCGCGGGGTCGAACTCGCCAACCGCGTCTGCGTCTCGCCGATGGCGCAGTATAAGGCCAAAGACGGTACGCCGAACGACTGGCATTTCGCGCACTACGCCGAGCGCGCCAAGGGCGGCGCCGGCATGCTGTTCACCGAGATGACCTGCGTTTCACCCGAAGGGCGCATCTCGCCCGGTTGCACCGGTCTCTATACCGACGAACATGCGCGGAGCTGGAAGCGCCTGGTCGATTTCGTGCATGCAGAGACCGAGGCCAAGATCGCGATCCAGCTCGGTCATTCCGGGCCGAAAGGCTCGACCCAGCTCGGTTGGGAGGAGAGCGATGCGCCGCTTGCTTCCGACAATTGGGAAGTGGTGGCTGCCTCAGCAGTGCCGTGGTCGGCCGAAAACCAAATGCCGCGTGAACTTGCCCGCGCCGACATGGATCGTATTCGCGACGAGTTCGTGCGCTCGGCCGAGATGGCGGCACTTATCGGCTTCGACTGGCTCGAACTGCACTATGCGCACGGCTACCTGATGTCGTCGTTTATAACTCCGCTGACGAACCGGCGCACCGACGACTATGGGGGAAGCCTTGATAACCGCATGCGGTTTCCCTTGGAGGTCTTTCGTGCGGTGCGCAAGGTCTGGCTCGATGACAAACCAATATCGGTACGCATTTCGGCGCATGACTGGGTCGGGCCGGAGGGGGTGCAGTCGCACGATGCGGTCGCCATCGCGCGCCTGCTGGCTGAGGCCGGCGTCGATCTTGTCGATGTCTCGGCGGGCCAAACCTTGCGTCAGGCGCAACCGGTTTACGGCCGCATGTTCCAGACTCCATTCTCCGATCAGATCCGCAACGAAGCCGGCATCGCGACCCTGGCCGTCGGCAACATCTACGAGCCGGACCACGTCAATTCGATTTTGATGGCTGGCCGCGCCGATCTGGTCTGCCTTGCGCGTCCCCATCTCACGGACCCTTATTGGACGCTGCATGCGGCAGCCGAACTCCAATATGCCGGCGTCAACTGGCCGAAGCCTTACGGGCCGGGCCGCGACCAGTTATACCGGCTCAAGGCTCGCGGTGAGACACCGATAGGAAAGGTCTAATGAGCGCCCTCACAGGCCGGCATGCGCTTGTCACCGGCGGTGGCACCGGCATCGGCGCAGCCATCGCACGCGCGCTTGCCGCGGCCGGAGCCGCGGTGTCTGTCGCTGGCCGCCAGAAGCAGCGGCTCGATTCGATGGCCAAGGGCCTCGGCAAAGCTGCCGCGGTAGTTGCCGACATCACGCGCAGTGAAGACTGCAAGGCGATGGTGGCTAATGCGCGCGCTGCGCTCGGACCGCTCGACATCGTGATCGCCAATGCGGGCGCTGCGGAAAGCGGGCCGTTCGCGCGGATTGATAGCGCACATTGGCAGCGCATGCTCGACCTCAATCTGACCGGCGCTTTCTTGACCGTGCAGGCCGCGCTGCCGGAGCTCGCGCGCGACGGCGCTCATGAAGGCCTGCGTCGCATCGTCTTCGTCGCATCGACCGCCGGATTGAAGGGCTATCCTTACGTCGCCGCCTATTGCGCGGCCAAGCATGGCGTGGTCGGCCTCGCTCGTGCGCTCAGCACCGAGCTCGCGGCCACCGGTATTACCGTCAACGCCGTCTGTCCCGGCTTCACCGACACGCCGCTGCTTGAGGCTTCGGTTTCGGCGATCGCAGCCAAAACCAGGCGCCCGGCGGAAGAAGCGCGGGCCGAACTCGCCAAGGACAACGCGCATAATCGCTTAATCACGCCCGACGAAGTCGCCCAAACGGTCCTTTGGCTTTGTTCGCCGGCTGCCGCTTCTATCAACGGCCAGGCCATCGCCATTTGCGGAGGTCAACTATGAATCTTGCTGCCAAATCCTTGCCCCGCGCGGGCTCGCGCTCGTCCAGCAAGCAGCGCTTACGGCTCTGGATCAGATTGTTGCGGGCAACGCGGGCGATCGAAGCGGAATTGCGGGAGCGCCTGCGCGTGCAGTTTTCGATGACGCTGCCGCAGTTCGACGTCATGGCTGCGCTCGCGCGCGAGGAAGACGGCATGACCATGACCAATCTGTCTCGCGCGCTCATGGTTTCCAACGGCAACGTCACCGGGATCATCGATCGGTTGGCGGCCGAGAATTACGTGGTGCGGCAGGCGCCGGCTGAAGACCGCCGCTCGTTCATCGTCCGCCTTACCGCCAAAGGCGCCGCGCGCTTTGACACCGTTGCCGCCGGGCACGAGGAATGGGTCAACAAGCTGCTGTCGGATTTCGGCGCCGAGCAGATGGAAAGCCTGATCAGCCATTTCGATGGGCTTGCCGAACGTATCCGCTAGGGAGGAAATTGGCCGTGGCCATGTCGGATTTCAAGCCGGAACATTTCAACTGGCGCATTGAGGAAGGCGGTGTCGCCGTCATCAGCCTCACGCGTCCCGAACGCAAAAACCCGATCACTTTCCAGTCCTACGCGGAATTACGCGATACGTTCCGCAAGTTGAGCGAGGCCGACGATGTAAAGGCCGTCGTATTCGGCTCGAACGGTGGCAATTTCAGTTCCGGCGGCGATGTCCGGGAGATCATCGGTCCGTTGCTCGATCGGGACATGAAGGGTCTGCTTGAGTTCACCCGCATGACCGGCGATCTGATCAAGGCAATCCGCGCCTGCCCGCAGCCGGTTATCGCGGCGGTCGATGGCGTCTGTGTGGGCGCCGGCGCTATGATCGCGCTTGCGTCCGACATGCGCTTGGGCGCCGCGCAGGCCAAGACCGCGTTCTTGTTCACCCGGGTTGGCCTTGCCGGCTGCGACATGGGCGCCTGCGCCATGCTGCCGCGAGTGATTGGCCAGGGCCGCGCCGCCGAATTGCTATTCACCGGCCGCGTGATGTCCGCCGAGGAGGGCGAGCGATGGGGGTTCTTCAATAGGCTGGTGGCGGCTGAGCGGCTGGAAGCCGACGCCATTGCCTTGGCGCGCAGCCTGACGCAAGGACCGACCTTCGCGCACATGATGACCAAGACAATGTTGGCGCAGGAATGGTCGATGACGGTCGACCAGGCGATCGAGGCCGAAGCGCAGGCGCAAGCGATCTGCATGCAAACGCAAGATTTCCGCCGCGCCTACGAAGCCTTCATTGCGAAGCAGACCCCGCGATTTGCCGGGAACTGAGGATGCGCGACAAGAGCCATCTCGACTGGCCGTTTTTCGAGCCGCGCCACCGCGCCTGGGCCGAAAAGCTCGATTCATGGGCGGCCGGCCATCTTCCCGGCATCGATCACCACAACACCGATGCCGCCTGCCGCGAACTTGTGGCGCGGCTGGGAGCCGGCGGGTGGTTGAAGGTGACGGCGCCAGGTGAGGACGGTGAGCGGTTCGACGTGCGCACGCTTGCGCTTTCCCGCGAAACGCTTGCGGCTCATTCGGGACTTGCCGATTTCGCCTTCGCCATGCAGGGCCTCGGCGCCGGGCCCATCTCACTGTTTGGCGATGCGGCGCAACGTATGGCATGGCTGCCGAAGACACGACAGGGCAAGGCGATCGCCGCATTTGCTCTCTCGGAGCCGGGCTCCGGGTCCGACGTCGCCAATCTTGCGACGACGGCACGACGCGACGGACCGGATTACGTGCTCGACGGCGAGAAGACTTGGATTTCCAACGGTGGCATTGCCGACCTATACGTCGTGTTTGCCCGCACCGGAGAAGCGCCCGGCGCGCGGGGCCTCTCGTCGTTCATCGTCGGCGGCGGCAATCCCGGACTTCGCGTGGCGGAACGCATCCCAGTGATCGCGCCGCATCCGCTCGCGCGACTGCAATTCGACGGCTGCCGCGTGTCGGCCGCAAGCATGATCGGCAAGCCCGGCGAGGGCTTCAAGATCGCCATGGCAACACTCGATGTGTTTAGCACCACGGTCGGCGCCGCCGCGCTCGGCTTCGCCCGCCGCGCCTTGGCGGAAACGCTCAAGCGTGCCGCGACGCGTGAGCTGTTCGGCGCTCCGATGAGCGACCTAGCGATGGTGCAGGGTCATCTCGCCGACATGGCGCTTGAGGTCGACGCTGCGGCGTTGCTGATTTACCGTGCCGCTTGGACAAAGGATCAGGGCGCGGCCCGCGTTACCCGGGAAGCGGCTATGGCCAAGCTTTACGCCACTGAAGCCGCTCAGCGCGTGATTGACGCCGCCGTGCAGCTGCATGGCGGCTCCGGCGTCGTCTCCGGCCATCCGGTGGAAACGCTTTATCGCGAAATTCGCGCGCTCCGCATCTATGAGGGCGCGACGGTCGTCCAGAAAGTGGTGATTGCTCGAAGCATCTTGTCGGAGGTCGCGGAGCGCTAGCATGGCAAACATCATCCTTGGCCCGTCCGCGCATGTTGATAGCTTCACACGTGATAATCTGCCGCCATTCGATCAGTGGCCTGACCTTCTGCTCGACCGGCCGGAATTCCAATATCCGGAGCGCATCAATGTCGGCGCCGAATTCACCGACCGCATGGTCGAGAAGGGCTTCGGCGATCGTGTGGCGCTGATCGGGAATGGCCGGCGCCGCACCTACAAGGAATTGACCGATTGGTCGAACCGGTTGGCGCATGCCTTGGTCGAGAGCTACAACGTGAAGCCGGGCAATCGCGTGCTGATCCGCTCAGGCAACAATCCGGCGCTGGTGGCCGCCTGGCTCGCCGCCACCAAAGCAGGGGCGGTGGTGGTCAACACCATGCCGTTGCTGCGTGCGGGCGAACTCGGGAAGATCATCGACAAAGCCGAGATCGCGCTCGCGCTCACCGACAGCAGGATTGCCGACGAGCTTGTCGCCTGTGCCAAGACCAGCAAGTTCCTCAAGCAGGTGGTGAGCTTCGATGGCACCTCCAACCACGATGCCGAGCTCGACCGCATTGCGCTGGACAAGCCGGTCAAGTTCGACGCAGTGCCGACAGGCCGCGACGACGTTGCGCTGCTCGGCTTCACCTCGGGTACGACCGGCGAACCGAAGGCGACGATGCATTTTCATCGCGATCTTTTGATCATCGCCGACGGCTACGCCCGCGACGTGCTGAAGGTAATGCCCGACGACGTATTCGTCGGCTCGCCGCCGCTCGCATTCACGTTTGGGCTCGGCGGGCTTGCCATTTTTCCATTGCGCTTCGGCGCTACCGCGACGTTGTTGGAGAACGCGACACCCGCCAACATGGTGCAGATCATCGAGACTTACAAAGCGACGTTATGCTTTACCGCGCCGACGGCCTACCGCGCCATGCTGGCGGCGATGGAACAGGGTGCCGATCTGTCCTCCCTTCGTATCGCCGTTTCGGCGGGCGAGACGCTGCCAGCGCCCGTGTTCGACCAATGGACGCGCAAGACAGGTAAGCCGATCCTTGATGGCCTGGGCTCCACGGAGATGCTGCACATCTTCATCGGCAGTCGCGTCGGCGATGCCCGTCCGGGCATCACCGGGCGGCCGATAGCGGGTTATGAGGCAAAGCTGGTGGACGACGATATGCGCGAGGTTCCGCGCGGCGAGATCGGCAAGCTCGCGGTCCGGGGTCCGACGGGGTGCCGCTATCTAGCGGACAAGCGGCAATTGAATTACGTTCGCGCCGGTTGGAATCTGACCGGCGACACCTATACGGAGGACGACGACGGCCAGTTCCACTTTGTCGCGCGCGCCGACGATATGATCATCTCCGGCGGTTACAACATCGCCGGTCCCGAGGTCGAAGCCGCGCTATTGCAACACTCTGACGTTGGCGAATGCGCGGTCGTCGGCACGGTGGACGAAGGCCGCGGACAGATCGTGACCGCCTATGTGGTTCTCAAGCCGAGCATTGCCGGCGATGCGGCCTGCGTCAAACGCCTTCAGGACCACGTCAAGGCAACAATCGCGCCCTACAAATATCCACGTGCGGTGTTTTTCGTCGACGCTTTGCCGAAAACGGCGACCGGTAAGATTCAGCGCTTCCGCCTGCGCCAACATTAGATCGGGAAACATGAGCAATTTCGAATTTCTTCATCCGAAAGGCTGGAAGCCGGCCAAAGGCTATGCCAATGGAGTGGTCGCTGAGGGGCGGCATGTCTTCATCGCCGGGCAGATCGGCTGGACGGAAAACGCGACCCTCGTCGGCAACGACTTTGTGGTCCAGGTCGAACGGGCGTTGAAAAATGTCGTTGCCGTACTCGCCGAAGCAGGCGGCAAACCGGACCATCTGACGCGGTTGACTTGGTTCGTCACCGATAAGGCATCTTATGTCGGACGGCAGAAGGATATCGGAGAGGTCTATCGCCGCGTCATAGGCCGGCATTTCCCAGCCATGAGCCTTTTGGTTGTCGCGGACCTATTGGAAAAGGGTGCGAAGGTGGAAATTGAAGGAACGGCGGTCTTGCCTTCGAATTGATTGCCATAACAAACCAAGAAGTGTTCGATGCCGGTCGAATAGTCGCTTTTCAAGGAAGTCTACGATACCGTCGATGTAAACCGCCAAGTCGACTAAATAGACGCACATCCCGCAAAGCCTTGGTCACAATCGACGTCGCGTTGAAATGATACCGCGCCGCAATTTGACTTTACTCTTGCGATTCCTCTTGTGCACGGGCCTATTATAAAGTTAGCAAAAGTAGATTGAACTCGACCCGATTAAAGTAGCCTCAGGCCAAGGTGATATTCACGTCATCCGAGAATGGCGCTCACGCCGATTAGCTATGCGACCTCATCGACCAGGACGTCGGTTTAGATCCGATCGCGCTTGTCGCTTGAACGCATCCGTCGTTGACCGAGGATCCGACGCACGGCACAGCGGGCGTGCTCGAGTTCTCGCTGTTTATTCTTATCCGCCACAGCCCAAGTTGCGGCATCCATAACCGCCTCCAGCTCGAATGCTAGCTGGTTCGGATTAACATCCTTGTCGAGCTCGCCACGCGTTTGTGCCTCAACCGCAAGGTCAGCAAGTAATTGTCGCCAGTATCGTTTACGTTCCGCAATGGCATCGCGCACCGGCCCTGG
>Ga0134126_10011044_pt1 | contig 11384 bp, 14 predicted proteins | sample KB31752_FD_96881 | JGI IMG/M metagenome (GOLD analysis project Ga0134126, IMG submission 96881) | Terrestrial soil microbial communities with excess Nitrogen fertilizer from Kellogg Biological Station, Michigan, USA - KB3-175-2 | ecosystem: Environmental > Terrestrial > Soil > Unclassified ... | reverse complement strand
GATGTTGGGTTTTGGCAGTGCAGCCGGCACCGGCACTGGCGACGAGTCGACGCGCGCGGTCGCCGCTTCGGCACCATCGGTTGCAAGCGAGCGCACGCAAGCGGCGCCGAACCAACCGGCGGCTTCGAAGCCGAGCCTCGGCGAGCACTCGGGCAGTGTCGCCGCTGGTGCGGCAAGTCATGCAACGCCGGAAGTCCCGGCACCGTTGCCGCTCGGCGTCGGCGGCATGCCGGATTGGGAAACATGGATCGTGCGCGCGAAACTTGGTGGCCCGGTGGGCCAGCTGGCGCGCCATGCCGCGCCGCAGTCGCTGGAGGGCGAGTTGCTGACGCTGGCGTTGCAGCCCGTGCATCAGCCGCTCGCGGATTCCCTGGGCGCCTCGTTGCAGAAAGAGCTCGGTGCGGCGCTGGGGCGCCCGTTGCGGGTGCGCTTCGTCAATGATGCCGCGGTCGAAACGCCGGCCGCGCGCGCGGCGCGCGCGCAATCGGCCGAACAGGCTGCCGCGGAGCGCGCCATCAACGAGGATCCCCTGGTGCAGGCGATGCAGCGCGAATTCGGCGCGCACGTTATTCCGGAAAGCATCAAACCCGTGAGACGAGAAGCATGAAAGGACAACTCGGACAACTCATGCAGCAGGCGCAGCGCATGCAGGATGAGATGAAGCGCGCCCAGGAAGAAATCGCGCAACTGGAAGTTACCGGCAACGCCGGCGGCGGGATGGTGAGCGTGACCATGACCGGACGCCATGAGGTGCGGCGCGTGCAGGTGGATCGCAAATTGATGGCTGATGATCCCGAGATGGCAGAGGACATGATCGCCGCGGCGGTGAACGATGCGGTCAACAAGGTTGCCGAAGCCAGCCAGCAGAAACTCGGCGGGCTCACTCAGGGATTGAACCTGCCGCCGGGGTTCAAGATGCCTTTTTGAGCCGGGGCTCGCGCTCAACTGCATTCAATCGCCGCCGGTTTGGCGACCAACTTTGAATCGCGTGCATCCATTCACGTCTGACAGCATCATTTTATGGTGAGCAATTCCAATCTTCTGGCCGAGCTGATCGAAGCGTTGCGCTGCCTGCCCGGCGTGGGAGCAAAGAGCGCTCAGCGCATGGCGTTTCATCTGCTGGAGCGCGATCGCCAGGGCGGCGTGCGCCTGGCCAAAGTCATGGAGCAGGCGATGCAGCGCATCGGCCATTGCGCGCGCTGCCGCAATTTCAGCGAGGCGGAATTATGCGCGCTGTGCGCCAGCCCGGCACGCGATGCGCACACGCTGTGCATCGTGGAAACACCGGCCGATCTGCTGGCGATCGAGCAGGCCACCGGTTTTCGCGGGCGCTATTTCGTATTGATGGGCCGGCTCTCGCCGCTGGACGGATTGGGGCCGGAAGAGCTTGGTCGCGACCTGCTGGAGCGCAGATTGCGCGAAGGCGAGGTGCAGGAACTGGTGATCGCGACCAACCCGACCGCGGAAGGCGAGGCGACTGCGCACTGGCTGGGTGGGTTGGCACGCGCGGCTTCCATTCGCGCGACCCGGCTTGCGCACGGCGTGCCGCTGGGCGGCGAACTGGAGTATGTGGATCGCGGCACGCTGGCGCACGCGTTCGGTACGCGGCACACGCTGGAATAAGGAACCGATCATGCCCGACACACTGTTCGACAAGATCATTCGACGAGAAATTCCCGCCGACATCGTTTACGAGGACGATGAGGTGCTCGCCTTCCGCGACATTGCGCCGCAAGCGCCGGTGCACGTGTTGTTCGTGCCGAAGAAAAGTTTTGCCACGCTCAATGACGTCGATGCAAAAGACGCGGCGCTGCTCGGCAAACTGTTGCTGGCGGTGGCCGCCTATGCCAAGCGCGAAGGTTTCGCCGAACAAGGCTATCGCTGCGTCATCAATTGCAACCAATACGGCGGGCAGACCGTATTTCACCTGCATCTGCATCTGCTGGCGGGGCGGCCACTGCACACGCCGCTCGGATAGACCGCCGGACACAGTTGGCGTTTCTCGGCAGTCGCCCGCAAACAAACGCCCCGCATTGCGGGGCGTTGTCGCTTCAGTGATGTGGAGGTGACGGTGGAGGCGGTGGTGTGCGCGGACGCACCACGATCACGCGCGGCGGGAAAAACGCCGGGCCGAAGCCGAAGAACGGATCGTAAAAGGGATCGTAGAACGGATCGTAGTACGGGTAATACGGGCCCGGCGCGTAGACGGGTCGCTTCGGCCACAGATACACCACATCCGCGGCGACGCGCGGATAGCTGTAATCGTAGTCGCCGACCTTGCGCGTCACCTCGCCATCAAGCGTGCCGGTCACGGTGATGTCGCGGCCCTTGGCATACACCTCGGGGTCGTAGAAACCCTGCCGGCAGGCGACAAAACGGCCGTCGCTCTGCTCGGTACGGCTCGGGCGCGCCGCTGAATCCAGTGGCTCGTCCAGTACGAAGAAACAGGTCTCGCGCTCCTGCGGCTCGGTTTCGATGATGCGGCCGCCCCAGCGCACGCGCGTGCCTTGCGCGGTGCCGTTGTGCGCGGCGTCGGGCGTCACCGTGGTGTAGGTGCCGGTCAGTTGCTGAGGAACGGTGGCGCAGGCGCCCAGGACCAAGGCGAGGAGGGTGGGAATGATGAGTCGGCGTGACATGCTGTGCCTCGCTTGCGCTCGCGGAGCGCAGTTTTTAAAGGAGACCGCACTCCCTGCGCGTGCATTTCAACCTGGATCTATTTCACCACGCCGCGCACGCGAAAGGCGCGCACGGCGCGTGAATAATCGCGCACCGGTTCAGCCGGCGGTGTGGGACAGCCATAGCGCAGCAGCAGGTATTGCTGCGCCAGTTTTGCCAGCTCGGTGCGGACCCCGGGCAGGGCCAGCATGCAACGCGCGAAGAAGTCGCGCGGACCTTCTTGCGGCGCGCGCGCGCAACCTTGCTTGGCCAATTTTTCCTGAAGCCGCAATTGCGCGGCTTCCAGGGCATCGCGCGGGCGCACGCGCGGTCGGCGCAACGCGATCAGCATGCCGATGCCGAGCATCACCACGATCCCGGCGGCGAGCGCGATCGCCAGTTCTCCCCATTCCATATGCGCAATGCCGAACGGCGCCAGCAGTTCGCTTTGCCGTAACGCGCTGAAGCCGAGCACGCTGCGATCCCACAAGCGATTGACGATATCCAGCCTGTCGCGCAATCCGATGAGCCAGTTGTCCCCGGAACCGAGGTCGAGCCCACCGCCGCTGCTGGCGGTGATCACCCGGCGCACCATCGCGGTGGGATCCACCCGAACCCAGCCGCGCCCGGCCAGCCAGATTTCCGACCAGGCGTGCGCGTCGGACTGTCGTACCAGCAGATAGTTCGCATACGCGTTCCAGAAGCCGCCCTGATAACCCGCCACCACGCGCGCCGGGATACCCGCCGCGCGCATCAGAAACGTGAACGCACCGGCATAGTGCTCGCAGTAACCTTGCTTGGTGCCGAACAGGAAATCGTCGATGCTGTCCCGGCCCAACGGGGGCGCGGCGAGGTTGTAGGCGAAACCGCCATTGCGAAACAGCTGCAGCGCTTCACGCACGATCGCCGGATTATCGTTGCCGTGCTTCGCGCGCCAGGACTGCGCCAGTGAGACCGCGCGCGGATCGAAGCCTTCAGGCAATTGCAGCGCATCGCGTAGCAGACGCGGATCCGGTTGCGGCGCCAGAACGTAGTGCGAAACGGAATCCACGTGATAAGTAATCGCGTCGTTGACCGGCTTGGCGCGGTTCAAGGTGCGATCGGCGCCGAACGTCGTGCCGTCCGGCGCATCCAGTGGCACGTCCAGCGCGAACAGCCAGTGCCTGCGCGTCGGTTGCAAGGTGATGTCGTAGCCGAATGCCGCGCCATGCGCCCGCAGCGGCTCCGGCGGGCTGTTGCGAATGCCGGTGACACCCGGCGACCAGGCCCGGCCATCGAAATACCACAGCACCAGCCCGCGAAAATAGCGCGCGGCCTGAGGGGGCGGGGCTCCATCAAAACCGATCCGCATCGCCACGCTGTCATCGATCAGCAGGTCGCGAAAATCGCCGGGTGCCATGCGGTCGCTGACACCGGTGCGCGCGTTGTCGGCGCCCGGTGCACCCCATAGCGGCGTTGACAACCTCGGCACGAACACGAAGCCGAGCAGCGCCAAGGGCGATGCCGCCAGCAGCAGCCACGCACCGGGTGCGAACGCACGCAAATAAGTGTGCGATTGCGCATCCGGCTGCAGCGCGCGCAGACACGCGAAGGCCGGCAGCAACGCAAGCGCGACCAGCAATGTCATCGCCAGCGACTGCGTGAACAGCAGCGCGCTCATCAGCACGAAGCAGCAGAAGCCCACAGCCATCCGTGCATCGCGCCCGCGTTCGCTCTCCAGCAGTTTCAGCACCAGCAGCCCGACCGCCAGCGCACTGCCGGGGACGCGGCCGAACGGCGTGCCATAAGTGGTGACGATCGCCAACGGCAACGCCACCACCAAAGCTATGCGCGCCAACGCCGGAATCCGGCCGCGCTGCATCCGCCGCTGCAACCAGCGCAGGAACAGCAAGCCGCTGAGCGCCGCCGCCAACCATGGTGGCAGGTGCGTCAGATGCGCAACCAGCACGCAGGCGACGCTGAGACACAACAGATCGAAAGCGCGTCGATCGAGCGATTCCGGCGACTGGGAAATATCCGGACTGCCCCGACGCGAAAAGATAGCCGCCTCGCGCGCCCTTGAGTCAAGGGGATAAACCGCTTGCGCAGCAAGGGTTGGGGGTTGTGGGTGCATGGCCATGTGGGTCCGAAGCATGAATTCCGGTGGCTCGCGCAGAGGATCCCTCAGGGCAGCAGCGCCAACGCAGTCATGCAGCGGTGGTAATGCGCGTTGTCGGCATCCGGGCCCAGAGTGCGCGCATCCGGCAGCACCAGCGTCCAGCCGCGTCCAGCCGCATGCGCCTGATGCACCCAGCCGGCCAGCCGGCTGATGCGGGTTTCGCGATCCAGCCCGTGCAACATCGCCCAGTCGAATCGCTGCGGAGCATCGTGCGCGGCGGCATCGAGTTCGCGGATCAGCAGCCGGTCGTGGCGCGCGCTCGTCTTCCAGGCCACCCGCTTCAATGCATCGCCGAAACGGTATTCGCGCAATTGCGCGTAATCATCCTCGCCGTTTGCGCGCTGCACGCCGTCATCCTCTTGCGGCGGTGGCGGCAAGCCCGTCAGCACCCGCGGATACACCAGCACAGCATGGCTGGGCATGACCCAGCTCCAGGCGCGGAACAATCCGAACGGCAACGTGCTGGAAATGCGCATGCGCGGCACGCGATTCCAGCCACGCCGGTCGGTGGGCATCGTGACCGCGACTTCGCCGAAACGCGGCTGCAGCGAGAATGCGTACGTTGCGTGATCCACATCGATGCGCAAGGCCGCGCGCGCCCGCCCGCCCGCATCGAATTCCAGGTGCAGCGGCAGCGGATCGCCGGCACAGGCGTGTTCGGCGCGGATGCAGGTGATGCGCAGGCCGTGCAGCGCGCGAAATGCGCTCAGCATGCTGTTGATCACCGCCGCGCCGAGCAGGCAGGTCAGCAGCAAGGCCGCGTTGTTCTGGTAATTCAGCGCACCCAGCAACATGGCGACAAGCAGCACGCCAAAACCCATGCCGGATTGGGTCGGCAGGATGTAGATGCGCCGGCGATGCAGCTCGATCGGCAAGGGTTCCGGCTGCCACTGGCGTGTCAAAGCCGGCAGATGCCGCTCGGCGCGTTGCACCAGCGCGTCCCGCCACGTGCGCGCCGCCGCGTTCATTTCAACTTACGGGCACTTCGGCGAGCAATGTGCGCGCGAGCGCATCGCGGCTGCCGCTGCGCGCGGGGATCAAACGATGCCCCGCGACCGCCACGAACACCGCTTGCAGATCTTCCGGGATCACATACTCGCGTCCGCCCAGCAGCGCCCACGCGCGCGCAGCGGCCAATAGAGCCAGGCCTGCGCGAGGCGACAGGCCCACGCGCGCCTCGGCATGACGGCGGCTCATCGCCAGCAGAGCCTGCAGATAATCCAGCAGCGCGGGACTGGCCAGCACCGCGCGGGCGCGCGCGCGCAACGCATCGATATCCTTCACGTCGAGGCAAGGCGACAGACGCCCGATCAGTTCCAGCCGGTCCTCGCCGGTCAGCAGCGCGCGCTCGGCATCCGCGTTCGGATAATCCAGCGAGATACGCAACATGAAGCGATCGAGCTGAGAATCGGGCAGCGGGTAAGTGCCGGCCAGATCCAGTGGGTTCTGCGTGGCCACCACGAAAAATGGTGCCGTCAGTGCCCGGCTGACGCCATCCACCGTGACCTGGCCTTCTGCCATCGCTTCCAGCAGCGCGCTTTGCGTTTTCGGCGTGGCGCGATTGATTTCATCCGCCAGCAGCAACTGCGCGAACACCGGGCCGGGATGAAAGCGGAAGGTGCCGGTCTCGCGTTCATACACGCTCACGCCAACGATGTCGGAGGGCAGCAGGTCGGAGGTGAACTGGATGCGCTGGAACAGCAGATCGAAAGTGGCGGCCATCGCATGCGCCAGCGTGGTCTTGCCGACGCCCGGCACGTCCTCGACCAGCAGGTGTCCACCGGCCAACAGGCAGGCAAAGGCCAATCGGACCTGATGCTGCTTGCCAAGCAACACGCTGTTGATCTGCGCCAGCGCGGCATCCAGGCGCTTGCGCAGGTTCGCATCGAACGTGCGCTCGTCAGGCTGCGCCTGATCGGGTCGGGTGGCGGTGGTATCCATCGCGGTTGCCTGCGGGAACGGACGGACAGTGTAGGCCAGTCGCGCTTGCCGCGGTGTGAGGTGGAAACCCGGAGCCAGCGTCAGTGCGGCAGCGTCGATCAGCGCCGCGTGGTCGCCGGAACTTCAGGGCAAGCTCAACCCGCATTCGCGCAGCAGCCGCGCCAGCGCGATCAGCGGCAGGCCGATCAGCGCGGTGGGGTCGTCACTCTCGATGCGCTCGAACAGGCTGATGCCCAGCGCTTCGGCCTTGAAGCCGCCGGCGCAATCCAGCGGTTGCTCGCGTTCCACGTAGCGGGCGATCTCGTCGGGAGACAGCGTGCGAAACAGCGCTCGTGTGAGATCGGTGGCTTGCAGGCAACGGTGACCGGTATGCGTATCGATTACGCATACCGCGGTGTGAAATCGTGCCTCACGGCCGCCGCATGCCTGCAACTGCGCGCGCGCGCGCGCCGCATTGCCGGGTTTGCCCAATACGTGGCCATCGAGTTCGGCCACCTGGTCGGAACCGATCACGATGGCGCCATCGTGGTGGGCGGCAACGGCGCGAGCCTTCAGCGCAGCCAGGCGTGTCGCACATTGCGCCGGTGTTTCGCCGGGCAGGGCGCCTTCCTCCACCCCGGGGGCAACTTGCTCGAAATCCGCAAGCAGGCGGTGCAGCAGTTCCGCTCGATAACGTGAAGTTGAGGCCAAAACCACGCGCGGGGTATTCATCGCTGGGCAAGATCCTCGATCTTCTCGCGTACCGCGGTTTCCAGTTCGCGCTGCGCGGAATCGAGCTTGTCCAGTTGCTTGCTCATCAAGGCGCGTGCCTTGTCCAGCGCCGTCACGGCTGCATCGAGTTCATGCTGGTCGGCCGCCGCCGCATGGTCACGCAGCCACAACCGATGCGCCAGCAATTCTCGCAGCGCAGCGTCGATCGCCGCATGTGCTTCCGCTTCGCCGGCCGCGGGCACGCCGGGTGCCACGGTCATGGAGGCGTGCGCGCGCTCCAGCCGCGCGCGGCATTCCTTGAGATCGTGCTCCAGCGCATCGGCGCCGCCGTACAGTGCGCGCAATGCGCGGCGGCGGCGGGTCTGGCCATGCATGATCAACACGATCGCGGCCAGGCCGGCGATCACGCACAGCACCGCCAATGCAGGCAGCCAGGCGGCCAGGGCGACGGAGGAGACCGGATTCACGAGCTTGGATTTCCCGCGGGGTTCGCGCACAGTCTGCACGATCCGGGCCACGGGGTGGGGCGCGCCGTGCTGTCGTTGACTGGACGCGGCGTGGAACCTACAATTGCGGGCTTATGTCTGCACCTCTGCCCGAGCGCATGGACGCCGAGCGCATGGTGGCGGCGCGGCGTTCGTTCCAGGGCAAGCTGCCGGTCGCTTCGCTGGAGCGGCTTTCCGCAGCGCTGGCGGATGCTCGCGGCGAGGTCGAGTTCGATCTGGAATTCGGTCTGGCGGCGCCGGCCACCCGCTGCCTTGTAGTGCGCGCTGCGGCTCGCGTGGCGCTGGAATGCCAACGCTCGCTGGAGATTTTCGAATACCCGCTCAGCGTGGATGTTCGACTGGGGTTGATAAGGCATGAGCGCGACGAAGCCGGGTTGCCGGCCGGGTTCGAGCCGCTGTTGCTGGAAGACGGTGTGCTGTATCCGGCGCAGGTGATAGAAGACGAATTGCTGCTGGCGCTTCCGCCGTATCCGGTCAAACCCGGCGCGGAGGAGGCGGAGCCGAAAACCTGGGACGGCGAACGCTGGACCATCGCGCCACCGGATGATGCCGAGCGCAAACAAAATCCGTTCGCGATACTGCGCGAACTCAAGAAAAAGTGATTTTCGCGATCATTCCCGATCGCGGAAGATCAAGCAGCGGCCACGGAGCCCTGGGCCATGGATGGCAGCTTCTAGGCCGCACCTTTCAAGTACAACCGGAGACACAGCATGGCCGTTGCCAAGAGCCGCAAATCCCCATCCCGCCGCGGCATGCGCCGTTCGCATGATGCGCTGACCAAGGTGCAGCTCGCCACCGATCAGACCAGCGGCGAGATCCATCGTCGTCATCACGTCACCAAGGACGGCTACTACCGTGGCAAGAAGGTGATCGAGAACGCCGCGGCCGTCGCCGACGAGGATTGATCGCGGCGCGGTTGGCGTAATGGTGCCCGCAATCCATAAACCGTTCGCGGTGAGGTATCGAACCGGGAACGATGCCGTTCTTGCTGCCCGCCCTTCGATGCTCCAGGGGCGAACGGTTTCCCTTCGAAGCCATTCCGTTGCCTGAAGGATGCACGCCTTGACCTTTGCCCGCATCATCGGCACCGGCAGTTATTTGCCCGAGCGCGTGCTGAGCAACGCCGAGCTCGAAAAACTGGTCGAGACCAGCGACGAGTGGATCACCTCGCGTACCGGTATTCGCGAGCGGCGCATCGCCGCGGAAGGTGAAACCACAGGCGACCTGGCGTTTCACGCCGCCACGCGCGCGCTGGAAGCCGCCGGAGTCAAGGCCTCCGAACTGGGCATGATCGTGCTCGGCACGACGACGCCGGATATCATTTTTCCCGCAACCGCGTGTTTGCTGCAGGCCCGGCTTGGCGCGAACGGCTGCGCGGCATTCGATGTCAATGCGGCGTGCTCGGGTTTCATGTACGCGCTTGGCATTGCCGACAAGTTCATTCGCAACGGCGACATCAAGAAGGCGCTGGTGGTCGGTGCGGAAACGCTCTCGCGCATGGTCGACTGGAACGATCGCAATACCTGTGTGCTGTTCGGCGACGGCGCCGGTGCGGTGGTGCTGGAGGCCAGCGACGAACCCGGCATCGTCACCACGCTGCTGCATGCCGATGGTGCCTACGCGCCGCTGCTGTACAACCCCGTCGGCGTGTCGGTCGGCTTCAAGGATGATGGACGCCACGGCAATCGCATCATGATGGGCGGCAACGAAGTATTCCGGGTGGCGGTGCGCACGCTGGAACGGCTGGTGGACGAAACCCTCGATGCGGCCGGCGTACATGCCGATCAGATCGACTGGCTGATCCCGCATCAGGCCAATCTGCGCATCATCGAGGCGACCGCCAAACGCCTGGCGATGCCGCTGGAACGCGTGGTGATCTCAATCGATCGCCACGGCAATACGTCTTCCGGTTCGGTGCCGCTGGCGCTGGATGAACTGGTGCGCAGCGGGAAGGTGCAGCGCGGCCAGACGCTGCTGCTGGAAGCCTTCGGTGGCGGCTTCACCTGGGCGTCGGCGTTAATCCGTTACTAGAGCCGGGGGTTGAGACCCGGCATTCGGGATCCGGCAGGGCCTAAACATCCGTCGTCATTCCAGGCAGTGCGTAGCGCTGAACCTGGAATCCATTTTGATCTTCGTTCCGATTGCAAGGTTCAGCATGGACGAAAACGCACCAGCAACGCAGAAGCGAGTTCCGAGTCCCCGGTACCAGGCCCTCGATCTCGCATTCGTCTTCCCCGGCCAGGGCTCGCAGACCGTGGGCATGCTGGCGGAACTCGCGGTTGCGCATTCCCAGGTGCGCGCCACTTTCGAAGAAGCCTCGCAAGGCGCCGGTCGCGATCTATGGATGCTCGCGCAGAACGGCCCCGACGATGAACTCAACCGCACCGAAAACACGCAGCCGGCGTTGCTGGCCGCCAGCGTGGCGGTATGGCGCGTGTGGTGCGAACTCGGCGGCGCGATCCCGGCGCAGATGGCAGGGCACAGCCTCGGCGAGTATTCCGCGCTGGTCTGCGCGGGTGCGTTGTCGCTGCACGATGCCGCCGGCCTGGTCGCCGAGCGCGGGCGGCTGATGCAGGACGCGGTGCCCGCGGGAGTCGGCGCAATGGCGGCGATTCTCGGCGGCGATGACGCGCAGATCGCGAATGTGTGCGATGAAGTCGCGCATGACGAAGTGGTCGCGCCGGCCAATTTCAATTCACCCGGACAACTGGTGATCGCCGGCCACGCCGCTGCAGTGGATCGCGTGATCGCACGTCTGGCCGAACTCGGCACCAAGAAGGCGATCAAGCTGGCGGTATCCGTGCCGTCGCACAGCATTCTTATGCGCGACGCCGCGCAGCGTCTCGGTGAGCGCATGGCGCAGATCGCGTGGAAGGTGCCGGGCATTCCGGTGGTGCAGAATGCGGACGCGCGCGCGCACGCCAGCGTCGAATACATCCGCGCTGCGCTCGAGCGCCAGCTCTACATGCCGGTGCGCTGGAGCGAATGCGTGCAGCAGCTCGCGGACAATGGCGCAGCGCGAGTATTCGAATGCGGCCCCGGCAAGGTGCTCACCGGTCTGACCCGGCGCATCGACAAATCGCTGGAGGCGCGCGCGCTCGGCACGCCGGCGGAGATCGCCCAGGCAATTGCCGAAATCACGAATTGACGGAGTCCTCATGAGCAAGACGCCGGACGATCTGCCTGTCTACCGGCTGCTGACCGGACCCGATGACGACAGTTTCTGCCGGCGGGTGAGCGAGGCCCTGTCTCTGCGCTACGTCCTGTACGGCTCGCCGGCGGCCACGTTCGACGGCAAGCGCGTGATCGTGACCCAGGCGGTGATCTGGCCGGATTCCTGAGCACGTCACCGCGTTTCAACCATCCATTCAACCGAAATCCGGCGCGCTTGACGCGCCTGTTCTTCGGTGTAT
>Ga0134126_10011043_pt1 | contig 11385 bp, 12 predicted proteins | sample KB31752_FD_96881 | JGI IMG/M metagenome (GOLD analysis project Ga0134126, IMG submission 96881) | Terrestrial soil microbial communities with excess Nitrogen fertilizer from Kellogg Biological Station, Michigan, USA - KB3-175-2 | ecosystem: Environmental > Terrestrial > Soil > Unclassified ... | reverse complement strand
ATTTCCGCGCCGCAAGCAGCGCGGTATTGTGTAAGTATAGTTCCATTAGTAATTTATGAATAATCTCATTATTCATAAATTAAGTCGCGACAAGCCACGAGGAATTATACCCACAGAGATTAACCAGCGTATCTGAATAATTAATCGTATAGATATTGTTTATGAGTTAATGATGTTTTTTAATTACAGGATAGATTCCCGCCTGCGCGGGAATGACACAATCGCGGGAATGACAAAATACACGGGAATAAACGTCCACACCCCGTCAGACTATGTCTGCCACCCCTCCAGAGGGGAATTAGCGTCGTAAAGTTAGTTACACAACTTTTTATCGGGAACTTCTAGCTTGATTCCATTAGGATAACCTCGGTAGCGAACATTGTATTGTTTATTCAGATAGGCTAAAAATCCGGTTTTGCCGCAACCTAAACGAACGGCTAAAGAACGCCAGCTAATGTCTTTTTTGTCTGACCATGCCGCATCCGCAAGACCTGACATTTTCGGGAGGATCATATAAAATAAATGATCATTGCTCGGAACTAACTCCGACCATAACGCGCCTTCTATTCCAAGAATGTTACTTGTATCTGCTATATGATCTGTGCTCAAACCAGTAATTAATGCGGCGAATGTATCACCTGCATTTGTTGCCCAATATAATCCCGGTTCATCCCATTTTGAATTATAACGCATATCAAAATATGACAAATTGGCAAAATCAAGTATTGTCGGATATCCCGCTCTGGATAAATTCGCACTCATTTCCAAACCTGAAACTGGCTGATAGTTAGTTGGCTGCCATTCCCATATATGCGCTGTAGCTTTTGGGTCCAGTGCATTTGTACCTATAATACCATCATCTGATTGAACTAATTGCTGATAACCGGATAATTTATAACCCGGTAAATTATTTGAGAGTTGTTTAAAAAATTGATGAGAAATTGATTCGCCAATTAAGCCCTTGTATACTCCAGTATTACACGCTGCATAGTTGGTAAATACTTCCTTTGGCACCTCATCACCAGATAAACTAATCTCATTTTTTGTATAATTTATAGTTGTTTGTCCGGCAAATAAAGTAGCAATATCCGCAATGATACCATTTAACGTAGAGGTAAACTTACTGTCTGAGCCATATTTACAAATAGGTAATACGCTATCATTGTACCCTTGCACACTAAGATAACGCGATCTATCATTCATATCAAAAAATATTTCAGGCATAGATTTTTTTAACGCTTTCGTATGCCCCGGCATCTCTATTTCTGGAATAATAGTAATTTGCCGTGCATTGGCATAGGCAACTAATTCCCGAATGTCTGCAATCGTATAATCCCCCTCATAAAGAGTGTCAGCTTTAGCGTATGGTATCTTTGACAAATTGGTAATTTCGTAGGCATCATCAATTAAATTTGATGGACCAAGTACTCCCTTAAACACCCGCTTACTGCCAATTGTAGTTAATTGTGGGTAGTGTGGCAATTGTATTCGCCAAGCCTCATCATCAGCCAAATGCAAATGTAAAACATTTAGTTTATGTGCAGCCATTACATCAAGCAATTGTTTAATATCACTAACGCTAAAGAAATGACGTGCAGTATCTAACATAAAACCACGATATTTAAAACGAGGGTAATCAGTCACTATTTGATTTGGTATAGCATTCTTATAATAATTAGTCAGTTGAGCTAAAGTTTGTTTAGCATAAAAAATTCCAGAAGCGGTGTTGGTGTAAATCATAATTCCAGAAGTGGCAATCTGTAAGACATAACCTTCGGGCTGATTGTTAATTGCACTACATTGTGCAATTGATTCAGTTTGTTTACAGTAATGAATATTTTGACTTGCACTGACTTTTGTTTCACCAGGCGTAAAAGCAGTTTTCTGTGGGTACGGTACTACAATCGAATCAATTATAGATGGGCTTGTAAGCAAATACCAGTTGTTTTTATTTCGCTCTGGTGATGTGTCTTTAATATTATCGTGCCCGGTGTATTCGGTGACCTTAAGCGGTATAATACTTTCATGATTATTCGCGCTTAAAAAAAGACTTTGGGGCATAGCCGTAATATTTTTTGGTATTCCTTTTAATCCATTTATGCTAACTACATAGCTGTATCCATCTTCTAATGTAAAAGGCCTGATTGGTTTGAATAAGGTTATATGACCTGAGCTTAGTTCTGGTTTTAGGTAATCGGTAATATTATTTGCTGGAGCAAGGCTTATTGTATCAAGGATAAGTGGTACACAAGCACCTTGACCACAAACTTGCGCGGTAAAGGGTGATTTATTTTGATTTAAAAAAACCTTGAGCATAAAAAAACCCAGGTCCCAATTAGTGAAATTATCCTGAAGCTTTAAAGTAATTTGTAAATTAAATGATGATTCTGCTGTAGGGACTATGGCTACCGATGCTGTATTACTAGCTAAATAGATTTTGTTTTTGGCGATTGCTAGGTTACTTAGAAAAAAGAATATTATTAATACGAAAAGGTATCGCTTATTAATCATCATAGTTTTTTGGTAACCTTTTTCATATATAAATATGATTTTATAAAATGTGGGTTGCGCCCACACCGCCATACTTTTTTGCTTGATCAAAAAAGTATGCAAAAAAATCAAGACCAGATGGGATTTTTTAACGGCTAAAACAAAGCAATTTACCTAAAACCAGTTAACTCGCTAGCGCTCAAACATAACTGGTTTCTTAACGGTAAATTACATAGCACTTAGCCTAAAATCCCAATGGCCGATTTAGTTATAAGTAACTACTTCTTTCGTCAGAGAAGGACACACGCCAAATTGTACATTGTAATTATACATTGTACATTAAATCATAGAAAATTGCAAAACTAATTTTAACCCCGCCGGGCTTGGCTTATTTAGCGCGCAATAAAGTAATACCCTCACTATTTTTGAACTTAGCCAGATATCCAGTTAAAGTATCTTCTATAACGGCTTTATGATAAAGGCTGGAAGCATCGATCATACCAACCTTACCATCATGAATATAGGCAATACCTAAATGATATACTGAATCAGCCTTACCGTTTGGTGTTCTCACAATCCCAATAATATCACCAGATTTGATTTTAGATAAGTACTTAGGTAAATCTTTAAGTGGAATAAATCCAAGTTTTAGCGTGTTTATATACTCTTCACGTGATTTAATACACGCCACATCATCAGCATGCGCTGGCAATTTAGCTATGGCTTTACTCAAAACATCTGCCGGAAAACTTAAATATTGATGGGTTAATTTTGCTGCCACATCAATAAATAAACCCTTGTTAATATTGGATAATGCCCAATCTTTGAAATAATGGTTGCGATTACAATAAGCAACATCACCGTGATAACGAATATCTTTTACTCCAGAAGTAAAATCATCTAATGATTGCTGCCTATCTTTTGCCATTTTAGAAAAAACAGAGACCTCTTCAATAAATAACATACAATCTGTTTGATTTAGACCCACATATAAATATTCTGGCACCTGACGATCAAGAAGTCTGCCCTCATACGGTTTACCCAGCAATTGAAGCGCTGTCCACTGCATAATCTCGCCTACTGGTTTTTTTGCAATTTTTTGTGTTTTAGCTGCTGAATTTAGCTCAGAAAGCGTTGTAGGTGTACTACTTTCAACTATTGTTTCATAATTTGGTTTTGCAAATACTTGTGTGGTAATGAATAGAAATGCAAGTAGTAGTAACTTGCTAGATAGACATATTTTTAGCATAATTTCTCTCCATATGTATAAGTTATTTAGAGCGATTATATCATGGGATGAAGAATTAACTAAAATAAAAGTATGCAAAAAAAAATCAAGTCGCGATGGAAGTTTTAGTCTAAAATCTCCACGGACTAAATTTTAAAATTTTTTTATAAGTACGTAAAGTTTTCACTTACGTGTCAAATGTGGTACAATTTATTACTTGCGCTGAAAAAACATATAAAGTTGTTGACAAATGTACTACAAGTCAATTAAAATTACGTAAGTTAACACAAAATAATTAGCAGAGAAACAGGTTAAATCTATGAAAAAAAAAATATTTCTCATTTTAGCCATGCTTGGTTTCTTTGGGGCGACATTTGCCGCTAATACAACACATAAAAAACACCATACCAAACATAGCAAGCATCATAAATCCAGCAATCAAACAGCAAAAGTAATAAGATCACAGTCAGCACACACAACAGCCACGTCCGCACCTAGAGCTCCAAGTTCAATAGCAGCAGAAAAACTTAACCAGGACGCAATTAGTAACCAGCCCAGATTATATTCATATTCAGCTATGGCATTAGATGCAGATAGTGGAGAAGTACTTGTAAGTAAAAATCCAACCGCACAACTCCCAATCGCATCTATTACCAAACTAATGACAGCTATGGTTGTACTCGATTCTGATGCAAATCTGGATGGATACGTGACTATTAGCTCAGCTGATATTGATACATTACGCAATACATTTTCCAGGCTTAAAGTTGGCATGCAACTAAGGCGGCGTGATTTGTTATTACTGGCACTCATGTCTTCAGAAAATCGTGCTGCATATGCACTTGGTAGAACAGCCTACCCTGGTGGAATAAGAGTGTTTATCCAAAAGATGAATGAAAAAGCCAAGAGCCTGGGAATGATGCATACACAGTTTTTTGATCCAACGGGTCTGACAATACAAAATCAATCAACCGCTGAAGATTTAACTAAAATGGTACAAGCCGCATTTGATTATGACGTAATTAAGGAAGATACCACAACTAAAGGTGCAGATGTAGCACTTAGCCCTCGTTTTGTACATCATTACATGAATAGTGATGCATTAGTTAGAATAGGTAAATTCCCTATTTCTTTATCTAAAACAGGATTTATCAACGAAGCCGGACATTGTTTGGTGTTATTTTCAAAAGTTGGTGGGAAATCAATTGTTATGGTATTTTTAAATAGCGCTGGAAAAAGTGGACGTTTAGTTGATGCTATAGCAGTTAAAAACTATATTCAAAAAATAGCTTAATATCCTCTTCGTCTTTGAATCCTGTACTTTGTTATAACTTTAAGACGCAATCCTCATGTACTAATAGTACATTCCGGTTGCTTAATTAAAGTTATGCCGCGTCCAGAATTCAAATACTTCGAGGCTACCTTGCTATTTTAAGAGGGATTGTACTTTCAGAAACTCTATGAAACCGTGAATACTTCGCTCGCAAATAGCAAAAATTTCTTCAAAATCAGCCTCTACTCCGTAATATGGATCAGGAACATCAAATACTCCATTTGCTAATGGATCAAAACTTCTAAGTAGCAATACTTTAGCTTTATGCTCTTTATTTTCTACAAAACTTAAGACATCATCGTAATTAAGATGGTCCATAACTAAAATAAAATCATATTCTAACAGATCATTCGCTTCAAATTGTCTGGCCTTATGTTTAAGAGTTATGCCATGCTTTTTGCTCACATTAACTGAGCGATGATCAGAATTACTCCCAACATGAAATGCAGAAGTCCCGGCTGAATTAACTATAATTTCATCAGCGTAACCATTTACTTTGGCAAAATCTTCCAAAACACCATGTGCAAGCGGAGAGCGGCAAATATTACCCATACAGACAAATAAAACTTTTAACATATATTCAATTCAAAACTTAACGAAGAATGTATTCTACCAGAAAAGGATGGGTGTGATTAAAACTCGTGGTTTATAGTTTTTCCCAATATCCACCACATTCATTGTTTGTCCTAGTGATTCGTAATGCTAACATAGCATTGGCAGTTGCATTTCATTATTGAATGGGCCAACGTACGGAATTTCCGTATGTAAATTATCTTCAGAGTCTGGTATACTAACTAATATAAAATTAAAACACTTGATTTACAGAAGGAGTTAGTACATGAATAACGGTAAAAATAGTAAAATATCCAGGATATCGGTATTACAAAGCTGTATTCTGGGGCTAAGCGTCATGCTTTGTGCCCACAATACATATGCCGATGAATGTGAAAAAATAGTATGTACTTTTGATGTTAATAGCTTTTGGCATGAAGAGTTCACTGGTCATGAGTGCCCGAATTCTTTAGAGCATTGTGATACAGAAATTTGGTGGAAAATATGTAGCGGCCATATCACCAGCCAGATTGGAGTGGTAGATGAAAAAAATGTTACTATGAAAGATGGTCTTGTGGAGGAAATGAAGTTTATAAAACATGTAGATAAGTTTACTATTGTCCATATCATAGAAAAGAAGCAAGAAAAAATAACTCTTTCTTCAAAATATATACATGATCCTAAACAGCAGGTAATAGCTACTATAGACCAACAAGATGGAAAATTTTGCTCTGTAACATATGAGGAAGATACCGCAAGCTCCATAAATATAGCTAAACCAGTTACAGCACATCATAAAACAGGAACCAAGGAAAACAAAACACAGGGTTAAATCTTAAATTTAAAAATAGTAGAAGGTGAAGGAGAAGATGATATTCAAAATGCTAATTTGGCAGAGTAGGCAGTAGCAGAAGAATTACAACCATTGCCAAAAGCTAGCAAACACTCAAAAAAAATCCCAGATACACATATAATTATGCTACCATTATACTGAGAGTTAAATATTAGGCAGGAGATTAATATGAACTCACAAGAAATCAACAAACAAATTGATGATATCATTAAATTTATAGCCACGAAGACCCCAATAAAACCAGATATAGGCATTACGCTAAGTAGCACTTTAGCTGATATTGCTGAAATTATAGAACACAAGGTCGTAATTCCCTATACCGAAATACCACATTTACCTAAAAACAGCAGCGAGTACACCACTGTAGGTAATCTGATTTTAGGCAAACTACATGGTAAAAATATTATTATGATGCAGGGACGATTACTGCTCTTTGAGGGACACTCTATACAAACGGCGACAATATTAATTCGCGTAATGCGAAAAATTGGTGCCCATACAATTTTTATAATTTCAACTGGTGGTGGCTTAAATTATCATTTTCGCATTGGCGAAATTATGTTAATTACCGACCATGTTAACTTCACCGGACAGTCGCCATTAGCAGGTGAAAATTTGGATAATTTTGGTCCCAGATTTTGTACTATGTTTGATATTTATGATCACACGTTACAAGAAATTGCCCGCTCAGTTGCAACACAGAACCGTATAAATTTATGCCAGGGTGTGTATATTGGCATTTCAGGTCCTGAATTCCCCACCCGTGCTGAACTACGCCTGATGCTGAATAATCATAACGACGCAGTTGGTATGGCCGTAGTTCATGAAGCTATCGTTGCTGCACATTCTGGTCTGAAAATGATGGGCTTAATTATGATTGCCGATATGGCTTTACCCTATTCAATCAAACAAACAACCATGGGGGAAATTGCCGAACAAGCTAAATTGTCATTGGAAAAGGTAAAAACTCTGATTATAGAGGTTATTAAGAAAATTGAGTAATAAGTACCAAAATGTTGTAAGTTGGGATATAGCTTCACAGCTAATAATAGAGGATTAACCACTTAAAGTTATAAGTGGCTATCCGCATATCGCTGCTCCTATTTTTTTTCAACAACCCATTTTTGTAACACGTCAATGTCTTTCTGTGGTATTGGGTCTTTTCCCACAAAGCACCACATCACTATAGAAGGTGGATCCAGTTCTTCATTACGTATTTCCTCAGAGAGATAGCCACTACCTCCCTTTATCTTAAGCCACCATTCTTCTGCGTCTGGGCGGAATACGTCAACATGTGCCACTGAGCCCATTACAAATTCAACCGGGTTTCCCTTATTATTATTGGCAGCACCCTGTATATTCCAAATACGCCCACCCATATCATTATGTGGCGATAATTTAACAGGCTCGCCATCCTTATTTAATTCAAAATGTGAACCACTCGTAACCCCTCCCCCAGTCGATGCCCAGTCCAGGTGTATTGGTGGGCTGGTGCCGCTTACACCAAGGTTTGTTACTAGCGGGCTTTTGGTATCCGATAACAGCCATGTTATAGTACAGAATCCTTTTTCAAAAGAACACGTCTGCGGTATAAGAGTATCAAGGAACTGAACTGTATCACGTATACCTTCGAGGGGCTGAGTGGCTTTAAGAACGCAGTGCGCGTATTCTCCAGTATACTTACCGTCACCCCAAGCCACATCCGTATATAAAAATAATGCCACAAATATGCTTAACAGATAAGAAACTTTGTTTTGTTTTGTTTTGTTTTGTTTTCATTTTCTTGTACCCTTCTAATAACTTATTTAATGCCAGATTTTAACTAGACATCTATCAACATCTAACCTCTGCCATTGTAATTCTACACTAACAAGGAAGAAAATGCAATACTGAATTTCCGTGTGTGGGCCCATTTAGCATTGAAAGTGCCGTAGATAAAGAGTTTTGGTTTATCTTGTGTGGAATTGGATGACACTGCGTCCGCTTACTAGATCTTTACGGATTTTATCTTTCCAGGCATGAGCGTAAAATACTTCTAAAGTTAATGGAAACTTCCCATTGCCACTTATCCGATCAAAATTAAGTTGTAAACTCTCATAATCCGCCCTACTTAACCGATGCCATAACACCGAACCACAGCCAATTATCCGAATATCTGAAAGTAATTCATCTAGTGTGTTGTATTCAAGCGTAATATACTCCAAATCAGTAACTGGATTACTAAAACCTAGTTCCACCAAAGTATCTCCAATTAAATGCATATCAGGAAAATTGTACGTAGCCAAGCCTAATTCACGTAATTGCTCCAAACTATCTACGCCTAAGCCACTCACTAAAAAAGTAGCCCCTAGCTTTAATACCCGATTAATCTCAGTAAAATATTGCCTTACATCCATAATATACGGTAGAGTTAAATTAGACCACACCAAATCCATAGATTGTGAAGCTATCGGTAAACTTAGTGCATCAGCGCAAATTAAATTTTTATGTGATTTCCCAAGCCAGACAAAGCTTTTCTTTGGTGCATAATTTTTAAGAATATTTAATGCAATATCTACACCATAAATACCAGCTTTGGGATAACGTTTGTGTAAACCCTGTCTATCTATTCCTAAACCAGAACCAATATCCAATACATGTTCTGGATTAACTTTGATATAATCCAGCCTATCCATCATCCGCGCCCCAATTTCTTTTATTATAAAATCTAGCTGTTGGACTTTGGGTGCAATACTGTTCATTTTATGTAATACGTTTTTAGACATATTTTTTTGAGAGAGACTCTCTGTAGGCTGCTTCATCTGGGACATACTCACTGAGATAAATTTATTTGGAACAAACTAGTTTGGGACAAACTCGTTTGGAACATATTCATATGGGACATAATACTAATGATTAATCAATGGTTAAAATACTATAGATGGCGCTTATTAAACCCTATTATACCATGCGCTATATGCAAAATCCCCAGTAGTTTGCCAGTTTGCAACCACTGCTATAATGAATTAGAAATAAACCAACTACCATATTGCAATTATTGTGCTACGTCTGGCTCATCCAGGTGTGTTGACTGTTGTAATAATACTCCAGCATTTAGCCATACCTATTGCCAATATACCTACTCTACCCCACTAAATAAAATGCTGCATCATTTAAAATATAAATATAATAAATCTAATATTTGGGCTTTGGGTTATTTATTAGACAGAACACTCTCTGGAGTAAAGGCAGAAACTGATTTTATTCTACCAGTTCCACTAAGTAACAAACGATTAGAACAACGCGGATTTAATCAAGTTTTAGAATTACTAAGATATTATTGCGCAAAATTAGATCATATTCCAGTTAAAACAAATATTGTTAGCAAGGTAGTCGATACACCGCATCAAACATCTCTTAATCGGCAAGAACGCCATAATCCACAAATAATATTTCAGGTAGAAAAAAATGTTGCCGGGAAAAATATTTTGATTGTGGATGATGTGATTACCACTGGAAGTACAGCAAATAATTTGGCTAAAGTGTTATTGGCTGCTGGTGCGAAGAGAATTGAACTGTGCGCTTTGATGCGCACAGTATACATTTAGAATTTATTTAAGAGATATTACAATTACTCTATAATTGGCGTAATCGTCACCTTATAAGAGTTCTTCATGATATTTTTTCCAATATTTTTCAAATAATTCATGTGTTAATGTGGTAGGAACTTATCATCTAAAACTTGTGCTATAGTCCACTCACATACCTTGGGAAATGCTTTATATGATAATTTGGTTTCTTTTGCAGCTTCGTAAGTAGCAGTTTCGTAGGCTCGTTCAAATGTAATTTCTAAATGCTCAGGACTTTTTAAACTGGGATTATCTTCCAAATGATAGTATATTTGTCTTCTCTGTTCTTTTATGCTTAATTCCCAACTGACAACGCGATGTGATGGTTGGTATTTCCATTTTAACAGATGCATTAGTAAAACAGCCAAACGACTACCCAATTCACGTTTTTCATGCTTACCCATGCTCACAACCTCTTCCAATAAATTTGCAATATCCAATTTGTCAAATGCCTTTTTTTTGATTAATTTTGCTTGCTCTTGTGTCCATGCAAAAAAATCATTTTCATATAAATTTAATGCTATTCCCATGATATTTTAACTCCGTTACAGGTTTGTGTAATTATATCACATTAAAAAATATTTTTTAGTTTAATTGCCAAACGCGCAGTATCATATTCAGTATATTTTGAGTATTAATTTTGTTATTCTACAGTACACCACCAAGTTTATAAGTTTTTTAACTAGTAAAGTTCTTTTAATACTTTCAAATTGACTAATTCTTCGGATAAATTTTTGACTCTTGTTAAGTGATTACTTTCAGCATTTAATTTATTATGATCATATAAAACAGTTGTATTGTCAATATCTCTGGCTGCATCATTGTGGGTGACTCTGTCAATGTCAATGGAATGTATAAAAAAATATTTGCGCCAAGAATCATATTTATGCTGACACTCTAAAAACAAATACAATTATTTATGTTATTACTAAAAGCATCCAGGCAGTATATCGCAGCCTCAGACTTGCAGGGCTTGGTAAGAAGGTAAGTTAAAAAATGCTAAAGTCCAATTATAAAGATTTTTTCAATTCCTCAATTTGAACCTTAGTTAAACCTGTAGTATTTGCAACCACTAAGCTATCCACCCCCAATTCTAGCAACCGCTTCGCTATTTCCCTTGTAGCCTTTTCTTTGCCTATTTTTTTGCCTATTTCAAATTCTTCTTCATAAGTCATTATTTTATCCTCATAAAATGGAACCTACAACATTATTTTAGAGATTCTATCTGATCTAAAGTTAGGTTTGTAACCGTTGCTATAACAGAATTATCTACCCCAGCTTTTAGAAGCTTTTTAGCAATATCTTCTTTGGTCTCTTTTTT
>Ga0134126_10011042_pt1 | contig 11386 bp, 10 predicted proteins | sample KB31752_FD_96881 | JGI IMG/M metagenome (GOLD analysis project Ga0134126, IMG submission 96881) | Terrestrial soil microbial communities with excess Nitrogen fertilizer from Kellogg Biological Station, Michigan, USA - KB3-175-2 | ecosystem: Environmental > Terrestrial > Soil > Unclassified ... | reverse complement strand
TCGCTACCGGAGCAGGAAATGCACACGACTGCTTTCTGGCTGCATTTCTCGACCGGGTTCTTCGACGATTTTGACGGCTTCTCGACCGCCGATCTCCAGGACTCGCTGCATGGATTGGGAAATGCGCTGCAGACTGTGGCGGCGGTCCTCTTGCTCAGCGATCCTCGCGATCTCGCCGTCGCCGTTCTCGACGAATCTTCCCAACTCCAAACCGCTTTCGAACCCGACCTGGTTCTGTATGACAACTATCCGGGTGGCATCGGCCAGAGCGAACCCCTGTTCCATCGCCGCAATGAATTGTTCCGCGCCGCGCTCGAGCTTGCCACCGGCTGCTCGTGCAATGCCGGATGCCCCGGCTGTGTCGGACCTCACAACGAAATCGGCCCGCACGGCAAGCAAGGTGCAATCCGGATCTTGAGAAAGGTACTGGCGAACAGTTAGATTCAAGGCCAACGATTTGCCCGCCTTGCAAGAGTTAGACTACAGGAGATGGAACTCGCGGCTAATCCCTTGCTGACTCGCATTACGGTCGAAGCCGGAAAGCGATCAGGCCAGCCCTGCATCCGCGGCATGCGTATCACTGTTTGGGATGTGCTCGAATGGCTCGCAGCAGGTGTCCCGGAAGACGAGATTCTTTCAGATTACCCGGAGCTTGAAAGAGAAGACTTCCAGGCGGTTTTCGCTTATGCTGCCGAGTTTGGCAAACGGGCTTCATCGCGTCCGCGTTAACTCCGCCGTTTTGCTATTGTCCAGGCTTTGCCTGTTCGTCATCCTCCGGAAACACTGTGTAGCCCGAGGGCGGCGGATAAAGGGTTCTCAGCAGGTTCAGGCGTTTCCGTAAGTACCGGCTAGGGAGCTGTCGCGGGCCTGTTTCTACATCGATGTCGCAGCAGATACCGTGAAGATATAAGGTCAGGCTATCGACAAAGGATTGTTTGATGTAATCGGCGAACAGCGGGCTGTCGCGTTTTACATTGCTTTGCCGGCGCAGCAAGACCTGCTTCGCTTGCCAGCTCTCGTCGTCCACCTCGCCGTGAACGCTCGATATCAGCTCTTCGCGGATCATCGCTTTGTATCCGGCCGAGGCATCCGGCGACCATTTCTCCGCAACCAGCCCCGCCAGCCGGCGGTAGAGGCGATAGTGATACTCGGCGACATCCTGTTCCTTCAGCGCAAATACCAGCACGGTCTCGTTCGCAAAGCTAACCTGGGAAGCCCAGGATTGTTGTCCATCGGCCGGCCGCTCCGCCACAACGAAGTCGCCTACTTTCTCCAGCGCGATCCGTTTCTTCCGGGTCGCTTTCACGCGTCCCCGTGCTTTGGTCCGCTCCAGGTAAGGGACCAGTAGTATGGACACGCGCGGAAGCATTGCAGCAATTGTGGGCGGCAGCGCTGCAATGGGCTCTTCCAGGTATTCCTTCACAACCTCTTCAGTCATCGGAATCGAAGCGCAGAAATATCCGAAAGTGTTGCTCAGCGGAATTACTTCGCCCCGGAACCGTTCGGCAAATTGACCGACACTGATCCTGAAGACGCCTGATTGAGCTGGATTAACAGGTGTCGGCTCTAATGGGCTGGACATCTAGGTTTTCGATCTCGATTCTAGCAAGCTGGCATCCAAAGGTTTCCCCGGCAGCGAACCCGCTGCTACACTTGAGTGAAACGCAGTGCAGTTTCTGGTTTCCGCGGGCGAAGCGTCTGGCGATATGTATGCCGCCGGTGTTGTCCGGCACTTAACCGGAATGCTGCCCGGCGCCCGCTTTTACGGCTGTGCAGGTCCTGGTCTGCAGGCCCTTGGAGTTGAGCCCGTTGTCGATTCCTCACGTCTCTCTGTAGTGGGACTCGCCGAGGTAGTTTCGCATCTTCCCCGTATCTACTTCGAGTACCGCAAGCTGATTGATTTTGCGCGGCGAAATCGGCCCGATGCTGCCCTGCTGACGGACAGCCCTGATTTCAACCTGCGAGTCGCCCGGCAGTTAAAACGGCTCGGTATTCCCGTTTATTATCTGGTTGCTCCGCAGGTCTGGGCTTGGCGTCAGGGTCGCGTGAAAACCATCCGGAAACTGGTAGATAAACTCTTTTGCCTCTTTCCGTTCGAACAGGAATGGTTCCGCGCGCGGGGAGTGGATGCCAGCTATATAGGACATCCACTGGCCGCCGTGGCCCGTCCGCGCTACTCCCGCGAGCGGTTTCTTGAAATCCACCATCTTTCGCGTGAAAATCCGATCGTGGTTCTGCTTCCTGGCAGCCGGGCCGGGGAAGCACGGCGGCATCTGCCCGTTCTTTTGGATGCAATCTCCATTCTGCGGGGGCGCTTTCCGCTCTCTGTCATTCTGGCGACCCCGGAAGGTTTTCAGGCACGCGGCATCTTTGCAGAATTTCGGGAACGCGTTTCAGCGCAATCCATCCAAATAATTGAAAACCAGACCTGGGACTGCATCAGCCATGCCGACCTTGCGCTTGCCGCCAGCGGTACCGTCACGATTGAGGCGGCGGTGCTGGGTACCCCGATGGTGACCTTTTATAAAGTCAACCGCCTAAGCTGGTGGGCCGGACGTCGCCTGGTGAAGGCGCCTTTTTTATCGATGGTGAATTTAATCGCCGGACGGCGGATTGTTCCTGAGTTGATTCAGCACGACATGACGCCCGGTAAAATTGCAGCGGCAGCGGAAGAGTTGCTTTCGGGCACTGCGGAAGCAGACCGGATGCGTGCCGATCTTGCGTCGGTGCGTGCCGCGCTTACCCCGCTCAACGATCCTTTCCGCCAAGTGGCAACCGTGATTGCGGAATCCAGTGGCATCACCCTCGCAACAAGCACTCCGGCTTAACGTATTCGGGAGAGAATAAATTAGATATGCGCGGCTTCAAGTGGACACTCCTCTTTCTTGCTCTCGCGGCGAGTGTCCTGGCACAGGACAAGCACCCACACAACATCCAAGTTCAGAAGTACACCATCGATGCCGAAATTAATCCTCGGACACAATCCATCACCGCGACTGCGAAGATCGATTTCACTTCCCTCGAAAATATCAGCGAAGCCAGCTTCGAGCTGAACAACGCGCTCGCAGTTTCGAAGGCGGTGGATGCCCAAGGTCATACACTCGAGGCCTCGCGCGACTCTCAGGATGCCAGCATCAAAGTTGAACTGCCAGCTCCGATTCAAAAAAGCCAGACCGGTGAGATCTGCCTTACCTATGCTGGAAAACTCACTGGAAATGAGGACGGGCCGGTTTCCGGGATCAAATTCGCGGCCCTGCACCCTGATTTTGGATACCTCTTGTATCCCGCACGCTGGTTCCCCGTTTCCGGCTACACGACCAACCGGTTTGCGGCAGACATGCACATCACGACGCCAGCCGATTACCGGGTGATCGGCAGCGGCGATCTCAAAACAGATCGGGCCGGGGATGGTGGAACCATTTATTCTTTCCATTACGAAAATGCCAGTTTCCCCGGTAGTATCGCGATTGTGAAAGGTGATCCGGTGCGGGTCAGCTCGCAAGGGATTATGACGCAGGTCTATTTCCGCGATCAGCAGGCCGCCGCGGCGCAGACCTACGGCGATGAAACCGGAAAGATCATGACCTTTCTCACATCCGAATACGGACTTGCTCCGCAGGCGAACCTGAGCATTGTCGAAACGGAGGCGGGGGCTGTCAGCGGCTATGCCGCGCCAGGCATTGTTTTTCTTTCACCGGCCTCAATCAGCAATCCGGTAAATACGCGCGTGCTGGCGAACCAGCTTTCCCGCCAGTGGTGGGGAATTCTGGTGTCTCCATCCAACCGCAATTACCTCTGGCTTGAGAATGGTCCCGCGCGCTACTCGGAACTGCTATACCAGGAACATCTCGGCGGACCCGGAGCAATGGAAACCGAGATGCACAACACCTACATAGAAGCGCTAACGGTAAAAGATCCGCCCGTTCTGCAGGCCGCGCGGCTGGAGGATTATTCGCCCGAGTACTGGGCGCTCACCGCCGCGAAAGGCGCTGCTGTGCTGAACATGCTGCACAACGTGATCGGCGACGCGAATTTCAAGAAGGGCATGCACGCCTTCATGGATAAGTACAGTTGGAAGTCCGCCACCAGCGAGGATTTCCGGAAAGTCATGGAACAGGTTTCGAACCAGGATCTCCGCTACTTCTTTATTCAGTGGCTGGAATCCAGCGGCTCGCCCGAGTTCAAACTCCAGTACACTGTGTTCCGAACGCAGCAAGGGTTCAGGGTAGTGGGCAAAATCACCCAGGATCTCGACACGTTCCGCATGCCGGTCGATCTGCGAATCGAGACGGAAGGAAATCCGGAGGACAAGAAGATTGAGGTGACCGGCACTTCTTCCGAGTTCAGTGTGGACACATTCGGCAAGCCGCGAAAACTGACGCTCGACCCCAATCACGTTCTGCTTCGTCTCGATCCATCAATCGAAGTGGCGGTCGCTATCCGGCGGGGTGAGCAATTCGTCGAAATCAACGACTTCGCCAACGCGCTGAAGGAATATCAAAAAGCGCTCGAAGTGAATCGAAACAGTTCGCTTGCTCACTACCGCGTGGGCGAGCTGTTCTTTAAACAGAATAATTTTCAATCCGCGGCAAACGAGTTCCGTGCCGCCATCAACGGCGATCTCGTTCCTAAGTGGACCGAAGTCTGGTCTCACGTGAATCTAGGAAAGATCTTCGATGTCACCGGACAGCGCGACCGGGCCGTGAACGAATATAAGCAAGCGATTCGTACGCACGACAACACGGCGGGCGCGCAAGAAGAAGCCGCCCGTTATTCCACGAAACCTTACGAGCAGAAGAACTCTGAAACCTAAGCTCAGCCGTCGCGTTGCGGCCATTATCCTAGTGCGGCTCCGATGTAACGAGCAAATCCTAGCCGTTTGTGCGTCAAATAAAATGACGGGTCTCGGCACTACTACTCAGAATGTGTAAGCCGCTTCATCGAGTGGGGAACCGTCGCGGCGATTTCGTTATCAGCCGCCTGGCCGCTTGCTGACGCGCGCGGTTCCGTGCAGGAAACAGAACCGCGACCGCCAGGGAGCGGCGCCGGAATCGGTGATAACCTGAAGGTGCCCGAGAAAGGGGAAGACTTGGACGACAGACTCAAGGAACTGATGACGGAGCTGGGCAATGCAATTAACGAGTCCCTCTCCGACTCAGATCGAATTGCGGGCGCAATCGGCGAAATCAAACGAGCCGGTTACGATGTATTTCTGGTGCTTGAAGCAACAATCGGTTTTAATAAGCGAGATGAATCTCACGAGGATTCCGAAGATGGATTAGGCTCAGAAAGCGCACCGCCCAGAAAATTCGAATCGACCGGAAAAATCCGCTTGACCTCGCAGGACCAGAAATTTCTTCGGGCATTGAAGATCTCCGTCGAGGAAGATCAAAAGTAGCCCGCTTTTCAGTTCAGTAGGTCTCTGTAAACCCCGTAAGTATCTCGCACCGCGCGTTCCCACGGAAACAGGCTCGCTCTTTGCCTACCCAAATTGGCGAGATGCAGCCGCAGTTCGGGATCTTCAATCAATCTTTTCAGGGCAGCTTCGATTTCGCTGGTCTGGCGAGGATCAACCAGCAACGCCGCCGAACCGGCGACTTCTACAAGCGCCGAACTGTTGGATGTGACCACCGGGACTTCATAAGCCATTGCTTCCAGCACGGGAATTCCGAAGCCTTCGTCCAGCGATGGAAACGAAAAGATAGAAGCGCGCGAATACAGATTAACCAGCTCAGCGCGGGTGACATAACCGGTGACCTGGATTCGATCGCGGCAGCGGCTGGATTCGATTCGCTGCAAGATCCGCTCCGCTCCGAAGCCAGTGGGCGCCCCGGCGAGAATCAGCCGCCAATCTTCCGGCAGCGCTTCAAACGCTTCGACCAGGCGGACCACATTCTTCCGGGTCTGCAAAGCGCCAACAGAAAGGATCAGCTTGTCGCGGGTCTTCGCCTCCAGCCCGGCGGGCATTCTCACCCCGTGCGGAACCACCCTGATCCGCGCCCTCGGTACGCCAAGCAGTCCGCTGACTTGTTTCGCGGTAAATTCCGAGACCGCCACAATCAGGTCCGATCTCAGCGCCGCGCTGCGCGCCTGCTGCGAAAACCTCACCCGGAATTCGGGCGATGAATATTCTCCCGTCAGAACAAACAAATCATGGAAGGTGGAGACCACTCTCTTTGCTGGCCGCTTGTCCACTCGCTGATTCAGGGAATGAAAAACATCCGCAGTAAAGGTAGGAACAGGCGGGAGCAATACTCGTTTGCGGACATTCTTCAAGGTCGAGGGCGGAGCATTCCCAAATTGTTTGGGCCGGTAGCAATGAAGAAAGGTATCCTCGGGATATTCTGACGCCAAACCAGCCAGGATCTCGCCCGAGTACACTGCAATTCCGGACGGATACCGGTCCACGCTGTAAGTAGCATCGAGCGCGACTCGCACGCTCCTAATTTACAGCCCGTATTCTTTGAGTTTGCGGTAGAGCGTCGTTCTCCCGATGCCAAGCAGTTCGGCGGCGAAGGTCCGGTCGCCCTTCGTATGCTCCAGCGCTTTCAGAATCGCTCTTCGTTCGACTTCGGCGAGCGGGACAATGGCATCGGAAGCTTGCTGCCCATCCGGGCCGGAACTTATTCCGCCCGACTTCGCATCAAAGTGGCTCTCGACCCTTCGATTGGCGACCAGCGAATTCAAATCGCCGAGGGAGAGCCACGGTCCCGTATTCAGGGCAATCATCTGCTGCAGCGAGTGCTCGAGCTGGCGCACGTTGCCGGGCCACTCGTATTCCTGCAAGGCGTCCATCAGATCGTCCGGGACCTTATGCCCGTTTCCGTATTGCTGCAAAAAATGCGAGACGAGCGGCGGAATATCATCTCTGCGTTCGCGCAGAGGCGGCAGGCGGAGGCGCATTACATTCAGGCGGTAATACAGATCTTCGCGAAAGCGTTTCGCTTCGACTTCCGCGGCGAGATCGCGATTGGTGGCCGCGATAATCCGGAAATTGGACGTGCGCTGTGCCAAGCCGCCCACGGCGCGAAACTCCTTTTGCTGGAGCACCCGCAGAAGTTTCATCTGGAGTTCCAGGGGCAGCTCGCCGATTTCGTCGAAGAATGCGGTCCCGCCATTCGCGGCATCCAGTAGCCCGAGCTTCTGGATATGCGCTCCGGTGAAGGCTCCTTTGGCGTAGCCGAAAAGTTCGCTCTCCATGAGCGGGCCAACCAGGGACGAACAATCGACGACGACGAATGGGCCCCGGCCCTCCATATTGTGAATCGCCCGCGCGACCATTTCTTTCCCCGTGCCCGTTTCACCGAGAATCAAAACGGGGAAACGCGACCGGCCCATTCGCGCGACCAGCCGGTGCACCTGCTTCATGGCAGCGGAGCTTCCGACCAAAGTGGAAAGCGGCGATATGTCTAAAGCTACTTGCGGCGTCACAACGGAATACCCTGCGGAGGGCAGATGTTCTCGTCAGTGTAGTTGCGGGATGGGGAAGAAGTTCTCTCGCGTCGAGCTTTCGCCGCAACTAGCGCGACGCCGGTCTCACGAGCGAAGCGGCCGGCGAAGAAGCGTGGGGAACGGAATCCAGGCGCACCACGAAAACGTTCTTGTCCTCGGCAGCCAGAACAATCGCCAGTTGTTGCGCCGCTTCCAGTGAGGGTTCTTTCCCCACCAGCACACGCCATACAGGGGCAGTCCCATTCTTTACCCGAAGCTGAGCGTTGCCGAAACGTTCCGCATAGTGCTCACGGAGCTGCTCCGCATTTGCCTCCACGGAAAATGCGCCCACTTGCACCGCGTAGAAATCATTTGCCGGAATATCGGCCGGCGCGGCAATCACTTCCAATCGCACTTTTCCGATCCCCGGTCCAAGCAGGCCGATATCTCGCGCGGCGGCTTTGGAAAGATCGACGATGCGTCCGTCAACAAACGGGCCGCGATCGATCACGCGCACGTTTACGGTCTTGTTATTAGAAAGGTTTGTGACTTTGAGCCACGTATTGAAAGGCATTAATCGGTGCGCGGCCACCAGTTTCTCCATGTCGTAGATTTCGCCATCGGCGGCGGGACGGCCATGGTACGGAACGCCATACCAGCTTGCGATGCCGGTTTCGGTGTAGCCAACCGGGAGCGGAGCGGGCCTGGTGGTTTTTCGCGATGCTGTCCTGGAGGGTTGCGGTGCTTGCGGAGTCCGCGCGGCGCGCTGATGTTTTCTCCCGCATGCCGAAAAGAAAACGCAGCAGGTGAACAGCGCAGCCGCTAGTGCGATGCCTCTCATCATTCGCGGCGCGACCATGCGGCCAGGAGAACCAAATCCGCATCCGGTCATCGACGCCATGTCTCTCAACTGCAAAAATGATAACCGCATCTGGTCGAAGGACGCAAATGAAGCCTTCGGGAGGTAAAACAAATCTACACTTTTGCGTGCCGGGCGCCTCCGGGGGACGGATTGATCCGGCTCGGAAGAGGCCTTCGTAATTTTTTTCTTGACTTATGTTGCGAAGACCCGTATATATGAATCACAACTGCGATCTTATTGGATTGCAAATTTACGTTAGGGAGAATCGCTCGATGAAGAACGCAACTAAGAAGACTGCGAAGAAGGCCGCGAAGAAGGCCCCCGCAAAAAAGAAGAAGTAAACCACTGCCCGCGCTAGCGGGTCCAACAGTAACCATCGCCCCCGGAGCTTCCGGGGGCGTTTTTATTTTGGGCGCAGATTTTTAGGGAAGGCTGTACCGCAGATTCACCCAGTACATGTTCGTCCGGGCGTTCTTCGGTGACCCGGCGGCGACGTACCAGGGATTTCGCGTGAGGTAAGAGTATTGGGTGATCAGCGCAAGCGATCCATAGCCCTCGCTTTTCCATAGCGTCTGGACCACCCCGAATGTCCCTTCCTGAATTGTGCGGTTCTGAGTATTGGGCGAACCGGCGAAGCCGTAACCAATCAGCGTTGTTCCGTTTGCATCCAGCGCCGTGTTCCTTTTCATGTAGATTCCGCCGTAGTATCCGTAAATCAGCGTGTTCTTCCCAGCCTTCGCTTCAAACCCATCGACCGTTGAGTAGGTGTGGACGGGCGAAATACTTCCATCCGCGCGGATCACGGCATCAGGAGCCTGTCCGAAGACATAACGTCCATTCCCGGATCCGAAGAACGTATTCGCGATCAGCCTGAAGCCTTTAACCACTTCAAGGTTCGCATTCACCTCGCCTGATGCCGCCGTTGCCGAGGAGGCCTGATACACGACCGGCTTGGCTGTGCCATAGGCGAACTTAAATGTCCGCAAAAGGCCGACTGCTTCCACGTGCATCAGCTTGCCGCCTGGATGCCAATCGTAAGCTCCTTTGAAGATGATGTCCGGACGCAGGTTGGCCGCGCCGTAACTGTTGCTTCCGTTGTTGAATTGTCCGCCGGCCGTGGATATGAACGCGGCAGGAAGCACGACGGGACCGCCGCCGGAAGAGCCGCCGAGATACTGCTGCGGATTTTCAAGCGATAAGCCCAAAGCGAAATTCTCGTTCGGATGCACGACGAAACGAAACTGCGTCTGCCGCGACCAGACCAGACCGGCCTGATAATTCGTATCCATGTTCTGGGTGTAAAAAATGTCGGAAGGAAGCGGAGAGATGCCGCGTCGGTTGGGAACGGCCATTGACCAGTCCTGTCCCGCCAGAACCTCGAACTTGCTTTTCCGGACATCGACAAATATATTGCGCATGCGAAATGTATCGGAGTTGCTCGACACGAAAACATTTCCAGGCTGGTTTCCTAAGAAGTCAGCCTCAAAGTAGCCCAGAACGTTTGCCCCGCGAAAATTGGAATCCACGCGGAAGCCGATGCGCGAGTTTTGCGTGCTGAAATTCAACTCTGACAAGTGACCCGTGGGAGATGTGTTGTAGGGAATGCTCCCAAAGTTTGTTCCAATCCCGCTCCCCGAGTTGGTGGACCTCCCGAAGAGCGTGGCGTCTACGAACCCGAGAGGTGTAAACGTCGTGTTACCGATGTTGATGCTAAGCGGCGATCCGCCCGAGTTCGGCTTCTCTTGTTGATCCGGCGCTTTGGTCTTCGCCGCAGCGGCGTTCACTACCGGAGTGCTCCGCAGTGTCTGCTCAATGAGTTTCTGCTGGGTATCAATTGCCTGCTGGAGTTTTTGGATCTGCTCTCTCTGCTGCACGATCTGCGCTCGAAGCTGCCGGAGTTCTTCGGCCGATGCGGATGCCGCTTCGGCTGCCCTAATCCGCAGGGCCGCTCCGAGGCAGAGCAGACTCAGAATCACTAGTCGGTTCATAATCTCTGTTCAAGGATATTGGAGCAAGCGTTACAAGCGCATTAAGATAGCGTAACGGCTCGAAGAATAAACAGAAGCGCCGGCCCGCCGGCAAATCACAGGAAACAAAGCAAGAGGGCCGGAGTACCCTGGTTTTTTCATATTTGAAACTTTCGTTCGCGGGGCCGCATCTGAATCCACTGAAGCGCCATAAGTAGTTTCCGGGCGGCTAAAATCCCCAAGTTCCCAAGATCAGAGGTACAAACCTGACAACGTATTGAAAAATCTGTGTGGCTGCGATTGGAGGAAAGAAAGAGAGATGTCTAAAACACAATTGAACAGTTTCCGGCGGGTGCTGGAGAGTAAGCAAAAGGAGCTGATGGCGGGTGGTTCCGATCGCGCTGAAATTCTGATTGAGAATGCGGCGGAGGAATTTGACCGGCTTCAGCAACAGCTCAACCGGGAGGTGGCAATTCGCAACCTGGATCGGGAAGCAAAGCTGCTGAAGGAAGTGCGCGCCGCGTTGAAGCGGCTGGATAACGAAACTTTTGGGATTTGCCTCCGCTGTGAAGAGGAGATTCCAGAGAAGCGCCTGAAAGCATTGCCCTGGGCGGCGTACTGCGTTAGCTGCCAGGAAGCAGTCGACCGCCAGCGCGCGGCGGGTGAACCCGTGGAGGACGACGAAAGTTTTGAACTGGCCGCCGCATAATAACGGCGGCTCCTCAAAAGGCGTTTAGTTCTCTTCGAGGAGAAAAACAGGGGCGAGCGCGAACGCGGCTGGCGCGCCGGGCGCAGTGGACTCGAGAGTGGCGGACGCACCCTGAACCTGTCCATTGAACACTTGGGGATGCACGAACACGTTCGCCTCTCTCATCTTTAGTTCGCCGTACGCAAGCACTGGAAACGATTCTGGGGCTGCGCGAGGGCGCTCCTGAACCACATACGAAGCCCGCAGGGCGAGCTGGAGTGCACGTTCCCAGGCTGGTGCGTTCATTTCGGACCCAATGAACGATCGCCTGTCATTTCCTTCTTCGTTCGGAAGCAGCATCAGATCCCCTTGTGAGCGCAGGATGAATTCCGGCAAATCTATCGTCTCGCCGCGGTACTTGGTCTTTCGCTGCGACAC
>Ga0134126_10011041_pt1 | contig 11386 bp, 13 predicted proteins | sample KB31752_FD_96881 | JGI IMG/M metagenome (GOLD analysis project Ga0134126, IMG submission 96881) | Terrestrial soil microbial communities with excess Nitrogen fertilizer from Kellogg Biological Station, Michigan, USA - KB3-175-2 | ecosystem: Environmental > Terrestrial > Soil > Unclassified ... | reverse complement strand
CGTTGAATTATCTCTAAATGGATAGTATATTAGTCATGTGCTGACGCTTGCCGTCATAGGTTCGGACATTGCCAAGCGGAGAAAGACCGCCCGCCTCAGCCAGATCGAGTTGGCTCGCAAAGCCGGGGTCAGCCGTGCCACGCTCGACGCCTTGGAGAACGGGCGCTCAGGCGAGCTTGGGTTTTCTAAGGTCGGCAAAATCCTTGCCGTGCTCGGCCTGGAGCTGCGAGTCCAAGACGCGAAACCGAAGAGGCCAACTCTCGATGAACTCCTGAGTGAGGATCGCGATGATCAAGGTCTGGACAGACGGCGCTGAAGCGGGCCTGCTTGACCGGCTGCGTGATCGCGGTAGTGCCTTCCTTTATCTGCCCGCTGTGAGCGCGGAGCGCGCGGTTTCGGTGACGATGCCGGTACGCTTGCCGTCCTGGGAAGTTCCGTTCGGGTTGGCTCCGATCTTCGAGATGAATCTACCTGAAGGTGTCTTGCGCGAACGGCTCCGGCTTACCTTCGCGAAGGCGACCGGAACATTTGATGATCTCGACCTACTGGCAATTGTCGGTCGCTCGCAGGTTGGACGCATCCGCTACACTGGCGAGAAAGAGCAGTTGCAGGAAGAGGTTCCATTTCAGTCGGTGGATGAGATTCTTGCCGGCCGCCGCGGAGGTGGCGATCTGTTCCGCTATCTCGTCGAGAAGTTTGCCGCTTACTCCGGCATCAGCGGTGTCCAGCCAAAGGTGCTGGTGCGCGATGAGTCTGCATCCGCTGTCCTGGCCGAACCGCAAAATCAAGCGCGGGGGCGAACGTCTTCGAGCCACAAAGGTGCGACCCACATCGTGAAGTTCTGGGACGCGAATGAATTCCCTCAGCTCGCGGCCAACGAGCATTTCTGTTTACAAGTCGCCCGACGCTGCGGGCTGGATGTGCCGCGATACCGATTGGCGGAAGATGGTATGGCCTTGGTAGTTGACCGGTTCGATCTGCGCGCCGATGGAACTTACCGTGGCGTTGAGGATTTTTGTGTTCTGAATGCACGACGAACGGACGAAAAATACCGGGGCAGCTATGAGACATCCGTGATGAAGCGTTTCGCGGATTTCTCACATTCTGCTGAGCTGCTTACCGACCTCGAAAAGCTGTTCACGCTCATCGCTCTGAATTGTGCGCTGCGAAACGGGGATGCGCACTTGAAGAACTTCGCGATCGTTTATGACGACGTGCTGAGTGAAGCCCGCCTTGCGCCGGTCTTTGATTTGGTCAGCACCGCCGTGTACCTGCCCACAGACACTATGGCGTTAACACTGAACGGCGCCACACGGTGGCCGGATGCCAACGCGCTTCGCAGGCTCGGAGAGACACGCATGCAGGGCAGCCCCTCCAGGGTTCGACAGATTCTCCAAAGCATTTCGGACGCGCTGTCCGATACGGCAATTGAGGCTCGTGCTTACATCAAAGAGCATCCCGATTTCCGCGAAATCGGCGAAGCAGTCCTTGCTGCCTGGGAAAAGGGACGGGAACAGTCTCTCGGGTCGTCCTAGATAAAACAATCTATTCCGATTGGCGTCTCCCCTGAGGAGGTCTCACTGCGTGGAACCCGAGAGCCGGATTGCAACTGGGAAAAAGCCATCGCGTGCCGGTAACTTCTCATCCTCAATTAAAGCGCTTTACTGTATACCCTAGTCACCAGAGCTACGATGAAGACGCGTCGATCGATGGTGGTCAGCATGCGGCTGCCGCGTGAGATGCGGTGAACGTATTAAGCGCCTTGCCCGGTGGCCACGGCTGGATCGGATGCGCGTGCAAGCTGCGATAGTTATTCGGCTGCATTTCTCCAGAAGATTGAGACGCGCGCTGGAGGACTTGCAACACTGATTTTGACGCCCTGAGCCGGTTGCTTCCTCAGGCACACGAATGCACCCCGATGCACCGCAGAATGCCATGAAGTGCTCAGGATTCCCAGTCGATGCAACCCATCTCACCCTGGTTTTCGACTACGTGCTCCAGACGTGAGCTTCCAGGTTGCCGGCGATTGAGCTTTGCCCGTAACCCGGCAAAAAGCCCATCACTGTGCCAGTTGATTCGCCTGTAATCTGAGCCCGATAGCGGAACTCTGAAATTCCGCGTTTCGCCGCCATTGTGCGCTCTCGGGCAAGTTCTGCTTGCCCGCAAGGTCCCAGTCTCCGCGATAGTTCCCAATATGAAACTCACCTGTCTTGCGCGCGGAAATTTGCGCGAGCCTGAGGGCATCGCTATGTTGTGGCCCGCCAATGAAGTTCCTGCAGGAGATGACATGCAGCTTCCCAGAATGAAACTCATTCACAAGGCCTTCGCATCTTTGACCCTTGCGCTCGCTCTGCTCGAGATCGCCGCTGTCCCGCTGATCGGGCAAAACCTGCAGACCGCCCGCGGCTCGAACGTAGCCCTGATCTTTTCCCTGCAGTCGCTACCGCAGCTGCGTGCGGTCAGCCGCAGCTTTGCCGACGAAGTATCGTCGGCTCCCAACACCCTCATGCTTCTGCGTACGCGCGACGAGGAGAGCGTGCGCTTCTTTCTGAATGCGTCGGCGAAAGTGACGGGAGAGCGGCGCACGATGACCATCGAACGCGACGGGATCCTTGCCCCCACTTACCATGAGATCGGCTTCGGCAGCGTGACTGAAGTAGAAAAAACGCGGGCCGTCGACTTCGAACTGAAGAATCTCCCTGCCGGTCAGATGCAGGTGCTGACTACCGACGAGCGCCTGGGCACGCTGCATCTGCATCTGCATGTCCGCCGCCCGGCACGCATCCGTCTGTCCACTTTCGCGCCTCGACTTTATCCCTCGACCGGGTCATCCCCGAGGCCGGCGGCGAATCTGCGCTTCCGCGACTTCGGTCTGGCAAGCCGGATGGGGCGCATCTTCCGGCGCACCGCAGCAGGTCGTCTATGAGCCGAGTACGCTTCCCAGCCGGTGCCGTCCTTTGCTGTCTTCTGCTGTGCCCGCAACCCGGGGGGACGTCGGAAGCACCGGGTCCGCGCGCGCACAGGCGAAACCTGTGGGAGTTTGCGCTTGAGAAAATCAATCCGGCAAACACCGACTACGGCGCCAAATTGGAATGGAAACGAGCAATCTTTATCCGCCAACTTGCAGATCCGCGACTGTGGGGCGAAACAATCGGCTTGAGCCTGATGTTGTCCGCCTTGGCCGTGATAGTGCGCCAGAGAGGAGAGACGCGGCGCCGCGAAATCATCACCGCCGAGCTACTGGCTCAGTATCACAATGCCCTGGTGGAAGCGAGAATGCGCCTGGAGCAGGCGATCGCCGACAACACCGCGCTGCGCGAGGCGGCGCAAAAGATCGCGAGCCCGGCGCCGGCAGACCTGTCATCGATGGTTGTCCCGGCCACTCCCACTGCGATGTATCTGGAGAGCAACTTTCCTGCACGCGCTCGCTCGCGCCGCGCGGCCGCGATCACCGAATCACCGCAGATCAATCCACGAGTGGCTGAACTCGAACAGCACCTGAGCGAATCTCGCGAACGAGAAAAGCTGCTGGAAAGGGAACTGGAGAGGGTCCCGCCGCAGCCCCGGCCAAACCCGTCGCACAAACCCGCAACAACATCGCCGCGAGGGAAGGCGGCGCCATGAACTCCGCCGAAAAACAACATCAGCGATTTCTCAAGGAAATCGAACGCCTGCTTCGCCGCTCCCGGCCCGGAGGAGATCTCGAACCCGCCGCCACCATGGAGGCTTGGGAACGGACGATCGAATCTGCGCCCGAATCGTCACGCGAGCTGTTGCGCGAACTCGCCCGCTTTGCCGATCTGTGGCGTTTCTTGAGCGAACGCGAACAGGATCTCGGAGAAAGCGTGGTCGCCGAAATCGGCGCCATGCACCTGCTTCCCGAATCCGAACGCCTGCTTCGGCTCGGACAAATCAATCGCAAACTCATGGGCAGGGTAGAGCATGCGCGTGGCGGTTCTCAGCTTCGGCAGTAACTGGTGGGCGCGATCGGAGTCACAGTTGACGCGATTTGCGCGCTACAACTCCAGCGGCATCCAGTGCGCCAGCAAGGTGCGGCGCCACTGGATCGTCGCCGGCGTCGTGCGCTTTAACGGCGTGAGCAACTTCCGTTCCTGGCCACCGCAGCGCCTGCTCGGCTCGAGCTTTCGCTGCTCCGAACTTTCGTTCGCCTATGGCGGAAACCGCCTGCTCTTTGTGGAAAAGATTCCCGATTCGGTGCCCGCCGATTTTCATCTTTTGACCATCACCAGCGATCTCTTTGGCAGCCTTGATCTGTACTCCCGAACCTGCCGCTCCGCATCAAGCGTCGTCTTCGCCGCCAGCCAGCTGCGCGCGCGCCAGGAAATCATGCTGCTGCTTGAGCCGGGAGGATGGTTCCAGACTTCGAGCGGCCTGTGGCAACTGCGCCAGGCTGAGAGCTCCCGCCGCCCGGAGGTCGTTCTCGTGCGCCCGCGGCCTTTGACTTCTGCCCACGCGTTATGAGATACGCCCGAGGCAGCATCGTGATTTCGGCGGAGGGAGACATTCCCCTCCTGCGCGAGGTACGCAACGCCAAGTTTGTCAGCCGGCGTCAGCTCTTCTCCGTGCTCGACGGTGCCGATTCCCTGAGCCGCAGCACGTTCACCAGCCGGCTTCACAAGCTGCTCAAGCGCGACTATCTGCATGCACTCCCGGATGTCTTCTGGCATGGTTCGGCGGTCTATTCGGTCACCGCTCGCGGGCTGATGGAGCTTGAAAGTCAGGGCGATTTCGCCGTCGCCCTGCACTCGGCCACGCGGCACATGCCCCATCCATTGCACGTTTACCATGCGCTCGAATTGAACGAGATTCGCCTGGCGATGGTGCATGGTGAGCTGCTTGCCGGCTGGGAGTCCGAGCTTGAGATCGCCTCCAGCAACCTGGTCTCGGCCAGATTCCAGAAGGATTACGATGCCGTAGTGCGGGTCTGGGCGGGAGAGCAGATTCGCGAGTTCGCCCTCGAGTATGAGCGCTCACTCAAAGCGGCGCGTCGATATGTGCGCATCCGCGAGGCCCTCGAAAACGAGCGCGGCGTAGGCGCAGTCCTGTATCTAACCGCCAGTCCCGATCTAATGTTCGCGCTCCTTTACCATCTGACGCCGACCTCGAAGCCCCTCGCCTTCGCCACCGCTCGACAGTTTCATTCCCACCTGATGGCGACGCCGGTCTTCACCGATGCCCGCCAGCCGCCGGTTACACTCGATCACTTTCTCGCCGCCGCTGCGGAGCAGACAGCGATCTCTGCACAACTGCGATAGAGCAGCGAAAATGTTTTATTGATCACCTATTGAGCGGCGATTGGCGGTTCGTTGATCGGCAATTCCATGCCCCAACGGCCTGAGCGCTCTCGGGATATATTCGCCTATCATTCGCCTGTACTCGTCGACCACGAAACCGACAGCCCATCTTCATGAGCCGCACTGATCCAAATGGCAAGCAGAAACTGACGAATCGGCGATCACGCCGCTGATGGCCATCGCCATAACTCCCGCAGTAGCACGATGCACTGCGGCGTCTTCCCATAAACCTGAGCCTCATGGCGGACCATGTCGGCCGTCAGTGTGGAAGGATGGTCGGCGGCATTTGCGACTGCGATTGGAGCACTCTAAAGACAATATGGTCCTTTTCCAGGACCTGGGCAGTTCAAAAAGAAGAATCTGTCACGGAGGCTGATGACGGTTCCATTGACACTTCACAAATCGTGAAGTATATTAGTCGCGGTGCACATCATCACGGTTAAGCATCTGAAGGAGGCACTAGAGAAACATCCTGATGCAGCCAACGATATTAAGTCCTGGATAAAGATCACGAAAGCGGTTCGCTGGCACAATTTCCCCGAGGTCCGCTCTACGTTCCCGGATGCGGACCACGTCGGGAAGTTCGTGGTTTTTGATATACGGAACAACCGCTATAGGCTTATTGCGATCATTCACTATTCAAAGACAGTGGGGCAACGGGAGACTGAGGGACACATCTATATTCGATCCTTTTTGACACACAAGGAATATGACGATCCGAAGAATTGGGACAGGAAGTACGGGAAGAAATGAATACTGTGATTCGAAATCCGGCGAAAATGATCGCACATGGCGCTCCCCGCGTCATACACAACGATGTGGAACTGGAGGCTTATACCGAGGTTCTGTTCCGGCTCACCGAGCTGGAACATCCTTCTACGTCCGAATTGGATGCGATCGAGCTCCTGACCTTGCTGGTCGAACGATACGAGCAGGAGCATCACCTTGTTCCCGAGGCGGATCCGGTTTCAGTGTTGCGCTTCCTGCTGGAACAACAACATCTTGCACAGCGTGACTTGATTCCGGAGTTCGGTTCCGAGAGTGCGGTTTCCATGTTCCTGAATGGGCGGCGCCCTTTGAACTTAAAACAGGTACGGATGTTAAGCGCTCGCTTCAAACTTCCCACCGATGTCTTCATATCCAAACCAGAGATCTCACATAGATCGAAGGCGACGGTGAAAAGGCATTCCCGCTCCCGCAAATCCCAGCCCAGGAAGCGCTCCACTTCGCGAAGTGCTTGTTGAAGTTGTGCGCGTATGGCGGCCACTTCTCTTATTGCGTCTTCCGCTTCGGCAAACGCAATCCGCAATGAGCACGGCGTAGTACCAAGCACAAAAGTACTTTACCGTGCCGGCCAGTGTTGCGGTTCCCAAAGCGGAACCGTGTGCCTGTGCGCAGGGAAGGGAATTCACGCCTTCTCTGCGAAAAAGCTCTCACCATTCCTTCGCGCCAATCCTTTCAGAGAGCTCCTCGCCGTCAAGGGTTCGCTTCGCCGCAAAGTACGCGCTCCTTTGACTGCTGCGGGCCGCTCTGAATACCTCTCTTCTATGAAGGAGTGGGGATCTTTGGAACGGCTTAGGGATATCACTCTCTCTCTGGCGGCGACGCCTGGATCGAGCGATTTCAACTACTCGGCTGACGCATTGTTCCCAAAAGAGGAAATGATCGTCCTGCTCTTCTAGTCTTCTTCATAAAGCCATTTGGGCTATCTCATTCTGATCGAGGCTTGAGTCGCACGGGTCTTCGGATTTCTAGGAGGGAAGCAGCCTCGTTTGTCGCGTGACCTTCGCCAGGAGGCAGTTCTCCCATGGCCGCAGCTTCGGGCCGCTCTGAAGACCTTTTTCCGCTACGAAGGAATGGGGGTCTCTGGAACGGCTCTTCTGGGTCTACGTTTCTCGCAGGTATTTGAGTGCTTGAAGAGGATTCAGTCGGAAAGTGCCGTTAAAGCCTGAAGAGATCCAGATGGAACGAACCCTCAGTAGAAGAATCCAGGGTAGAGAAATGCGCTGCGAATTGTTTCTGCGTCCCGTTCTGAAACGCCGCCAGAGCGTACAACGTCGTACCACTTGCCAACTCGATCGATCATGTCCTTCACGATTTTCTCCGCTTCCTCTTTTTCCAGCAGAAAACGAGCATGCTGAGAGAGAAGGTTCTTAGCATTGGCCGAACGGCCATCGTCGCCGCATTCCATTGCCAGCTCGCGTCGATCTTGGCTAACTACTGGCGAAGGAGTTAAGTCATATGCCGGTGACAGTTTCCAGTCTTCCTCCTTGGCAATAAAGGCATGGTTACGCGGATGATCGTCGAGGTTGGAAATCATGGCATTGAAGCACATGCGCCGGAACAGCTCTCGCGCCTCTTTCCTGGGCTCGCCGACGATACGTCGTAGTTCTTCCACTAGCAATACATAAGACCAACCCTGCCTGAGTTCCGCGGCCTCTTCGGCGCGCAACAGGGTCAGGCCGCTAATCATGCGTGCGCGCAAATAACCGTCCTTTGTCTTCTCCCGATCGAAGCGTTTGATCAACAGAACATCTTTGCCGGCAACCGTCTCGATCCGGCTTTCCGCAACACTGATTCCACAGTCCCGTGCCAGACGCAACATTGCGTGTTCCACTCTGGTGTTGTCCCAACGATCATCGGGTCGATTAAATTTTGCGATCCAGAGGCTATCCCCATCCTCTATCACTGCTTTCGGCCGCGCGCCGCCCATGGAGGTCCCAAGAAGCAACAACTCCTGCACCTGCGGCGCCGCGGGATCGTTCGGGAGTTCGTCTTTGATCACCGCTTCAGCCAGGCTTTGTAATTTCTCGAGATCGAGAGTCTGGTTGAACTTTCTGAGAGGAGGAGGCGGATTCTGATTCAATCCGAAGCCCAGCGCACCGGCGCGATCCTCGGCGGATTCCAGAAGATAATCGATTTCGCCCAGCTTTGTTTTGCCGGAGTGCTTTTCGATCACTCGCCGTCCCCAAAAGTCGGGGCCGGCATCGCGGAGGGCGCCGAAGACCCCATTCAATCGCACCGTTGCATACGTCTTGTCCGAGAGGAAGAGTTCGATGGGATCGATCGACACAGCTTGAGGGTTGTTGACATAGGAACGCCCATATACGAATTTTCCCAACGGGACTCCTGCGCGATTCGTGCTCAGAACAAACTTCCCGGCGATGACGGGAGAAACGGCGTGCGGCAAGGTGATATAGACGAAACACTCTGAAGCCGGATTAGAAGTCATTGTCCAGATCCCTGCTCTTGCGCGCGCGCGCATTCGGGCCTAGTTCCGAAAGTGCGAGGCCTTCTTCATCCTCGCGAGGATCCGCAAGTTCTGCCAAAGGCGAAAGTAGCCCATAGGTCCAGAGCAGGGCCGCGTAAACTGCAATTCCGGTGGAGGGCTTTCCCTTCTCAGCCGCTCGGATCGCGCGCGCACCGGTCCCGATCTTCTCCGCAGCTTCCTCAATCGTTAGCTTCCGCCGGAGTCTGGCGATGCGAAGGTGGCTTCCTAGTTTCTTAATGGCCTCTTCGACCGCATAGGGCGTGGCGGTCAATAATGTATTTTTTGCAACCATTCATTGCTCTCAAGAGCACACTGTCAGGTTTAATGTGCTCATAAGAGCATAAACAGATCAGGTGGAAGAAGTCAATAATTAAGGGCTCTTAAGGGCAAGTTATTAGATATAAGGTGCTTTCAAGAGCAAGTCTTCCAGCTTTGACTTCGGAGTTCTTGCGTATTTGATGTCACGCCATCGTTTGAGGGAGCTGAATGGAATCTTTAAGATCGGCTTGGCTCCGACCGGTTCTTGTTTCGGGAACCACGCAGCTTTCTCTGCGATGATGGCTTTCATCAGGTCGGCGCGCCTATCGACCCCCTTTGCGTATCCCTCAGGATTGCTGGCGCTCCAACCTTGCAATTTGCAATCGGGGACCAAGATTGCTGTTCCACCCAATTCTGGATCAGCAGCCGCCGCAATCCTGCAGGTCGGAGATGCGAATCCTGATGTAGAGGGCCCGCAACTTACTGAAACCGACTATTTATGGCTGTGTTCGACATGACATGAGAAAATATCGCTGTTTTCATCAAAAGTTATTGATTTTCGACAGACCTTCGACGTGGCCTCGAGCAAGCGCGTGTCGCAAAAAGACACAGATAGGAATTGCAAGAGCGTACCAGTGGTTATTCTCAACTTCCGAGTCGCCCGTTATCTAACAAGTGCAGGTCTTCAGATCGCCGGCACAACTGACGATATCTGTGGAGTCGTGCGAGCATTGCCCTCCGCAGGCGGCTGCTTTCGGTAGGCCCTGAAGTCTCCATTCTGCCCGTCGGGAGCGAATCCGATCACAATCTCCCAGCCAGCCAGCTTGCCGTCTCTGCAGTCCGCTGTCGTTGTTGGCCAGTCGCAGAATACGTCATTCGCTCGATTGGCGGCGCGAGTGCGCCTTTTTTATAGTTTCTCTAAACCGGAGGGATGGGCCGCTCTCATCAGTACACGAAGGAGGTATTTCATAAATGGCCATCATCGATACAGACACAGCAAAGGGCGCAGGAGCCGTGGTAGTGCGGTCCGGAGAGGGACAAACACGGCGCTGGGGGCCTAAAGGTAAGGTCCGCATTATCGCGAGCGCCAGCTCTACTCACAGGTCATTCAGCATCGTCGAATCCATTGAGCCGCCCGGCAGCGGAGCGCCTTTGCACGTGCATCACGCGGAGGCCGAGGCGTTCTATATTCTTGAGGGCTCAATCGAGTTGACCTGCGGCACAGAAAAGATGACGGCTCGCGCGGGCGACTTTGTGTACACACCCAAAGATGTGGCGCACAAGTTCACCGTGATGGGCGCCAAGCCGGCGCGCCTGCTGATGATGTTCTCGCGGCCCGGCTTCGAGATGTTCTTCGCCGAGGGCGGCTCTCCCATCGAGCAGGCAGCCGACGGCCCGCCCGATGTGGCAGGGTTTCGGCGTCTGGTCGAAAAATACGATATGGAGCTGCTTGAGATCCCTGCTCACTGACCATCGTAGACGCTTGAAGCGAGCGCGCTACGGTTGAGCACGTTTGCATGCATGTTCAGCCCCTGCGCGATCGGGCTACAGCGCCTTGGGGCCGTTTGTGTGCACAAAAGGTCCGAACTCCGGCTCCGTACTGGCCCGCAGTCCCGCCTCGATGATGCGATCGCTGGCCCGGACCAGGGCCGTGAGCTCGGCCCGGGAGTGTACGTTCAGCTTCTCGTAAATGTTCACCAGGTGCGTGGAGACGGTCCGCGCGCTGATACAGAGCCGGTCGGCGATCTCGCGGTTGGCGAACCCGTGGACGACGTAGCTGGCGATTTCGCGCTCACGGTCACAGAGCTTGTCATCGAGCACGGATCTGAGCCGCCCGTTCGGAATAAGATGCGCGATCCGCGACCAGTAGGATTCGTTCTCCCGCTCAACCATCTGCCGCAGTTCGTCGTTAGAGAACTGATCGAGCAGGTTGATGTCGTGGAACTTTCGCGCGTGCTCCACGGCAATGTCGATGAGGCTCTCTTCGTTAGGAGCGGCGAACACCTCGCCGCATGGTGGGCAGGTGAGTCTTAGGGTCGAGCCGTGGTCTTCATTCGTCATTACAGAGATCCCTTGCAACACCATGATACGGCCAGATGGAGTTGCCGGTGAGGAGAACCTTTCCTAGCGAGAATCGTGAGAGAGTCGTCGGAAATTCGCAAGCTGGGTTTCCCATATTGGTAAGTTCCGTGTCGCCGCCCGTTATTCGGGAGGGACTCAGTCATCGCCCAGCTCTCATTTTTGAAGAAGTGTTACTCCCGTGTAACAATCGCTTTTTTTGATTTGATTTGATATGGTCCGGCCCTAACATTGCGCAATGGCTTTGCCAGATGAAATAGATAAGTCAGGTTGGGGCGCAGCATTGATCCCGACGTCGGGTTCTGCGGGCCTATGGAAATTGATGGCAGGGATTTTCTTGGCTGCCGGCATTCTAGGCCTCGCAGATCGCGTTGCAATCATTTCCGCAGACCTGCACGCACGACGCACCTGGCCGAGTGTCGACGGGAAGATCCTGTCCGCAAATCAAACCGACGATGATGCG
>Ga0134126_10011039_pt1 | contig 11387 bp, 12 predicted proteins | sample KB31752_FD_96881 | JGI IMG/M metagenome (GOLD analysis project Ga0134126, IMG submission 96881) | Terrestrial soil microbial communities with excess Nitrogen fertilizer from Kellogg Biological Station, Michigan, USA - KB3-175-2 | ecosystem: Environmental > Terrestrial > Soil > Unclassified ... | reverse complement strand
ACGCTCGTCATGCCAGTGCCCGTCGAACTGCTCCGGTTCTTCGAGAGGATGGCGCCAAGCGACGCTGCCGCCGTGTCGTCAGAAAACGAAGAGCCTGAGGACCTCGGCGACAAGGAGGTGGCCGCCGCAGAGGCGGCGATCTCGCACACCCCCACGCCCGAGCTAGAGGACAACTCGTCTTCCGGGCTCGGGGCGAAGACAGTCAGCTCGCCCGTGCAGTCCAACCCGCCCATTCCGGAGATCGCGGCCGGCGAGGAACTCCCGGTCACCGACCGCTGATATCTCCCGGGGGGACGACCCCCCGTACCCCGCCGGGATTGCGCGCCCGATGGCAAAAACCGCCATCGTATCGGGCGCGCAACCCGGCCATCACCCGGGGGGACGACCCCCGTACCCCCCGAAGTGTCCGCGCGGCCAGGCCTGATCGCAAAAACCGCGACTGTATCAGGCCTTCCCGCGCGAACGAAAAGCACGCAGGCGACTATTGTTCGGTCCATGACCAAGTGGGAGTACGTGACCGTGCCGTTGCTGACGCACGCGACCAAGCAGATCCTCGACAACTGGGGTGACGAGGGGTACGAGCTCGTCGCCGTGGTGCCTGGCCCGAACAGCGAGCAGCTTGTCGCCTACATGAAGCGGCCGAAGCAGTGAGCGCGGCGGACCGGCTGGCCGAACTCGGGCTGACGCTGCCGCCGGTGACCCCGCCGGTCGCCGCCTACGTGCCCGCCGTTAAGACCGGGAACTTCGTCTACGTGTCGGGACAGGTCCCGGTCGTGGAGGGGAAGCTGCAGGGAAAGGGGAAGGTCGGCGACTCGGTCACCCTGGAGGAAGGCGCGGCGCTCGCGCGGATCTGCGCGCTTAACGGCCTTGCCGCCGCCGCAGATGCGGCGGGCGGGCTCGACGCGATCGTCCGGATCGTGAAGGTCACCTGCTTCGTGGCGAGCGCACCCTCGTTCACCGGGCAGCCGCAGGTCGCCAACGGAGCGAGCGAGTTCTTCCTCCAGGTGTTCGGCGAGGCAGGCAAGCATGCCCGCAGCGCGGTCGGAATGGCGGTCCTGCCCCTCGACGCCCCGGTCGAGGTCGAGTTGATCGTTGAAGTCGCCTAACCACGGAGTCAATGACGGCGTGCGGATACAACTGGACTGGTTCGGCGAGAAGCTGGCCACGCGGCTAGCCGACCTCACGGCGGGGCGGATCGCACCCGCCGTGCCCCGGGACGCGGCGACTGTCATGGTCCTTCGGCCCGCCGGGGACGGCGCGGGCGTTGAAGTTCTTATGCTGCGGCGTACCGCCGCGATGAAGTTCGCGCCAGGCGCCTACGTCTTCCCCGGCGGTTCTGTGGACCCCGCCGACTACGGGGCGGAAGTCGGCTGGCACGGGCCGTCCCCCGAGGAGTTCGGGGCCCGGCTCGGTGCGTCGGCTGAGGTGGCGCGGGCGCTTGTCTGCGCGGCGGTGCGGGAGACGTTCGAAGAAGCAGGTGTGCTGCTCGCTGGGGCGCCGGACGGCGGCCCGCTCGCAGTTCCCGCCGGACCGTCATGGGAGGTGGACCGGATGGCCGTCGCCTCGGGCACGCTGACCCTTGCCGAACTGCTGACCAGGCGCGGTCTCGTGCTCCGCGCGGACTTGCTGGTCCCGTGGGCCCGCTGGATCACGCCTGATGGCGAGCCGCGCCGGTTCGACGCCCGGTTCTTCGCTGCTGCCCTGCCCGACGGCCAGGAGGTCGTCGGGCACGAGGCGGAAGCGGACCATGTCGCCTGGCTGCGCCCGGCAGACGCCATCGACGCGGCGAAGGCCGGGGAGATGTCGCTGCTCCCGCCGACGGCGACGACACTGAACGACTTCGCGTCCGCCGTCGCCGCGGGCGAGGACCTCGCGGGCATCCTCGGTGCCCGCCGGGAGATCAAGCCTGTCCAGCCGCAACTGGTCCTTGAGGACGGTGCGGCCTGGCTGGTCATCCCTGACGGAGTGGACTACCCCCTGTGAGCGAGGGCAGGCAGTGAACGAAATCAGGCCAGCCGCTGACGGCAAAGCCGTCAGCGGAATGGGGAGCGCGCGCGCCTCGTGTGTGCTCGCGCCTAATCCGTCCCCGATGACCCTGGACGGCACCAACACCTGGGTGATCGCAGAACCGGGATCCTCGGCCGTCGTGGTGGTTGACCCAGGCCCCGACGACGAAGGGCATCTCCGCCAGGTGCTCGACTTCGCCTGCGCGGGTGACCGACATGTGGCGCAGATCGTGCTGACGCACGGGCACCTCGATCATGCCGCTGGCGCGGCGCGGTTCGCTGAACTGTCCGGCGCGCCAGTTGGTGCGCTTGATCCCGCGCTACGGCTCGGGACGGAGGGATACGGGGCCGGCGACGTCATCAACGCGGCCGGCTGCGAGCTGCGGGTCGTTGCTACCCCCGGGCACACCGCCGACTCACTGAGCCTGCTGCTGTCCGCCGACGGCGGGCTGCTGACGGGCGACACGGTCCTTGGCCGGGGGACGACCGTGATCGCCAGCGACGGCTCGCTCGGCGACTACCTGCAGACCCTCGACGAGCTCAGGGCGCTGGCCGACAACGCGGGCCTGCGGGTGCTGCTGCCTGGCCACGGCCCGCTGCTCAGCGACCCGGCTGGGGTGCTGGACTACTACATCGCCCACCGTCAGGAGCGCCTCGACCAGGTACGGGCCGCGATGGCCGCGGGTGCGCAGACCCCGGCGGAGGTTGTGGCGGTCGTCTACGCCGACGTCGACCGGTCGCTGTGGCCTGCCGCCGAGCTATCCGTCCGCGCGCAACTCGACTATCTCAACAGTCGTTAGCCATGGTCGACTACATGGCTTCCGCGCGCCGCCCCCGCCCATAGTCGGCCCGCGGTATGCGGACCAACCCTGGAGCGTATTTAGCGGGCGCGCTTACGGAGGCGCTCTTGGTCGAGGATGAGCACCGAGCGGGCCGAGATCTGCAGCCAGCCCCTGGCGGCGAAGTCGGCGAGAGCCTTGTTGACCGTCTCCCGTGAGGCGCCGACAAGCTGCGCGAGCTCTTCCTGGGTGAGGTCGTGATGCACGTGCAACCCGTCTGATTCCTGGTTGCCAAAGCGCTCAGCGAGGTCAAGCAGGTTCTTGGCAACCCGGCCAGGGACGTCGGTGAACACCAGGTCGGCGGTGACATCGTTGGCGCGGCGCAGTCGCTGGGCGAGCGCGCGAAGCATGTGCAGCGACACCTCGGGACGCTCTTCGAGCCACGGCATCAGCGCTTCGTGCTTAAGTGAGGCAAGCACCGCATCAGTCACCGCGCTCGCGGAGGAAGTCCGCGGCCGAGGGTCGAACAAGGACAACTCGCCAAACATCTCACCAGGACCGATGACGCTCAGCAGGTTCTCGCGACCGTCCTGGGCGGCACGGGTGAGCTTCATCTTGCCTTCGATCACCACGTACAGGGCGTCGCCGTCGTCACCCTCCATAAACAGATGCTCGCCGCGAGACAGCTTTACCTCTGCCATCTGCCTGCGGAGGGTGCGGGCACCCTCGTCGTCGAGCGCGTCAAACAGGGGTGCCCGTCTCAGCACTCCTTCGGTGTTGTCCACCGGTCCTCCTTGCTGCCAACTTTGCCTTACTAAGTGTGGGTCATGTGGCGCGGTGCTCCGTGCTGGCAAGCAAAGTATTCCCGTCTGCGGCGAAAAAGGTGCAGGGATCTGCCCAGCTTTCTGCGGCAGTTTAGCTACCCTGAGCGATGGATGGACCCCCCAGGGTGACTGTGCGGGTGCGCAGCGTGGCCACCGTGTGGCGGACGGTGCGGCCGGCTGGCCGCCTCGTGGGTATCTAGTTCCTGGATGGTTACCAGATGTTCCGCCTAAGTTCGATCTTTAATCCTAGGCCATAACGCTTGTTACGCGTAACATCGTCGAATGGCGGAGACTAGGCAATGCGAGCGCTGCGGGAAAGAGTATGAGCCCAAGCGCGAGCACGCTCGCTTCTGCTCCGCCCGCTGCCGGGTGGCTTGGAACCGCGAAAACTGGGATCAGGTAAACAAAGTCCAGCAGAAGTGGGGCAGCGAGAACTGGACGGATGAGGCGCGCGGCCCGCGGAACACCGGGACGAGCGCGCTGCGCTGGGCCCTCACCGCCATGCGGGACACCACCGAGCGACTCGGCCGGGTCCGGGCGAGCCACCGGGCGCAGGCCTTCGCGGTGATCGGCGAGGCCGTCTGGTGGGTGACCATCGTGGACGCGACCCTCTTCAGGTACTACCCGGACGACTACGAAGCCGCCCTCGCCGAGCTTTCCGAGCAGGAACGGCTGGCGACTGAGACCACGTTCGCGGGGCTGCGCTTCGTGCGGAACCGGATGGGTTACCACGCGGACCACGCCGACTTCATCCAGCCGTGTGCTGACGAGGTGAGTGGCGGCGACGCGCCGATCACCCAGTGGACCTGGCGGTCGCTGCCCGTTCCGGCCGTGGCAACCCTGCCGCCGCGCGGGCAGGAGTGGGAATTGAGCCGCTACGAGGCCTACCAGGAGCTGCTGGCCGGGCACAGCGTCGGTGAGACCTTCTCCCGGACAGCGGACTTCCACGATCTCGTGGTCAGCGCCGCGCAGGCGGCGGCCGGCGCCGCCGCCGACGACACCGAGGGCGAGAAAAGCGCCGTCGACTAGTGCGCACGGAAAGTAGTGTCGCACCGTGTCTTGTCTGTTACACGTTGTTATGTCACGATCTTGGTAGGGGTCGATCAGCGTGGATTGAGTGGTTTTGCGGTGAGAGGTTCGCGGCATGTTCTTGGCCCGGCGCGAGCGGTCAGCTCGCCATCTGCGGCATAGCACCCTAGAGCGCCGGTATGACTTCCATTTGAGCGAGGCGATCAGAGCCGCGCTGCAGGGCAGCCACGACAAGGCGGCGGGCCACTCCGGGCAGGCACTCCTGATCAGCCGCGAGCTCTACGCGGCCGCCACCGATCCAGTCCGGCACCAGCCGGGGCTCGCTGCGGCCCTCTGCGCGCATGCCCGCTACGGGGGCAGCACATGGCAGGCCATCGAGATGCTCACGGAGTCCGCCGGGCATTACGCCGCGCTGGCGGAAGCCGAGCCCGCTGTGTACGAGGTGCCGCGCATCGACGTGCTCACCAGGATCGCCCTAGCGTCGGACGCGGCGGGCAGCACAGAAGACGCGATCAGCCTGCTGCGCGAGGTCGTCGGCATGTACCTCAAGGCACCGGCTGCCGACGCCGACGAGCGCGACCTCGGCCTGGCGCGGGCGCGGTTCCACCTCGGCCGCTGCCTGCTCAAGATCGGGATGGACTCCGACGGTCTCGCGGAGACGGAAGCGGGCCTTGAGGTCGCAGCCGACGTGCTCGACCGGATGCGGCCGCAGGGCACGGCCCCAGGCTGGCTAGTCGCGGCCCCACGCTACTTGCAGCTCGCCGCTCCTGACTGGGCGGCCGCCGCAGTCAGGTGCATGACCTTGCACGCGGAGGCCGGCCGCTGGCATCAAGCCGCAACGGCCGCCCGAACCGCCGACCTGGTATCCGCCGCCCTGGCTGACCTAGGCGGCGACACCCTCCGCGACGCCCACGAGAAGATCCGCACCCGAGCAGCCGAAGTCCTCGCAAGAGCGTCGGCAGCAAGCCCGCGGCCCTAGGTCAAGACCGCCGCTGAGCGACTGGGTTTTGACATAAGTAACGGGTGCCGCTCACGTAGAGCGCGCACCCGTTCTGGATGATCTTGGTGTTGATGCCGTGCTTACAAGCCTTCGTGGTCCACGAAGCGCTTGCGGGAGCGCTCCACCTCGGCCTCCGCCGACGCCCGGTCCGACCAATGCGAACCTTCAACGGACTTGCCCGGCTCTAGGTCCTTGTAGACCTCGAAGAAGTGCTGGATCTCCAGGCGGTCGAACTCGGGCACGTCGGCGATGTCCTGGTAGTGCTCCATGCGCGGGTCACCCGCGGGGACGCAGAGGACCTTGTCATCCGGCCCCTTCTCATCGGTCATCTGGAACATGCCGATAACCCGGGCGGTCACGAGGCAGCCGGGGAAAGTCGGCTCCTCAAGCAGGACGAGGACGTCAAGCGGGTCGCCGTCACCACCCAGGGTGTCCTCGATGAACCCGTAGTCAGCCGGGTACCGGGTCGAGGTGAACAACATGCGGTCAAGCCTGATCCGGCCACTCTCGTGGTCGACCTCGTACTTGTTCCGCTGGCCCCGGGGGATTTCGATGACTACTTCGACGTCCATGTTCACTCCAAGCATTAGTTGGTGATTTACTCCATTGTCGCCGGTCACTTGTGCACGACCGGACGGCGGGTCCGGTGACGGTGAACGACGGACCCGCGGCGCAGGGCCTAAGCTAGGCCCACCCGCATCCCGCGAAAGGTGTGTTCGTGCGTCGCTCGCGGTCTCTGGCCCTGGTAGTACTTGCCCTGCTCAACGCGTTCACGCTCACTGCTGGGATTGCCGTGGCGCGTATGCTCCCGCCTCGGCTGGCACTGCTGCACATCCCTGTGACGGCAGCGCGTCCTGTGGTGAACGCCACACCCGTGCTGACGCCCGTGGGGACGTCTGCTGCGCGATTGCAGGGTATCGGCGCGCCCACCGCGCAGGGTCTCGCCGCCCTGTTCAAGCAGCGGCTGCCGTCGGCGGCAACGGGGTCTGGCGTGGGCATCGAAGTGGCAGATGCGGGGACGGGACAGGTCCTCTACGCCGCCAACGGGAGCACACAAGCCACCCCGGCGTCCACCACCAAGGTGGTGACAGCGGTGGCGGCGCTCGCAGCGCTTGGCCCTGATGCGAGGTTCACCACCACGGTCCGCCAGGTTGGCGGCACCGTAGTGCTCGTGGGAGGCGGTGACCCGACCCTCGCCGTGAATGGATACCCCTCCTCCGACTACCCGCGTCCGGCCACCCTTGCCCAGCTCGCGGCAGGCACCGCCCGCACGCTAAAGGCACAGGGGCGCCATTCCGTGCGGCTAGGCTACGACACCGCGCTTTTCGGCGGACCCGATATGGCCCAAGGCTGGACCGATGGTCTCATCTCGACAGGAAACGTCACATCGATCGTTGCGCTGGAGGCTGACCAGGGGCGGCTGACACAAAGCGGCGCGCTCGAGGACTCCGACGACACCGTCAACTTCCGTCCGCGGACGACGGACCCGGTCGGCATGACCGTCGCCGCATTCGCGGCGCTGCTCGCGCATGACGGGATCACGGTCACCGGCACCCCCGCCGAGACCGCCGCGCCCACGTCGGCTCCGGTACTCGCGAGCGTGAGCTCACCGCCGCTCACCGCGATAGTCGAGCAGATGCTGCTTGAGTCCAACAACGTGATCGCGGAGAACCTGGCGCGGCACGTGGCGATCGCCCTGAAGCTGCCCGCCACGTTCGCCGGCGCCGCCCAGGCCGAGATCGCGGAGCTGCGACGGCTTGGCATCACGACGCCCATTAGCCTCGTCGACGCGAGCGGCCTGTCGCCGCTTGACGGCATAGCGCCCACGACACTGATCAGGACGCTCGCGGCGGCCGCAAGCACGCCGCCGCTGCGCGGGGCGGTCACCGGGCTGCCCATCGCTGGTTTCGCGGGGACCTTGTCGGATGGGGAAAGCGACTTCGGCAGGATCAGCGGGGCGGCGCTCGGGGTGGTGCGGGCCAAGACCGGCAACCTGGCGACTGTCGCGACGCTCGCGGGCCTTGCTTACGACCGCTCTGGCAGGTTGCTGCTTTTCGCGATCATGGCGCCGCAGGTGCCGGGTGCGGGGCAGCTGCAGGCGGCTGCCAACGCGATTAACGATGCGGCCGCTGGCCTGGCGGAATGCGGCTGTTCATGAGCGCGTGTACTCCCGTTACCCATCGCGAGCACGTACGGTAGGACTGTGAGCAGCGCACAGATGATCGACTGGGACGTGGCGATCTCCACCGGCGTCCGGTTCGCTAGGCAAGGTCCGCAGGTTAGCCTGGCCGACGCCCGCGCGGTCGTGGCCGAATTGCGCGGCCTGACCGCCGTTGTCCAGCAGCCTGTCCGGGAGTTGACCGGGCTTACCAGCCAGGGGGCCGTCGGACCGGTCGCCGTGGTTGACCGCCCGGGCTGGATTAGGGCTAACGTCGGCGGGTTCCGCACGGTACTCGAACCGCTCGCGGAGCGGCTCGCTGAGCGGAGCAACGTCGGGCCCGCGGCCGTGTCGGTCTTCGGCACGATCGGATCTCGGGCCACTGGCCTCCAGGCGGGGCTCATTCTCGCCTACCTGTCCTCCCGGGTCCTCGGCCAGTACGAGCTGTTCCTGCCGCCTGGCGAGGGCGGCGCGCCGTCGGCCAACGGCAACGGGACCGCCAGCAACGCGAACGGCAGCGCGAGCGGCGCAGGTGTGGGCCGCCTCACCCTGGTGGCGCCGAACATCGTCATGGTCGAACGCGAGCTTGGGGTCGACCCCCACGACTTCCGCCGCTGGGTTTGCCTGCACGAGGAGACCCACCGGGTGCAGTTCACCTCCGTGCCATGGCTCCGCGGTTACGTGCAGGGCATGATGACCGAGTTCCTGCTCGCCTCAGACCTGGACGCGGGTGCCATCCTCGACCGGATGCGGTCGGCCGCCACCGCGGTGGCCGGCGCAGTGCGCGGCAACGAGAGCGAGAGCCTGATCGAGGCGATGCAGACGCCAGCGCAGCGGGCCCTCCTCGACAAGCTCACCGCCGTGATGACGCTGGTGGAGGGACACGGCGACTACGTGATGGACGCGGTCGGTCCCCGCGTGGTCCCGTCGGTCGCGGATATCAGGGAGAAGTTCTCGCACCGGCGCGGCTCCGCAGGTCGCCTTGAGCAGATCATGCGGCGCATCCTCGGCATCGACCTGAAGATGAAGCAGTACGAGCAAGGGTCACGGTTCGTCTCCACGGTGGTGGAGGAGGCGGGGATGGCGGGGTTCAACAAGGTGTGGACCTCACCGGAGACGCTGCCCACCCGCACCGAGCTGGCGAACCCGCGCGAATGGCTTGAGCGGGTCGCCTGACAGTGGGCGGTGCCCTGCCTCCAGCGGTTGCGGCGGTACGTAACGCCGTCCGCGCTGCGGTCGCCGGGCTCGCGCCCGGCGACCTTGTGCTTGCAGCGTGCTCCGGCGGCCAGGATTCGCTCGCGCTAGCGGCGGCGCTCGCATTCGTCGCCCCGCGTGCCGGGCTGCGGGCTGGGGCGGTAACCGTGGACCACGGGCTGCAGGACGGCTCCGCGTCGCGCGCCCTGGCAGTGGCGTCGACTTTGCGTGACCTTGGCCTTGACCCGGTGCGCGTCGCGACCGTGACTGTCGACGGCGCCGGTGGCCCCGAGGCGGCCGCGCGGGACGCGCGCTATGCCGCACTCTCCGCCGCTGCGGCTGAGGTTGGCGCGGCGGCGGTACTGCTCGGTCACACCCTCGATGACCAGGCGGAGACGGTCCTGCTCGGGCTCGCGCGCGGGTCCGGCTCCCGGTCGCTGGCGGGCATGCCACCCAAGCGAGGCCTCTTTGTCCGGCCGCTGCTGGGGGTCCGCAGGGCGGTCACCGCGTCAGCCTGCGCAGCCATGGGGCTGTCTGCCTGGTCAGATCCGCACAATGACGACAGGCGGTTCGCCCGCGTCAGGGTCCGGCTCGACGCGCTCCCGGCGCTCGAAGCGGCCCTGGGACCTGGGGTGGCGGAGGCGCTGGCGCGTACCGCCGACCAACTGCGGGATGATGCAGAAGTGCTCGAAAAGATCGCAACAGCCGAGCGCGAGCACGGCGCCTCGCTCCTGTCCGCTGCTTCGCTGGCGGGGCTGCCGGGAGCGGTGCGGACGCGCGTACTACGATCAGCGGCGCTTGAGGCTGGATGCCCGGCGGGCGCGCTGACCGCGGCGCACGTCGCGCGCATCGATGAACTAGTCACCGACTGGCGCGGGCAGCGCGGGGTCGACCTGCCCGGCGGTGTTCGGGCGGCCCGGCGGTCCGGTGAGGTCTTGTTCGAGAGGAAAGGGTGCTAGAGCTATGGACGCTGCCGACATGGGGCCGGCGCTGAAAGAGGTGCTGATCACGCCCGAGCAGCTCAGCACGCGGATCGTTGAGCTGGCGGCGCAGATCGATGCCGATTACGCCGGGCGCGAACTTCTGCTCGTCGGCGTGCTGAAGGGGGCGGTCATGGTGATGGCGGACCTCGCCCGCGCCATGCACCTGCCCGTCCAGATGGACTGGATGGCCGTCTCTTCCTACGGCTCGGGAACGAAGTCCTCCGGCGTGGTGCGCATCCTGAAAGACCTTGATGCGGACATCAGCGGCAGGCACGTGCTGATCGTCGAAGACATCATCGACTCGGGGCTGACCTTGTCATGGCTCGTGAGCAACCTGAAGTCGCGTGACCCGGCATCGGTGGCGATCGCCGCGATGCTGCGCAAGCCGAACTCAGTGCAGATGGAGCTTGACGTCGCCTACACCGGATTCGAGATACCCGATGAGTTCGTGGTCGGCTACGGGCTGGACTATGCGGAACGCTACCGTAACCTTCCTTTTATCGGGACGCTGGCCCCTGAGGTGTACGGGGGGAACACATCCCGTTGAGGAAAGCGTTGATGTACCGTCAGGTAATTACTATGCGCTATGCAGGACTGTTGTCTTCCGGGGGTGCGACCCCCCGTACTCTCCGAGGGCGTGCCCGAGGGGAAATGACAACGGTATCGGACAGGCGGTGCCGCCGGTGGTCGGCGGGACGTGAGGCTGGTCAGGAGGGAACGGCCCCAGGCCGAGGGGGTCGCTCGCAATGGAATTGAAGCGCTTTTTCCGCGGACCGCTACTGCTAGTGCTGCTTGCGGTACTGGTCATCATCATCACCTTGGGCTGGGCCAACTCTGGCAGTAGTTACCAGGTTAAGGACACGTCCCAGATCGTCCAGATGATCGAGCAGGGCAAGGTCAAGTCCGCCGTGCTCACGGACAAGAACCAGACGATCCAGGTCACCACCACAGGTGGCCAGCAGTACCAGGCTGATTTCATCTCTGGCCAGGGCGTCCAGCTGCAGAACCTGCTTCAGTCCCAGTTCAACAAGGGCCAGTTGACCGGCGGCTACGACGTGCAGATCCCCAAGTCGAGCGCGCTGCTGTCGATCATTGAGACGTTCGTCCCGTACTTGATCATCGCGCTGTTCTTCTTCTTCCTGCTCAGTCAGATGCAGGGTGGCGGCTCCCGGGTGATGAACTTCGGGAAGTCGCGGGCCAAGCTGATCACCAAGGACACGCCGAAGACCACCTTCGCGGACGTGGCCGGTGCTGACGAGGCCATCGAGGAACTCCAGGAGATCAAGGAGTTCCTGCAGAACCCGGCGAAGTTCCAGGCGATCGGCGCGAAGATCCCCAAGGGTGTCCTTCTGTACGGCCCTCCTGGCACCGGTAAGACGCTGCTGGCCCGCGCGGTCGCGGGCGAGGCGGGCGT
>Ga0134126_10011037_pt1 | contig 11388 bp, 9 predicted proteins | sample KB31752_FD_96881 | JGI IMG/M metagenome (GOLD analysis project Ga0134126, IMG submission 96881) | Terrestrial soil microbial communities with excess Nitrogen fertilizer from Kellogg Biological Station, Michigan, USA - KB3-175-2 | ecosystem: Environmental > Terrestrial > Soil > Unclassified ... | reverse complement strand
CACATCACCGGCGAGACCTTCGACCTCTGCCCCGCCGACATCTGCCGCACCACCACCGGCGCAGACTTGAACCGCGCCGCCTGCGCTATCGACGCCCCCAAGACAGGCATCACCGTCGAGGGCTTCAATCCGCCCGCTGAAGCGATCCGCGACGTCGAGCTCCTCATGCAGCACTCCGGCATCGACATCGGCGGCGTCGAGTACATCACCGACTCCCGCGACGGCCAGCGCTACTACTACGACATCAACGCGCTCTCCAACTTCGTCGCCGACGGCCCCCGCGTCATCGGCTTCGACCCCTTCGCCAAACTCGTCGACTGGCTCGAAGCCGAAGCCGGCATCACCACCGCCGTCTCCGCGTAATAGGGTAGCTCCCCGGGTGCCCCACTCAACGCGAAGCGAGGGTGGGGTATCGCGTGTTATGACGCGCGAGGCCGTTGCTTTTCTTTTTGTCATTCCCGAAGGGAATCTGCTTTGGCATTTGCTTTTGCTGCTAGGTAGACCCGAGCCTTTAGGCTCGGGTCTCTCATTGCAGATCAAAAGAAGGGCTTTAGCCCACGAGGCGTTTAATTGCGTGAATTGATCCTTAATGCATCGGAATGGCGTACGAAGGGCGATGTTTACAAAGCCTTCTTTCTTGCAGTCGGCGCGCCTTCGTGGCATGGTGCAAATCTCGACGCCCTCAATGACAGCATCGGAACCGGTCAGATCAACGAAATCGAAGTGCCGTATCGGTTGGTGTTTCGGGGGAAGCCGGTTTCAGCTGAAGCCGAAGAGATGATGCGCGACTTCATGCGGCTGCTTACTCGACTCGCTGAAAATGGCTGCCCCGTAGAGTTCAAAGTGGAGAGTTCCCAGGTACCGCGAGGCTTTAGCCTCGGGTCTCTCATTGCCCGAATCAAAAAGGGGCTTTAGCCCCTGGGGTATGCTTCTCCTGCGATGCCCCAGCCGATCTTCACCTCAAGCGCCGCGCACCTGTACGTCCGCGACCTCAAAGCCTCCACCGACTTCTTCACCACCAAGCTCGCCTTCACCCTCGACTTCGTCTACGGCGACCCGCCCTTCTACGCACAGGTAAGCCGCGACAACGCCCACCTCGCTCTCCGTCACATGGACGAACCCGTCTTCGCTGGAGACATCCGCGAACGCGAAGACCTGCTCTCGGCCTCCATCACGCTCGCTACCGCCGACGAGATCAAGGAACTCTTCCTCGCCTATCAATCCGCAGACGTCCCCATCCATCAACCCCTGCGCGCCGAACCCTGGCAAGCTCAAACCTTCATCGTCAGAGACCCGGACGGCAATCTCATCCTCTTGGCCGCGCCCGCAAATTAGCGGATCCGCGCCGCGTATCCGCGCACCATCGCCTCTAACTCCTGCCGAAACGCCGGATAACTCCGCTCCGGATCCTTCGACTCCACCATCCTGCGGCTCACGCCCGCAATCGCACCCAGCAGCACCGACGCCACAGCCTCCGGCTCTGCCACACGCTCCTTCGCGGTATTCAGCAGCGCGACAACCATCGTGTGTAACTCGTCGCCGATCTCTCGCACCACGCTGAACCCATCCACATCCGCGCTTACCGAGTACAGCGCAACGCCCGTCTTCGGCTCGCGCATCTTCGCCGCAAGAAATGCTGTCGCAATCGTCGCCATCATCTCTTCAATCGACGCTCCCTCCAACCTCGGAATCACCTCACGCATCGCATCGCGCGTGTGTCCCAGGTGCCTTCGCAGAGCCGCAGCCAACAACGCGCTCTTATTCGGGAAGTATTGATACAGCGTGCCCACCGACACACCCGCACGCACCGCCACTCGCGTCGTCGTCAACCGTTCCTTGCCCACGCTCAGCAAAACCTGAAGAGTCGCATCCAGAATCGCCTCCACGCTCGCGCTCGAACGCGCCTGGACCGGCGATTTTCGCGGCTTTAGCGCGGCTCCGGATGCACTCATCAAATGCGAACTCCTTGCGCGAACTCTCGCTCATCTAAGATACGCGTCCGGCCAAATGCACCTCAGCAACCTGCAAGGAGATCCAAATGAACGTCGCAACCAACCTCGGCGGCACCTTCACCTTTCCCGGCACACGCCTCACCGTGCACCGCATGGGCTATGGTGCCATGCAACTCCCCGGCCCCGGAGTCTGGGGACCGCCCCGGGATCGCAACGAAGCCATCGCCGTCCTCCACGAAGCCGTTGAAAACGGTGTCAACCACATCGACACCGCTGACTTCTACGGCCCGCACCTCTCGAATCAGCTCATCCGCGAAGCCCTGCATCCCTATCGCGACGGCCTCGTCATCGTCACCAAGGTCGGCGCGCGCCGCGACGACAACAAAGGCTGGCACGGCGCGCTGTCACGGCAGGAACTCATCGATGCTGTTCACGACAACCTGCGCAACCTCGGCATAGACAGCTTGCACGTCGTCAACCTTCGCATTCATCCAGCCATGGGCAACGCCGCAGAACTTGTCGCCGAGCCCTTCACCGTCCTCGCCGAGCTCCAGCAGCAGGGCCTCATCCAACACCTCGGCGTCAGTGCCATGAGCGCCGCGCAGTTGGCCGCGGCGCAGCGAATCGCGCCCGTTGTCTGCGTCCAGAACATGTACAACGTCGCACACCGCGAAGACGACACCTTCATCGAATCGCTCGCACAGCAGGGAATTGCCTATGTTCCCTTCTTCCCGCTCGGTGGCTTCAGCCCACTGCAATCCTCCGCGCTCAACGACATCGCCGCCTCCCTCCAGGCCACGCCCATGCAAGTCGCGCTCTCCTGGCTTCTGCACCGCTCGCCCAACATGTTGCTCATCCCGGGCACATCCTCGCGCGCGCATCTCCGCGAAAACATCCAGGCAGCCTCTCTCAATCTTTCTGCGGAAGTGCTCAGTGAGTTGGACGCACTCGGCGCCGAGATGCAGTGGGCCGCTCCCCACGTGTAAACCGGGCTTACTCAATCACTGCGTAAGGCACACCGTCGCGCTCGGCGGTGTGCAGCCGCACCCCTGCGCGTTCGAGCCCCGCAAAGAAGCCCTTCGAGGGATACATCTGCACCAGCACGCTCCCCGAGGGAAATCGCGTGTGCGCCGCTTCATCCTCGAACAAAAACGCCGGCACGCGATGCTGCCGCGTCAGCAGCACGATATCGCCTCCCGTATAAGGCAGCGCGATCTGTGTTCCGTCCACATTCCTGTACGCGAGATGCAGGTCGTCATCATCACGATCCACGACTACATACCGCGGCGTGTCCAGCGGAAGCTCATTCAGCATCAGCCCCTCGCGCACCGCCTGCGCATGCAGGTCGCGCGCTGTTCCGGGACTATGTGCCCACACCCCAAAATATCGGTACGCTTCCACACCGCCCGTCGCCAGCATCAGCGCGACAAGCAGCACTCGCGCAACACGCCATCGCAGACGCGCATAAATCCAGGCCGCCGCCCATCCCGTTAGCAGAAACACGGGTGCCACCGTTCCCAGCGTACGAAGCGCCGATGTATCACCCGAGATCGCCGTCGGCGCCAGCATCACCACCAGCCAAACCAGCAACAGCGCCGCAGCAATCGCCTCAGCCTTTCGACGCACAACTGCCCACACTGCCAACGCCACGCCCAGCACAAACAGAACGCCCACCGGCCACAGCAGCAGCGGCGCACACGAGATGTTCAACCCCCAGTCGGAATCACCACGCACATTGAACTGCATCACTGCCGCGCGCGTCCCATTCCAGAGCGCTCTCGCCGGGTGCGCTCGATGCAGCACCGAGAGCTCATTCATTCGTCCTGAGAAATCTGCCGGGTGATGCACGAAGTAATGGACCATCGGCAGCGCCGCCACCACGGCCGCTCCGCCCCACACGGCCATCACCACGGCCCACGGCCGCGGACTATCGCCGCTCCTCCTTCGCCGCCATAACTCCGCGCATGCAAACGTGATCGCCACCAGCGGCGAAATCCGGTACGCAATATACGAGTGAAAGCCCAGCCCGTAGAGCAATCCTCCCGCTGCCGCCCACCACAATCTGGCGGACTTTGAATTTGCACGAAACGCCTTCAGCAGCAGATAGAGCGACGCCGTCAGCAACAGCGGCATCAGGATGGCGCGAAACGCCGTTCGCGACACCGTCACATGCCAGAAGCTCGTCGCCAGCAAAAACGAACCAAACAACGCCGCCCGCCAACCGACCATCAGCTCCCCGAGCAGGAACACAAACAGCACCGTCAACGATCCGATCACCGCTGCCGGAATTCTCAACCCCGCCAAACCCGTGCCAAAGGCCGACTCTGAGACGCCGATCAGGTTGATGAACAGCCCCTCGCGCCCGTTGTTCAGCGGATAAAAGACCCGATACTCGTGCGTCTGTGCTGCCTCAAATCCCTGGTTTCCATTCAGCGCCTCATCCGGATCAAGTCCCAGTGGCACTGACCCCAGCCCCACAGTGCGAAACAGCACCGCGACAAGCATTACGAACATCAGCGCAATCAGACGTGTGCGCCGCTGCATGTCCGCAGGCGCGGCCACAAGAGTCGTCACGACACTCCCGCCCGAACTCGTATTGCGCCTCTCAAGATTCCTTTACTTGTATACGCGAAGCCTCCGCGACTGCGTGCTTCGCTCATCTGAAAAACACGCAAACCCTGTACCCTAGTCGCATGCGCTACGGCTTCTGGCTCCCCGTCTTCGGCGGATGGCTCCGCAACATCGACGATGAACACATGCCCGCCACCTTCGACTACGTGCGCGACCTCTGCACGCGCGCCGAGTCCCTCGGCTACGACCTCACTCTCATCGCCGAGCTGAACCTCAATGACATCAAAGGCGTCGAAGCCGACTCGCTCGATGCCGTGACCACGACCGCCGCGCTCGCCGCCGTCACGCGCAAGCTCGAGCTCATGGTTGCCGTCCGCCCGACGTTCCACAATCCCGCGGTGCTTGCCAAGCAGGCCGCGAACATCGACCGCATTAGCAACGGCCGTCTCACCCTCAACGTCGTCAGCTCCTGGTGGCGCGACGAGGCCACCAAGTACGGCATCCCCTTCGACGAGCACGACGATCGCTACGCCCGCACGTCGGAATGGCTGGACGTCCTCTCCAGCTGCTGGGCCGGACCCAACAACGGGCAGGGCGCCACCTTCCACGGTCGCTTTTACGACGTCGACGACAACATCCTCTCGCCCAAGCCCATGCCCCGCCGCACTTACTCCCGCGCTCCAGAAGGCCTCACGCGGCCCACGCTTTACGCCGGCGGCGAGTCCGAGACCGCCAAAAATCTCATCGCCGCCAAATGCGACGCCTACCTCATGCACGGCGACGACCCCGCGACCATCGCCGCCAAGATCATCGACATGAAGCAGCGTCGCGCCAGGCACCCCGAGCTTCCGCCGCTCATCTTCGGTGTCACTGGTTACTGCATCGTTAGAGATACCGAGACCGAAGCCTTGGCGGAGGTCGAGCGGATAACTGCTCAGCCCGATCCCACGCACTCGCCCGCCGGCTTCGCCAACTTCCAGCAGTGGATCACCGGCTCGCAGCTCGAGAAAAAGCTCTCTCTGCGCGACTACTCCGTCTCCAACCGCGGCCTCCACTCCGGCCTCATCGGGACTCCTGAACAGGTGAAGCAGCGCCTCGCCGACTTCGAAGGGGCCGGCTGCTCCCTCGTCCTGCTGCAAAGCTCACCGCAGCACGAGGAGATGGCTCGCTTCTCGTCACAAGTAATGCACTAGAATCCTGATCCATCTGGTAGCTTCGTCGCAATGGCTTCGAACAACAGACCCTGGTACCTGCGCCCGATCACCCGCTGGTCCGCTCTTCGGGCCATCCCATTGAGCCGCCTGTGGGTGCTTCTGCTCGCAGCGTTTCTTCTCTTCTCCATTCCTGGTTTCTACTCCGACATCATGAACCACGGCGTCTATCCCTACGCCGTCGCGTTTACTGTCGCTTGCCTCACCGGGTTGAACGCTGCGTTATGGATCATCGTGTTCGCTCGTTCTAAGCTATTCGCTGTCCCATTTCTGATCCTTCTGCAGTTCTTCCTTGGACGGATCATCAACTTTGTGGCCAACGGGGTTGCGCAAACGTTCCATTCGCAGATGGTCCCGTCAGAGCACGGGATTCGCTTTGCTGCCACTTGCATGTTGATCGCCAGCATTGCCTCATATGTCGCGTTCGTTAACTTCATCCGCACCGAAGGCAAGCACTCCTTACGCATCAAGAATGAGTTGGACCTCGCCCACAGCATTCAGCGAACCCTCGTTCCCACGCTGGAGATTCGCACACCTCGCTTCGAACTCTATGGAATCTCGCAACCCAGTGAGAAGGTCGGCGGTGATCTCGTCGACGTTGTATCGCTGCCCAATGGCGATCTGGTCGCGTTTCTCGCCGACATCAGTGGTCACGGGCTTCCCGCCAGCATTCTCATGGGACGCGTGAAGACGGCGGCTCGCACAGCATTGCTCGACGCCTGTGATGGTGAGCCCGCTCAGACACTCCCTGGTCTGCTCAACCGACTCAACACGGTTCTACCCCAGGTAAAGGAACCCACCGCGTTCGTCACCTTCACTGGCTTCCGGCTCGGCGCTGACGGTAGCGTCTTCTGTGCGCTTGCTGCAAGCCCTCCGGTCGTGCACTGGCATGCGGCGGCACAATCTATCTCACAATGCGAGGAACCGCAGTTCCCAGTCGGACTTCTCCCTGTCTCGCAGTTCGATGGCTTCTGTCTCGACGCTTCGCCCAGAGATCTCTTCGTCGTCGCGACGGACGGCATCCTTGAGGTCGCCGACAAACAGGGAGGGGAGTTTGGCATCGACCGCCTCAACGACGTCATCGCCGCTGGTCCGCAGGACCCGCTTCCGCAGCTTGCCTCACGGATTCTCACTGCCGCCCGCAGCTACGGACGTCAGCTTGACGATCAGACGCTCCTCCTCGTCCGCTGTCTTCCCGCTGCTCCGTAGTGCGATTGCGGCCCCAAATAAAAAGACCTCGCAGGCTCGCGAGGTCTTTTCCATAGAGATTTCGTGCTGTTAGCTGTGCATGAGCCGCCGGCGCATCATGCCTGCAGCTCCCAGGATTCCCGTGCCCAGCAGGAGAAGGCTTGAGGGTTCTGGCGTTGAACTCACCATGACATCACTCAGCAGCAACGTCCCATCTCCCGTAGTGGTAGAGGAGAACTGAAGAAGTTCGGAAGAACCGGTTGCGATAAACGTTTCGGTTATGAAGTGGAACGGATTGGAGTCACCCACTGAAGTCACTGCGCCGGAAAACAACGACGCGCCACCCACTGACGCAGTCAATGTAGGGGTTGCGTTGCAGCAGCCGTCGCCGGTCAAATCGCGAGAATTGTCATAGAAGGTCAGCGTATAAAGCGCGCCACTTATAAGTCCGGTCAGTGTTTGGCTAAACGAACCTGTACCTTGAATGAAACCGGCTGTCGTATCGCCGGCTACAGGTATCGTTCCGTTGTTCCAGAGGCCGGTTGTATTAAAGTTCGTTGATCCGGTTCCTGATCCAACCTCTGTCCAACCTGAAACGGGGCCGTAGCCGGGAACTCCATTGCTAGGTGCGAAGTTTCCATTCGTGACAAAGTTGTCCGCCTTCGCACTTGCTGCAAAGCCGGCAAGCAAAAGAAGCGTAGTTGCCAAACGTAGCCGCATGCGTATCCCCCTCAGCAAATCGTGGAGAAACCATAACAGGTAGGACGCAAGGTTCTGGTTACAAATAAGACACTCATTGGTAACCACTGCCATGCGACAAACTGCTTACCTAAGTCGCTACTAAGCAGCGGTTTGCCGAGCCTCCGCAACGCGCCATAAAGTGAGAATCATGTCGTATTCAAACTTTTTGGATCGCCGTCGTTTCTTGCAGGCCGCCGCGGCCACCGTGGTTTTGCCCGCAGTTAAATCGTTTGGCCAAAACGCCGCCACACTCACTGTGCACTCTGATCAGCCGGGCCCCACGCTCCCGGTCAACTACATCGGCCTCAGCTATGAGATAGAACAACTCTCCGATCCCTCGTTCTTCTCTGCATCCAATACCGGTCTTATCGAGCAGTTCCGAGCACTCTCGCCCAACGGCGTCCTCCGCCTCGGCGGCAATACCTCTGACGTCGGCTGGTGGAAGCCAACGCTCGACAGCTCGCAGCCACCGCTTCCATCCAACGTGGTTCTCCAAACGCCCAAGGGTGAGAAATCACCCATGGATCTCGCCTACGCTGTTACGCCCGAGGCCGTGCGCAACCTGCGCGCCTTCCTCGACGCCACTGGCTGGACCTGCCTCTACGGCATCAATCTCGGCTCCAGCACTCCCGCACGCGCCGCCGACGAAGCCGAGTTCGTCCACAAGACGCTCGGCTCCAAGCTCGAATACTTTCAGGTTGGCAATGAGCCCGACGGCTTCGGCAGCCGCTTCCGCGACAAAGCCACCTGGAACGCCGACAAGTATTTCGACGACTGGCTCGCGGCAGCCAATGCCATTCGCGCCCGCGTTCCCTCGGCGCGCTTCGGCATGCCGGATGTTGCCAGCCACGTTGTCTGGTTCCCGACGATCGCCGACCGTCTCTCCGCTCTCAAGGAGCGGCCCGATGTCATCGCGTTATCGCACCACTACTACTTCACCGGCCCGCCGTCGAACCCTAAGGCCAACATCAACGACCTCCTTCACCCCGATCCCAAAGTCACCAACAATGCAGCCATCGCGCGCGCAGCCGCACAAAAACTTGGCACGCACTACCGCATGACCGAAGGCAACAGCTGCTACCGCGGCGGCAAGCCCGGCTTCTCGGATGTCTTCGCCGCGACGCTCTGGTCCGCCGACTACTGCCTGCTCCTCGCCTCACTCGGCTACTCCGGCGTCAATCTCCACGGCGGCAGCGCGAAGCAGGTCGCCAACTCACTCGGCGGCACGCTGCCCGGCGACTTGCTCATCACCAACCCCAACGAAGTCCATCCGCGTCCCTTCTACACGCCGATTGCCGACATAAACGGAAAATACTTCGCGGAGCCCACCTTCTACGGCCTTCGCTTCGCCGGTCACTTCGCTGGAGCCACAATGGTCCCTCTCACCTTCAACCCAGGCGCGGTGAACGCGACCGCGTATGCAGCGAAACTTCCCACAGGCCAGACGATTGCCGCTGTCATCAACAAGGACGCCGACAAACCGCTGCACATCGACCTTCCCAGCTACAGCGTCGGGCGCGTTCTGACCGCGCAGTCACTCACCTCGCGCACAGTTGAAGACCGCGAAGCCGCCGGCAATCGCGAAGCCTCAACCGTCCCACCCGCCACTGCAATGCTGCTCTACAGTTCCCGCTAACTTCATACTGCTCACCAAGGTGATTCGGGCGCCCATAGCAGGCGCCCGTTCTTACTTCGGTCCCCAGATGCGGAAGCCTCCGCTGCAATGCATCACGCTCATCAGGTACAGCATGCCGTCGTAGTAGCGCTGCTCGCCTGACGGCACCGGCGTGTTCCACAACTCATCGACGAACGCACTCGCGTTCGTGCCCTTCGGTGCTGCAAGGCTTCCCACGGCTCCGGTCGCCACCATTCCCGGCGAGTGCCGCTCCGACACCGGCTTCCCATCCGGTGAGTAGCGGTCCACGAACGTATGAATCCCCTGGCCGGCCAGGAACCGTTGATAGCGCTCGCTAAGCACGGGTTCCTCCTCGCTCTTCTTCCACCACGAGTAGTCCACCGACCAGTTGCTCACGCTCCGCCACGAGTCATACGAGAACTGCACCGGCTTTCCATCCCAGCCCATTGCAGGCGTCGCATCAAAGTTCGCACGGTCCGGAGTCAACCCCGTCTCCGGTCCCGTGACTTTCGCAAAGAATCCACGGCTCACCTCTGCTGCCTTCCCCCAGAACGCGCGATCCTCCTCTGGTCCCCAACGCGCCCACAACTCGTAGAACGCGGGCAGATGATAGCTAGGGTCTGTCGTCTGGCGCTGTACATTCGGCACAAACAGGATCATCGTGTGCTGCTCGTTCACCATCGGCCCGATCGTCTCGGTGAAGGGCCCGCGCGGCCGCGGAAACACCGGCGGCTTCGGCGCAGGCTCGCCCTTCGCCGCAGCCTCAGCCGCAGCTTTGGCAGCAGCCTTCTCTCTCGCCGTCTCGTTCGGGCTCGGCCACGGATGATCCGGCATTACAAACGGCGGATCCTCAGGATGAATCCGGAACGGCCCCGTCCCGCTCAGCACCGGATGATGCCGCATCCCGCGCAGAATCTTGTCCGCCTCCGCCTGATAGTTGTAAATGCCCTTGCCATTGCCCCACCGGTGCGCAGCAAAGTACAGCGACATCACAAAGTACTCTTCGCCATCCGGAGCCGGGCCGGTCGACCGCGGCGTTCCATCCGTGTTCATCGACCACGCAAAGTACCCCACGCTCGGATTCTTCGGATCCGTGATGAGCATATACGTGTGCGCCCAGTTCCATATCGCGTCGAACTCATGCTTCTTGTTCAACTGCACGGCGATCATCATGCTGTAGCTCATGCCCTCCGTGCGTGCATCATTGTTTGCCCAGTCGGTGACGTATGCCAGCGGCCCGTTGGCATTGCTTCCTGCCTCGAAGTAGACGGTCTGCGTCTGCTTGTCACCATGAAACAGCTGTTGAAACGCGGCCTCAATCTTCGCCTTGCTCTCCGCGGCCGAGTGCCCGCGCTCCGCAAACAGATCGCGATAGTGTCCAGTCTTGTAGGCTCCCTCGCCATCGCTCAACGACTGCGCACCCGCCACCGCAGCCATCGCCGCCAACACCGCAACGACCGCCAGCCTCTTCAGCATCACTCTCATTCGGTTCACTCCCTCCACGCAGATGCATCCTCGTCTCCACCTTACCTGCGTAGAATTTCTTGCGCCGAAAATCAAAATGGACGCCCGCATGGGGCGCCCATTTTGGTGATTCTCTCGCAGTCTTAGAAGCGAACGAACGCCTCAAACTGGTAGATACGTGGCTGGTTCTCCTGCGCCGTCACCTGTCCGAACGTCGAGCTTGTCCAGTCTGTGACGACCGTGTGGTTCGGGCCGCTCCCGCCCAGCACCGGGTGGTTCATCGCGTTGATCAGATCGAGGCGAATCTGCAGAGACATCGGCTCATACAGCTTCGACAGCGAGAAATTGCGTTGCACCGCCGCGTCCATCTGGTTCAGGAAGTCGCTGCGGAGCGTGCCGAAGCGGATTGGGAGCTGTCGGACCTGATATTGCGTTCCATACAGCCCAGGCTGCTGGCCCGTTGTGGACGAGCTGCCCGTCGTCGTTGCGAACAGCGCCGTGTTGAACCAGGTGCCGTTCGAGCTGTTCTTGAAGCCCTGACGACCCCACGCTGCGCTCCCCGGATTTCCCGGGCCAAGGTACACAGGCAGCGACCCCGGATCGAATTCCAGCGGCTGTCCGCTCT
>Ga0134126_10011036_pt1 | contig 11388 bp, 12 predicted proteins | sample KB31752_FD_96881 | JGI IMG/M metagenome (GOLD analysis project Ga0134126, IMG submission 96881) | Terrestrial soil microbial communities with excess Nitrogen fertilizer from Kellogg Biological Station, Michigan, USA - KB3-175-2 | ecosystem: Environmental > Terrestrial > Soil > Unclassified ... | reverse complement strand
GCGTTGCCGTTCCACCGGTTGCCGAGAGTACACGAGGTGACTACACCGAAAGCAAGAGCGCACTCAAAAACGTAAGCAAAATTAATGTCGAATAACCCAAACGGCAAATCCTGCCACTATGCCGTCTTAGCCATTTCGCCGCTTGCTGATCTCCGCCCGACAAGGGCCACTAGCAAGGCATGAAGCTGAGCTGGCGTGAACGGCTTTTGCAGTACGGGTACTTTCTGGTGGCGCGGATCAATAAGGTAATCGAAGCCGGTTACGAAGGCGAACGGGATGCCTTTTGCTTTCAGGAGGTCGGCAATCTTCGCGTAGTATAGTCCGCCGATATTTATGTCCAGAAGGACGGCATCGAAATTGCTCTTGGCTATTTCCTGGCGCGCCATGGCAATCGTGTGCGCGACGCCGGAAACACGGTAACCAGCCTGTCGGACCATTTCCTCGATCATCAACGCAATCAGAAGTTCATCATCGATTATCAGAATACGCGTCGGCGAGCTGGCGTGCGACGTTTGCGGCGTAAGCTCAAGCCCGATAGCAGCAGTTTGCAGGGAGGTATTTGGATGGGAGTGCAACATGACGGGCACCGTCGCGATTTGTCGTTCCATTTAACAACAGAACGCAACACATGGCGCAAGGTTCCAAGCCAAGTGGGCGTTGAATATTGTTCAAAGAACGCAATGCAGGTCCGTCAATCTGGATCGGGAACGAGATAGGCGACGAGGCGAGCGTCCTGGGCGTATACGCGCGCGCTAAGCGAAATTCTCCCCCTTGGCCATCTTCGCTTTCTTGGGCGCATCAACTATATTCATTGCCAGCGGTATTTGCCTAAGTCCTTTCAGAGATGTGGACATGCCTCTGGACCCAGGCAAATAGGCTCGGTAACCAACGATTTACAGGAAACTTTGTGTTCTCAAGTTCCATAGGTGTCGCGTGTTTGTATCTCTCGTGCAGAACCTTGTCGGCAAATTGGGCTTTGAGATTAGAAAAAAAGCAAGGTCCGATCGCGGAAGTTGGTTCGCGCCACTTCAGCCATCCGTTCCCGAAAAGGGTTCAGATGCTAAAGATCGCTTTAGAGAGATACTTTCCGACCCTTTAAATCTGCTCATTGAACGAGACCCAATGGCAGGCGTTGTCTTAGGCGGCCTTGTAAGACTTCACACGGGCGTAGTGGTGCCCAACAGCGGACGTGGCTCATACTATGGCCGTTTCAGTGAAATATTGATATTTAACCGCGGCGTTCATGAGCCTTTAGAGGAATTTGCATTCCAAGAGGTTGTGAAGGTAATAGGCAGTGCGCCAATCATGTTGGAGCTGGGCGCGTATTGGGGCCACTACTCGATGTGGCTCAAGAAATCTCGACCTAATTCCGATGTGTATTTGGTTGAGCCAGACCCTGCCAACTTGGAAGCGGGCATTGCGAATTTCAGTCGAAATGGTCTTAAGGGAACCTTTATCAACGCAACGGTTGGCGAAGATCATTTCGAAGTGGATCAGTTTATCAAAGAGAAGGGTCTAGATAAACTGGATATTCTTCACGCTGACATTCAGGGTGCTGAAGTATCCATGCTGAAAGGTTGTGAGCGCACGTTAGGTGAGGGCAAGATTACCTATTGCTTCATTTCAACTCACTCGCAAGAACTTCACTCTCAAGTATTGAACAAACTGCGGCTGGCGGGGTTTCGAATTGAAGCGAGCGCCGATTTCGATAAAGAGACGACTTCTTGCGATGGCTTAGTATTTGCTGTGCATGAGAGTGCGCCTGTCGTCCTGGACGATTTCCAGTATTTAGGAAGAGAGCAGATATCGAAGTCCTCTCCGGACGCAATTTTAAAAACTCTTGACGGATACGGAAAATCTAGAGTTCGAAGGCCGCCTGCTTCTAGTTTTATGGGGCCGGTTATGGCGAATACCCAAACGACAAATCCTAGTGAATCCGCTTACTCCCCAAGCCGGTCTCGAGATGGATCGACCAGACCAGCGCCATATGCGCAAACAGGTCTTTGAACGGAAGATTCCGCTTCATGAACAGGAGTTTCTTGATCAGTAGCAGAAAATCAAACAGTTCCATGAGGAAGAGGTTCCAGACGACCACTCCCCAGTGGTAGTTCTTGCGGTAATAGATGGCCTCGCTTTCGATCTGCCACTTCTCGACTTGCTTGCCTTTGGTTTTGGTCATTTTCTGCGCGGTCGCGCCACCAAGATGGATGCAATCGACGGGGTAGAAAAAGGCCTTGTATCCTAATTTTTTGATGCGAAAGCACAGGTCGTTGTCGTCGTTGTACATGAAAAAATCCTCCCGCAGAAAGAACCCCATGCTGTCCACGAGGTCTTTTCGAGTTAGGAGATAACAACCGACGACCCAATCGCATTCACGGGCGGACTTGTGATCCCATCTGACATCATCCAGAGGGCCCACGAAGGGCACCTTGTCGAGCATCCCAACCTGTTTCAGGAAATTTTTGAGCGGGGTCGGAAAATAGCGGGCGGAAGGCTGCAGCGCACCATCACGACCGACGAGCCGGGCTCCGACAACACCCGTGTCGGGATGGTGGCGCATGAAATCGACCGTCTCCTGGAGAGTATTCACTGCCACAAACGCATCAGAGTTGAGCATCAGGATGTATTTTCCCTTGGCCTGCTTATAGGCAAGATTGTTGGCGCGGATGAATCCCAGATTCATAGGACTGCGAATCAGGGTGACTTCCGGAAAATGCTCAGCAACGTAGTCGGCCGTGCCGTCAACGGAGCCGTTGTCGACGAAAAGTATTTCCTTCGTCAAAGTATCCTTGGAGGCGCGAATTGCTCGGAAGCATTCGTCGCATAACTCCTTGACGTTCAGGGCAACCACAATGATGGAAAGATCGATTTCTTGGGTGCTCAAGATTTCCCCAGGTTCAATTGCTTGAAGCGGCGAATGTTATAATAGTTGTGCTGGTCGAGGTCGCCGAGGCTGTCCCGGTGCGAGTGGATCTCGGTCAGCATATCCATCACATTGTACTTGGGCTCAAACCCGAGGACGGTCCGCGCCTTCTGGCCAGTGACCTTGTAGTTCCGGAAGTCTTGAAGGTTCTTGATTTCGATCGCGACCTTCTTGCCGATCAGTTCCTCAACTCCCTCCTTGACCATGTCGCCGACGGCGCCAACGGTGTAGTTGTCGGAAATCACGTTGAAGACGCCGCTAATGCTCTGGTGGGCCTGCACGGCTCGGAGGTAGCCGCGGATCGCGTCACGGATGTCGAGGAGCGGACGCCAGATAGAGGCGTTGTTGACGGTAATCTTTCCTGCAAGTATCGCGCTCTTGTACATAGTGTTGACGATCAAGTCGAAGCGCATTCGGGGGCTGTAGCCAGAAACCGTTCCTTGCCGAAGCGCGATGACCGAGAAGTCTTCGTCTTGGAGCTGAAGAACACCGCGCTCACCTTGCAACTTCGAAATGCCGTAAGGATAACTGCAGGTGACCGGACTTTCTTCGTTATAGAGCTCGTTCACCGTGTAGCCATAGACAGAGCACGAGGACCCGTAGATGAAGCGCTTTACCCCGACTAGCTTGGCGACATAAGCAAGATACGACGGGAGAGCCCCGTTGGACCGGAAGTTGAGCGAGGGGCTGAACTCGGCCATCGGGTCATTGGACAACCCAGCCAAGAAGATCATCTGATCATAACCGACGAAATCTTCTTTCTGGCAATCGAACAGGTCCTTCTTAATCACCTTCACAGTCTTAGGCAGGCTATTTCCGAACCACAATAAATCGATGACATCCACTTCGTACCCGTGTTCCAACAGGTATGGAATTAGAAGTGAACCAATATATCCGGCGCCGCCGGCCACCATAATTTTCATAACTCAACTCCTAAGCATTTTATTCGTCAAACCGCGAATCGTACCGTGACGTGTTGAGTGAGGTGTCTCTCGGCGCCACAAACGTGACGTCCTTCAGCGACAGTGTTCCGATCGGCTTATCCGGGCTGACAGACTTAGCGTAGTCCATCACCGTCTGCCGCTTTCCCCCAATGTGGAGCGTCCCCGTCAAATCGCTCTCCAGCAGTTTTAGCAGCTTCTTGGCCAAAACATCGACTCTGAGCCGGGACGTCCACTGGTCCACGAATGCCTTGTCATAGGGGAAAACTGTGTCGCCAAAGGACGTCCGGATAATGAGCGAGTTGTCATACATACGAACCGCACATTCACCCGCCAACTTCGACCATGCGTACTTATTGGCGGGTAACAGCGGATCGTCCTCGTTGTACATTCCGGTATCACCTTTGAAAACATAGTCGGTGCTAATGTACAGAAGTTTTATGTTTCGCTCCATGCAAACCCGAACCAGGTTCGCAGTGCCGACGATGTTGACCTCCAGCGCAAGCCTCGGTTTTTCGTTGATCTTTGGCGGCGAGGTGAAGGCCGCGGCGTGGAAGATTGTGGAGATGGTCCTTCTAAAGAGGTAGGCGGCCATTTTGGAAGGGTCCGTGACGTCGAATTCGGCGCGTCCCGGGAACTGGGCCTCGGGAATTAAAGGCTTCATGTGGCGGCCGAGGAGGCCCGTACCGCCAGTGATCAGGACCGTAGAAAAATCCATCACTTATTCCCCAGCGCGCTGTACAGAAACTGGTTCGACCGTTCGTCGGCTGTCCAAGCGGCTAGTGACAAACCGTTCTTGTCCTTGTCCGTAATGATCGGGGCGTTGGCGCGGATGGCGTCGAATTCGGCCTTCAGGGTCGGATCGCAGAGCGACCAATCAATGTCAGCCGAATGCGGTGAGATCCCGGCTTCGCAGCCAGGACTGTATTCTCCGGAACACGCGTATTCAATCGTCGACTCCCGCGTGAAATAGTTGCCGTGGGCAAAGCCCGGCGGAATCCAAATCCATTCGGCGTAATCCTGGTCGGAGGAGGTTTGCATGTCGTAAGCCGCGGCCTTGCCGTAATTCGGCGACCCCTTGCGAATATCCAGGAACAGATCGACCATTCGCCCTTGGATAGTGCGAACCAGTTTCCCCATGAACGGGTTCCACTGGAAATGCAGGCCTCGTACGACATTGGGTCGGGAAAAGCTTTCGTTGAACTGGACGAAATCTACGCCCTTCATAAAGTCTAACTGCGTCGAGAAATCGCTCTTGCGGAACGGCTCGGTGAAATACCCGCGAAAATCCGTGAAGCGCGCAAAGCGGACCACTTTAATCGCCGGAATCGCCAGCGATTTAATCTCCGTTATTTTCATTCCTCTCTTCCTTTTCTCATCCTGCGTCGGCGAATTAGGTTCGGTTCGATTTACCCTAACGACTATTTCGAGTGCCGCTGCGCGATGTTTTGCGGCGAGGTGCTGAAGTAATTCTCAAGCGAAACGACCGCCGCTCGCTGCAGCAACAAGCTCTGACGCAGGTATAAGCTGAGCCCCCGGCCGGTAATATTCACATGCCGTAAATGCATGATGGTATCCGTCTTGTCCGATCGTTGAGTTGGCGACCGCCATTTCTAGCCTAATCTAGCGCATCGCCTACCAATTTGCCGCGGCTAGCGGCATCATCCAACCTGTTTCTGCTCGCTTAACCTTACCACAGTTCGCCCCGACGCAGTCGAGGCGGAAGCATGCGGTTGTCGAGCGCCGCCGCTGACGAAAATCGTCGATCATTGAATGCGGTTGCGCAAAGTGCGCGCAAACCTGTTTTGAGGAAATGTCTGTACGCGACTCCACGAAATTCGCTTGTCCGCACATCGCACGTGCGCAGGGCAGGCGAACGGTCTTTATATGAAGAAGATGCGGCCTAGGCCCGCTCCAGCGGGAGTCTCGATCGCGGAATTGAGCGCTGAGGGCCACGGCGAACTCAGGGCGGCAACGCCCAGCAGAATATTCGGTCTCAGAAGCCGCCGAACTTAAAGTTGATTCCGCCTTTTACCATCTGAATATGCTGGTCGAAGTTAACCGGCATTGGCCCCGCAAACGGATCGGTGACAGTTAGACCGGCTGTCCCAAGTCCGATGTAGTCGTATTCAATAAATCCGGTCCAGTTGGGTGCAAAGCCATATTCAAATCCCCCACCAGCCGTCCAGCCGCTCCGCGTTTCGATGCCGACGGCACTGAGGAGAACACTCGGATCGCTGACGCTGACGTTATTATGCACCCAAGCCGCGCCGCCCTTGCCGTATACCAGAATGTTGTTCCATGCGTAACCTACACGCCCTGTTATGGTACCAAGCCAATCGGTCTTGTAATTGATCGCCGTGGTCGGAAAGAATGGATCAGCGAGGCCCGCATTAATACTGGTCCATGACATGTCGCCTTGGACACCGAAGACCAAATTGCCGGTCTGAAAATTAAAACCGAGTTGGAGTCCGCCAAGGAATCCGGTGTTGTCAGCGCCGATTGTTGCACCAATTGGCGCAAAATTTACGCCCGTTGGATCGGTAGTATTGACACTGCTTAGAGTGCTACCGGCGTTGACGCCAACGTAAAACCCGCTCCAATTGTAGACTGCTGAGCTAAGCGGGGATGCCCGGACCGGCATCTGCGCTGGGAGATCGGCTGCAGAAGCTGATTGGCCCACAAATACTCCGATGGCAGCTGCGATGATATAAATCCGCATGTTATTGTTCCCGTTGCAAAAGACGGCAAGAGCGCCGGGACCGGGGGACAAGGCTGATTGGTCGGATCCCCTCCCGAAGGCGCGCCATAGCTGCGCAATTGAACGTAAGCGGGTTATGGTTACTGAAACGTAAAGAGGCCGCCGGCAGGCGGCCTCAAACATTCGCGGTGGAGCTATGTCGAGACGTTTGTGGCGGATGAGCGAAAGCTAGGCGGCGAATTGCTGATTTGACGCCTGGTTTCCCTCGACGCTCAGCCTATTGAGCTCGATCTTGAGGGCATTCACTGACCCCTGAATCTTCGCACGGCGATCGCGGGCTGCCTTCGCGAGGGTCGGATAAGCAAAATGGGTCGGGTCGGAAATCCGGGCACGCTTTTCCTCGGCCTGGATCTGATGTCCCAGTTCGATACAAATGCGGTCTGACTCGGCAATGATTGTCTTGATTTGATGCGCGCGTAAGCGGTTTTGACCCGCTTCAAATTCATTGCGACGGCGCATACGTTCGGTTTGACTCGGTCTCATGGACGCCTCCCTATTGTCTCTCTTCGGGGCATCGGCCACCTCGAGACCCCAAGCACCGCAAGATCTGGGCCAATAGGTGAAGAGCTACGCGTAAGGATCTATCGTTGAACCATGTGGCTTTAAATCTTGACGTCATCGCCGCCGGGCTAAAGCTCATTTAGCACTTGGGCCCCCCGGGAGGCGATCACCAAGGGGCTAATTTAGGAGCTGACGTTCCACCCAAAAAAGCTGCATCATTTTAAACGTCGCGCGTAGAAGGCAGACCGGCAAGAAATTCCGAGTTATGCGGCACGAATTCGCCAGCCGCCCCATTGCGTCATTGAAAACGCTAAAGATTTTGCCTGGCATGCGAGTTGCTTAGATCCATCCACAGCAACGGAGGATCGCATGCATATCCATTCGATAGGTCCAGGGGTCGCTGGCAATTCAACCGACAAACAGGCGCCGGCCCAAGCGGCGCGCGCTGCAATATCTGGCCAACCGGACTTGGGGGATCAGCCGTTTGGAAAACTGGTCTCTGACTTTGCGCGTGGCATCGCACCGCCGACCGTCACCACCCCCGATTCCCCGACATCACCGTCGGCGCCAACAGGCTGACGTCTGAGAGAGCTTCGGCCAGGTCTTCAGTCGGGTAGGGGCTCTTTCATTTACTGAGAAGTTTCGACGGATGGGCTCTCTATCTTTCAGAGGGACTCCAAGCCATCAATTGAAATTCATTATTGCAACTAGTGCATCTAAAGATACGTATTTCCGTGTCTCCGCATGGCTTAACTTTGAACAGATGCATTTCAGCCCCGCATCGACAATCGGGCATTTCAGTCGATCCCGGGGCCAATAAATCCTCGAACTCTGCCATACGCACTCCACAGGGCAGAAATATTATTGACCGTACGATAAGTCCGCGAAGATACGCAATCTTGAAACTCGGCTAGGCTTAATTTCAAATCCCCGTCGACACCCGGGACAGGCAGACAATAAGAAAAGAGGGGGCTTAGGTTTTGTCTTAACGTTACTTCGTCAGCTTACTTAGATGGATGAAACCGGTAACGTGAAATAACGACGCTACAGATGCAGGTTTTCACTTTTCATCTACCACCCGTCGTTTGATGCCGTCATGTGAAGAATCTTGCCGATCATATCGAGGCGTCAAGCGCTTCGAAAATCGGAGTTGTGGGGAATTGCTTACGGCCGTTTTCATTCGACGCCTGTCTTCATTAGCGAAAGTTGCCGACGAAGAGCGGGCAACGATAGGTCAAGATTTAGATGGGCTTGCGCCGTTTCATCAATTGAGAGCTGGGCAATAAATTTGCGTCTCTGTATTTTGCCGTGGCCATATTGGCCAGCAGCTTTTTCCTCGACGTATGCAAGGATCTTGGCTCGAACAAGTGCGGGCAAATGCGGCGCTGCCAGTGCTCGGTTAATGGTTGTTGCCGAGAGACCGGAACCCTTATGAATGCCTTTGGCAATGGTCCACATGGTACTTCGGCATAGACCAAGTACTTTCGCCTGCTCGTCGACTGTTACGAAACCGGCGTCCGCGAGTACGTTGCTGAGTTGTCGGATGGCGTACGATTGCCGCGTCTTCGCTTTTGCATGATTGGGGATCTCTTGATTTGAAAGACTATCATGCCCAGTCCTTGGGACAACTTCGGATCGGGAAAACGTGATCGTCATGGCACTGGCTTTCTCTTGGCTCCCTGCTTGTGTCCGGGCCCCCGAAGATTGCGCCGGAAGGAAGGATTCGTAGTTGTCGCAGGTGACAACGATGCCGCGATTTGCTGGTTCCTTAGACATTTAGTTTTATTTGCCAGATCCTAAGTCGGGAAGCGGACGTAGCGCTTGAGAAGGGAATCCGCGGCGGGAAGGCCGGTGGGGCCGAGAACCTACTGTCTGGTTCACGTCGAGCCGAGCGGTCCGAGTTGGCGACTTAGTAGACGCTCGGGATCCCCGAACTGAAGTCGGGAGTTGCGCGGCGGCCCCACGATTTCCGTTCGGAAACAAAAACGGGATCCGGAATTTTTCGGGTGCCGCTTGCCCGCGCGAAGAGCCCTCCCGCAACGAAATGAACCGGGGGCGCACACCCAATTAAGTGACCAACCGCACTCGGTTTGCCCGTCAACCCCTGATTTTATTGGTTGACGATGGTTGGCAGGGTCAATCGGGATTCGGCGAGAAAGGGCCGAAAATAAGGGGTTTTTTCGCGGCCGAATCATTCGCTCGAAAACAGCTCCAATTAAAAAGCGTTAATATCTGCTTAAGGATAACGCCTGATGAATGGAGCCATAATGAGAGGGCTTCATGTCGCGCGCGTGTTCAACCTGTCAGCATCTCAAGCGGTCCGAAATCGACCGCCGCCTCGCCGCCGGGGAACCGGCGGCGCAGGTCGCGCGTGACTATGAATTAAACGCGTCGAGTTTGCATCGGCATCGGACGAACTGCCTCAAACTCGCTTCGTCCAACACCATCATGAAAGAGACCGCCCGTGGCAGCGCCGCAGTCGCGTTATTGCCATCGAAAGAGACACTCAGCGACGCCTATTTCGAACTGCGGAACAAGATCGATCAGATCGTGACGCAGGCCGAGCAACAAGGTTCGCTCGCCGTTGCCGTCTCGGGCCTCAACTCCATTCGCCAAACCCTCGATAGCTTAGCGCGACTGGCCGGTCATACCGCCGGTGCGCAGGTCAATTTCGCCGTGCAATCGAATGTCAATATCAATCTAACCCTGATTGTCGACCGCCTGATCAAGCACTTCGACCATGACCCGGAACTCAAAGCGCGGATCGCGCAAGCACTAGCGGAGAGCGATGATGAACCCAATGCGTGAAATTGCCCACCGGCTCGATCCGGTGCTGTGGGTACAAGAGGTGCTGGGTGACAAGCCGGCGCCTTGGCAACAGCAGCTGCTACGGGCGCCACGCGGGGCGTCCATTCTTGCGTTGACGGCGCGCCAGAGTGGCAAAACGACCGCGGCGGCGTGGGCAATGGCACATGCGGCTATATTTATGCCTGGATCCTTGTCGGTGGTCGCTTGCCCCGCACAACGGCAGAGCGCGGAAGCAGTGCGCCGGGTGCGCGAAATATTATTAAAAGCCGGCGGCAAGCTCGCCGCTGATAACGTTTATGGCCTCGAGCTAGAGAACGGGTCGCGAATTTTAGCGCTTCCAGGCACCGACGATTCAATCCGCGGGTTGACAGTGGATGCGTATATCGTGGCCGATGAGGCCGCGCGTCTTAGTCCTGACCTCATTTCTGCATTACGCCCGATGCGTGCCCGAAAACCTCACGCGCGGCTTGCGATGTTGTCCACGGCCTGGAGCCTCGTCGATCCATTCTGGACAGCCTGGTCGAGCGAGGATCCGACCTGGATTCGGCTGCGCGCGACTGCCGATGAGAACCCAATCTTTGCACCCGAATTTCTTGAGGCGGAGCGGCATGCTCTCGGAGAGGCTGCATTCAAACGAGAATATTTAGGCATTCCGACCGGCGCCGGAACAAGTCCTTTCACTTGGGCCCTCTTCGAAAAGATAACACGTTCGCGCACCCCCATTGTTCTTCCTGGGCCGGCATTTTTCCCGCCCGACCCACCGCCACCCATGCCGGTCGAAAATCCCTTTGGACGCCTTGGAGAAGGATTAATGCAATGACATATAACCGCGATGACCCGAGTACCTGGCTGGCCATGAAACCCTTAATTATAGGCCATGATGTGGCACGCGGTCCCGACCGCTCCACCGCGGTGGTCGGCGGGTTTAGTGCCTTTAATCCGCGGATATTCGGGATAGCGCATCTTGAAGAATTGCCCATAGGGCTATCGGGATCGCAGCGCGTAAGCGCGCTCGCTGAAGTGGATCGTCGCTATTACAGCAATGGCCTCATTATTGCCGATCTGAGCAATGATGCAAGTTATGCCGAGCATCTCTCAAATGCCTTCGGGTTCAGAATCGTTGGCGTTCATATTACGCGCAACGGCGACGGAATGAATTTTGAGCGCCGGGAAGTTCCGGGCGGCGTTATTTTGGTCTATTCCATCGGCCGCACTTTTTTAATTGAGAAATATCTTGCCGAAGTGGAGCGCGGGGACATGCGGATGGTCGATAATTCTATGAGCCGTCTTGCTTATCAGCAGCTCGCCGATCTCGAAGTCGTCGATAAAGAGACCGGGCGCTTCTATAACTGTCTGAGCGGACGGCACGATGATCTCGGTATTTCATGCGCCATGGTGGCGTGGGCGGCACGACATCCACATCTTCAGATTTGGCTTCAGACCTTTGAACAATC
>Ga0134126_10011035_pt1 | contig 11388 bp, 10 predicted proteins | sample KB31752_FD_96881 | JGI IMG/M metagenome (GOLD analysis project Ga0134126, IMG submission 96881) | Terrestrial soil microbial communities with excess Nitrogen fertilizer from Kellogg Biological Station, Michigan, USA - KB3-175-2 | ecosystem: Environmental > Terrestrial > Soil > Unclassified ... | reverse complement strand
GCGTATGCGTAGACGGCCGTTTGAAGGCGCCCGTGCAGGCGAGGGGTGCGAAGGGCCAAGATCGCCAGTTCCGAACGAATCACGGGAGCGGCTTTGGCCGTGACATAACCGCGGGCTTCCGCCCGGCTCATCGACCAGGTTCGCTCCTCGACGCTTTCGCGTACCGCGGCATAACTCCGTTGGGCGATCTGCCGGGCCAATTCTGGCGCCGATGGGGCGCCCCAAAACGCTCTCATAAACTCAAAGAAGCCCATGCCATCCCATCCTTTACAAGATGCGTTGCGAAGTGAGCGGCCCGTCATAGCCATCGTATCGCAAAGGCCGTGTTCTTCAGGGCGGCCGCCCGGCCCATCAAAGCCCGCGCTGGTTGGAAAAGCTTGCCCATCGTGCGCAGACTGGCCGTGCGGCGGCAAGCCGACCTCAGCCAAGCAATGGCTTGCGAGAGCATTGCTTCAGGGTGATAATGGCGCCGCGTGATTTTTTGCCGTTTCGCCCAATTCGCCACTGAGCTAGTCTGCACTCTGCGAGGGATAAGCAATGTTGCACAAAGCGCTTTCGGGAGTCCTGGTCGGCCTGTTTGCGTCGGGATTGTGCCTGGGGCAAGATTTTCCCAAGCCGGGACCGGAGCACGAGTGGCTGAAGAAAATCGAAGGCAAGTGGGACGCCGTGATGGATGCCGGCGGTCAGAAGTCGAAGGGCGCCGCCACCTACAAGTCGATTTGCGGTGGAATGTGGCTGGAGAGCGACTTCGAGGGAGATTTCGGCGGCCTCAAGTTCCAGGGGCACGGTCTCGACGGCTACGACCAAAGCAAAAAGAAGTACGTGGGCGTGTGGGTCGACTCGATGCAGAGCGCCCCGATGACCTTCGAAGGCGACTACGACCCCAAGGCCAAGTTGATGGTGATGACAGGCGAATCGGTCGGCCCGGACGGCAAACCGCAAAAGTTCAAGAACACCACCGAGACGAAGGACGACGACCACTTCACGTTCAAGATGTACATGCTCCTGCCCGACGACAAGGAACAACTGGCGTTCACGATCGAGTATACGCGCCGGAACTGAGCGCCGGTTCGTTTTCGTCGCCGTCCAGGTCAAGCTCGCGAGCGGCGCCCTGGCGACTGGCCTGCAACTGCGCCGCGATCGAATTGAACTCATCGGCCATTTCGCGCCAGAAGTCGTTTTCGCGGAACCGTAGCGGCGCTACCGTCTGGCCCTCGGCGAGTTGGCGCATGGCCTGGCGCAATCGCACGATCGGGCCCGCCACCCGATTGCTCATCTGCACCATGTCGTAGGCGATGACCGGCAACAGGAACAAGGAAGCGATGGCGATCGGCTGGCAGGAACTCCACAAGTCGGCGTAAGGCGATTCCAAGCCGGCGCGGCCGTCGATGATTTTCAACAGGGCGACGATGCCGATCGTCACCGTCGTGCCGCCCATCCAGTAGAAAATCGTGCGCAGCGCGAGCGCGCCCTGGACGCGGGAATCGACGAAGAATTTTTTGCGTTTGTATTTCGGCATGGCGGGTACTCCGACAGGACAAGGCGAACGGCGCCCAAAGAAGCCGCTGAAACTCTACCTCTCGACCCGCGGCAGGGTGGCCCGAATCGCGGCCGAACTCGCGGGGCAAGCGCAAAAGCTTGTGTCCCCGAGCGTTCGGGCCGCCGGCCGGAGCCGGCATAATCGGTCGATGCGCATTTCCCCGCACCGCATTTGGCCGAAGGCCGAAATCGAAGTACGTTTTCCAATAGGCGACCGTTACTTCACGTCTTGCGATCGCTCGGAAAGTAACTCTTTCCTTCGTCACATCTTTTTTATCGAGGAGCGAGAGTGCTATGAGGTGCAGCATTTCCACCGGTCCGAGAAAATCAGCTTTCTGCCGATTGGCGGCCTGTCTGGCGGCGGTCGCCTGGATCGCCGGCTGGCAGACGGTCCCCGCGCAGAACCCCTTGAGCGGCGTCGCGCGGGTCGAAGAGGATTGGGAACTGGTCGTCAACGATCCCGACATCAACGACGACAGCCCGCAAGTGACTTGCGTGATTGCGCCGCTGGACCTTAGCAGCGGCTACTTGGCCGTCGACGTCAACTTCCACAGCCAGCCCGACTATTCGCCGGGCGGAGTGCAGATGCACGTTTGGAGCCCGAACCAAGCGATGTTGGTCGCGAACCTGGGCGCGACCAATCCGTTGCAGACCGAGAACGAGACGATCACCTGGACGACGAGCATGTCGCTCGCCGATGCGACGTTGACCTTCGCGATTGTCAACGGCTCTTCGACGACGTGGGGTTCGTTCGGCAACGACAGCAAGCTGCAACTCAGCGTCGCCGCGCCGTTGACGGACCTGGCCGGCTACTCTTCCGAAGTCTCGCTCGACAATTCCGGCGTGCCTTACGCCAGCAACCGCGTGACGTCGTTGACGCTCAAGGCCGTCCGCTGGTATTCGGCTTCCGGCGCCTTGCTGCAACAGAACACGACCCCTCAGCCGGTCCATCCGCAAAACTGACCCGTTCGCAAGGCGGACCTCTCGGCTTCAAAATCTTTTCAGGAGTGCCATAACTATGTCAACTCGCCTTTATCCGCTCGCCCGCGATCGGTCGGGCAACGTCACCGTGCTGTCGGCCCTGCTGCTGATCGTCTTCATGGGGCTGGTGGCTTTTTCCGTCGATCTGGGCTATCTGGTCAACAGCAAGGCCGAATTGCAGCGCACGGCCGACGCCGCTGCGCTGGCCGCTGCCGCCGACTTGGTTTACAAGGGCGTGCCCGGCACGCCCGTCAATCTGACTTCCAACATCGCCAGCGCGCAAAGCGACGCGACGGTGTACGCCTCGCGCAATCACGTGTGCAGCACGTCGCCCGACCTCGGCTCGACGGGCGGGGTGGTGGTCGGCTATATGGCCAACCCTCGCGTCGCCGGCGCCACGATGGACTTCTCCAACCCGAACCAGTTCAATGCGGTGCAAGTCACGGTCAATCGCAACGACCAAGAAAACGGCAAAGTGCCCTACTTCTTCGCCAAAGTGTTCGGCCTGAACGGCCAGGCCGCCTCGGCGCAAGCCACCGCGGCATTGATCAACAACGTGGCGGGTTTTCAGACCCCCTCCGGACCGGCCGGCTCGTACAATCTGCCGATTCTGCCGTTCGCCGAGGACACCGTCACCGTCAACGACCTGCTCTCGGGCAGCTACACCGCCGCCAACGGCGCAACCGTGGGTCTCACCGACGATTGGAGTTGGAACGCGTCCTCGCAGCAGGTCACGTCCGGTCCCGACGGGATTTTGGAGTTCAATTTGTTTCCGCAAGGGACCGGCTCGCCGGGCAACCGCGGCACGGTGAAGATCGGCACTTCGAATAACAGCACGGCCACCGTCGTGCAACAGATTCTCAACGGCATCAGCGCCAGCGATCTGTCGTATTATCCGAACAATACGCTGAGCTTGAACGCCCAAGGCGTGTTGGTGCTGCCCGGCAATCCCGGAATCAGCGCCGGCTTCAAGAGCGCACTGGCGTCGATCATCGGCCAGACGCGGCTGATCCCCGTCTTCAGCACGGTCACCGGCAACGGCAACAATGCGCAGTTCACGATCGTGCAGTGGTTCGGCATCCGCGTGATGGACGTCAATCTGACCGGCTCGATGAGCTCCAAGCACTTGACGGTGCAACCGGCGAACGTGTTCGTCAAGGGAGGCATGGTTCCCAGCACGTCCGGCACGCAAACGAGCTATGCCGTGTATTCGCCCGTGTGGCTTGTGAAATAGCGCGTCGGCGCCCCCCAAAGGTGAAAGAGGATATCAACATGATACGCCAACGTCGTCGCAACGATCGGCGGGGCACGTCGGCCGTGGAGTTTGCGTTCATCGCACCCGTGTTTTTCATGCTCGTGATCGGCATGATTGAATTCGGCCGTGCGATGATGGTGCAGCAAGCGCTGACCAACGCCGCGCGTCAAGGCGCGCGCCTGGCCACGCTTGACAGCACCAACAACAGCTCGAACCCGACGCCCGGGTCGCTCGTCACGACCGAAGTCAACCAGGCCCTCAGCGCGGCGAACATCTCGGGGGCGGCCACCGCCATCTCCCCCGCCTTGCCAGTCGCGGCGGGCCAGGATATTTCCGTCACGGTCAGCGTGCCGTACACGAGCGTGACCTGGGTTCCATCGCCCTGGTTCCTCGGCGGCGCCACGCTGACGGCCAATTGCGTGATGCGGCGCGAAACGACGCAATGAAATCTCGCGTCTACGGCCAGGCCCTGCCGCGGCAGATGGTTTTGACCACCGGCAGGGCCGAGTCGAAAAGCAACTCGTGCGGATCGATCGCGTCGCCTTCGGGCAACGCGACGATCGCCAGATTGGCGAGCTTTCCAGGCGCCAGACTGCCGGCCCGGTCGGCTTGGCCCAGCGCCCGCGCTCCGCGGAGCGTGCCAAGTTCCAGAATCGCGGCGGGCCGCAACTCGGGAAACTCGCGCGCGATCAGACGCAGCTCCTCGAGCACCCTCAAATCGGGATTCGAGGCCCGGCTATCCGTGCCGATGGCGACATTCGCGCCGGCCGCCAAAAGCCGGGGCAGAGGATGCCGCGAATGCCCGAAATAGGCGTGGGTCCGCGGGCAATAAACGACGCTGATCCGCTCGCGAGCTTGGGCGACGAGCGCGACTTCTTCCGCGTCGAGATAGTTTCCGTGAATGACGAGCGCCCGAACGCGGGCGTCGGCCAGTCGCCGCAGATAATCCATCGGCCGCGCACCATGAGGAATGGCCGTCGGATCCCAGGCGCCGAGTGACTCCAACAGCTCGCGAAAAGGGCCGCCGCCCGTGAGCAAAAGCTCCAGTTCTTCGCGCGATTCCGCTAAGTGGAAAGCCAGCGGCGCGTCGGCCGCCGCGGCGAGCGCGATCAGACCGGCGAACAGTTCGGGATGCACGGTATAAGGCGCGTGTGGACTCAAGCCGGGGCAATGGCGCCCGGCGTCGCACGCCGCGGCAAGATGCCGGCGCGCTTCGTCCAACTTGTTCGCGGCGCGATCGGAGGCCAAACCGATCGACTCAAGAAAAACCGCGGCCTCGATCGGAGAGGCATCGAACTCCTCGCGCGGCCAGCCGGGCTGCGCGATCTCGCCCAGCAGCGTCGTGCCGGCACGCAGAGATTCTTCCAAGCCTTGCCTGACCGCCTCGCACGGGTCGTTCGTTCGCCCGCGACGGAATTCGACCACCCTGCGAACCCACTCTGGAAAGATCGTCTCCGGTTCGCCGAGCGGTTGAGTGACGTCGCTAAATTCCAGGTGAGTATGGGCGTTGACCAGGCCCGGCACGATCGCGACGTTGCCCAAGTCTTCGATCTCGCAAGGGCCGGCCGTGGTCCGGCCGACCGCCGCAATGCGGTCGTCGGCGATTGTCACCACGCCATCGGGCAATGGCGAACCACAAACCGGAAACACGAATCGGGCCTTGAGGGCGATGGAGAGAGACATCCGGCCGCCTGAATCGACTATTTCAAGTCCAACCCGAGAAGATATTCGTCGAGCGCTTGCCGTTTTTCTTTCGACTGCTGCTGGAGCTTGGCGATGTCGGCGCGAAGCTTTTCGACCTCGTCCTCTTGCGAGCCGAACTTCTTCACGTAGCGATTGTAGAGATCGGAGTTGCGATCGAGCTGGGCCATGTTCTCGCGAATCCGGGCCTGCTCCTGGGTGATCGCGCCGATCTGCTGCTCGGCCTGTTGTTGCCGCTGGGCCACGCCCTCGATTTCGGTTTTCCGCTTGACCAACTCCTGCAGGGCCTGCTTGACCGGCTGGCTGACGACTGACGAGCGCAGGTAAAACTGGATGACGCCGTTGTCGAGATTATTCGCCGCAAATTCCTGACTGATGACCTGTTCCTCTTCGACGACGAGCTTCGCCGGCTTGCCGGGTTGGGCGTCGATCGCAAAGCGATACAGATTGCGGGTTTTTTCCGCGGGCTGTTCCGGCGCGAGGAGCTTCCAGTCGGAATCGAGCGGGTACTCGATCAGCAGCCGCTTCTCGTTTTTGCCGGAGTTTTTGGCGGTGTACTGCTGCTCGCGCCGCAATTTGCGGCTCGCGTGCAACACGCCTTTGGCCAGGCGGACCGAGACGAGTTGATCGGGATGGGCTTTGCTCGTCTGGACCACTTCGGTATCGAGATCGAGCGCATAGCTGATCAATCGCTCGCTGGCCGGCGAGAGATCCTCGATTCGCGCATCGCCGGCATAGCTGCCGCCGTCGAAGACCGTGATCGGTCCTTGCATCAGGTGCAACTCGGTCGTGTTCTTCAATCGCAGGCCGTTGAGCGGATGTTTCGGCTGCACGCTCGGATTGTAAATCGAAACCTTTTCCCCTTCGACCTTTTCGTTGACGATCGGCAGCATGGCGGACTGCTGGCGCGGTAGATCCACCGGCGTTTCAATGGCGTATTGAAACAACTCGCCGACCTCGCCGCTTTGGGCGGCCGATTGGACCCCGGCGTTTTCGCCACCGGCGAAAAATGCGGCCTCGGCGGGCTTGCCTGCGGCGGCCAGGGCGCGACCGCGGGCCGCCGGCGCGGCCATCGGCGCCGGCGCGGCAGGCATCGCGCCCCCCATGCCGGCTGCCCCTCGCTCGAGCATCCGCCGGCCTTGTTTTTCGGCTTTGTCGGCGAATTCCGCCGACGCCTGGTCCAAGTCTTGCCCGTAGGTCTGCGGCCGCAGCGACGCGAACAACTCCGGCTCTACCACCGGCCGCGGCACGTAGAGCGGCTGGTACAGATTCATCACGAACGAAATCGGCCGGCCGCTGACGAGCGTCAACGAAACCTGTTTCCAATCTTCTTCGGTGGTGTTCTCGACCAGCGCCCAGCCCTGCAACAGCGGCTTGGCTTCGTCGTCGAGCACGAGGCGATAGCTGGTTTTCCAGATCGGCGTCTCTTGGATGTATCCGACTTGCACCGCCCGCTTGCCGTCGCCCAGGAAATTGAGCGTCACGCTCTTCTTGTCGGAAGCATGTCCCAGGGCCAACACGGTCAGCGCCTGGCGCAGCTCGCGGTCGAGTTCTTCGTTCAAAAGCTTGATGCGGGCGACGCCGGCCAAGGGCAGACTGCGCAGACCTTCATCGGTCAGAAGGTTCAAAAACTCGGTTTCCACGGTCTCATGCTCGCCGGCCTTCTGCTTCCGCGTTTCGACGCCGAGAATTACGCCGACGATTTTATTGGGCGATTCGATCTCGACCTTTTCGCCGCGGACCTGATCGAGCAAGTCGGCCAGCGTGGGGTTGTTCGTCAGGTCGATGGCGAACGTTTTGAGGGTCTTCGTGATCGGGTCCATCGAGCCGTAGGTGACGGTCGAGATCCGCCCGCCGCCCCGGTCCTCGAGCACCATGCTCTTGAGCAAGTCGTTCACGTCGTCGACGTTGAACTTCATTTCGACCTGCGAATCGCCAGCGACTTCGCCGTTGTGCTGGAAGAAGCCGACCCCCGAGTTGAAGAGCACGACTTTCTTGAGCGGCAATTGACTCACGGCGCGGTCCTCGGCGAGAGCGAAATCCGCCGGCACGGCCAACAACACGGCCCAGAGACTGGCGGAGGGCAGCACGAAACGCAGGCGACGAATCAAGACATCGTACACGATCATGACCAGGGACTCCTTCGCGGTTGCGGGGATGCGCAGTTCTAGCTAGCTTTCAGACGCCGGGAGACGATAAAGGTTCCGTCACGCGGGCGACTTGGCCATGCGTTGAATAGATTGGCGGAAGAAGCCGGCGCGGTCGAGCGTATCCGGAGGGGGCTGGCGGATATGAAGGCCGGGCGAACCAGGTATCGGATTCTTTTCGCCTGCCGCAAGAACGTCGTGACAATCCTGTGCGTCTACCACGGTTCGCGGGAGCGAAAGGCGACAAGTCAAAGCGATGGGCGGTCGATCAGCGACGTTTGAAGAACTTGTTCAGCACGTCGGCCGCTGCGCCGCCGGTATCGAGATTTCCGTTTTTGTGCGGGACGGGGGGCAGCTTGCCCGGCACTCTCTTCTTCTCGGCGGGGGCCTTGGTTTCGGCCGGCGCTTTGGGCTCGACGACAGCTCGCGAGGCGTCGGCCGCTTCCACCTTCAAACTGTCGCTCGAAAACGACGCGCTGTCGGCCGAACCGAGAGTTTTATCGATATCGATTTCGCTGGTTTCGTTGGCGTTGATCACGCGCGTTTCCGTCGAGCCCGCCTTGTCCTTGTCCGACAACCACTCGCTCACGTCGAGTTTGTCGCCCGGGCCTTCCGCCGTGCGGGTGGCGGCCTCGCGGACGCTCTCAACCTTGGGGCGTTTTTTGCCGACGGTCGTCGCCAGCAGGCAAACCTCGAACTCCAGCGGTCCGACGACAAGCCGGTCGCCCGCCTTGAGCTCGCGTTCGCCAGCGACGCGCTCGCCATTGACGAGCGTGCCGTTCTTGCTGCCGAAGTCCCGGATAGCAATGAAGCCGTCTTCCACCAGAATCGCGCAGTGGTGCCGACTGATGAGATCGCTTCGAGGTCTAAGTTGACAGTCTTCCGCGCGGCCGATGAAGAACTTCGGCCCGGGAATGAGCAGTTCTTGCCCCACGCTTTTGCCCACCAAAACTTTCAGTCTGACTTCCATTGCGCGACGATGCTCCGCGGAAAGGTACGGAAACAATCGAGAATTAAATTATCAGCGCGGTAGAGGTGCGAGACCTCGCCGCAAGCCGCATCGCACATTCGATTCTGACTGAAAGGTCACTGCAAATCCAACATCTATTCTATGATGAACTGCCCTCAAGAACTCATCGGCAAAAAACGACCGGGGGCCTGATGACAAATAGATCGACCGGCGGCAAATGCCGGCGCTCCGCCATCTTTTGCCGGCCGTTTGTGGCCTGCTCGTTGGTCTCGCTTTCCCTGCGACTCATTCATGGCGCCGCCGTGGATTTCGGCACTGCGAATGCAGTCAACGCCTGCTCTCGGTTCCAATTTCGCTATCCTCTCAGATTTGCCCGAAAAAGCAATCCCCCGGTTTACTTAATTTATTGCAATGGTCCGAACCATAGCATGAGACTAAGACCGACCCCCTGCCGCGAGCATAGTCAGGCAAATGTGGGAGGTCAAAAAAAATCTCGAAAACGAGGCTTTTGCCTATCGGCGCCGGTTCCATGCCGAATCGCCATATTTGTCTCGGGCCAAGACCGCCGCCGCCCGCCGTTCGGCATCGCTCAGCGGTTCGATCGAGACCGCCGACTTCAACCAGGCGAGGATCTCCGAACAGGCCAGTGATCGCCAGTCGGGGCGGCCTTGAAAATGGGGAAAAAGATCCTCGATTCCCGGCAATTCCGGGGCCGCCGTGGACCGCCTGAGCAAGAAGCTTCCATGCTGCAACACGGCGCCGCCCCGCCGCCGCTGGGCGCTGCCCCCTACTTTGGCGCCACCGGCGATCAGATCCCCCGCGCTGCGGCGCTCAAAGCAAAGAAACGGTTCCTCGCGTCGCGGGCCGGACCTCGAACCCAACTCGGGTTCATGCATCCGGGCCTCGACCGCCAGGGCGGCTAATACTCGTACCAGGGCCGAATGCACAGCTTCATAAAGGCCGCGTGAATCGCGAGCCAGGGGGTCGCCCGCTGGAGCAATCAGGGCGTACGTCAACTCTTGGTCGTGGACGATCGCACCTCCGCCGCTCGGCCGCCGAACGAGCGGGCAATCCCTGCTGGCCGGGTGATCGAAACGGCTCGCATAGTCTTGGAAGTAACCTAGCGAAACGGTCGGCTCCGACCATTCGTAAAAACGCAACGTCCGCCTCGGCTCGCGTCCCGCACGATCAAGCAGCACCTCGTCGACGGCCATGTTCCAGGCGCCCGAATTCGGCGGGTCGAAGATCAGGCGGTGCAGAGAGGCGGGCGGGCCTTCCTCCTCGCTCCTCACTCCTCACTCCTCCCCTCCTCCGGCCAAACAACCACCGGCTTGCGCGCGGCCTGGACTTCGTCGGGCCGGCTGGTCATCGTCGTGTGGGGAGCGTCGTGCAGCAAATCGGCCGGCTCTTCCGTGATCCGGAACAAAGTCTGGGCGAAGGCGTCGAGCGTTTCTTTACTTTCGGTCTCGGTCGGCTCGATCATTATCGCTTCGCGGACGGTGAGCGGGAAATAGACCGTCGGCGCGTGAAAGCCGTAGTCGAGCAGCCGCTTGGCGATGTCCATCGCCGAGACCCCCTTTTCGGCCTTGAGCTTGGCCGCCGAAGCAACGAATTCGTGCATGCAGCGCTCGCCCTGCGGCACGGGGAAGATGTGCTTCACCCGGCTGAGCAGATAGTTGGCGTTGAGCACCGCGTTTTCGCTCACGCGCCGCAGCCCGTCGGGGCCGTGCGTGCGCAGATAACAGTAGGCCCGGATGAGCACGCCCACGTTGCCGAAGAAACTGCGCACGCGGCCGATCGTTTGCGGCCGATCGAAGTCGAGGCGAAACGTATCGCCGTCGCGCTCGACGACCGGTACGGGCAGGTAAGGGGCCAACGTTTTGCGGACCGCGATCGGCCCGGCGCCGGGGCCGCCGCCGCCATGCGGGCCGCTGAACGTTTTGTGCGGATTGAAGTGCATCATGTCGGCGCCGCAGTCGCCAGGGCGGCTGATGCCGAGCACGGCGTTCATGTTGGCCCCGTCGAGATAGATCAAGCCGCCGGCCTCGTGGACCAGATCGGCGATCTCCCGAATGTGGCGGTCGAACATCCCCAGCGTGTTCGGATTGGTGATCATGAACACGGCCGTTTCGGCGTCGAGCTTGGCCCGCAGATCGTCCAAATCGACGAAGCCTCGCGGCGTGCTCTTGACGGTGACCGATTCAAAGCCGACGACCGCCGCGCTGGCCGGGTTCGTGCCGTGCGAGCTATCGGGGGCCAGCACCTTCGTGCGCGGCTGGCCCAGTGCGCGAAAATAGGCCCGAGCGACCAAGAGCGCCGTCATTTCGCCGTGAGCGCCGGCGGCGGGTTGCAGCGAGACGGCGTCGAGTCCGGCGATTTCGGCCAGCATCGCCTGCAATTCCCAGAGCAGTTCCAGCAACCCTTGCAGCGTGTGTTCGGGCTGGTAGGGATGCAAGTTTGCCAGCCCCGGCAGCGCCGCGATGCGTTCGTTGCGCTTCGGATTGTACTTCATCGTACACGAGCCGAGCGGATAGAAATGCGTATCGACCGACATGTTCAAGGTCGACAGGTTCGTGAAATGCCGCACGACGTCGGGCTCCGCAAGCTCCGGCAACGCGGGCGGCTCGGCGGCCAGCGCTTCGCGCGGCAGCAATTGTTCCAGCGGCGTCTCAGGCACGTCCGATTTCGGCCAGCGCACGGCGCGGCGGCCCGGTTTCGACAGTTCGAACAGCGGCAGGATCGCTCGGGTGTTTCGCATCAGGTTTTCTTCGCCCCGTCAGTTTTGAAATTCAGCG
>Ga0134126_10011034_pt1 | contig 11388 bp, 11 predicted proteins | sample KB31752_FD_96881 | JGI IMG/M metagenome (GOLD analysis project Ga0134126, IMG submission 96881) | Terrestrial soil microbial communities with excess Nitrogen fertilizer from Kellogg Biological Station, Michigan, USA - KB3-175-2 | ecosystem: Environmental > Terrestrial > Soil > Unclassified ... | reverse complement strand
GCTGATGGACACCGCCACCCGGCCGCACCTGACCGGCTATGCCGCCCTGGTCGCCTGCGACGTGGCCGTCATACCGCTGGAAGCAGCCCGGTTCAGCTTCCGTAGCGTGGCCAGCATCCGCAATTATGTCGAGCTGGAAAGCGATGCCCGCTCCCTGAATCCCGACATGGAACTCCGCTACTTTCTGTCCAAATGCAAGAAAAACAAGGTGCATGACGTCTGCCGCCAGGCCCTGGCGCAAATCCTTGGCCCGAGCGCCCTGCTCAAGACCGAAATCCCCGACTCCGCCGCGGTCAATACCGCCTTGCACCTGCGCAAACCGCTGGCCCTGCACTCGAAACGCTCCAAGCCGGCCGAGGCCTACCGGCAACTCATCACGGAGCTACTGGAGGTAACGCATGAACGAACCGGCGCCGACGCGACAGCAGCGTGACATCATCGGCAACCTGACCAGGACGCTGGACACCTTCGATCCGGCGCAGTCGCCCTATACCGAGGGTCCAGTACCGCAGGCACCCGCAGGCCGCCGCAAGAACCCGCGGGCATTGATCGTGGCCGCCTCGCGTGTCCGTCCCGACCCGGCCCAGGTCCGCCAGAAGGATCGTGACCCGTCCTCGCCGCGCATTCAGGAGCTGGCCTGCTCCATCCAGCAAGTCGGGCTTCAGCATCCCATCGGTGTCCGCGAGGCTGCCGACGGTAACTACACCATCGTCTATGGTGAAGGCCGCTTTATTGCTACGACAGCGGTGCTCGGCTGGCCGGAAGTCGAAGTGCTGCGCGTCGATGCCAAGGACAAGGATCTGCTCTGGCTGCAATTGCACGAGAACATCCACCGCACCAATCTCGATCCGATCGACTTGAGCGCCGCCATCGCCCAGGCCCGCGGCCAGGGCTATACGCTCGCTCAAATCGCCCAGCAAATGGGCAAGAGCGAATCCTGGGTGCAAAAGGCCTTGACCATTGCCACACGCCTGGACGAGGTAGCCAAGTCCGTTCTCCAGAGTGCCGAGCAGCGGCCGGCTCTCGATGCCGTCTATGCCATCGCCCAGGCCCCGGAGAAGGCGCAATCGGAGCTGGCCCATCGTGTGGCCAACGAGGGATTGTCACGACGCGAGACCCAGATACTTGCCGACGCCGCCCGGCTGACCAGCCCTTCGGCCGCGCCGCTACGCAGCGGCCGCCCTCGGTCCTTTCGCTCCTTCGAGACGACGCTGCGCGCCGCCAACGGGGCCAGCGTCACCGTGAAGTTCCGCAAGGCCGACGTTGCCCCGGAGGAGATTGTCGCGGCCCTGGAGGATGTGCTCAAGACTTTTCGCGGTGATGCCGCTGCGGCATGAAGTCCTTGCGGTGCGGACGCGAAGCTGGACAGGGTTGCGCAGCGTCCGCGCGGGAAGGGCTGGCCGTCATTTTCATCGCTAAATTGCACCGAATCTTCAGAGATATTCTGCACAGTTTAGCGTTGACGCTGTCATCCACACACTATTTAGATACAGCTACCGCCTAGTAGCTACGACCCAATACCTCTTCCTTAACGGTCGATGGGTGAGGCCCGGGCCTGTAAGACGACCGGAAGAACCAGTAGCTCAGGCTCCTGAATTACGACTGCGCCGTATAAATCCGGTTGCCGATAATCTGGATATTAACGGCTCAATTCTTACTGGCTGCTCTGCCAAATGTTCCGCGGCAAACGCCGCTCTCATTTTTCGTGACCTAGACTTCAATCTGACAGGAGCCGATCCCCCTCCCCTTTTGCGCATAGTGAGGGATGAAAACGGCCTTTCACCCCAGAGCCGGACATCGGTTCGCGGAGTCAAGGAGATGCATATTCAACTGACCATGTTCAAAAAGGGACTAATCCTCGTCTCGGTTCCCCTCTTGACCCAGTTGGCGTTCCTCGGACTTTTCGCCGAGATGCAAGGGAGCAACGCCGAAGTCCAGGGATGGTTCGCGCATACGAAGGAGGTCATCGCGCAAACACATGCCCTGCGGGGAACCCTCATGGAGGCGGAAACCGGTGCCCGCGGTCTAATCGGGGCAGGCGATCCTGCCGCTGCCCAGACGTTTGAGCGGGCCAGGCGGCGGTTGCCGGATGAGCTAGTGTCCTTGAAAAGCCTCGTCGGCGACAACCCGGAGCAGGAAGCCCGAGCGGCGGCCCTGGGAGAGAAAGCCTCGCAACTCATGGAATGGTGGGCGGAAAGCAAACGCCTTGCCGCCGAAGGCTCGCCTAGCCAGACGGCCCTGCGAGAGAGGGGCCGGACCAGCCAAGCTCGGATGGACGATTTGCGGGACCAACTCTCCGTCTTCCTCCTGGAGGAAGAACGTCTGGATGAAATACGGCAGCGAAACCTGGCGCGCTCGCTGCGGCTTCTCCAGCTGCTCCTCTTTGGCGGGGGCGTGGTCGCCCTCCTGAGTACCAGCTTGCTGGCCTTCATTTTCAGTCGGGGGGTTAGTCGGCGGCTCGCCATCCTCACAAACAATGCTCAACGTCTGGCGGCGAGGAAAGCATTGCTCCCTCCGGTCGTCGGCAGCGATGAGATCGCTCGCGTCGATCAAGCTTTCCATTTGATGTCGCAGGAGTTGGCCCGATCCGAGAACGCCTTGCGCGCCCAAACCCAGATCTTGCAGTCCATTCTGGACAGCATGGCCGATGGCGTGGTCGTGGCCGATGAGAAGGGGAGGTTTTTGCTGTTCAACCCGGCCGCCAAGCAGATCCTCGGGGTCGGTCTCACGGATACTCCTCCCGATGCCTGGGCGGACAGCTACGGCATCCATCTACCCGACAAGAAAACGCCCTGTCCAGCAGAGCAGTTCCCCCTCGTTCAAGCGATCCAGGGAAAAACGGTGGACGCAGCGGAGTTATGGGTGTCGAATCCCGCCATCCCGGGAGGCGTATGGATCAGCCTCAACGCCAGGCCACTTCGAGGCACGGACGGGCAATTGCAAGGAGGCGTGGTTGTATTTCATGACGTGAGCCAGCGCAAGTGTGTCGAGGAGTCGCTCCGCGAAAGTGAGAAGCGGTTCCGTTTGCTGGTGGAGAGTGTGCAGGATTATGCGATCCTTATGCTCGACCCTGAGGGGAGGGTCACCAGTTGGAACCCTGGGGCGGAACGCATCAAAGGCTACAAAGCCGACGAGATCGTCGGAAAGCACTTCTCCTGCTTCTACCCCGATGAGATGAGAGAGCGTGGCTGGCCGAAAATAGAACTCCAACGGGCCTCGGCCGAGGGGCGTTTCGAGGACGAAGGTTGGCGGGTGCGCAAGGACGGCTCCCGATTCTGGGCCAACGCCATCATGACAGCCATTCGGGATGAGTCCGGCGGCTTGCGTGGGTTTGCCAAGGTGACGCGCGACTTGACCGAACGCAGGAAGGCCGAGGAGTCCATCCACAGGTTCAACGAGGAGCTGGAGCAGCGCGTCGTAGAGCGGACAGCGAGCCTCGACCAAGCCAACCGCGACCTGGCGCAGAAGAACCAGGAGAATGAACTGTTCGTCTATAGCGTTTCGCACGACCTGCGCTCGCCGCTGGTGAACTTGGAGGGGTTTAGTGAGGAACTGAGCTTGGTCTGCCAGGACCTCCGGGAGCTCCTCACGGACAAGAGCTTGTCCTCCTCTGTACGACAGCGGGGGAAGGAACTGCTGGATGGGGACATGGCGGAATCCATTCGCTTCATCCGCACCGGCGTTCGGCGGCTGAGCAATATCATTGATGGCCTGCTCCAGCTATCACGGGCAGGACGCGTGGTGTGTCACTTCCAACCAGTAGAAGTGAAGGTGGTCGTCTCTCGCGTGGTCGAGTCCATGCACCTCACGGTCACCGAGCGCGGAGCGACTGTTCGCTTGGCCGAGATACCCTCTGCCTGGGCAGATCCGGTGGCTGTGGAGCAGATCTTCGCCAACCTGATTGGCAACGCCTTAAACTACCTGGACCCACTGCGGCCGGGTGTCATTGAGGTGGGCAGCGAGGAAACGTCTGGAGACGAGGGAACGAATGGCCAGACGGCTCGGCGGACTTTCTATGTGAAAGACAACGGTCTCGGCATCCCCGCAGCGCACCAAGCCAAGATATTCCAGGCTTTCCAGCGCCTCCACCCGACGGCGGCCAAAGGAGAGGGCATCGGTCTCAGCCTCGTTCGCCGCCTTGTCGAACGGCTGGGCGGCCGTATCTGGTTCCAGTCCACGGAGGGGATCGGCAGCACGTTTTTCGTGACCCTCGCAGGACTACCGGCACACGAATTTCCCCAACCTTTCCGGTCTAACGGGACCGGCACGAGAGAACAGGAGCAACTCCATGACAGTGCAGCAGTTCTCGATCCTGTTGGCTGAGGACGACGAGGGACACGCCAGCCTGGTGCAACGAAACCTCAAGCGCTCCGGCATCGCCAACGGGTTGACCCATGTCCGGGACGGCCAGGAGGCTCTTGACTTCCTCCGGCATGAGGGAACGTTCGCCGAGTGCGTGCCGAATGGGCCCTTGCTGTTGCTGCTCGATATCAACATGCCCCGCATCGATGGTGTGGAAGTGTTGCGGCAGATCCGGGCCGATGAGCGGATATCCAAGACGCCGGTAATTATGCTCACCACGACAGATGACCCCCGCGAGATCGAACGCTGTTACCAACTTGGCTGTAGCGTATACATCACCAAGCCGGTGATTTACGAAGAGTTCATAGACGCCATCAAGCGGCTGGGACTGTTTCTGGCCATCGTCAAGGTGCCATCTACGGCCAGATAAACGCAGGGGGAGTTATGGTTCAAGACAAGGTCGCCACGATCCTCATTATCGAGGATGAACCCGGTGTGGCCCGGCTCCAGCAGCGGCGGCTGGAGCGCGCCGGCTATCAGGTGCTTTCAGTGGAAACGTCCCAGGAGGGGATGGAAAAGCTCGAACAGGGTGGCGTGGATTTGGTCCTGTTGGACTATCGCTTGGCCGACAATCGCAACGGCCTGGAAGTGTACGCTCAGCTGAAAGCAGCTGGCCATGATGTGCCCGTGATCCTCGTAACGGGTTTCAGCGATGAGGTGACGGTCATCCAGGCGCTGCGGGTGGGGGTGCGGGACTTCGTGACGAAGTCGATCGAATACTTGGACTACTTGCCCGAAGCCGTGGGCCGGGTGCTGAAACAAGTTCATGTCGAGCAACAGCTCGCGCAGTCGCAGGCACGCCTCGCCGGGATTATCGCGTCCGCGCGGGATGCGATCCTGACCGTCGATTCCGAGCAGTGTATCAACCTCTTTAACGCTGCGGCCGAACAAATGTTTCGCTGTCCCGCCGTGAAAGCCATCGGCCAGCCGGTCCAACAATTCCTCCCCGGCACGGGCGATGGATCGATCAGCCTGTTTCGTCAGTCCGCGGAGAAAGACCATCTGTGTGCCCACTGGTTCGAGTTGGTCGGCCAGCGAGCGGACGGCGAGGCTTTTCCGCTGGAAGCCTCGATCTCAGCCAGCGAGGTGGTAGGAGCGAAGATTTGCGTCATCATCGTGCGTGACATCAGCGAGCGTCGTCAGGCGGAAGAGCAGCTGCGTGAGCAGGCGGCCATGCTCGATCAGGCGACCGACGCCATTCTGGTCCACGATCTGCAAGATCGTATCTGCTTCTGGAACCGAGGCGCCGAGCGCCTATATGGTTGGACTGCGGCGGAAGCCGAGAGCAAAGATGTCAATCAACTCCTCTTCAAGGGTTCGGCGCCGGAGTTGAACGAGGCGCGGTGTATGGTCGTCGAGAAGGGAGAGTGGAGCGGCGAGTTGCATCAGGTTACCAAGGAAGGCAAGGAAGTTATCGTCGCCAGCCGCTGGACGTTGGTACGCGAGGCGGACGGACGGCCCAAGTCGAAACTGGTCATCAATACCGACCTTACGAAGGCGAAACGACTCGAAGCCCAGTTTCTGCGGACTCAGCGTCTGGAGAGTCTGGGCACACTGGCCAGCGGCATCGCCCACGATCTAAATAACGTCCTCACCCCTATCGTCATGGCGGCGGATTTGCTCAGCGCGATCGTTCCCGAAGAGACGCGGGAGGCATTGATCGTGCCTCTCCAGGTCAGCGCCGAGCATGGGGCGGAGATCGTCAAGCAGGTGCTGGCCTTTACTCGCGGCGGCGACGGGCAGCGCAACGAGGTGCTTCATGTCAAACACCTCATTCGAGACATCGAGAAGATGCTTCGCCACACCTTGCCGAAAACCATCGAGTTGCAGACCCGGATTGCCAAGGATCTGTGGACCATCTCCGCCGATGCGACCCGCATTCACCAGGTTTTGATGAATCTGTGCGTCAATGCCCGCGACGCCATGCCCGACGGCGGGCGCTTGACAGTCAGCGCCGAAAACGTCTCCTTCGACGAGTACACTGCTTCCCCGCATCCGGAAGTTCGGCCCGGCGCCTATGTGCTACTCAAGGTGGCCGACACCGGAACGGGAATCCCCGCCGACATCCTCGACAAGGTTTTCGATCCCTTTTTTACCACCAAGGAGAAGGGCAAGGGAACGGGACTTGGACTGTCCACCGTCATGGGGATTGTGAAAGCTCACAACGGTGTTATCGCGATTGACACCAAGCTCGCTAACAGAACTCAGTTTTCGGTGTACCTCCCCGCCGAAGCATCCGCACAGGCTCAACAAGAGCCGTTGCCCGGCCTCCCACCTCGTAGCGGCCACGGCGAGTTGATTTTGGTCGTTGATGACGATGCATCCATCCGCACCATTGCGAAGGCGACCCTGGAGGCGCAAGGTTACCGCGTGCTGACGGCCGGAGATGGTACGGAGGCGGTGGCGCTGTACGCCCAGCATCGCGAAGAAATCCGATCCGTCCTGATCGACATGATGATGCCGATCATGGGCGGACCGCTGACCATTCGAGCGCTCCGGAGCATGAACCCGGAAGTCCCGATCATCGCCATGAGCGGTTTGATGACAAACAATCAGGCTAAGGATCTTGGCGTCCGAGTCTTCTTGCGGAAACCGTATACCGCACAACAACTGTTGAGGGCCTTGGCGGAAGTCGTAAGTTCGCGGGGCAACTCCGGTGGCGGATGCCAGGCAACGGCTGAAGAGAGTACGTGGCGGGATGGAGACCGTGCGGCTTTGCCATCGTCTCACTTGGTGGAATGAGAGCCAGATCGTCTGGCGGACGAAGCCCGAGTACGGCTGCGGGAGCCAAAACGTGGTGACCTATCGAATCCTATGCGTCGATGATGATCCCTACGTGCTGGCCGCCTATCGAATGATGCACGGCCTGCAACGGCCATCGGGTGAGCGGTTTCACATCGAGACGACGGAGAACGGCGAACGCGGTCTGGAAGCGGTTGCCGGTCGAGACCCTTACGCGGTCATTGTCTCCGACATGCAGATGCCTGGCATGGACGGGATCCAGTTCCTTCGCCGCGTTCGCGAGATCACTCCCGTCAGCGTGCGCATGATGTTGACCGGCTATACGACGATCGAGGTCGCTATAGACGCCGTCAACGAAGGCCACATCTTCCGCTTTCTCACCAAGCCCTGTTCGCCCGCTTCGTTCCTGCAAGCCGTTTCGGCAGGGGTTCGCCAGTACCGGCTTCTCGTTGCCGAGAAGGAAATCCTGGAACAGACCCTCGCGGGTAGCATCAAGGTTCTCACCGATGTTCTCGCCCTGGTCAACCCGACGGCTTTCGGAAGGGCTGTGCGTATCCGCCAGCTGGTGCAGCGCCTTGGAGCCGCGCTCTGTGTCGAAGACGCCTGGCAGTTGGAGGTGGCGGCGATGCTTTCCCAGACCGGCTGCATGACGTTGCCGGAGCATATCCTGGAGAAGGTTTACCTGGGTAGGGATCTCCCGCCAGACGAGGCGGCCCGCTACGAGTCTCACCCCAAGTTTGGCCATGACCTGATCGCCGCCATCCCACGTCTGGAGGAGGTCGCCGAGATCGTCGCTTATCAGGAGAAATGTTTCGATGGCACCGGCCAGCCAGCCAACGACAAACGGGGAACCGACATCCCATTCGGAGCGCGGATCCTGAAAGTCGCGCTGGACTTCGACGGTCTGGAATCGCGGGGACTTCTTCAGATGAGGGCTATCGCGTGCATGCGGCAGCGTCTGGGCCGCTATGACCTCACTATCGTCGATGCATTGCAGGGAATTATCGAGTCCAACACCCACCGCGAAACGAAAGTACTCTTCGTTGAGAACCTCGTGGAGATGTTTGAGGCTCTCCAGGAGTCCGAAACTTGTGATGAGGGAGAGGGAATCCGGAAGCGACAGAAACCAAGGCACATGATTTTGGCAGAGGACATGCTAAGCCATACCGGAGTTCTGCTCCTTAGCAAGGGGCAGGAAATCACACGGCCGTTGCTCCAGCGACTGTGGGAGCTTACTCGCAGAAAGACAATCCGCGAACCCATCCAGGTATGGATACCAGGTAGCGAGGCGCACGCTCAAGATGATGCACGGCTCGCTCGGAGGAAGGGATGAAAGCCAACTGCGGACGTAGCGGGTTCCGCACGGATACCCGAATCCCCACGTTCACCAATCCCCGTTCCCTCGTTGCCGGAGACGCTGCCAACATTTATACTCAGCGCGGGCCTGAGTGAGACATTATCATCGTCGGTCAGAAGGAATCCTCGCGGAAGCGAAAAACACTGCCCTTTCCCCTGACCGGGTTCCTTTCCCGTAAGGAGCAAGTCCGAAGCCCCCCGGCCCGTGCTTCTCGCTGCCGCCTGCCACCGCCTTGGCGGCACACACCCGACTGCCCGGCAACCCTGGCCGTCCAAGCAGCAATAATCCCCCTCCTCTATCCGTTTTGCCCCTGCCTCGCTACCACCGAGGACGGTATGGCTGTTGTCGAGGCCGTGGCCGCATGTCCGGTTCGTCTCTACGCTGATTTCTCCTTCCCTCCTGGTCGCAGCCCCACCGTGGCCTTCTCACGCGAACCTACAGCCGCAGCCGCCCGCCGCAACTGGAAAAACGGCTTTCACAAGCATTGGTTTTTCCCAAGGAGTGAACCTTCCGTTTTTCCAGTTGGCAGCGGGCACGGGACGCACGATGCGTTCCGTGGGCGTAGAGCGCCGGCCAAGCGGCTGTGTGGTCGCTCCGTAAGGCCCCGGTTGGCGGGGCCGTCAACCGAAAGCAAGGAGAAAGCATATGTCGGACACGAACACGGAAAACGGCAACAAATCCACGAAGAAATTCAGCCACATCGCCTACAGCGTCCGCGACCGCGGCGAAGGCAAAGACTCAAAATGGACGGAGATCGGCGTGGTCTTCCCGCACAAGGACGGCAAGGGCTACGACATTCTCTTCGAGGTGGTGCCGCTCTCGGGCCGCATCAGCATCCGCGTGCCGAGCGAGAAGAAGTAACCAGCAGCAACCGGGCGGGCCATCGTGCCCGCCCCCACAGGAAAGGAATCCGATCATGGGAACACGAGCCGTTTATACCTTCTTCGGCGAGGACGAGCGCCACTCCGTCTACAAGCACTGGGACGGCTACCCGACGTGGGGTTGCCGGTTCATTGCCAACGCCTTGGCTCTCGCCTGGCCCCTGCCCCGCTTCGAGGCCGACGAGTTCGCCGCGGCCTTTGTGGCCGCCAACAAGAAGCAGGCCGGCGATATTCGCCTCACTTCCAGTCCTGAGACCCACGGCGATCTGGCTTATCGCTACGAAATCCGCTGCCCCGACGGCCGGCTTCACGTTCGCATTTACGAATGCAGCGGCGACGACCGGCCGGTCTTCGAGGGCAGCCTCGAAGAGGCTCACCAATTTGCCGCAACCTGCAACTGAAAGGAATCAGACCATGAAAACCAACATCAATTTTCGCAAATGCATCGGTGAGATCGGTATCGATGCCGGTCTGTGCTGGATCGGCGACCCGTGCTACATCCTGCACAAGGAGCAGCCGCCCAAGGCGATCGGTAAGAATTGGGAGGAATTCTGCGATCTTTTGCACGACGAGGATCAGTATCCCACGGCTAAGCAGTTCCACTACGACCTCGGACATGTCGGCTTAGGCGTCGTCGTTTCAACCGGCTACGGCGACGGAACCTATCCCGTGTATGCCGAATTCAACGAGGAAGGCCGCATCGCCAAGGTCTGGGTCGAATTCATCGGCCAGGACGACGAAGCGTAGGGGACGGCCATGAAGCTCACGATCGACTCCATTGCCTGCCACCGCAACGGCATCTGCGGCGCACCCTTCGAGGTGGTGCTCTTCGAGGATCAAGGTCCGGAGGGCAGCCGCAAGATCGCCATCCTGTTCGATGAGCCGCATTACTGTGCGGTACTCGACCTAGCCAAGCTCGCCTCCGGTGACATCGCCTTCGGCTCCAATTCCTGGCGCGGAGACAACTACGAATCTTCGCTGCGGCGGGCCATCAACGCTCGCAACGGCGAACCGATCGACGAACGGAGGACGTCATGAACACCGTCGAGAAAATGCAAGCCGCACTATCGGGAACGATCACCGTTCGGACGTGGTGGGGCTGTCCCGGACTCTCCGGTGAAACCTTCCGTGACTGGTTTTTGGACTGCCTCATGGCGAAAATCAACCGCCACGACCGGCGGCAAGGGCGTCGCCTGACGCCGCAGTTTCAGGCCAGCCTTTACCGCGATGCGCAAAGGCTGAAGGATTTGCAGCAGCGCATCATCCACCGGCAATTCGAGACTGACATTCTCACTCGCCGGTTCGGACATCTGTTAACCAACGACTGAAAGGAGAATGCCCATGCTCGCGCTTACCACCATCAACCCCTTCTTCGCAGCCCGCTTCCAACGAGCCGTAGCTGTCCCACAGCCGGAGCAGCCGGTGTATGCCAGACTGCCGAGAGCACCCCGCAATGCCAGCCCGGTGCCGCACCTGACCAGCCTGTACCACTTTCACCGCGCCGGCGAGTACGGCGACCGCAAGTGGCCCGGCAACTGCGGCGGCAACCTCGTCAAGGATTTGCTGCGGTATTTCCGGCCGGACGGTATCGTCTTCGATCCCATGAGCGGTTCCGGCACCTGCCGCGACGTGTGCGAGGAACTCGGTCTGCCGTGCCTGGCCTGGGACATCCACCAGGGTTTCGACGCCTGCGATCCCCGCGACTTCCCGGCGGCGGAGACGTTCGCCTTCATCTGGGCACATCCGCCCTACTGGCGGCAAAAGCTCTACGCCGAGGACGCCCGCGACCTGTCACGTGCCCCGACACTCGATGATTTCCTGCGGCGTTACGGCCAGTTCATCCGCAACTGCAAGAACGCCCTGAAGCCCGGCGGCAAGTTGGCGATCCTCATGGGCGACTACCAAGACAGGGAAGCCGGGTTTCTGCCGCTGACGTACCACACCAAACGCTTCGCCTTCGCAGCCGGCCTGCGTCAGTGCTGCACCGACATCGTGCGCTTCAGTCATGGAGCCAGCAGCGGCAAGAAAGTCTATAAATCGGCCTTC
>Ga0134126_10011033_pt1 | contig 11389 bp, 12 predicted proteins | sample KB31752_FD_96881 | JGI IMG/M metagenome (GOLD analysis project Ga0134126, IMG submission 96881) | Terrestrial soil microbial communities with excess Nitrogen fertilizer from Kellogg Biological Station, Michigan, USA - KB3-175-2 | ecosystem: Environmental > Terrestrial > Soil > Unclassified ... | reverse complement strand
GCAACACGCCCGGCGCGGCCCAGTACATGGAGGTCCGCCCGAAGGTGATCTATGACTCCGGGGACAGCTCGGGCGTGGTGGATCACCTGGTCTGGTCGGACTGGGGCGGCCCCCAGGCCCACGCCACCGGGGTACAAGAGGTCAACAACTGCACCCCGGACTGCGCGACCGGAAAATTCACCGGCTACCCGGCCACAGTCACGCTGGCGGGCCTGAAGCCCTACGGGACCGGCCTTGAGGCGTACTCCACGATCGTGATCCAGGCATCCGACGGCACGACGGAGACCTACACGAAGGACACCGTGCCGAGCTAACGCCAGCGCCTATCTAAAGCGAGACGTCCGCTTGGCGGAGCTCGCTCGTGGCGGCGTTGATCAGGAGGGACAAGGTCACCGTCGCGTGCGCGCCGAGCAACTCGACCATGACGGACCCGCTCCCGTCCCCCGCCTGGTATGCCCCTGGAGTCACCGGCCCGGCCCAGGTCGCCGCCATCCGCAGCCGCCTGGCAATCAGGTCGCCGTCGGTCCCCGGCGCGAACGGCAGTGACGCGGGCCAGGAGTCGTCGCTGTGGCCGTTGAGCCAGCCGACCACGGTCGCCAGCGCTCGCGCCAGCACCGAGCCCGCGGCCGGCGGAATCGCCAGCGCCAGCGACTGCACGCGCGGCGGGCGCTGCGGGTTGAGCTGGATGGCCGCCGCGACCGTGCCGTGCTCGCCCGCGAGCCACCAGCGGCGGTGCGCCGGGGTGTCGGACTCCGCCGGCCTGTTCCGGTCCACGGTGAACGACCCGATCCTGGAGCGGAGCAGCGCCAAGTCGGCGCGCCGTTCCCGGTAGGGCCGGTCGAGCGCCACGTTCTCGCTGAACAGCGCCGCCGCCGCCGCGTTGTCCCAGTCGTTGAGCAGCCCGTTGACCGCGTTGGCGGCCGCCAGAGTCTCCGGCCAGGGTGCGCCGGTCAGCTCGCCTTCGGTTGGTCCGCCGTCGTCGGTCCCGCTGCCGACGGCGGGCGCGAGCGCGACGTGGTACGTGGCCGACCGGGTGGTCAGCTCCCTGAGCACCAGTTCCGCCAGGGCGTACATGGCCGCGTAGGTGCCGTTGCCGAGCGCGATGACGCCAATCCCGGTCGCCGGGTGCCACCGCATGTTAGAGCCGAAGCCCGGGTAGCCGCCGCTGTGGCTCACCACCCGGCCGAGCGCGGGATCTTCGTCGATGAACAGCCCGAAGCCGTAGTAAGACGGTGCGGCAGGCGGCCCGCCGGGGATCCGGTCCGGCGCGCGCCACCCGGTGACGGCTTGCGGCAGCTGCATCTGCCGCCGCGACGCGGCGGCCAGCGGATGCGCGCCCGCGTCTTTATCCGGGGCTTTACCCGGCGGGAACGCGGCGGCGAACCCCGCCGACCAGGTCGTGAGGTCCGCGACGCAGGAGAACACGCCGCCCATGGGGGCGAAGGCCCCGTGGGCGTCGAACGGGACTTCTTCCCAGCCGTTAGGGCCGCGCCGGTAGCCAAGCGCAAGCTCTTCGGCCTGGAACTCCTCGGCCGCGAACCCGGTCCTGGTCATTCCCAGGGGCGCGAGCAGCCGGGTCCTGACGAACTCGTCGTAAGGCACGCCGGAGGCGGCCGTCACGATCAGGCCGAGGATCGCGTAACCCAGGTTGGAGTACTCGAAGCGCGTGCCCGGGGCCCAGTTGAGCCCGACCCCGTCGGCTAGCATCGCCGCGAAGTCCGCGATCGGCAGCCCTTGCTGCCGGTCGCCCCACGGGTCGTCGGTCGGGAACCCCGCGGTCATCGTCAGCAAGTTCCTGATCGTGATCGGTGCCGCGTCACTGGCCCCGTAGGACCAGCCATCCAGTGCTGGCACGTACTTAGCCGCCAGGTCGTCGAGAGCTAGGGCGCCAGCGTCGCGCAGCAGCATGACCGCGGACGCGGTAAACGACTTCGACATCGACGCGATACGGAAGACCGTCCGCTCGTCCGGCGCGGGGCTGCCCAGGGCGCGGACACCGAATCCGGCCGCGTGCACGAGGGCGCCGTCGCGCACGATCCCGTAGCTGATCGCGGGCTGGCCGCCGCGTTCGTGGAACCGGCGGACGATCTCATCGGCCGCGTCAAAGTCAATGCGGAAGTCACCTGGCACGCGATCATCCTCCCACGCCCCTGGCGTACGATAATCGAGTGTCCGGGTACGCCAATAAGGGGCGCCTCGAGACGTCTGGAGGTTCCGACGATGTCGTCAGCAGTCATGCCGTCATCTCCCGGGGGGACGACCCCCCGTACCCCCCGAGGCGTGTCCGATGGAAAAGCGAGGGTATCGGACACGCAATCGGAGCCACTGTACGGCGGTAAGAAGCACGGCCGGGTCACGGTTAGGGACATCGCCGCCGCGAAGGCGCGCGGCGAGAAGTGGCCAATGCTCACCACTTACGACGCGCTCACCGCGGGCATCTTCGACTCGGCCGGGATCCCGGTCCTGCTGGTCGGCGATTCAGCGGGCAACGTGGTCTTCGGCTACGACACGACAATCCCGGTGACCGTCGACGACCTGATCCCGCTGACCGCAGCCGTCGTGCGGGGCACGAGCCGGGCGATGGTGGTCGCGGACCTTCCCTTCGGCTCCTACCAGGCGTCGCCGACCGAGGCACTGCACGCCGCCGTCCGCTTTATGAAGGAAGCGGGCGCGCACGCGATCAAGCTAGAAGGCGGCCAGCGCATCGCCCACCATGTTGAGTACCTGGTCGCGGCGGGCATCCCGGTCATGGGCCACCTCGGGCTCACCCCGCAGTCCGTGCACGCATTCGGCGGCTTCCGAGTGCAGGGCCGCGGCGAAGACGGCCAGCGGCTGCTGCACGACGCCAAGGCCCTCGAATCAGCCGGGGCGTTCTCTGTCGTCCTTGAGGGCATCCCCGCGCCACTCGCCGGGAAGATCACCGAGTCGCTGCACATCCCGACGATCGGCATCGGGGCTGGCCCGGAGTGCGACGCACAGGTCCTTGTCTGGCAGGACATGGCCGGCCTGTCGCCGCGGTCACCGAAGTTCGCCAAGCGCTACGCCGACCTCGCCGGCATCCTCCGCGATGCCGCCGCCGAATTCGCGGCGGACGTAGCGGGCGGCACGTTCCCGTCCGAGGAATACTCCTACAAGTAACGTCAAAAGCATAAGCATCCAGAACGGCAGCGTGTTTCACGCGATAGTGAAACACGCTGCCGTTCTGTAATACGGGCTTGGACTTATGCGGCGAGCTTGCGGAGTTCGGGGAGGACTTCCTTGCCGATCAGCTCGATGGTGGCCATCGGGTCGGCCGACATGACCTGAATGGAGACGATGTCCGCGCCGACGTCGGTGACCAGCGGGCGGTAGGCGTTGATCAGGCCCACCGCGTCGGGGATGACGGTGTAGCTGGCCAGGACCTCGTGGCGGTCCATGTCGTCGGCCTTGATCCGCAGCTCTTGCGGGTCGGTGGCCTCAAGGCGGCCGGGGGCGCGCAGGCCGCGCATGGAACTGAGCGCCTGCCACGCCGTGTCCGGGCCGTCAGCGAGGACCGTCCACCGGGTGGCGAGGACCAGGTGCTCCTTGCCGGCCTCGGTCGCGGCCTTGCGGTAGGGGGTGATGACCTTAGCCACCGTGTCCGCCGGGTCCTTGACGCTGGTGATCAGGCCGTCAGCGTGGGTGCCCGCGAACTGGGCCGACTTCGGGCCGCCCGCCGCCATCAGGATTGGGAGCTTGCCCGTCGGCGGGGAGTAGAGCTTGGCGGTCTCCGTCGTGTAGTACTCGCCGTGGAAGGTCAGCTTCTCGCCCCGGAAGAGGCTGTGCATGATCTCAAGGCCTTCTTGCATGCGGGACTGGCGCTCGGCGTACCCAGGAAAGGAGAAGCCGAGTGGGCGCTCGTTGAGCGCCTCGCCAGTGCCGACGCCAAGCATGAGCCTGCCGTTGGACAGGCGGTCGGTGGTCGCGGCCATCTGGGCGACGAGCGCCGGGTGATAGTGGAACAAGGGGCAGGTCACCGCAGTGCCCAGTTCGACGTGCTCGGTCCGCACCGCGACCGCCCCGAGCCAGGACCAGACAAAGCCTGCGGCGGATGTGTCGTCGACCCAGGGGTGGAAGTGGTCACTGCCGAGCACGGCGTCGAACCCGGCCTCCTCAGCGGCCACGGCTTGCTGAACCAGATCTTCGGGCTGGTAGGACTCGTGGCTGCAGAGCCAGGCGAACTTCATTACGCCTCCATCGTCTTCTTATCGCGTCGTTCCGATCCTCTCACTGTGAAGACGACGGACTCCCCACCGAGGTGTCGTGTGTGCCGGAATCGGTCACCGCCGCCCCCGGCACACACAGTCCACTTCTCGCTCGTGCGGCCTACAGGGTCCCTTGACTGCGGTCGAACTCGCCGTTACGGACGCCGCTGATGAACGCGTCCCACTCAGCAGTGGTGAAGTTCAGGATCCCGCCCCGAGGATTCTTACTGTCACGGACCCGGATGGTATCGGCAGAAAGGCCCGCTACCTCCACACAATTGCCATTGTGCGCACTAAAAGAACTTTTTACCCATCCGTCCGAAGAATTACCATCCAACTGCATCAAGCCCGCTCCATTCCTCTCGTATTTACATTTCCCCCCTTTCACTTCTCGAACCACTGCGGGCCTTTGAAGTGATCGGTTCCGTCGATGTCATCAGAAGTCCCCCATAGCCAATAACCCAGCAACGCGGTCATCGGGACCACAGGCGCTACGCATGTCGCACGACACCGAGTGGAAGCTACGACACACCGTAGCGGTCCCCGCCTGGCCATGGGCCACTTATCGCCACGCGTGTCTTCTCGACTACGTACGCATACTGTCGCAGGTGGTCGTTAGGACCACTCGCGTACCAGCGTCTCGGCGATCAACTGCCGGGAAACCGCAGGAGACAGCGCCGCGCTTCGCAAGGAATCGAAGAAGATCGAATAAAGGCGGGTGTCTGTCTCGCCTTCGACGTACGTCTCCGTGGCAAGCACCTCCGTGCTCACCACATCACCTAGATCGGGCTGCCCTTCTCCCTGGGCCCCAAAGCGCATGATTACGAAGGAACCGGTCACCAGCCCTGGATGCTGACGCAGTGGCAGGATTCGCAGGTCAACGTTCGGCGCTTGTGCCGCGTCGGAGAGGCGCTGCAACTGGGCGCGCATTACCGCGTGGTCGCCAATTCTTCTCAGCAACACAGCTTCGTCGATTACCGTGGACAGCTGTAGGACAGGTTCGCGGGTCAGTCGCTCTTGGCGACGCATCCGCACCTGCAAGAAGCGCTCGTGGACGCTGGGCGGAATGGTCGGAACTACGCCCTCGTAGGCATTGTTCAATTGCCTCGCGTAATCCTCGGTCTGCAAAAGTCCCGGAATTACATCAGATTGCCAGTGAAGGCAGGAAATCGCCTCTCCCTCCAAACCGATGAATTCCAGGTACTGCGGGGTCAGGATATCGGCGTAGTCATCCCACCAGCCCCGCTGGACGGCATCCTCAGCGAGCCCTAGCAAGCGACCGCGCAGTGGCTCTGTTACGCCGTAATAGTCGACCAACTTCTCGATCTCAGGCGGCGGGAGGCTCTCGTGACCTGACTCGGCGCGGCTGATCTTCGAAGGAGACCAGCCGATAGCGCGGGCGACTTCGCTGCCTTTGCGGTTGCCGCGCAGCTTGCGGAGCTCTGCCGCTAGCCGTCGGCGCCTGACGGTTGGGCTACCCGACGGAGGCATCTCGTCCCCGGCTGTTGCTGAGGCTGCGCACGGGATCAGTGTGTCACGTGAACGCGCTTTCGTCAGTATATCTACTGCGTGTTCTTCTAAAAATCATGTTAGGACTCTTGATAAAAATTTTGCTACAGCGGACTATCAAACTAGGGACAAAGGCTTCCCGAAGGTTGAGGAGCTGTGATGGGGACCAGACGGAGTAATCGCCTGGTCTCCGCGAATGCCGCTCGGCGAGAATTCCCGTCCAGGAGGGGATTTCCGGGCACCGGGTCTGGGAAGCCGCATGCGCGCGGTCCGCCGCTGACTGAGGCCGCGAAACGTAGCAGCGCCGCCAGGGGAAGACCTCCCCACCGGCAGGGCCGCAAACGAAGAGAGGGCGATGCGGGAACATCACCCTCTCTCAACGTCGGACTCGCAGAGCTAGTCCCAGTTACAGCTAGCTACGTTACCTGGTGATTTTCCCGCTGCCTACCCCTTGGTCTGGCTATCTGGCCCATCGGGCTGATCCGGACCGCAGGGGCGGGGTAGGCGGCAGGAAATCACCGACGACGTTCGCGACCCGGCGTGCTCTTTCCACGGCGATCCCGTTCGGAGAAATGCATGCCGCTCCCACCTAGCACACCGCAAGACACCCAAGCCGCCATCGCGGTCCTGGTCACCATCTTCGCCGCCTGTTTGGTCGTCTACTGGCGCGCGACCCTCAAGGTGATCCTGATCGTGGTGCTGATCCTCATCATCTACAGCGTGGTGATGGGCTTCTACGGCGCGTCAGCGCTGCTGGCCACCACCCATCACCACTAGTCCCCTGGCCGCCCTCGCAGTCGCTAGACCGCAGGGGCGGCCAGGCCCAGCGGCAGACATAGACAACTTGCTTGATATCAACTATCTTCAGATCGAGACACTTTCCGATGGAGGTGGCGCGATTGATTACCGGGGTTGATCATGTTCAGCTGGCTATGCCGCGTGGGCGGGAGGACATAGCGCGGGCCTTCTACGCGGAGCTGCTCGGCATGAGTGAAGTGCCCAAGCCGCCTGTGCTCGCGGCGCGCGGTGGCTGCTGGTTCGCGTCTGGTGCTGCCGTGCTCCATCTCGGGGTGGAAGAGCCGTTCGCTCCCGCGCGCAAGGCGCACCCAGCGCTGCTCGTCGACGATCTTGACGCGCTTGCCACCGAACTGACTGCCGCGGGGTATTCGTGTGTCCGCTCGGATGGCGAGATTCCGGGCGTCCGGCGGTTCCACACCAATGACCCGTTCGGCAACCGGGTGGAGTTTCAGCAGGTCTGAGGCGGCCCGCTCGCACCCTCTCCTTCAGTTGCCAACTTAGGGGTGCATAACTGGGGCGTTGCCTTCATGCTGGAAGCGTGGACGGGGACCAGGTTGCTACGTTCCGTGCGCTCATGGCTGGCTCCCGGTGGCTGGAGCAAGCCCGCCTGCTGGGCCGCGCCCTGCGGACAACACCCAAGTCACCCGGCGGGCTGCTCGTCGTCGGCACCCCTGCCTTCGAGCCCTGGCACATGACCGCGCACCTGGACGACGAATCACGGCTGTCCGGTGTCGCGGAGCTAACGCCCACACTCGTCCGCTGGTCTCCCCCACCCGGCGCACCCCCACACCTCTCCGTCGGCCTCGCCCGCCTAGAGGCCGCCCGCCGCGGCGAGACGCTGTTTGTCGTCGCGGAGGACACGGCCCCCGTCCCACTCCTTGAGCGAGTTAACGACGCCCGCAAGACCGGCGCCACGATTCTGGCCCTGGACAGCGACGACCCAGAGTTGGACGCCCTCGCCCACGAAGCCTTGGCTGTCCCGGAAACAATGCTGTCGTTCGACGCGGGCCAGCACCTGGTATCGGCAGCGGCAGGCGAGGACGCAAATGCCCCCCGACGCGGCCTGCGCGCCCGCCTGGCCCGCCTCCTGGACTCAGTCGCGGGCCCCAACGTATAGCAAGTGACTGATGGGACCAGCCACACGGCGGCACCCAGGAATTAAGACGTAAGATTTTATCCGGATGTAAATAAAAGACGTGTGGAACGCACTTTTCTTACCCCAGACCAAAACCTTTCAGGCTAATCAGAACTTACAGGCTAACCGGCACCGCACATAAGCGGCCACTCCGGGCGTCCCCACCCATAAGCGCAACGCGTGACCTGCAACGCAGCGCAAGAACCCGTTGGGAAGCCCCTCTAGCCTCGACCCCGAGGCTAACCGGTTTTGACTTGGACTTTGACTGGGTTTTGACTTTGACCGAGATTTTGACTTTGACTTGGCCCCGGTGAACGTGAAGCGGGTGGCGCGTGTGGTGTTTCAGCGCGCCTTCGGTCCGGTCCCAAGGTTTTTACGGCCGGACCGACGAGCGCGCGTGAACACCACCGCACCACCCGCGCCCGACCAGCAGACCAGCACCACGGAACACGCGAATTAACCCCGACCACTGGATACCCGCACCGATACGCGGACGCGCAGACACGCAGGCGCGCAGACACCCGCAAAAGCGTCAGGCGTCCAGCGACAAAACCATTGTCGGCCGCTCAATCACATGATCGTCGCGCAGCGGACGCACAGCGGTGCCGATCGCGAAGAACTCCGTCGTGTGGGAGCCCCACGTGTGCGAGTGCTGGCGGAGCTGGACGCCGACGATGCCCTCGGCGTGCAGGTCCTCGGCCTCGGTCTGCATGCGCGACATCGCCAGCTCGCGGGCGTCGTAGAGCGCCTGGGTGAACTGCTCGATCTCCACGTTGCGGCCGATGTTGCCGATGACGGACGCGAAGCGCTGGTGCGCGATGTGGTACACGCAGGAGCCCATGACCATGCCCAGCGGGGCGTAGCCGGCCCGGATGAGCGTCCAGAAGTCCTGGCCAGACAGGTCGGAGGTGAAGGGCTGGTTCTTGTTGTTCCGCCAGCTGTTCACGTTGCCGCCGCCGGCTCCCGGCTCGGCCTTCACGGCGGTGCCGACCGCGATGAACTCGGCGATGTCCGCGCCGAACTCCTTCATCTCAACTTCGAGGCGCACGCCGACGATGCCGTCCGCGCCGAGCGCGTCCGCCTCCGCCTCCATCCGGGACATGGCGAGCTCCCTGGCGTGATACATCGCCTGGGAGAGCACGTCCATCTCCTGGTTCTTGTTCCACCGGCCGATCTGCAGCCCGACGTGGTAAATCGACGAACCGAGCACCAGGCCAAGCGGCCGGAAACCCACCTCGCGGACCAGGAGGAACTCGTTGACGGACAGGTCAGAGGTAAAAATCGACCCTGGCTTGCCCGGCTGTAGCTCCGCGAGCCGCTTGATCGCGTCCTGCGGGACGCCGGCGGCACCGAGATCGATCTGCTGGTTGGTCATCGACGTCCTCTTGTTTCTCTATTGCCGGTTTTGGCCGATGTCGACCCGCGCGGCCTGGCGCCGCTGCGGGTCGAGGGACATGATGGCGAGCGGAGGGTGCTGCTCTCGTTCCAAGTGGCTGCTCTTAAACCTAACGATCGCGGTGCCGATATTTACAGCCTCGACGATATGGTCGCGCCGGCCTTCCTGGGCGGGGCACTCGCGCTCGCGGACCCGCATGTCCATGTTCGCGATGACGACGCCCTCAGCGCCGACGCGCTTGACGTCCTGGGCCAGCTGCTGCCGCGCGTCGTGGCGGGCGTCGTTCACCAGGTCGGTCCAGCCGGTGACCTCAGCGTTGCCCGCCGACCAGCGGGTCAGTCCGACGGTCTGCCAGTCGTCGTGCCTGGCTGCGATCGTGATGCCGAGAACGAGCCCGGCGGGCATCCAGCCGCTGTGCACCAGCTTGGCGAAGTCCTGGCCGGACAGGTCGGAGGTAAACGGCTGGCGCAGCCGCGGTGCGCCGGGCGCGCTCACCGCGGTGCCGATCGCCTTGAACTCGAGGCCGCCCGCGGGAAACTGCCCGATCGTGAGCCTGACGCCGACCACGCCGTGCCCGCCGAGCTCCGCGCACTCGGCGACCATGCGGCTGATCGCCGCGCGGCGCGCCTCGTACATCGTCTTGACGAGCGGGCCGAACGACCCATACCCGCCCTTGCTTGACACCTGGGTCTGCCCGGTGGGCCCCCAGCCGAGGTTGTAGCCGCCCCACGCACCCGGGCAGGCGTAGCCGCCCGTGTAGCCGACGTTGTAGACCGCGGCACCGAGCACCTGGCCGACAGGCTGAAAGCCGACCGAGCGGACCGCGGCGAACTCATCAGACGTGAGCGCCGATCCCCAGGTTCCGCTGCGCCTGATTTCGGCCATGCGGGCTTCCGCCGCCGGTGGCAAATGGTTGCTCACGTTGTCTAGCGTAGCCCGGCTCAGCGCGTAACGCCCGCATGGATCCCGCATCGATGCCGCATCCACGCGGGACGTTACCGCCGGGCACTAATTCTGTTTGTCCCAGGCCTCGTTGCGCTCCCGTACTTTGTCGAGCGCGTGGGCCGCCTCGTCGCGCGTCTTGTATGGACCAAGAAGATCTTTGCCCGGGCAGGGCGTGTCAGCGGGCTCTACGGTCATGTGCCGTGTGCAGAACCACCATTGGTCTTGCTCGTCGGAGTTCGCCATGCCTACTAGACTCGCAAAACATGGCCACTCTGCTCCACCCGGGCCGGCTATCTCCCACCCGGCAGGTTCCCGCGAACATCCCGCGCCCCGAGTACGTGGGTAAGAAACAGCCCACACTTGGCGAGCCTGACGTCAAGGACGCCGACACGATCGCCCGGATGCGGGTCGCCTGCCAGCTGGCGGCGCAGGCGCTGGAAGAGGTGGGCCGGCACGTGCGCCCAGGGGTCACCACGGACTACCTGGACCAGATCGGGCACGAGTTCCTGGTCTCGCACGGCGCGTACCCCTCCACGCTCGGCTACCGGGGTTACCCGAAGTCGCTGTGCACCTCGCTGAACGAAGTCATCTGCCACGGCATCCCCGATGACACGGTGGTCCGCGACGGCGACATCGTCAACATCGACATCACCGCGTTCATCGGCGGCGTGCACGGCGACACCAACGCGACCTTCCTGGCCGGGGACGTGACCGAGGAGTCGCGGCTGCTCGTCGAGCGGACGCACGAGGCGATGATGCGCGGCATCCGCGCCGTCGCCCCCGGCCGCCCGCTGAACGCGGTCGGGCGGGTCATCGAGTCCTACGCCAAGCGCTTCGGCTACGGGGTGGTGCGCGACTTCACCGGGCACGGGATCGGGAAGACCTTCCACTCCGGCCTCGTGGTGCCGCACTACGACGACCCGTCAAGCACCGTGACGATGGAAGTCGGCATGACGTTCACGATCGAACCCATGCTGACGCTCGGCGTGATCAGCTACGACATCTGGCCCGACGGCTGGACCGCAGTGACGAAGGACCACAAGCGGACCGCGCAGTTCGAGCACACGATCCTCGTCACCGAGGACGGGTACGAGATCTTGACCCTGCCCTGATGGGGAGATTCGAGTTCGACTCCGCGACGGCTCTGTCGGGGGAAGGCCCGAACTTCAGCGCGGCGCTTGATGGCCAGTGGGACGGCCAGGCGAGCACCAACGGCGGGTTCCTGCTCGCCTTGGCGACCCGCGCGATCGGCGCCGTGCTGCCCTTTCCCGACCCGGTCGTGGTCTCCGGGTTCTACCTGCGGCCTGGTTCGCCGGGCCCGGTGGAGATCCGTACCGAAGTCATCCAGGCTGGCCGCACCACGGGCTTCGGTCAGGCGGGCCT
>Ga0134126_10011032_pt1 | contig 11389 bp, 4 predicted proteins | sample KB31752_FD_96881 | JGI IMG/M metagenome (GOLD analysis project Ga0134126, IMG submission 96881) | Terrestrial soil microbial communities with excess Nitrogen fertilizer from Kellogg Biological Station, Michigan, USA - KB3-175-2 | ecosystem: Environmental > Terrestrial > Soil > Unclassified ... | reverse complement strand
GATGCGCGCGGCGTGAGCATCATGCTCTATGACAGCGCATTCAGTCCTGTTTTCTTTGACCAGAAAGACGCAGGCATGCAGATTATTCTGCACGGCAATCGCATCGCTACCAACGGTAGCCTGCGACTGCTGGCTACGCCCGAACAGTGGGACGCGATTCCCACCATCAAAACGCATCAGGCCGACAAGGGACACGATCGCCTTACCGCCGATCTCTCCTACCCCGAATACCACTTCGACTACCACGTTGTAGTTTCCGCCGAACCGGGCGGAGTCCGGGTGACCTTGAACCTGGATCAGCCGCTGCCTGCGAACCTCGTGGGACGCGCCGGCTACAATCTCGAATTTCTGCCCTCCATCTACATGGACAAGGCTTTCCTCGTGGACAACAAAGTCTTCGGCGTCATGCCGCGCTATCCCGAGGACAGGATGACCACGGTGCCGCCCAGGCCCAACGATCCGAAGCGGGTATGGTACGTAGAACAGTGGCATAAAGCTGAGGGACACACCGAGCCATTGCCCTTTGCCTCGGGCGAGAGCGTTACGCTGGCCGCAAACGATCCGCTCAACCGCATCAGCATTACCTCAGAGAGCGGCCCGATCCAGATGTTTGACGGACGCGACAAGGCGCAGAACGGCTGGTTCGTGCTCCGCACTCTCATTCCCGCGGGAAAAACGAAAGATGCTCTGGTCTGGCACATCCGGCCCAACTACATTCCGGACTGGACCCGGCCGCCGGTGATCGCTCACAGCCAGGCTGGCTACGCCGCGGATCTTCCAAAAGTCGCGGTCATGGAACTCGATCCGAATGTCACGCCACCCGCCACCGCCAGGCTGCTGCGCGTCTCCGACGATAGTTCTCTCAAGCAAGTGTTTGAAGGGCCGGTCTCAATGCCGACGCGCTGGCTCCGCTACCTCTACTCCAAATTCGACTTTTCCTCCGTCAAAGATCCCGGCCTGTATGTCATCGAATACGCCGGGCAGCGCAGCGATGTTTTTCCCATCGCGCAGAACGTGTATCAGAATACCTGGCAAACCACCCTCGACAGCTTTCTTGCCGTGCAGATGGACCACGTCTCCGTGCAGGATGGTTATCACATGTGGCACGGTGTCGCTCATCTCGATGATGCCCGCCAGGCTCCGGCCAACACGCCGCACTTTGACGGCTACAAGATGGGTCCCGACATCTACTCGCCGTACAAGCCGGGCGAACACATCCCGGGATTGAATGTCGGCGGCTGGTTCGACGCCGGTGATTTCGATAACGACGACTACGGCCAGTACGCCACAATTCAAAATCTTTCGCTTGTCTACAGCACATTTCACCCCAAATGGGACGAGCTTACAGTCAACGAGAAGGCCCGTTCGGTCGAGATGCACCGCCCCGACGGCATTCCCGATATCGTGCAGCAGGTCGAGCACGGCGTGTTGCAGCAGCTCGCGCAGGTGCATGCTGTTGGGCACCCGTTCACGGGCATTCAGTCGGCTTGGTTGTCGGAATATACCTTCGTCGGCGATGCCGCGTCACAGACTGACAACCGGCTCTATGACCCGAAGCTTAAGCCTGATGAGATAAAGGGCGGCTACTCCGGCAAGCCCGACGACCGCTGGGCCTGGACGAGTTACACCACTTTCAACCAGTACGGTGCCGCGGCATCTCTGGCCGCCGCCTCCAGCGTGCTCAAAGGCTGGAACGACCCACTGGCAAAAGAATGTCTGGATACGGCCATCAAGCTCTGGAATGATGAGAAGACACATCCCGCTCCGAACCCATTCCGAAGGGGATTCGCGCGCTTTGGATCTCCCGACTGGTCCGCCGCGCTCGAGTTGATGATCGCCACCAACGGAGCCCAGCCGTATAAGCAACGCGTCGAAGATCTATTTCCCGCAATGCTCGGGCACATGGACTTTCGAGGCTGGACCGCAGTCCGCGCCTTGCCCTATCTCGATAGCAGTTATAAAGACCGCTTCAGAACCGCGCTTTCCGCATGGCTCCCGCAGTTGAAACGCGAACTGGATTCAACTCCTTTCGGCGTGCCTGCCACGTTACGTGACTGGGGCGGTTCGGAGCAGGTGGCTGACTTTGGCGTCGAGATGTACTTTCTTCACGAAGCTTTCCCGGATCTGGTCGGCCCGGAATATACTCTCCGCGCCGCCAACTACCTGCTCGGTATGCATCCGGTCTCAAGCATTTCGTACATCGCGGCCATTGGTACCGCCTCGAAGCTGCATACCTACTCCAATAATCGCGGTGATGATTCGTACATTCCAGGGGCCATGATCCCTGGTTATGTTGTAATCAAGCCGGACTTTCCCGAGTGCATCACCGATTTCGGGATGCTCTGGTTTGAGGATGAAACCACCGTCTCGGCTGCGAGCAGTTGGGTACTGGAAGCGAACGCGGCGGACGCGCTGGTCACCGAAAAGGGGGCTGCGGATCGCACGTCAGGAAACTGACCTTCGCGCTTCCGGCGGGCAGCGTGACCGTGGATTGAAATCACTTGGGCTGGGCGAAGAACCATCCACCGCCCAGCCCTTTCCGCACACGCCACGTCGTACATCCCGTTAAAGTCCCAACCCCTTTAGGACGATAGATATGCAGAGAACCTGTGGCTCGTCGGGTAGTCGATTATCAACGCCGACCGGGCCGCTCGCGCGCCAGAACATAAAGGCCGCGGGCACATAAATCAGGACGATAAAGTGGCAACTCTAATTCTGATGACCAGTGCGCAAACCGTGAGCGGATACGACCATCGCCTGGTCATCATCGCCGTTCTACTCGCGCTTCTGGTTTTCTGCGCGGCGGCTCTCGCGACCCTTCTACTCAAGCAGCGGCTTTTCGTCGAGCGCCTTGACTTGGTCGTTCATGAACGGCGCTACCGGCTTCTATTCGAGCGAAGCCCGGTCGGGGTCTTCCGCACTACTTTGTCGGGAAGAGTGTTGGAAATCAACGAGGCTGGAGCGCGAATTTTCGGTTACGAATCGCGCATGGACTTCCGCTCGCAAAACGCCCAGCATCTCTATTTCGATCCGCAGGAGCGCGACGAGCTGATCGAAAAAATCAAGCGCGACAAATTTATTACCAACGCGGAAACACGCCTCCGCCGCAAAGACGGCACGCCGGTCTGGGTTTTGCAGAACATCACGCTTGTTGAAGCCGAGGAAGATGACACCACGCTCGAAGGCACCCTGATTGACATTAGCGCGCGCAAGCAAGCCGAGGCGGAGTTGAAAGAGGCCAAGGAAATCTCCGAAGCGGCTTCACGCGCCAAGGGAGAGTTCATGGCGACCATCAGCCATGAAATCCGTACTCCCATGAACGGCATTCTGGGCATGACTGAGCTTGTTCTCGACACAGAACTTACGCAAGAGCAGCGCGACAACCTCGGCCTCGTCAAGCTCTCGGCGGAATCGTTGCTCGCCATCATTAACGACATTCTCGATTTCTCCAAAATTGAAGCGGGCCGCTTCGCCGTGGAGTCCATTCCATTTGATCTGCGCAAGAATCTTGGCGACACCATGAATGCCTTTGCGCTGCGCGCAAAACAGAAGAACCTGCAACTGGTCCACTTCGTTCCGCCGGAGCTTCCCGAAAAAGTAGTCGGCGATCCGGGGCGCATTCGCCAGGTCCTGGTAAACCTGGTCGGCAACGCGTTGAAGTTTACCGAGAGCGGAGAAATTTCCCTGCATGTCGAAAAAGAACATGTGCGCAAAGAACATGAGCAAAACGGACAGGTGGAAAACGACAGAGTACAAAACGAAAACGACCGCGGCGAATCCATCTGCCTGCACTTCACCATTCGCGACACAGGCCGGGGCATCCCCGAGCAGATGCGGGAGAAAATCTTCGAGCCCTTTACCCAGGAAGATGGCTCCATGAGCCGCAATTATGGAGGCACCGGTTTAGGACTCACCATCTCCAAACGCCTGGCGGAAAAAATGGGTGGCACCATCTGGTTTGAAAGCCAAACCGGGAAGGGAAGCACCTTCCACTTTACCGTGGAACTTAAACTCGAATCCTCCTCCGCGCCGGCCGTTGCGAACGCGACAGCTGCGGTGGATACGACGGCGACCCTCGCGGCGCAAAAACGTCAAGACCGGCCGCGAGTGCTTCTGGTCGAAGACAACGCCGTGAATCGTACGCTGGCTTTGCGCCTTCTCGAAAGAAAAGGTTTTGCTGTCACCGTAGCCGTGGACGGACAAGCCGCGCTCGAAGAACTCGAAAAGGCAAATTTTGAAGTTGTTTTGATGGACATTCAAATGCCGCGCATGGACGGCCTGACCGCAACCGCCGCCATCCGCGCCCGCGAAAAAACTACCGGGGCCCATCTGCCCATCGTGGCCATGACCGCGCATGCACTGAAGGGCGATCGCGAACGCTGCCTCGCCGCCGGCATGGACAGCTACCTCTCCAAACCAATTCGAAGCGCAGAACTATTCGCTACCATCGAAAACCTGATCGCTAATCCAGCCGCAAGAACCGCCTCAGCGGGCCAATGAGGCGCAGCGCGCCTCGGACCTCAACTCCCACGAGAATCGATGGTGGTGCACTGTGGATAAAGTGCATTTACCTAAACAGCATGTCATCTCGACATTGAGTGAAAGCGAAAACAGAGGGACCCTACGACCGCCAGTCAACCTTCCGAGTGATCGGTGGGGATACTAATCTCGATGGCAGCGTAGACAGCTCGGTCCACCGTAAGATCCCTCGCAACGACCGCTCGGGATGACATATTTTAAGGATCGCAAGAGGGCGGTGTATCACATTAGGTAAACTGCACCACTACCGGAGAACCTAAGCATTTTGAATAGCGGGCAAAAAACTTTATATTGGACAGGATGAATAAGTTCGCCTCTCTCGTTTGCGTTCTGGTGCTTTCCGGCTTTCTGCTTGCCGCTTCTGTGCCCACACTCGATCCCTTGCCGGTGCCGGTTTCCAACAACGCAATTGCCAGCATGAAGGTTCGTGGCGATCTTTACATCTTCTCGCTCATGGGCATTGGCGAGAAGCGAAGCTGGGACGCCGTCAGCAATGCGGGATACATTTTCGACAATGACACAGGAAGCTGGACCGCAATCCACGGCGTGCCCGGCACCACCGGCCGCATCGCTGCTATGGCCGCCGCGGAAAATGGACGCGTTTATCTGGCCGGCGGCGCCGTGGTTGACGCCCAAGGCGGAGTCACGCCGGTTCCCGACTTAAACATCTACGCGCAGGACGCGGAAGAGTGGCTTCGCGGCGCCGACCTGCCCGTTGGAGTGTCCAACGCGGTGATCGGCACTTATCGAGACCGCTACATCTATGTGATCGGCGGCCGCTCGCGTTCCGGCCCGGTCAGTGACGTGCAGATCTATGACCTGACCAACAATACCTGGCAGAGCGCCACTCCCGTGCCCGGCGCTCCGGCCTTCGGCCAGGCGGGGGCCATTCTGGATGACACCATTGTTGTCGTGGATGGGGCAACGTCAGCTACCGGAGATATTTCCAACGCTTGCTGGATGGGAAAAATAGATCGCAAGGATCCCCTGAAGATTTCCTGGAGCAAGCTGCCTCCGCACCCAGGGCAGCCCGGATTCAATATCGCCGCCGGCACATGGGAGCGCAATGACAGGGTTTACTTCTTGGGCGGCACTCCCGTAGTTACCAACTACAAAGGAGAAGGCGCGGACGGAAAAATTCCGCAGCCCTCTCCTATGAGCTTTGCTTTGAATGTGAAAACAAAAGCCTGGGAAGTCGTGAATCCGAACGTGGACAATGTCACCATGGACAATCGCTTCTTGATTCCCACAGAACAAGGATTAGTTCTGATTGGCGGCACAGAGGCGGATGGAAAAGTCACGCGAAGCATGAGAATCATTCCCCGGGGAAAATCAGGACGTTGAAGACGGGACCGAAAATCACTGCACAAAAAAACAGACCGGAGAATTTCTCCGGTCTGTTTTTTCTTTAGCGGCGCCCACCGCCGCCCGAGTGGCCCCCACCTCCGCCACCATGCGAGCCGCCGCCGCTGCCACCTCCGCCATGAAATCCGCCACCACCACCTCCTCCGTGGTAGCCGCCACCCCCGCCGCTTCCGCGATATGAACCGCCACCTTCGGAACGGGAAGGCGCCGAGCGCTGCGTGACCACCGGCTGACGCATATTCAAAGGAGGCCGTGAATATCCTCGCGAGTCGCCCGAGTACCCGGGCCTGCTGGAGTATGCGCCCTCAGACCGCGGATAGTTCCCGCCGTAAGAGCGGTCGCCGTACGGACGGTTGTTGTACGAGCCGTAGGAACGATTGTCCATGGAACGCCCCGACGATTGCGGCATGTTAGTGGAACGTGATTGCGGCGTGAAGCGTTGCCACCCGCCGCGATCGGAGCTCTGCGGAACGTTGCTGTTGCCGGGACGAGGAATGTTGTTCCTCATCGCGCCAGGGTTTTCCGCGCCCTGGGAGCCGTTGAAGGAAGCATTCGGGCCGCCACGGACGTTTGTTCCGTTAGTCCGATTTGCGCCGCTTGAAGGACTCGATCCAAAAGGCCTCCATCCCGGGCTCGCCGCCGTGCCACGCGGACTATCCGCGCCATGGTTCACCCGCACGCCAGTATTTGGACGCGCAATGTTATTGTTCGCGCCCCCGAAGGAAGAACGATTTCCAATATTTGAATTGGAATTACCCGGTCGAGGAACGTTGTTGTTGCCGGCAAATCCTCGGTTCGTTGTGCCCTGATTCGTCACGCCACGATTGGCAACTCCACGATCCGCGAATCCATGAGAACCGTTTTGGGTCCCCGTGAAGTGGCCGTCGCGTTGAATGTTCTGCCGCACTTGTGCCGACTGCCGTGCAAACGACTCCGGACGTACGCTTGGTTGGCGTCCGAAGAAGTGCTGCGAGGCTCCGTTATGAATGGTGGAAGGATTCGCGGCTCGGTTCGATGCACGCAGACTATTGCGTCCCGGCACCACCGGAACATTTCCGCCCATCATGCGGGCGTGTTCGAATTGCCCGCGTCCCAACGCCTGTGTCCGAACTCCTCCGGTGCCAAAGTGGCGAGCATCCACCACTGAGATAGAACGACGGAAGCCTGCATTCCTCTCCGCCAGTCGTAGGTTGGAGAAGCGTTCGCCACCGTGCAGCGGTCTGAATCCGCCAAAGCGGTGGAAATCGTTGAAGTGGTGGAAGTCAACGAACGTGAAGCGTCCGCGGAATCCGCCCCACCACGGGAAGAATGGATCGCACGGGCCAATGGGAAGCCATCCCACCGAACCAAAGCCAAATCCGAATCCAACTCCGCCACCGAATCCGAAAAAGGAGACGTAAGCAGGCGCCCAGATCGGCCGGTAAGGATAACCATAGCCATAGCCGACTCCAACCGGACCCGGCCACCAGGCCCATGATCCGCCGTACTGGAACCAGCGTCCGTAGTGGTAAGGCGCCCATCCCCAGGGCTCGTAAGAAACCCACGTCCAACCCCAATAAGGTTCCCAGACCCAGCGTCCGGCGCGATACGGCGTCCAGCCGACGCTGACCGAGGGATACCAGACCGGACCATAATCCGGAACATTTCCCCAGTGCCCGTAAGCATCGAGATCTTCACTGCCTGTGTAATAACGGTTGGTATGGTTCCACGACTGCGCGCTTTGGATGGTGTGATCGCGATCACTATTCCAGCGGTCCCATTCATCTCTGGGAGGAGCGGTGGAAGTTCTGTACTGCGCGTCGGTCGAACTGCCGCGAATGACCGCGTCCTGCCCTTGCTGTAAATGCGTACTGCCCTGCGGGGTGGAAATGTCGGCTTCGCCCCTGCGCACAATGATTTCCGTGTCGCCGTCGGGACGAACTTCAATGCGGAAGCTGCCGTCGCGATTTGATGGATGAATGGCGACATTGGGCGTGTCAATTTCCGCAGAAGCCTCGCCGTCTTTGAACACGTCGTAGTTGACGATGCCTTGCGCGACCTGTACCTGGATTTGATTGCGTGTGAGCGTTGCGACTGTGGCTTGCGACCTGTTGCTCAGACGCAGGATGTTGGCGTAGTCAAGCTGGACCTCGGCGCGTGAATTGTCTCCCGTGGAAACCTTGTCACCGCTGACAACGGGAGCATTCAACACCGCCGCGGCCCAGTCGCCGGAATCGCCTCGCTGGGTGGAAACCGCGCCGTGAATCAGGCTGATACGCGCCACGCCCTGGGCGCTGTCGCTCGCTTGCTGCTGCGCGCCATCCGGTTGCTGCTGCTGCGCGGCGCTCGGTTGAGAAGTATCAGGAGTGTAGGGGCCATTGTCCTGTGGAGCATTCTGTTGCACCGAAGCATCCGCATCGGGCGGAGCGTCCTGCGCCTGAACGCCCACGGACGCAAACAGCGCGGAAGCCGATATCACCAGCGCCGCGATAAGTTTGCTTTTCATCACTACTCACCTCCGACAAAAGACAAATGCAGATCACTAAATGCAAGCCGTCTGCCAAAGTGTTTGGAGGGTTCGGATATCTTGTAACTGGTTTAATTGAATGGGAGTAGCGTGATTAGGCGCGAGACAGAAACCGCTGGAACGAAGCGTTGCGTGGTGGATCCCAGCCTAAGGTGGTGGTTTTCAACCACCCGGTAAGCCGCTCGCGTCGCCGGTCTGAGACCCGGCGCTACGCGGCCCGGTGACGATACTCTTGCCTCAATGTATCGCCAAGCTTTTCTATCTCGCCGCGGATTGCGTGGCGAACGCTGCCACGTTTTCCACAGATGTTCCTTAGGGAACATATTGTACATATAATAGTGAAAATACAGATGCGTATGATGGTCTTAGAAATCAATTAATTAGCGAAGCGTACGTGCGATTGCACGCTGGAGGCAGCTTATTTCTCGTCCACCTTTCGGAAACCGCGAAGGGTGGAGCAGCCAATCTATCCGGCTTAGCGTCCAAAGGCAGGATGCCGAAAAAGTTTTCAATATCAAGAGTCGAAGCAAGATCTTTTTCATTTCCACTTGCAGGCTTAGAGTGGGGTACGATTGATTGATGTTGCCTCGGGTAGTCATTGTCGGCGGCGGTTTCGGGGGACTTTCCGCAGCCCGCGCTTTGCGCAACGCGCCGCTTCGCGTGACGCTGGTTGATCAGCGGAACTATCACCTTTTTCGTCCCATGCTGTACCAGGTGGCGACAGGCCTGCTGTCTGCGGATGAAATCTCCGGCGCCTTGCGTTCCATTCTTAGTCATCAGAAAAACATTGACGTAGTTTTGGACGAAGTCACCGGCGTCAGCACGGCCCAGCGCGTTGTTCATTTGAAACGAGGCGACCTGCCGTACGACTTTCTTATCCTTGCGACCGGTATCCGGTACAACTATTTCGGGCACGATGAATGGCGGCCCTTCGCTCCTGGCCTTGAATCGCTCGATGATGCCGACGTCATTCGCGACAAAATACTTCGCGCATTCGAACGAGCTGAGGAAATGGCTTCCATCGAACATGCGGATGCGGAGGAAATCCGCCGCCAGCTTACGTTTGCACTGGTTGGCGCCGGGACTGTTGGCGTAGAGATGGCGGGTACGCTTGCCGAAATGTCGCGCATGGCGCTGGCACATGACTTTCGGCACATAGATCCGAAGTCCGCCCGGATTCTGCTTTATGAGGCGGGGCCCCGTATCTTGCCCACTTATCCCGAACATCTTTCCGCCAAAGCGCAGCGGCATCTTGAGAACCTGGGAGTTGAGGTCCATACCAATGCTCGTGTGACACGCGTCGATGCGGAAGGAATTGTCGTTGGCAGCGAAAGAATTTATGCCGGCACGGTGCTGTGGGGCGCGGGAGTTCTCGCGTCTCCGGCGGGGCGCTGGCTGGAAGTAGAAACGGACCGTTCCGGAAAGATTATCGTTGGGCCGGACCTGTCAGTACCCGGACATCCGGAAATCTTCGCAATCGGTGATACAGCCCATGTGGTTGCTCCGGCGCGAAATTTGTTGGGATTCAAGATGCCTGCGATGGTGCTGCCGGGAGTAGCGCAGCCTGCCATTCAGGAGGGCGAGCATGCGGCCAAGGTCATTCGTCGCCGCGTTGAAGGCCGCGCGGAACCTGCTCCGTTCTGGTACTGGGACAAGGGCGACCTCGCCATCGTGGGCCGGACGTACGCGGTAGCCGACCTGCGGTTTGCCAAGTTTGCTGGTTTTCCGGCGTGGGTCATTTGGGCGGTTGTCCATATTTACTTCCTCATTGGATTTGCCAATCGGATATTTGTGTTGTTGCAGTGGGGACTTTCATTCCTGACGAAGCGGCGTCGTGTCCGCGTGTTGCCCGTGGAGTCGCCATTGGCGCAGAAATTCAAAGATCCCGCGGCCTGAAGCTTAATACGGGCAACCAGCCCGTTTGATCGTTGTCTTGACGTGCGCACCCGGCGCAGTTGCAATTCTCCACATCGCGCTCCAACTACAGATTTTCCTGTATTGCAAAGACATTCCGCGGCAACCATTATTCCATCGTTTATTCCTTCGGCTTCACTGCTTCTCATTCCTCCAGGAGGCAATACAAATGGAAAACTCGAAACTTTCTCACATCAGCTCGTGGGACCCTAAGACAAATCTTTTGCGGGCATTAGTTCCCGCCGTACTTGTGATAGCACTCATTGCCAGCGCAACTAGTTCCGCTCTCGCCAGCGATCGCAATAATTTCGGCGAGCACTGGGTCGCATCGTGGCAAGGGAGCCCAATGACCGGCGGGACATTTTTCTCGCCCGGTTGCCCTTCTGACGTGGGTCTGACGAACCAGACAGTGCGCAATGTCGTTTACCTGAGCGCCGGTGGTTCCGAAGTGCGTGTGCGCATTTCCAACGCGTTTGGCGCTGCGCCCTTAAACGTGGGGCACGCAACGGTTGCAATTTCCGCCGGCGGTGCGGCAATTGTTCCCGGAACACTCCGGCCCTTAACTTTTAACGGCGAGACTTCCATCATTGTTGCGGCGGACAGCGAAGTTCTAAGCGACCCGGTCCACCTGGTAATACCGTCTTTGTCCACACTTGATGTGAGCATCTTTCTTCCCAACAATACGGGTCTATCAACGCAGCACTTTTTAGCTCAACAAACCAATTACATCGGTAGCGGAGACCTCTCGGCTAATACTGACGGCAGCGGATTGACGCAACAGATTTCCTGCTGGATGTTCCTTTCCGGCGTCGATGTGCTGACTTCTCCAAGGGTCATGGGCGCGCTGGTCACCCTCGGTGACTCGATTACCGACGGCTATCTGTCCACAGCGAACACTAATCGGCGTTTTCCCGATGTGATTTCGCGAAGATTGGCTGCCCTGCGGGGAGAAACTCTTTCGGTATCAAATGCGGCAATTACCGGAAACGAGCTGCTGACGAATCGTCCTACGTTTCCCCAGTTTGGAGTTCCAGCAGCCGCGCGTCTGGGCCGGGATGTGCTGCT
>Ga0134126_10011031_pt1 | contig 11389 bp, 14 predicted proteins | sample KB31752_FD_96881 | JGI IMG/M metagenome (GOLD analysis project Ga0134126, IMG submission 96881) | Terrestrial soil microbial communities with excess Nitrogen fertilizer from Kellogg Biological Station, Michigan, USA - KB3-175-2 | ecosystem: Environmental > Terrestrial > Soil > Unclassified ... | reverse complement strand
GGGCGCGGAGCCGACGCCACCGCCGCATCGGGAAATCTAATTGTCGCTGACGACACAGAAGGAGGTCGTCCCATCGGGAAATCCAGTTGTCGCTGAAAGGGAAAAACAATCGTCGCTTGACAAGCGCGAGGACAACACGACGCGCTTGGTGTTCGCTGACTGGCTGGAAGAACATGGCGACACGCCGCGTGCGGACTTCATTCGCGTTCAGTGCGAACTGGCATCGGCCAAACTTGCCAAGAAACGCCGCCACGCTCTTCGCGTGCGCGAGCGTGAATTGCTTGACGCGCATCGGCAACAATGGTGTCAGGCGTTTGGATTGCCTATCGAAGATGTGCATTTTGAGCGTGGTTTGATCGTCAAGATGCGGCTTTCTCAGTGGAAGGGCAGAAATGTCTTCGATGCTGCGGGCACGCAGCGGCTGGCGACTCTTACGGAATTGGACCTGTCAGGACTTCGACTCGGTGATGACGATGTGACCACGTTCGCGAAGACAGCATCCCTGCCGTCGTTGCGCAGGCTCCTCCTGAACGATAATGACATCACGGACGCCGGCGCGATCGCGCTGGCTTCGGCGACGGGGTTGCCGTGCCTCAACACGATCTATCTCTTTCACAACCCGATTGGCGACGGCGCTCGCGCCGCGCTCAAACGAGGAACGGGCTTCTGTTTGACGAATCTGGACCTTGGCGAGCGAGCCGAGGGCTATTGCATGAGTTCGGGCGAAGCCGAAATGGCGCGGCGACAGTATCTCCGCACGAGTTTGTTATCCGTCGTTTCGCGTTATTTTAAGACCTACGAGCGGTTGCGCTCCGCCATGCTGTGCGTGGCCCAATACTGGGACGACGAGGCCGATGATGCCGTGCATGGGGAACTGATCGTGAGCGAATTGTTCGAGCCGATCCTGGAGGGCGTGGGTTATGACTCCAGCGTCGATACAAACGTGCCCAACACCCGCATCAAAAGCGACTACGGCGAATTGAGTTCGGTAGTCAGCCTCTATGATGCCGGCGTTGGTTGGGACGACAACGGCGGTGCCATTCCACTCTGGGCCGCCTTTGCCCCTGAGGAGGGACGTCAGGAGTACGAACAACTCAGCGAAGTCTATGCGCCGGCCGTGCTATTCTACCGGCATGGCGGCTACGAAATCTTGCCGATGGCTCGCCCCCACCTCGATGGCGTTCGCCCCGAATGGGGTTTAGAGGAATAAGCGGTCTTCAGGGAGTGAAAACGCCACCGGCGGTATAATGGCGCGGGAGAGGAGCGTAACGTGCTATACCTTGCTCTGAGTTGCTTTCAAGGTCGGCGGATGAGCGACGCCGCTGAAACACTGGTCGCGCTGGCTCCGGGACGTGTCGGCTTGCAGTTGACACCCGGTTGCGCTCCCAGTCCGATCAACGTCGACTGTCCCTTGCGCACGCATCATGGCTTTACGGGCCGGGCGTTGCGTGCCCAGGTTTGGGATGGCGGTACCTTGGTGTGGCATGGAGACAGTGTCCATCCGCCGCTGCAACGTCAGGTACACGATGGCTGGCAAGCGCCGGACGACCTCGTCATGGAAACGATGTACCCCGGCTATGCGGCCCTGGCGAATGGAGATCAGATTGCCGCCGCGATGGATGCCGGTCGTTGGCTGGCGGTCGATGTCGCCCACCTGGATATTCAGATGTATCACGGCATCCTCACGAAATCGGTGCTGCATCGGCTCATGGACTATGAACGTATCGCCGAAGTTCACGTCTCTACGAGCCACGAACACCGCGACACGCACGCCAAAATCTACCCATCGGCCTGGGGAATCGAGTGGGCCCGCGCCCACCTCGCGGCCGGAACGCCGGTCATTCTCGAATGCTACATGCACAAACTGTCTCACGAAGAACGACTGGAACAGATTGCCTGGATGATATGATGCAATTGCGGCGGCGCGATCGAAGATAGGCTTCGATACGGAAAACAAGCCCGATTTTGGAGACTAAATATGTCGCAATTAATTGATCCGACTCAGGGACTGGAATTGCGCAATGCCACGTCCGGCACCGTGCTTGGTTCCTTCATTTCGCGCGATGAACTTCAGGAATTGATCGCCGAGCGCGATCGACTGCGTCACCAATTGGCCGCGCTGCAAGTGGAGCGCGACACCTATTTGACCGCGCTCTACGCTTTCATGCGAAAAGAAGTCACGATTAGCGAAGAGGAACTCCGCGACCTCCAAACCAATGGGATACCGCTGAGGGAGACCATCGACGAGATCGAGCGCATTGTCGCAGCAGGTACTCCAAACGGCAGCTGTTATGCCGTGGACGACGACCGGAAGATTGTGTACTTCACCGAGGTTACTCCTCTCTCCGATCATCCGCTGAGCCAAGAACCGTGAGGTAGTGATGTGCCGCGCGGGAACACCGATTCCCGAAGACGAGGTATTTGTCTTCTGAGTCAGGCGTTCAACTCGCGGCGCGATCTAATCCTTATTCCAGCGGAACTGGAAGAGCCTTTGGGATTTCCTTTGCGGACAGACACTGACCATCGACTTCCCTGGCGGACGAATTACCTTTCCTAAGACCACCGCGACACATGAAGCTATCCTTCGAGACTATTGCGATCCTTGCCGAACAAGCCGGCCTTACCCTCGCCGCCCTGCTGCGCCAGCGGTTACCCGGCCAATCGTGGAACCAGGTGCGCCGGCTCATCGAGACACGTTGCGCGCGCGTCAACGGCGAACTGTGTCTCGACCCCGCACGCCGGCTGAAAGAAGGCGAGACGGTCGAGTTACTGGCTCGCCCTGCGGCGAAGTCGCACGCGGATCAAGCGATTGTCCTGCGCCATCTCGACGATCATCTCGTTGTCGTCGAAAAGCCCTCTGGCATATCCACGGTGCGCCATCCCAGCGAACGCGACTGGAATGAACGTCGCAAGGCACTGTCGCCGACGCTGGATGATCTCACGGCCAAACTCATCGCCCATCGCGAAGGCCGTGTGCGCAAGGGACCGCTGCCGCGTCTGCGCATCGTGCAGCGGTTGGACAAGGACACCAGCGGCCTGGTTGTATTCGCACGCAGCGTCGTCGCCGAGCGCGGCCTCGGCGAACAGTTCCGCGCGCACACGGTGATTCGCCGTTATCTCGCTCTGGTGCCCGGCTTCGTGGCATCGCAGCGCATCGCCAGCCGTCTCGTGCGCGATCGTGGCGACGGCCGGCGCGGCAGCACGGAATTGCCGAACCTCGGCAAAGAAGCAATTACACATGTTGATGTGATGGAGCGATTACCCCGTTATACGTTGTTGACCTGCCGGCTGGAGACCGGACGCACGCATCAAATTCGCATCCATTTGGCCGAGCTGGGCCATCCCATTTGCGGCGAGAAAGTGTATCATCATTTACCGGGCGGCGGCGAACGGCCAGATTACAGTCAGGCTCCGCGTCTGGCCCTGCACGCGGTCGAGTTAGGTTTCGTGCATCCCGTGAGCCATGCGAAAATGCACTGGGAGATGCCGTTGCCGCCGGATTTGGAGACATTCCTTCAATGGATGAAGGATGAAGGATGAATGGCGAACGGCCGGCGTAAGCCGGCTGGTACAGCACAAAAACCGGCCGGCGTGAGCCGGCTGGTACAGCACAAAAACCAGCCGGCTTACGCCGGCCGTTCGCCCATAAAGCAGGACGAACATGCAGATCAAGTGGACTGACACCGACCCCGAAACCGAACGACGGCGGTTTTTGTGCGCCGAACGGTTCGCGGGGGTTTGGCATTTCAAATGGAAATTGCAGCGCCGCGGCGATTGGACGAAGGGGCTAGAGCCAACGCTCGCCATGTGGGAGCATGTCCTCGATAGCCTGAAACGCCGCTATCGCCGGCGGGAGGGCGTCAGCGACGAGGACATCGAGCAGGTCGAACGCATCCTTCGCGACCTGCCGCGTCCTCACGAGGAGGAGTGAGCTATCAGCTTACGTTCAATTTGATCGACGATTTTTACCAGCGCTTTTTCGCAATCATCGAGCAAAAATTGACCGTAATAATAAGCGGTGCCGAAACCAATACCGGCGGATACCAGCTGGCCGATGATGGGGGCGTATTTCGCGCCATAGCGCACGGCCGATTTGCCGGACTTCTTCGATACTTGCTTGACGGTTTCCGTGCTGGTTTCCTTGAAAAAAGCGGCTACACCGCCTTCGACTAAGCGAGCAAGCACGGTGCGCGCCGCATCGAGCATGAAGTCGAGTTTCACGGTGCCCATTTGCGCGCGGGCCAGATTTTCGAGTTGCTCGCGCTGTAAACCGAACTCGCCGACGACTTGCCGCGTCATCTTTTGCATCAAACCCAGATCGAGCAGAATGTCGGTTCCCGGAATTGGGTTCAGGCCATTGGCCGCCGCGAGGCCGGCGTAGACGTAGACGATCGACTCGGCTGCCTCACGTTTTTTTTTAAGCAACTCATGCGTGTAGGCCGGCACCGCCGCGAGCAGACGCACGCGCTTGTCATCGGGCAGCGACGAAACCAGGTCTTGTAGCAGGATCGGCAAATCGTATTGTCGCGGGGTCGGCGATGCCACCATGTAAACGTGCAGTCGTGGATCATCCAGATGTTTGCGGAATGTCTCCTCGATCTTCCGCCGTGCCGTCGCCTCATCGCTCTCCGCCTGCACCGCCGCATCGAAATGGCTGCGCACCACGAAAAATGGTTTGCCGCCCTTCTTATGCAGCACGTCAAAAAGCGTGACTTCGTTCTCGCGCAGTCGATGCGAACTAACCATCACGAACGCATCGTAGCGGCCCCGTTCCAGTAATTTAAGATCGTCAACATAGCTTTTGAAGGGCCGCTCCGGTACGCCGGTACCGGGCAGATCGACGAAGGTGACGCCCTCGTATTGGTATTTCTCGCCTTCGGGATTGTGAGCAATGGTAGTCGCGCCGATCAGGGCCACGGGGCGACCGAGCATGGCGTTGATGAGGCTGGATTTGCCGACACCGGCTTCGCCGATGAAGCCGATCCGCACCGAGGCATTCTCCAATTCCTGCCGTCGCTTCTGTAGTTCGGCAATAATCGTCTCGACCGGATTGCCGCCCTTTTGGCCGAACGCTTTGCGGAACAGGGCGTGAAAGTCCATGGAAACTGTCTCCTCAAGCCATTTTCGGCCTAGCGCAGATCGCTAAACCGCAAGCGGCTACAGTGCAATAATGATACCGTTCACGCCAGTATACCTTCGATGACATTGCCCGCGCTGATGGGCAAAGGACGATTGAGCGCGTCGTGAATTTCAGTTTTCGGATCGATGCCGAGCAGGTGAAACATTGTCGCGGCCAGGTCGTCCGGTCGCTGCGGATCGCTGGCCGGATAGGAACCGATGCGATCGGAAGCACCGTGAACGTGGCCGCGCTTGACGCCGCCACCAGCCAAGAGAGCAGTATAACATTGCGGCCAGTGATCGCGGCCGGCCAGCTTGTTGATGCGCGGCGAACGGCCGAACTCGCCGACCCAGACGACCAGCGTTTCATCGAGCAAGCCTCGCTGATCGAGGTCTTCTAATAGTGTCGGCAGCGTCTGATCGGTGATGGGCAACAGGTGTTTCTTGAGGATGGGATACATCGGTTTGTCCCCAAAACCGTGCGTGTCCCAACCGCCCTCGCAGCCGCCGATGGAACGCGAGAAATAGACATTGATGAACCGCGCCCCCGCCTCGACGAGACGCCGTGCCAGCAGGCAGCCCTGACCATATGTGGTTCGGCCATAGCGCTCGCGCACGGTGTCCGGTTCGCTGGTCAGATCGAAGGCTTTCTTGACGGCCGGGGATGAGAGCATGGTCATGGCACGTTGATAGTGGGCGTCGATGCCGCGTGCCTTGGCCGAAAAGTCGAGCAATTCCGTCTGCCGATCGATAAGGCGCAGCATCTCGCGTCGATTGCCGAGACGTTCGAGCGAAAGATTATCGGGCAGGCTCAATTCCGGCAAACGAAAATCCGCGCTATTCGGGTCTTGATTGATGAATAAGGGGTCGTGCCCTTTGCCGAGGAAACTGGCGTGCTGTCCGGGCGTAATGGAGCCATCGCTGATCGTATGCGGATAGGCGACGAACGCCGGCACGCCCGCCCGCGCCGGTGACAGACGATCGACGATGGAGCCGTAAGCCGGAAACAGGTCGTTGGAATCACGCAACCGCTGATCGTCGGTCGGCGGCGCATAACCGCTCAGGCTGTAATAGCCGGCCGAGTTGTGGTTTTTCATCGTATGATGCAGCGTGCGAACGAGCGTGACCTTGTTCATCACGCGCGTCATGCGCGGCAGACGTTCGCAGATCGGCACGCCGAGCAAGTTGCTCGCCACCGGCTTGAACTCGCCGCGGATGGAATCGGGCGCGGCCGGCTTCATATCAAAGGTATCGTGGCAACTGGGACCACCCCATTGATGGAGGAAGATCACGGCGCGAGCGCGGGCCTTGCGCTTGCCGTCGCGTTCGGCGGCGCGCAGTAGTCCCGGCAGTTGCAAACCGAGCAGGCCGAGGCCGCCGACTTGCAGCAGATGGCGGCGCGAGATAGTGCGGGAGGAAGAGACATTTGGACCAGCACTGTCAGCATTCACGATTGATCTCCGATCCATGATACCCTCTCCATCCACAATCTCACCAGGATCCGAAGGTCTGCAAAAGAACCGCGGAGATTGTCTGATGATCTTGTGACGTCAGTCGCCCCAACAAACGATTCACTCGATGCTTTGCCGAAGTTACCAGCTTGTGCAAGCGCACCGCGGAGGGAGCAAGTAGTCCAGCCTGTTGCCAATCCGTCAACGGCACATCATACAGCGTCGTAACAGACTGAGTGGTTATCCGAGCAACAAGAATGTCGGCGCCTCCGGCATCCAATAACATCAGCGCCGGGCGAACCTTGGATTGCGCGCCGGTCGTAAACGGAAAATCGATCAGGACTAGCTCACCGGCCTGATAATTGGTCGTAGATGGCATCGCTTTCCGCGTATCCCTTCAGAAATTCGGTGACTCCCAGACGCTCCCAATCCGCGTCTTCGGTCGAATCCGGAATTAGCAGAAGTACCCGCACCGTTTGCCCAGAAGGAACCTCCGAGGCCACGGACGACGGGACGGATAATGTGCAGTCTGGGGTGACCTGTGCCTTAAATTCCAGAGCTTTCATCGCTGTTCTCCCACGGAGTCGTTGACGCGCCATCGCGGTCTGAGCCGCCACGTTCGGAAAATGCTAACCGATTCACTGATCTTCCAATTGCGCCCACAGATTCCCAAAATACCTCGCCTTGAGATCAGCCTCGTTGATAATGTAGTAGATCCGTCCATGGTCACCCCACCTCATTCCCGTTTCCGGATAAGGCCCCACCTCCGTGATGCCGGCCTGGCAATCTGAAGATACCTGGAGTAGGAGTATATCTCCTTCGCCCAGCCCGTCTGCCTGGAGGAATTCAGGATAACCGAGCATCCGATAGATAGGTGTCGGCCCCCAAGAGGCTTCCAACCCTTGGACCTCAGCCACTGGCTCCTTGAGGTTATCCCAGATCCCGAGGTGATAATTCGTGTTATCACAATCAGGCACCATCCACTCCAGGCGAGGCAAAAGATTGAATCCCCGAAAGTGTCCGGTGGAGTGCAGGTCGGCAGGAGCTTTAACCTGTCGCAAACCCTGCTCAGCATCCTTGTGAAAGAGAACCAACCAAGCAGCCGGGTCATCATCGGCCGCGTTATGCCAATGATAGAAGAAGTAGAGTATTCCGACTTTCGGCAGAACCTTCGCTAGATCGGCGAAAGCAACTTCGGCCAAGTTGATCTGCATCAAGAACCACAATGGTTCATCCGCCGACTGGCGTTCCGAGGGATATTCTTTCTTCGCCCTGGATCGGCGCGGCCATTCGACACCGATTGGCAGATCGGGAAGCCCACCAATGCGACAGCCACCCAGCCGGGATCTTTTGCCTTTCTTCGGGAACTGAGCAACGAGACGAATCGACGGCAGCGCACGCCGCACAATATCCGCGACGATCTCCTGTGGGGTGTCCGTCTCATGACCCAGCGCATGAATGACATCGACGACGCGCTTGTCGATCATCTCCGCCTCCGCTTCAGTGGTTGCCGCTCCGCCTGCACCGCCGTCCATGTCGGTGGGACCGCTTACACGGACCAGTTTTCTACCACCAGATTCGGAACACGCTGGAAATCGCGGAGGTTTCGCGTGACGAGGGTTGCTCCATGTTCCAAGGTGATGGCGGCGATCCGTAAATCGTTCCGACCAACATTGAGCCGCAATGTCAGCAAGCGCTCATACCGTGTGATAGCGGGCAGAGTGAACAGCAACTTCTGCCAGCGTGCCAGATAGTCCACCTGTTTCGCCAACCGTTCGTACAAAGGAGGCAGCTGATCCCGCCGCCGAGCGCGGCGCAACACCGTATACCAACCCGTCAGTCCTTCCTCAACCGTTATCACGGTGATAGCCAACTCTTGCGAGGAATGCGCGCCCACACGAGGGCGGGTGATTGGATGATTGTTCTGGTAGAGCGACAAAATGTCGGTGTCGAGTTCGTACAGGCTCATAAGGCGTTTGGATCCTCATCGACCTGCCGCCGATAGTCCTCGACTGCCTGCCGCCATTCTTCATACAACGGATCGTCGGGTTTCCAACTCCCGGCCCACTGCGCCACGCGGCTTTCGTGCGCCGGAACGTCAATACGGCAGATGGTAGCCCCGGCCTTCAGGCGATCCTGGATGAGTTGACGCAAGTTCTGCACGGCTTCGTGGGGAGTGTCTCCTTCGGCGATAAGCGGGAAGGGAGAGCCACCGCAAGCTTGATAGCGATTGTTCGCTAGAGGATTAATGAACACCTGAATCTGCATGGGAGTTCTCCTCTCGATTTCACCTTTACATTATACTAACCTTCCCAACTCATCGCCGCAGTAAAAACTCCTTGGCATTCACCAACCCCCACAACAAATCCTCCAATGCCGCCCGGCGATCCTTCGCACCATCGATCATCGCCAGCGCACGCCGGCGTTCGCGCGGCGACGGCAGACGGCACAAGGATGCAAGATAAAATTCCTCAACAATATCCGCATTCGCTTTGCCGGACCCCAGCAGACGACCGATGCGGTTGTCCGCATCGCTCAGCATCTTGTTGACGAGCGGGCCGGTGATGAGCTGAAACGCCTGATTGAGCGTCGTATCCTCGGAACGCTCGCATTCGCAGCTGAGTAAGCGTATCGGTTTGCCGAACGAGGCGAGGAACTTTTCGCCATCGGTCGCCCGCTGTCGCCGGCCGCGATTGGCCGACACGCCCGGTAGTTGGCCGGCACGCACACCCGCCGGATAACCGGGAAAATTCGGTGTCACGCCCGTCACCTGCGCCAGCGCATCGAGCAGTTGCTCCGCTTGCAGCGGTCGCACCAACGCATGAGCGAAGTTCGCTTCGTCGTCGCGGTTGGTTTCGTTGGGCACGGCCGATAGCTGGTAGGTGCGCGAGTTCATGATCGTTCGCACCAGATGGCGTAGGTCAAAATGATGGGCGACGAAGTCCTTGCTGAGCGCATCGAGCAGCGGCGCATTGACGGGCGGATTGGAAGCGCGTGAATCGTCGTTCGGCTCGATGATACCGCGACCCAGCAAGTGATACCAGACGCGATTGACCTGAGCGCGGGCGAAGAATGGATTGTTGGGCCGAGCGATCCAGTCGGCCAGGGCCAGCAAGCGATCGGCGTCCGGAGCGAACGTCGGCGTGTCGGCACCAAGGAACAAGGGCCGCAATACGTCGCCGTTGACCGGATGCTTGATCTCGCTGACGCGGTCCATCCACACGATTTGCTCGCCGTCGAACTCGTGTTTGTCGAGCTTATCACGGCGGTTGTTCTCGACGATGCGATACTGCACACGACTGAAAAACGCCGCCAGACTGTGATAATCCGTTTGCGTCCAGCGGTCGAAAGGGTGATTGTGACAGCGCGCGCACTTCATGCGAATGCCAAGGAAGACTTGCGCGGCAGCCTCGGCGCGGTCCTGCGGATCGCGCAGGGCGCGATACCAGTTGGCGGCGGGATGACTGTAGGTGCTGCCGCGTCCAGCGAGCAATTCACGGGCGAATTCATTCAACGGTTTGCCGTCGGCGATGCCGCGACGAATCCAATCGTGGAACACCTGCACGCCCTTGCGGTCGAGAACCTTCTCCTCGCAGTGCAGCAAATCCGCCCATTTGAGAGACCAAAAATCGGCAAACTCCGGGCGCTGGAGCAACGCATCAATGAGCCGCGCGCGCTTGTCGGAGCGTGTATCCGCCAGAAAGTTCCGCACTTCGGCCGGCGTAGGTAAAATGCCGAGGGTGTCGAGATAGGCACGGCGGAGAAAGACGGCATCGGCCGCGAGGGCTGATGGCGTCATGCGCAGCGTGCGCAGTTTGGCGAAGACATGGCGATCGATGTCGTTGACCTCCGGCGGATTGGGCCAAACGAAGCCGGGGCGCGCCGGCACGAACGCGAGTTGCACGGCGGCCTGACGATCGAGATAGCGAACGAGAATGGTAGTCTCGCCCATGTCTTGTCGCTGAGCCACGCCGTCGGCATCGACGCGAGCTACGAGATTGGATGTCTCGAAAACGGCGAGGTTTGTCACGTCGCGGATATGTCCATCGGAAAAGACGGCTCGCACGCGCAGCGCCACACGATCGGCCGGTTCAATCAATACCTGCTCGCGCGGCGTCACTTCCAGACGTTGGAGAATGGGAGCGTTCGGCGGATCGGGACGCAGTCCTTCGGCGATCCAGCCAAGCAGGAGCCGATACTCCAGCGAATCGCGGTCGAAGCGCTTGCCGCCCTCGTGCGGGATATTGCCCGTCGCCTTGGCGAGAATAAGACTATCCGCCGGATGCAAGCGATCGGTACGGCGGCCGAGTGTATCGCGCGTTAGGGCGTTCAGATCCCAATCGGGATCCTGGCCGCGTAGCGATAGTTTGAAACCATTCTTGCCATTCTGATTACCGTGACACGCTCCCTGATTGCAGCCGCCGCGCGACAACACCGCCATCACATCGTTACGGAAACTCACCGGCGCAGCTTGGGCGGGAACGGCCGACAGCGCGGCGAGAAGAATCAGGCTCCACTTCGGAGTCATCGTCCGCGGCCGGTATGGATGAAAATGGTAGGTCATCGACGATTTCATGGACCGTCTCGCAGCATGGGCGGGATAACGATGCCATCGCGCATCGGAGGGTTGCGAACGGACTCTATCTTAAAGGGACCGGCGGCGAGGTGCAATGATAGCGTGGAACGTCGTAGGGGGTAGTGTGGGCGTCTGGAAACTTGGTGGAATTTTTGTACACAAGTCGGAGACGTGACTTTCCGGCAAGAAATCCACCTCCTTTATCCGAGAAGCAACCATGCAGGAAGCCCTCAACGCCGCCCAG
>Ga0134126_10011030_pt1 | contig 11390 bp, 10 predicted proteins | sample KB31752_FD_96881 | JGI IMG/M metagenome (GOLD analysis project Ga0134126, IMG submission 96881) | Terrestrial soil microbial communities with excess Nitrogen fertilizer from Kellogg Biological Station, Michigan, USA - KB3-175-2 | ecosystem: Environmental > Terrestrial > Soil > Unclassified ... | reverse complement strand
TGTCGACGATGTGAATTGCCCATATTTCGATCATTGCAGAGGATCAGCGGCAGCGCGCAAATCGGCATTCTGCGATTCCAGTAACGCAGCACGTTGCGCCGCCTCAGCTCGTCGAGGGCTCCTCGTGGGATTCCGCGTCGTCCTTGATCTTGCTCGCGAGAATGACGCCGGGCGGCAGGATCAGCGTGGGTGAGTCGTCTTCCGCGGCGGCAGAGCCGGTGTCGGGGAGCGAGCCCTCCCGCAACTGACGGAGTGCCTCTTCAGCCTCTACGGGTGCCGAGAAGTAGTAACCCTGCCCGAAGTCGCACCCCATTTGCCGAAGGGCATCCGCTGCGGCCCTGGTCTCGACCACTTCCGCGACCGCCTGCAGTCCGAGGCTCGAGGTCAGTTGCAGGATGGCGGAAGTTATGGCGTTGTTAGCGCGCTCGGACCCGGTGCGGCTCGCGAATGGCCGGTCGATCTTCACGTAGTCGAACGGGAAGAGCTGCAGGTAGCTGAGGGAGGAGTAACCGCTGCCGAAGTCATCCAGCATGAGCTCGATGCCCATGTTGTGAAACGCATTGAGCAGCTCGCGCGCTGCGGGGACGTTGCTGATCAGGCCACGTTCGGTGAGCTCGAACTTCAAATTCCCGGCCGGGGTATGGGTCTCCTGCAGGGTGCGTGCGATGTAGTCACGCAGTCCGGGATGGCGCAGCACCGCGGGCGAGAGGTTCACGCTGAAATAGAAGTCCGTCCCCTGCGGCAAGCGCCGACGCCATTCGGCGGCGAGCCGGCACACGCGCTGGATCACCCAGCGGGTCACCGGCACGATCACGCCGGCCTCTTCGGCAATGGCCAGGAACTTGTCCGGGGTCAGCAAGCCCTCTACCGGATGCCGCCATCTCAGGAGCGCCTCAGCCCCGACTACGCGTTGCCGGCGCAGGTCGACGATGGGCTGGAACAGTAGCCGGAACTCGTTGCGATCGAGTGCGACGTGCAGATCCGCCTCGAGGCTGACGAGGCTCACCGCAGCCCCGCCCATTCCGGCGGTATAGCCGACTGCGGGCAGCGCCTGCCGCTTCGCGACTGAGAGCGCCAGATCCGCCTCGCGCATCGCATCCTCGGTACGCTGCAGACCCGAGTCGATGCGGGTGAAGCCGATGCGCGAACTCACTCCGAGTCGATGCTGCCGCAGCTCGAAGGGCTCCTCGCCCGCCTCCTGCAGCTGCCGGGCAAGGGTACGCGCCGAACTTTCCGAGGCGACATCGTACACGAGGACCGCTAGCTGATCACCGCTCCACCGGGCGAGCAGGCACTCGACCGTCTGCAACACCCCGGCGAGCCGTTGCGCAGCCTGCAGCATGAGCTCGTCACCCGCGGTGTGCCCGAGCGTGTCGTTGATGATCGTGAAGCGATCGATGTCGATCAGGAAGATCGCGAGGCTACGCCGCCGCCGCGTCCGCACCTCGCGCAGCGCGCGGTCGAGCTGATCCATGAAGGCACGCCGGTTGGGAAGCCCCGTGAAGGGATCGCGGAATCGGGCGTGCTCAACGCTCTCCTGCAGCGTCTGGCGCTGCTCGATCTCCTGCACGAGCTTCTCGTTTGCTCGGTGCAGCCGCGCGCGGGTGGCAAGGAGAACGGCGCGTGTGCGATTGAGGCTGTGAGTGAGGTCGTAGGCGCCGAAGGCGAACACCCAGGTGAGCAGGATCAGGAGGCCGATCTCGGTGGCGAGCGCGCGTGCCGGATACCAGCCGGTGCGCGGGCGGATGGCAAGCATCAGATAGTCCCCCGAGGCGCCGGCCGCCCGGATCGGACTACGAACCGCGTCGAGCGCGATTTCATCGAGCGGCTCGTGTGCCGAGCTCAGAAACACGCGCGGCCGATGCGTCGCCGGATCGACCTGGAACAGGCGGAAGTCGTAGCCCTCGGGGACGAGGGCGCCGAAGTCCGCGTGCGCGAGCAGGGCATCCAGATTCTCGTAAGCCACGCCCCAGCGCCCTGCGGAGGGGGAAAGTGCCGCCACGATCCATTCGCTGCCGTAGCGTACCGGACCGAAGAGCTCGCCCGCCCCACGGGGAGGCAACTCGGCCGCACCCAATTCGCCGGCAATGGCGTGCGCGACGGTGGCATCTGCGGCCTGCAGTACCGTGCCGGCGGGGTCCAGGAGGAACGTATCGGGCTCGGGGCGTGAAGCCCCGGACCTGGGTGCTGCGGCGAGGTCGGCCGCGACGCGGGCGCGTTCCCCGAGCGCGGCGAGCTCGCTCTGGATGAGGCGGGTATGTCGGGAGACTGCACTCTGGGCCGTAACGCGCAGCTCGTCGGTGCGCTCGGCCACGCTGAGCGCGATGAGGCGCGCACCCACCAGCAGCACCGCGACCGCGACCACGAGCGGCGCTAGCCAGCTGGAGTGGTTCCTTACTCTCAGCCTGCCCATCAGCTGCGAGCGCCTAGGTGCAATGTGCACACGAGTGTCACGGTGCCGCGCTTGAACCCGTTGAGATTCTGGTAGTCACCAAGCAGCTGCCAGTCGGTGCGGCCGAAAGACTTGCCGACGCCTACGAATCCTTCCTTAAGCGGACCTGCCGGCGCGACCACCTGGCCGACCAGGTTAATGACCGCCGGCGAGGCCGGGCCCCAGGCGTAGCCTGCCAACCAATTGAACACCTTGCCGGCGTAGTCCAGGCGCACGGTCTTGAGCTTGGTGTCGAGATTGCCGCCGAAGGACTGCGCATACGATACCGACCCGGTGAGCTGCGGGGTCATCCGCAGCGACACGCCGAGCTTGGGCAGGTGGCCGTGACTGGTATCGATGTCGATGCGGCGCTCCTCGAGCTGCACCGAGAAGATCGGGCCAAGGGAGGCGAGGAGTCCGCCGTCGACGATCGAGTAATGGAAGGCGTGCGCGCCGATATCGCCGGCACCCTCGTGGGCGTCGGCATACAGGCTGGTCTTCCAGTCGCCCGGCCCGAGCGTGACGGAGGCGCTCAGGTTGCCGAGGATCCAGTGGGCGTTCGCGACGCTCTGATATTCCCCGCCCAGCCCGATGACCCCGGAGCCGACGTTGCGCAGCCAGGTGAGGGCACCACCGCCTGCACCGCGCCCGCCCGTGAGCGACCCGCCATCGGCGCTGAACACGAGGCGCTCATCCGCAGGCGGGGACGGCGCAGCCGGGTTATCTGCCCAGGCGAATGAGTAGCCGCACAGCAGTGCCGCGACACCCGACGTCGGTGCGAGTAATCTCATGGGCGCCGTCCCAAACTGGTAAGGGTGGTGCTTGTCTGGTCAGGCGCCGCCATGTGCATTACGGGCAGAAAGGCAAGTACATAGAGGCGTGCGGCCTCGCCGGGCAGCACCACGCTCGAGGCGGTCACCTGGAAGACGCGGCGCTGGATGCTCAGATGCATCTTCCGCCGCCCACTGAGGCCCGGGTCCCACCAGCGCTCGCTCCCCTGCGGTTGCGGCAGCAGCCGGGACATCTCGACGCCCAGCGCGGTATCGGAGAACAGCGCTCGCGCCGGCCTGTTGAAGGCCAACACGCATCCCTGGGCATCGATGACCAGGGCGGCATGGTCGGCGGCATCAAGCGCGGCCTGCACGCCGAAGGCCTCGGTCATGTCGCGAATGACGACGAGCGCAAAGCGCCGGCCCTTCTGCGCCACGTGCTGCACGCGCACCTCGGTGGCGAGCAACTGCGTGCCCTGGCGTACCGTGCAGAGGTCGGCCGCCCCGCCCGCACCGACGATCAGCTCCTGCACCACTTCCGGGTAGGCAAAGTGTACGGCGTCGAAGAACTTGCGGCCGACCAGCGGGTTCTCCTCGGCCGAGAACTGCGCGAGCGCCACGGCGCTCGCGCCGACCACCTCAGTGGTGTCCGCATCCAGGAGGAACGCGGTCAGTGGCAGCCGTTCCAGCAGCGCCGACCACAGCTGGTGACCCCGCTCAGCCTCGGCCCGCGCGGCGGCCACCTGGAGGTGCAGCCGCTCGAAAACGGTGCCGAGATACTCCGCGGCGATCGCGCACGCGAACAGCATGATCAGGAACACCTCGAGCAGGACGACGAAGTACTCAGCCGGCGCATAGAAGCCCGCGAACGGTAGGCCGCCTCGCGTCGCGCTCGCTCCCAGCAGGCTCTGGAGCCACTGTGCCGCGGCGCTCAGGGCCGGCACATACCAGCGCAGCTCGGGTGCCTCGCTCGCCGCCACGAGGCTCACCGCGAGCGCCGCCAGCAGCGCCATGGCATAAGGCTGCCAGCGCGAGATGAAGATCGCGCCGATGATCGGCAGGGCGAAGACGGCGAGGAACAGCGGACTCTGCAGGCCGCCGGCGTGTTGCCAGATGAATGCCACAACCAGGACACCAAGCGCGTGCAGCGCTGCGAGCGTGCGGCGTCGCCGCAGGCGATTGGCGCTGGCGCGCGCCGTCATGGCAGCGAAGGCGATGTGGATGGCGCCGAGAGCGAGGAGGCCGGCGGCCACGGGAATGAAGTCGATCGTCAGGCCGCTGACCAGCCACGGCAGCGCCACCGCGAACAGGATCGCGAATATGGTCAGGAGCCAGGTGTCATCGAGCAGATGTATGCGTGGGTCATGCCACGTCAGGGTCGGCAGGACCTGGGTGGCCTCCGGGTTCACGGCTGCCTCGCCGGACTGCGCACTTCACCGGACGCCACCAGGGTGCCGTCCGAGCGGAAGTTGTTGCCTTCCAGGAAGGGGCGCGACAGCACCTTCTGGCCGCCGGGCGGCTGAAAATCCGTCACGTGCAGCGCGTAGGCATGCGGCTGCAGCACCTGGTTGCGCTTGAGAATCGGCGAATCGCCCACCACGTCGATGCCGTTGAATTGCGGCTCGATGATGGTGTTCTCGAGCGCGGTGCTCGGGCGGCGCGGATCGCCCAGCACAAAAGCGATTCCGTAGCCGCAGTTATGTATCCGATTGCCGCGCACCACGGTATCGACGGAGTTGCGCACCATGATGCCGTAGGCCGCCAGGTGCTCGAGCTCGTTGCCCTCGAGGATCGCTTGGCGGGCGTTCTCGGCCACTATTCCCATTGCCGCTCCACCGGTCACGTGGTTACCGCGCACGGCGGCGCCGGCGCCGAGCACGTGAATGGCGGACTCCTCGGCACCGGCAAAGTCGTTGCGCTCGAGCGCAAGGGCGATGTTCCCGGCGACCACGCCACTACGGCCCCCGCTGAAGTGATTCTCGCGCACATTGACGGCCGGGCCGCCATCCGCTTCACCGCGCACCGCCCACAGGCCCGCCTCCTTGTCGTTCAGGAAATCATTACCGACGACCACCGTGTTACGGATGGAGGCCGCCAGTCGCACCCCGATCCGATCGTTGCTGAAGTGATTGCGCTCGAGCAGAACATCACCGGCGTTCTCAGCGATATCCACGCCGACGTCGCAGGAGTCGAGGGTGCTCGCGCGCAGATGGAAGTGAGTGGTGCGCACCAGGATCGCGGGGCCCGCGCAGTTTCGCAGTACCAGCCCCTCGAGCGAGTGATTACTGGCCGCGACGTCGAATAGCGGGGCGTTACCCAGGGCCTGCGCATCGATCTCGGCGCCCGGGGCCTGGGCGATAATTCTCACACCGTGCGGATTGACGAGCGGTGGCAGGGGCGTCTCGACAGCGATCTTGCGCACGCGGATCGAGATGACCGCTTTGCTTGGAGCAGAAGCGACCACGAACAGTGCCTCGCGCAGCGACCCGGGGCCGCGGTCATCGGGGCTGGTGACGCCGACCGCCAGCTCGCTCGCGGTCTGCCCGGGGGCGACCTGCTTCTGCTGGTACCACCAGCCGAGCGCCGCGAGACCCCCGAGTAGCACGAGGATGGCTACCGCGACACCGATGCGCGTGCTAATGCGCATGCCGGTCCCGCGCCCGCCCGAGAACGAAGAGCGCATGCCATGACGCGCCGACCGCCCGGCGCCCGAAGAGGATGTCGAGGGGCAGTGACAGCGCGGTGGTGAGTGCGAGCGCTGTCAGGCCTAGCGGCCGGGGCAGGCTGCGCAGATGCGGCAGCAACCACGGCCGAAACGGCGCCGGGTCGACGCCCCTTATGAAGCGTAGCGTCAGGCCGCATTGCGCGAACAGGTCCAGATAACCGCTGCGCTCGCGCGCGCGAAACACCGCACTGTCACAAGAATCGGTGCGGCGCCGGGGCGCGGCTTCGAGGAGGAGAAGCGTGCCGGTGGGTGACAAATGCTGTGCCAGGCGCTCGACCGCCGCGTGCAGCGCCTGAGGCTCGAGGATATGCTGCAGCACCGTGACGCCCAGTATCAGATCGAACCCGTCGCCGGCGTCGAGCTCGGCCAGGTCCTGGACAAGGAAGCCGCACTGACCGCTGAGGCGTGCGCCGCTCGCGCGGCGCGTAGCCTCGGCAATCATGGCCGAGCTGTGATCCACCCCGGTTACGCACGCACCCCGCGCCGCCAGTAAACGGCTCCAGCGGCCGACGCCGCAGCCGACGTCGAGCACCCGCGTTCCTGGGAGCGGCCGCAGCCAGGGCCGCAGCGCGAGGTACTGGCACAAGTGAATGCTGCGATTGTGGAACGTCGGCATGCCGTACGAGCACACCGCCGCCAGCCCATCGCCCTGCGAGGCGAAGCGTCGCGCGCGCTCGTCCCAGTAAAGGACCGGGGGCAGGAGCCGGGCGTCGGAGCTCACGAGGGCCTCCGCGGGGGTTGTTCGGCTGCAAACGTCGTGCCGGCCGCCGGGACATGCGACTCGTAGTGATCGCGATAGATCCGCCTCCCCCACAGCTGCAGCGCAAAGTAGTTACCGAAGCCGACGGTCATGGGAATGATGTGAGTGAGCGCGTAGAGCAGATAGAGCGGCACGATCGGCGCGATGTAGCCGCGCTCGGCCCGGGGGACAACGGTAAACAGCGCCACTACGCCAAGCGCCAGGTAGCTGCCGACCGCGCCGATGAAGTAGCTCGGGTTGGTGAGGGCGTTGTGCGGCAGGACGTTGGTCAGGAGCAGGTTGTCGAAGCCTCCGATGAGGCTGGCAACGAGCAGCAGCCCGCTGATGATCTTGACCACGTGCAGCAAGAGCGACAGGCCGCCCATGTAGATCACGAAGTGGTACATGGCGAACGGCGTGCGCTTGCTGATGCGCCAGATCGCGCCGGCACGCTCGGTGTAGACCTTGAGCAGCCCGTGATACCAGCCGACGCGTTGCGAGAACCAGCGGCCGAGGGTCCCCGGCCCCTCGGTGCTCACGACGAGGCGTCCGTCATAGTAGATGCGCTCGCCCTGGCTCAGCAGCACGATGGCATTCTCCAAGTCCTCGGCATATACCGAGAGCGAGTGGTGATGCAGGGCGCGCCACAGCGCGTCGCGCCGGTAAATAGAGACTCCGGAGGTGATGCTGTAGTCGGCCAGGCTCTCGCGGCCGACGCGGAAGGCAAGCGCATACTCGAAAGCCTGAAAGCGCGCCAGAAACCCGTCGGGCTCGATCATGACGCGCGGACACACCGAGGCGGCGCCCGATTGCTGGAAGTCCCCGATCACCTCCTCGAGCGAGGCCGAACTGCCCGCGCCGTGCGCGCGGATGCGGATGTCGGGATCGACCACCACGACTGTCTCGATGTATTCTGGCAGCCGCTCGAGCAGCACTCGCAGTGCGCCGGGCTTGCGGCGGTTTACGCCGTCATCGAATACTCGCCAACCCGCCTGCTGCAGCCGCAGCACCGTGCCGTCGGTGGAACCGTCGCTGATGAGCCAGGTGCGCTCGCGGTAGGGTGCGAAGGCATCGGTGAACTCATCCAGCTGATCGTCGAGGTTGTGCACGGAGGCGATGATGGCGTACGAGCGGATCGGCACCATGCGCCTCATGCCCTCGGGGAGCGAGGCCACGAGATCGATGGACACGTCGCGAGCGCCCGCGGTCGCGTCCGCAGGGGCCGTGTGGCGGCGGCGCACGTGCAGGCGCAGCAGGAAGTCGAGCGCGTCGGTATAGACGATCAGGTTGGCGAGGCCATACAGCAGTAGTGAGAAGCTGGCGGCCTCGATGTTGGCCGCGGCAAGCACGATCCACAGGCTCAGCAGTGCGCACACCGCCAACGGCGCCAGCAGTGTCCAGGTCCGCGGGGCCCTCATGCGGTCGCCACCCGCGGCGCGATTGCCGAGCGGGACTGCGGCAACCGCGCCGCGAGCTCACGCCGCACTTCCGTCGCATCCGCCACCGGCAGTCCGTGCGCGGCCATCGCCGGAAGGGATGCGAAAATCCATAGCAGCGAGCGCACGCGCGAGGGCAGGTGGGCAGTGTGCCGTTGCAGGTCCGCCAGGAGTTCCTCGTAGGCGCGCTCGATTTCGAGGATGGTCGCGCACACCTGCGCGTCGACCGGCAGGATCTTGGCCGGCTGCTGCCAGACAATCCCTGTGCCGCGCACTTCGCGGCGCTCGTGCACCGTGTACGGGGCGAGCGTCGAGTCGGCCGCCATCGCCGCACCCGAGAACGGTATGACGTACGGGTAGATGCCCACCTCGCAGCCCTTCTGCAGCCAGCGATGGACCTCGCGCAGTGTGGCGGCGATGTCCTCGAGCGTCGCGCGCGGGGAACTGAGGATGATGTCGAGGAAGGGGGTGATGCCGTGCTCGAGGGCTGAGGCGAGCGTGGGCTCGATGTGCGCGTGAATCGGCGCCTTGTTGAACTCGCGCAGGATGTTGCGCGAGAAGCTCTCGATCCCGAACCCCAGCACGCGGAAGCCGGCGCGACGCATGGCCGCCAGGCGCTCGCTCGACATGGCATCGACGCGGTTGGTGCTGATGAACTGCAGCGTGGACGGCAGCGCACCGCGCGCCTTGGCGGCGACGATCGCCTCGCACAAGGGCAGGAGCCGCCGGTCCTTGGTGAAGACGAAGATATCGTCCTGGAAGATGACGGTGCGCACTCTGGGATGAGCCGCGACGATGCGCTCGAGCATGCGCACGCAGTCCTGCGCATCGAGCCGCGCGATGCTCGCCACGCTCCCCTGTGCCTCGTGCAGGAAATTGGTGGAGGAGCAGAAGGTGCAGCCCATAGGGCAATAGTTCAGCGTGATGAGACGCACCGCGCGGATCTCCGCCAGACGCGCCTCGCGCGCCGCCTTGGTGGGAAGGAGGCCGACGCGGTAGGCCTCCTCGAGGCGCCGCCAGTAGCTGTCGTAGGGCATACGCTCGTACGGGATGCTGAAGATCGCTTCGCGCAGCGCCGCGTGGTCAAGCGCGCGCTGCGGCATGCGCAGGATCCGGCCGTCGCTTGTGCGCTCGGCGGTCCCGGCGATGCCCTGCAGCGGCAGCCCCGCGCGCAGTCGCGCCAGCATCTCAAGCAGCGGCCGCTCGCCCTCACCGAGCACCACGCGATCGAACGGCCCGAGCTGGAACATGAGCTCCGGTTTGAAGGTCGCCTCCATACCGCCGGCTATGAGGAGCGCGCGCGGCGCCATGCGCTTGGCAAGATGCGCGAGCTCCAGATCAAAGCGCAGTGTCATCCCTGTGGTGGAGATACCAATGACGTCCCAGGGGCGCGAGAGAAGGTCCCGTTCGAGCGCGCGCTGCGGGGCGCCCGTGCAACAGTTCGGGTCGAAGACCTTGACGTGTGCGCCTGCCGATTCGAGCATGCCCGCCAGACGCCAGACCCCCAACGGAGGCGCGAGGAACGTGTATTCCCCGCAGTGCGGGTCGTATGGTCCTACCAACAGGATCGCTGGCTCGTGCATCCCTAAGACTCTTCCGTGAGGCGCAGATGCATTGTTGGACGACTCGATCGTCGCCGACAAGTGTACGGCCCGTCTGTATCCGGCGAATGGGAACCCCGGAGTTGCCGCCGCAACCCAAGCCTCAGCTTCACGGGGAGAAATACTGGTGACCCAACCGGCGCGTAGGATGAAACCTACACTGGGTCGAGCACACCGCTAGACACCGAAGGAGTCTGCGGGATCACATTTGCGCATGCAGGTTCTGCCAGTCGGGGTGGCTTATGCGCGAAGAGAGGGAAGTCGAAGTTCTGAGTTATCGGGCGTTCTGTGATCGCCAAGCGCTCGAGGCATGGCGCAGTAGGCGTCGCCAGTACGAATACGACCGCGCCCACGGTAAGTCCCCTCCAAGCGACCTCTTCCGCAGCTCCGCGGCATCGCAGGAGCGCGTCGACGGGAGAGCATGCCGAGCTGAGCGAGCCCTATCACATGGATCACGAGTCGAACTTCCTGCTGCAGGTCGCCGGCGAGAAGGACTTGTACCTCTTCGACTGCAGTGATCCGCTGGTGCTGAGCGAACGAGACATCGAGCGCTACTACCTCGGCGACTTCCACGCTGCGCGATATCGCGACGAGCTGCAGCCACGCGCCGCCGCCTACCGGATGGTGCCGGGCGTGGCCGCACACCATCCGTCGCTCGCGCCAACTGGGTGCGCAACGGCAGCGCCGTATCGGTCAGCGTCAGCATCGGCTTCTGCATGCGCTCACTCGACCGGCGGGCGCGTGTCTATCAGGTGAACCATTACCTGCGCCGCCTCGGCCTGCTGCCGGCGGCGTCCGGCGGCTCGGCGCTGCGCGACCGCGTGAAGAGCGGGGCGCTCGGACTGCTGTCGAACCGCAGCGCGGCGACGCCGGACGAGATCATCTACTCGGGGCTCAACCGCCTGCGGGCACTGACCGCGCCGGTGGCGCGCGTGCGGCGCGCCCTCAGCAGCCGCGCCTACTGACACGGCGGCGGCGCGCCGATAAGGAGCGCGCCGCCGCCTGACTTCAGGCGAACACGCCGTCTCGACCTGCAGGCTCGTCGCCGGTCGCGACATTGACCAGCAGCGCGTCCGTGTCGTCGCGTACCCACTCGTAGTCGGCGGGCGGCACCTCGAGCGCGAACAACCAGTAGGCGGCGAGGATGTAGGGGGCCGCCCAGTACGCGCGCGGCAGCACCTCGCCGTACACCCAGTGACGCGCCGCCCAGTCACTCGGGCGGTGATAGACGCCGATGCGGAGGCTGCGCCCCGCCTGGTAGTTGTGCTGGTAGACGTGGCGCTCGGCGCTCGCCGGGCGGTGGTCCCAGCCCTTGGGCTCGACCACGCGCGTATAGTTGTGCGGACCGGCGTGCGGTTCGCCGTGCTCCGGCGCGCGCCTCTCCTCCTCGTGGAGCCGCGATGCTAACCGAACTGCGCGGCGAGCATCGATATCGAGCCGCCGCTGATGCCCTGCGTCGGGAATGCCACGGGTTCGCCGCCGTGACTCGCGCCGAGCACGTACAGCAGCGGCAGGTAATGCTCGGGCGTCGGCGCCGACAGCAGCGCGTCGTGGCCGAGGGCGGCGTAGTCGATGAGCGGGGCGTGCTCACCGGACTCGAGGCAGGTGCGTACGGTGGCTTCGAAGCGCAGCGCCCAGTCGTAGGGTGGCTGCGCCGGGTTGCCCCAGGCGTACGTGTACAGGTTGTG
>Ga0134126_10011029_pt1 | contig 11392 bp, 8 predicted proteins | sample KB31752_FD_96881 | JGI IMG/M metagenome (GOLD analysis project Ga0134126, IMG submission 96881) | Terrestrial soil microbial communities with excess Nitrogen fertilizer from Kellogg Biological Station, Michigan, USA - KB3-175-2 | ecosystem: Environmental > Terrestrial > Soil > Unclassified ... | reverse complement strand
ATCGAGCTATGAGCGGCAGGCCTGTCGTACTGGTGGCGCTCGGCTGCTTCTGGCCCGGCAACGACGCCAGCGGCCCCAACCAAAGCTTCATCGCGCTCGCCACCGCATTGCAAAAGCAATTCGAGTTCCGCATCGTTGCGCGCGATCGGGCGCCGGGCGCGGCTGTGTCCTCGGCGCCGGCGGGCTGGGTCGATCTCGGCTTCGCCAAGGCGCGCTATCTCGACATCGGGCGCTTCGGCGCGCGCGGGCTGGCGAGCCTCATCAAACAAACGCCACATGACGTCCTGTGGCTCAACAGCGTCTACGACCGCGAGTTCACGCTGCCGGCGCTGATCGCCGCGACCAGGCGCGTGCCGATCATTCTGTCGCCGCGCGGCGAGTTCGGCGTCGGCGCGCTGGAGGTGAAGGCGGGCAAGAAACAACTGTTCCTGCGCCTCGCCCGCGCGCTGGGCTTGTGGCGCGGCGTCACCTGGCACGCCACCAGCGCGGCCGAGGCCAGGGACACGGCGGCCGAAGCGCCGAAGGGCGCCAAGATCGTCGTCGCCGCCAATCTGCGGCTAATGCTGGCGTCGCCGCCGTTCACGCCGCCGGGCGAGGTTTTGCGCGTCGTGTTCGTCGGCCGCATCGCGCCGATCAAGGGGCTGGCGTTCGCGCTCAGGGTGCTGGCGGACGTGCGCGCGCCGGTTCGTTTCGAAATATTCGGGCCGGCCGAGGATGCGGCGACCTACGCCGAAGCTCGCGCGCTCGCCGAGGCGCTGCCGCGGCATGTCGAGGTTGTCTGGCGCGGCGCGACGAGCAACGAGGCGGTGGTCGAAGCCCATGCGCGCTCGGACCTGTTTGTGTCGCCGACGGGCGGCGAGAATTTCGGCCATGCCATTTTCGAGGCGCTCTCCTGCGGCGTGCCGGCACTCATCAGCGACCAGACGCCGTGGCGCGGGCTGGAAGCCAAACGCGCCGGCTGGGATCTGCCGCTGGCGGCGCCGGAGGCCTTCGTCGCGGCCATCGAATCTTTCGCCGCTCTGCCTGCCGAGGCGCGCGCGCAATGGCGCGAGGGCGCGCGCGCCTGCGCCCGCGCCTATGTCGAGGAGAGCGGCGGGACGCAAGCGAGCGCGCGGCTGCTGCGCGAGGCGATCGGGTGAGCCGCCTCGCCGTCGTCGTCTCGCATCCGATCCAATATTACGCGCCGCTGTGGCGGGCGCTGGCGCGCGCGCCGGGGCTCGATCTGCGCGTGATGTTCGCCACCCGCGTCGGGCTCGACAAGACCTATGACGCCGAGATGCGCACCGAGCTTGCCTGGGCGACCGATCTTACCGCCGGCTACCCGCACGAATTCCTGCCCGAGGCCGCCGCCTTCAAGCGCACCGGCTTTCATGTCGACAACCCCAGCATCGGCGCCGCGCTGTCGCGCTTCTCTCCGGACGCCGTCGTGCTGCACGGCTATGGCTCGAAGACGCTGCTACGGGCGCTGCTGTGGGCGAAGCTGCATGGCGCGCGCGCGCTGCTGGTCGCCGATTCCTCCGGCGATCTCGCGCCGCCCGGCTGGCGGCGGCGCCTGAAGCGTCTGGTGCTGCCGCGGCTGCTGAACCGCTACGACGCGGCGCTGACGATGGGCGATCGCGGCGAGGCGCATCTGGCCTCGCTCGGCTTTGCCCGTGCGCGCATGTTCCGCATGCCGGCAATGATGGACGAGGGGTTTTGGACGGCGCGGCGCGAGCGCGCGCGGCTGCGCGCGCAGAAGCGCGCGGCGCTGGGGCTGAGCGAGCAGGATTTCGTTGTGCTGGCGGCGGCCAAGCTGTCGCCGCGCAAGCGCATCGGCGACCTCATCGCCGCCGCGCGCGGTTTGAAGGTGACGTTGCTGATCGCCGGCGACGGCGAGCAACGCGCGGCGCTCGAAGCCGAAGCGGGGCTGAGCGGCGTCGACGCGCGCTGCCTCGGCTTCGTCAATATCGACGCGCTGCCGGCGCTTTACGCCGCCGCCGACGCCTTCGCCCACCCCGCCGAGCGTGAACCCTATGGCATGGTGGCGGTGGAAGCGGCGATCGTCGGCCTGCCGCTGATCGTCGCCGACGACATGGGCGCGCTCGGGCCAAGCGCGATCGCGCGGCCGGGCGTCAACGCGCTCGCCTACCGCGCCGGCGACATCGGCGCGCTCGCCGCGCATTTGCGCCGCCTCGCTGACGATTCCGCGGCGCGCGAAAGCTTTGCAGCCCATTCGCTGCTGCTTTCGCAGGACCATGACGGCGAGAAAAGCGTCGCCGCCGTGTTTGTCGCGGCGGGGTTGAAAAAAGCAACGCCAGGGGACTTGCCAAAAGGTTAATGTTCTGCAAATGTTCCGACGTTGGGGCGGAGGCGGGGCATGGTGACGCGCGTGGCGACGATGGCGTTCGAGGGCGTCGACACGCGGCCGGTCGATGTCCAGGTGCATATCGCCAGCGGCCTCGTCGCCTTCAACATCGTCGGTCTCGCCGATAAGGCGGTGGCGGAATCGCGTGAGCGGGTGCGCTCGGCCTTGGTCGCCTCGGGGTTGGCGCTGCCGGCCAAGCGCATCACCGTCAATCTCGCCCCCGCCGACCTGCCGAAGGAGGGCAGCCATTACGATCTGCCGATCGCGCTCGGCGTGATGGCGGCGATCGGCGCCATCCCCGCCGACGCGCTCGACGCCTACGCCGTCGTTGGCGAACTCGCGCTCGACGGCACGATCAGCCCCGTCGCCGGCGTGCTGCCGGCGGCTATCGCCACCAACGCGCGCGGGCTGGGCCTCATCTGCCCCGGCGCTTGCGGAGCGGAGGCGGCGTGGGCGTCGAGCGAGCTGGAAATCCTGGCGCCGCGCTCGCTCATCCAGCTCGCCAATCATTTTCGCGGGAGCCAGGCGCTGAGCCGGCCGGAGCCGACGATGCGCGCGGCGAGCACCGATCTGCCGGACCTGCGCGACGTCAGAGGCCAGGAGAGCGCCAAGCGGGCGCTGGAGGTGGCGGCCGCCGGCGGCCACAATCTTCTGATGAGCGGCCCGCCGGGCGCCGGCAAGTCGATGCTGGCGCAACGGCTGCCGTCGATCCTGCCGCCGCTCGGGCCCCGCGAACTGCTCGAAGTGTCGATGATCCATTCCATTGCCGGCATGTTGCCGGGCGGCGCGCTGACCGACCGGCGGCCGTTCCGCGCCCCGCACCATTCCGCCTCGATGGCGGCGCTGGTCGGCGGCGGCCATCACGCCAAGCCCGGCGAGATTTCGCTCAGCCACCAGGGCGTGCTGTTTCTCGACGAACTGCCGGAGTTCAGCGCCCAGGCGCTCGACAGCTTGCGCCAACCGCTGGAGACCGGCGAGGTGGCGCTGGCGCGCGCCAACCATCGCGTCGTCTATCCGGCGCGCTTCCAGCTCGTCGCGGCGATGAACCCCTGCCGCTGCGGCCACGCCGACGATCCCGGCTATTCCTGTTCGCGCGGGCCGGTCGCCACTTGTGCGGCGCGCTATCAGCAGCGGCTCTCGGGGCCGCTTATCGACCGTTTCGACCTCACCATCGACGTCGGCGCGGTCAGCGCCGCCGACCTCATGCGCCCGGCGCCGGCCGAGGGCTCGCGCGAGGTCGCGGAGCGGGTGGCGGCGGCGCGCGCGCTCCAGGTCGAGCGCTACCGCAAGCTCGGCCTCGACGCCATCGGCTGCAACGCCGCGGCGCCGTCGAGCGTTATTGAAGAGATTGCCGCGCCGGATGCAGCCGCCGCCGGGCTGATGCGCGAGGCCGCCGACCGGCTGCGGCTTTCGGCGCGCGGCTATCATCGCGTGCTGAAGCTGGCGCGCACGCTCGCCGATCTCGACGGCGGCGGCCCGCTGCGCCGGCTGCATTTCGCCGAGGCGCTGAGCTATCGAGGCGCGGCGGAGCGGGCGGCGGCGGCGTGAGCGCCTGTCGCGGCTTGGCGAGGCCAGGGGAGGGGCGGTCGCCGCCGATCCGGGGGACCGCGGCGGCGAGGCGCCGCAATCATCGCGCAATTGGCGCGACGACGGCAAGGGAATGTCAACCCGGTTCGACGATGTTGCGAGGGGCCAATCGCCGGCGCAGAGTTGCACGAGTGTCGTCCATGTTGAGTTTGTTCTCTGACGCGCGTCTGGCGGATTGGTCGACGCTGGCGATCCATGTCGGGCCGCAAGTGGCGCTGGTGCTGGCGCTGGGGCTCGAACTGCTGCGTCGCCGCTACGGCGCGGAGATGCGCACCCGCGGCATCGAGGCGCAGAACGAGGCGCTGCGCGACGAAGTGTGGCGGCTGAAAGCGGCGGCGGCCGAACGCGAGCGCGCCGAGGCCGCCAACGAGGCGAAGTCGCGTTTCCTGGCCACCATGAGCCACGAGATCCGCACGCCGCTCGCCGGTATCCTCGGCATGGCCGATCTGCTGCGCGACGTCGGCCTCGATCCGGAGCCGGCGAGTTATGTCGAAGCGATTCGCGGCTCCGGCGCGGCGCTCGCCAATCTCATCGACCAGATTCTGGATTTCTCCAAGATCGAGGCCGGCCGGCTCGAACTCGCCGACGAGCCCTTCGAGTTGCGGCCGCTGGTCGAGGGGGTGTGCGAGTTGCTGGCGCCGGGCGCACAGAGCAAGGGGCTCGAAATCGCCGCCTCGATCGCCGCCGCGTCGCCGCGCTTCGTGCGCGGCGACGCGCTGCGGCTGCGCCAGGCGCTGCTTAATCTGGCCGGCAACGCCATCAAGTTCACGCAGACCGGCGGCGTCGGCGTCTCGGTCTCCTGCGGGCCCGGCGATACACTCGTCTTCAGCGTCGCCGATACCGGGCCCGGCGTGCCGGCCGAGGGGCGCGAACGCATCTTCGAGGAGTTCGAGCAGGGCGACCAGAGCCGGCAGATCGAGGGCACCGGCCTCGGCTTGGCGATCACCAAGCGGCTGGTGGCGCTGATGGGCGGCGCCATCGCGCTCGCCGACAACCCCGGCGGCGGCTCGGTGTTCTCCTTCACAGCGCCGTTGCCGGCCGTCGCCGATCCCGAACCGGTCGAGCGCGCCGTGGCGCAGGCGCGGCTCGCCGGGCGCCGGGCGCTGGTGATCGCCAACTCGCCGTTCGAGGGGCCGGCGCTGGCGGCGCGGCTCGCCGAGGGCGGGGCGGAGATCGCCCGCGCCGACGGGCTGGAGGCGGGGTTGGCGGCGCTCGCGGCCGAGCCGGCGCCGGACATTGTCATCGTCGATTGCGCGCTCGGGCGCGAGGCGACGCATGCGCTGGCGGTGGCGGCGCGCGCCGCCGGCGCCGCCAAAAGCCTGGTGCTGTTCTCGCCGTTCGAGCGCCGCGCCTTCGGCGGCCACGCGCTCGCCGGCTTCGACGGCTGGCTGGTCAAGCCGGTGCGCGCGCGCTCGCTCTACGAGCGGCTGGCCGAGCAGTTCCCGCAAAGTCCGATGGCGGCGGCGGGCGGCGCGGCCAAGCCGGCGCCGCTGCGTGCGCGTGCGCTTGTGGCCGAGGATAACGACATCAACTTCGTCATCGCGCAGAAGGCGTTGCGCCGGCTCGGCTTCGACATCGCGCGGGCGAGCGACGGGCTGGCGGCGGTGCGCATGGCCGACGCGGCGGCGCGCGGCCAGGCGGCGCGCTACGATCTCGTGCTGATGGACATCAAGATGCCGGGGCTCGACGGGCGCCAGGCGGTGCGCGAGATCCGCGAGATCGAGCGCGAGACCGCGACGGCGGCGGTCGCCGTGGTGGCGCTGACCGCCAACGCCACCGCGCAAGACCGGCGCGCGGCGCTGGAGGCGGGGGTCGATGAATATCTGGTCAAACCGTTCGATCCGCCCAAGCTCGCCGAGGCGATCGAGCGCGCGCTGGCGCAGCGCGCCAGGCCGGAGGCGGTGCGGCGCTTGTCATAATTGCTTTCGTTTCCCATGCTGAAGACGCAAGGGGACGAGGACCGTGGATATGGGTGAGCCGAAGCTGCTGGCGCGCGCTGGCGATTTGGAAGTCCGGCTGGCCTTGGGCTTGCACGAGATCGAGGCCGCACAGGCGCTGAGGTATCGCGTCTTCTTCGAGGAGGGCGGCGCCGCCGCGGACGCGGCGAGCCACCGCGCCCGCCGCGACATATGCCGCTTCGACGAGGTTTGCGACCACGTGTTGGCGTTCGACCAGCGCTCGGGCGAGGTTGTCGGCGCCTATCGGCTGCTCCGGCGCGAGGTTGCGGAGCGGCATTTCGGCTTCTACAGCGCGGCGGAGTTCGCGGTCGGCGAGTTGATCGCGCGCCATCCCGGGCTCAACTTCATGGAACTCGGCCGCTCCTGCGTCGCTGAGGGCTATCGCTCCAAGCGCACGTTGGAGACGCTATGGCGCGGCGTCTGGGCCTATGCGCTCGCCCATCGCGTCGATGTGATGTTCGGTTGCGCCAGTTTCCCGGGCGCCGACCCCGGCCAGCATGGCCCGGCGCTGGCGGCGCTGGCGATCCAGTGCGCCGCCGAGCCGGAATGGCGCGTCAGCCCCAGCCCCCGCGCCCGCGTCGTCGCCGCGCCTTGCGCCGCGCCGCACGATCTCAAGCAGGTGCTGCGCGCGTTGCCGCCGCTGGTGAAGGGCTATCTCAGGCTCGGCGCGCGGTTCGGCGCCGAGGCCGTCTTCGATGAGGCCTTCGCCGCCACCGACGTCTTCGTCGTGCTGCGCGTCGCCGACATCGAGGCGCGCTATCTCCAGCACTTCGCCCCTGTCGCGCCGATCGCCGCCTAAACCCGGACCTTACGTGGGGTTACGCCTTTCTTAAGGCTGCGCGGCTAGCCTCGCTGCTGGTCTCGCACGCGGCTTGCCGATGAACCCCGTCTATTCCCTGGTGCTTCCGATCTACAACGAAGAGGCGGTGCTGCCGGTGCTGCTGCGCCGGCTCGATGCGCTGCTGGGCGAACTCGACGGGCCGGCCGAGGTGATCTTCGTCGACGACGGCTCCACAGATGCGAGCCCGATCGTGCTGGAGGCGCGGGCGCGCACCGATGCGCGCTACCGCTTCCTCAAGTTGTCGCGCAATTTCGGCCAGCAGGTGGCGATGACCTGCGGCATGGCGCGGGCGCGCGGCCAAGCCGTGGTGGTGATGGACGCCGACTTGCAGGACCCGCCCGAGGTCGTCATCGCCATGATCGCCAAATGGCGCGAGGGCTTCGAGGTCGTCTATGCGCAGCGGCTGTCGCGCGAGGGCGAGGGTCGGTTCAAGCTGCTTGCGTCGAAGCTGTTCTACCGCCTGCTCGGGCGCATGAGCGAGGTCGAGATTCCGCGCGACGTCGGCGATTTCCGCCTCGTCGACCGCAAGGCGCTCGACGCCTTCCTGGCCATGACCGAGCGCGATCCGTTCCTGCGCGGCATGTTCTCGTGGATCGGCTTTCGGCAGGCGGTGGTGGCGTTCCATCGCCCGCCGCGCGCGGCGGGCGAAACCAAGTTCTCGCTGACCAAGATGCTGCGGCTGGCGGCGAGCGGCGTCGTCTCGTTCTCCGACGCGCCGCTGCGCGCGGCGCTATGGCTCGGCGTCGCGGTGTGTTCGGTGGCGGCCGCCTATGCGCTGCTGGTGGTTTCGATGTGGCTCGCCGGCGCCAATCTGGCGCGCGGCTGGAGCTCGATCATCGTCGTGACGACCTTCCTCGGCGGCGCCAATATGCTGATGACCGGCGTGCTGGGCGTCTATATCGGGCGCATCCACGCCGAGGTGAAGCGCCGCCCGCTGTATTTCGTCGAGCGCGCCGTCGGCTTCGAGACGCAAGCGACGGGCGAGGCGCGCGAGCGCGCCGCGTGAGCCTCGCGCTCGACGCGCGCCGGGGCCTCGCCGCGCCGGCGCCGGTGTGGCTGGCGGCGGCGGGGATCGTCGCGCTGGCGGCGGCGGTGCAATTAAGCTTCGGCATGATGGCCGACGTCGCCTGGCTCATCCACTGCGACGAGCGCTGGCTTGACGGCGCGCTGCCCTATCGCGATTTCCTCGAATTGAACCCGCCGGCCTCGCTGTGGCTCTATTGGCCGGCGGTGGCGTTGGCGCGTCGGCTCGGCTCGCCTTCCGAGGCGGTGGTCTCGGCTTTCGGCTTCGCCGCCGCCTTGTCGGCGATCGGCGTCAGCGCGCTCATCTTGCGCGGCGTGCGCGGGGCGGGGGCGGGGCTGGCGCTGGCGGCGCTGGCGGCGTTGCTGTTGCTGCCGGGCCAGACCTTTTGCGAGCGCGACCATCTGGCGGCGGTGTTCGGCGTTCCCTTTCTCGCCCTGGCGCTGGCGCGGGCGCGCGGCGCGACCCCGGGAGTGGCGCTCGCCGCAGCCGCCGGGCTCGGCTGCGGTGCGATGGCGGCGATCAAGCCGCCTTATGCGCTGATCGCGGCGCTGCTGGCGCTCTACCAGCTTCGCCGTTCGGGCTGGCGGGCGGTGCTGCGCTCGCCCGAGTATTACGTCGCCGCGGCGCTCGGCCTGGCCTATGTCGCGGCGGTGGCGCCGCTGTTTCCGGCCTATATCGCCAATGAGTTGCCGTTCAACGCCGAGGTCTATGTCGCGGTGCGCGAACCGTTGGCGGCGCTCGTCGCCTCGCCGGGGGCGATGACTTTCCTGCTCATCGCCCTGACGGCGGCTTGGGCGGCGCGGGGCCGGTGGGCCGAGCCGGAGTTCGCCATTGCGCTGCTTGCGGCGGCGGGCGCGGGCCTTGCCTATCTCGCGCAGGGCAAGGGCTGGGTCTATCAGGCGACGCCGGCGATGATGTATGCGACGCTCGCGGCGCCGGTGGCGCTGCCAGCCGCGCCGTTGCGCGGCTATGCCGCGTTGTTGGCGGGGGCGCTCGCGGCGGCGGCGGCCGCGCCGTTCGGTCATAATCTCGGGCTTGCGGTGGGCGTCGGCATCGCCGTCGGCTTCGGGCTCGACGCGGCGCGCGCGGGCGCGGCGCTGTCGCTGCCGCGTCTGGCCCCGTTCGCCTTCGCCGCCGCCGTGGGGGCGGCCTGCGGGCTGTGTACGATCGAGCGGCCAACGACGCCGAAACTTGAGGCCCTGCTCGCCGGTCTCGGCCCGCATCTGACGCTGGGAACGATTTCCGAGGACGAGGGGCTCGGCTTCCCGCTGGTCAGGCGGTTGCATGCGGTGTGGGCGATGCGCTCCCACAGCCTCATCGTCTCCGACTACGTGCTTCGGCTCAGCGCGCAACGCCCCGCCGAGGCGGCGCGCTTGGCGCCCTTCGCCAAGCGCGACCGGGCCAATCTCGTCGACGACATCACGCGTCGGCGCCCCGACGCGCTGCTGGTCGGCCCCACCGGCACGGCGCTGCACGCCGAGGTTTGGGCCGACCCGCGCGTACAGGCGGCGATGGCCGATTACGCCCACGTCGCCACCGAGCGACAGCCGGGCTACACGGCGGAACTCTGGCTACGCAAAGATTTTGCCGCCCGGCCGTAGGACCGCGTCACGGCGAGAGCAGGCGGCGCATCAGCGACACATGCTCGCACGGCAAGGCCGCGCGCGCGGCGGCGTCAAGCTCGGCCCAATGGCGCACGCTCCAGCGGTCGAGCGTTTCCAACAGCGACATCGCCGCGTCAATCAGCAGCGCCTGCGGCAGATCGTGGCGGATGACGCCGAGCGCCTGCCCGCGCGCCACGATCGTCGCCACCCAGCCGCGCGTCGCCGTGAACACCCGCCCCGTCGTCGAGCCCTGTTCGGGCCGGCCGCGCAGCGCGTAGAACATGCCGCCGAACTTCACCAGCCAGGGGCTGGCGTTGATGACCACGACGGCGCGGGCGTAAAGCGCCTCGAACGTCGTCCAGAACGTTTCGGCGGTGAGGCGGTCGAGGTCGAGGCCGCCGATTTCCTTGAACAGGATCGCCATCGTGCGCTCGATCAGCGTCACGAACAGATCGGCCTTGTCGTCGAAATAATAATAAAGCGAACTTTTGCCCATGCCCGACTGCGCCAGGATGCGGTTGAGCGAGGCGCCGTCGAAGCCGTGGGCGGCGAATTCCTCCGCCGCGCTTTCGAACAGGCGCTTCTGGCGATCGGGGTCGAGATTGTCGAGGCGGCGGCTCATGGCTTGACCCGTAGCACGATTCGGGCATAGAAACTTCGGTCTGTACCAATGGTACACATTGCAGTCTTAAACCCGGAGACAAGCGATGAAAATCGCCATCTGCGGCGCCGGGATCGCCGGCGGCACGCTCGCCTACTGGCTCCTGCGAGCCGGCCATGAACCGTTTCTCGTCGAACGCGCGCCGGCTTTGCGCACCGGCGGCTATGTCATGGACTTTTGGGGCCACGGCTACACGATCGCCGAGCGTATGGGCATTCTTCCGGCGGTGCTGGCGCGCGGCTATCAGGTCGAGCGGCTCGACCTCGTTGACGATCACGGCCGGGCGCGTGGCGGCTTCGCCGTCACGGCGATGCGGGAGTTGACCCAGGGCCGCCTCACCACCCTGGCGCGCAGCGATCTCGCCGCCGAAATCTTCCGCGCGCCGGCTGGCCGCGTCGAGATCCTGTTCGGCGACAGCCTCGCGCGCTTCGAGGAGACGCCATCAGGCGTCGAGCTTGAGTTGGAGAGCGGCGCGCGGCGCAAGGTCGACCTGCTCATCGGCGCCGACGGCGTGCATTCGCGCGTGCGCCGGCTCGCTTTCGGCGACGGCTTCGAGCACGATCTCGGCTATCGCATCGCCGCCTTTTCCTGCCAGGGTTATCGCCCGCGCGACGAATGGGTCTACGTCATGCACGGCGCGCCCTCGCGCGAGATCGCCCGTTTCGCGCTGCGCGACGATCGCACGCTGTTCCTGCTCGTATTCCGCTCAGCGCTGGCGCCCGAGGCGCATCCCGCCGACGACGCCGAGATCAGGGCGCTGCTGCGCTCGGTCTTTTCAGGCATGGGCTGGGAGAGCGAGGCGATCCTCGCCCGCCTCGACGCCGCCAGCGATCTCTACTACGACCGCGTCAGCCAGGTCCGCGCGCCGCGCTGGAGCCGCGGCCGCATCGCGCTCGTCGGCGACGCCGGCATGGCGCCGTCGCCGATGGCCGGGGAGGGCGCGGGGCTCGCGATGCTGGAGGCTTATGTGCTGGCCGGCGAACTCGCTCGCGACGCCGCAAGCGGCTTGGCCGCCTATGAGAGCAAATTGCGCGATTTCGTCGACGGCAAACAGCGGGCGGCGGCGCGCTTTGCCTCCAGTTTCGCGCCGCGCACCGAGTTCGGCTTGTGGTTGCGCAGTCGGGCGAGCCGGCTGACGGCGCTGCCCGGCATGGCCCGGCTGATGCTCGGCGCGGTGGTGCGCGACGATCTCGCGCTTCCCGATTACGGCTGAAGCGCTGGCCGATTCCACCTGAAGCGCTGGCCGATTCCACCTGAAGCGCTGGCGCGGCGACGCCGCGCCGGCTATGTCCGGCGTTTCCCGATCAACACGTCCGGACCGCCATGCCCGCCAGCCCCGAAGACCTCCTCGCCTTTCTCGACCGCCTCGGCGT